>Ga0207422_1000089_pt1 | contig 362149 bp, 288 predicted proteins | sample MarCyaLeptolynsp_FD_187757 | JGI IMG/M metagenome (GOLD analysis project Ga0207422, IMG submission 187757) | Marine cyanobacterial communities from Panama - species 1 Leptolyngbya sp. (SPAdes) | ecosystem: Environmental > Aquatic > Marine > Unclassified | place: Panama: Panama City | collected...
TGAAGTGTTGGGAATTGAGTACACTGATTATCTGTTGTTGAGCTTATGGTTGGTGGTTGATTATGAGATCTCTATAGGAATCTCATAAAATTGTTTCGCCTATACTTGACTTTTTCCATGACTGGGTTGCAGCGACAGCGGAAACCCAACACCAAAGGACTTTGCCTTGGGTTTCACTCACGTTCAACCCAACCAACCCATAGCTCTACGAACTACGTTGATGCGGAGCCTGAATCGATCAGAGCCTGGAAGCGGGGGTCGTTGCGGAGGGCGTCGAAGTCGGGGTTGTAGCGGGCTTCCTGGCGCGTCTTACGGGGGGCGATGGCGAGGGCCTGTTCCAGGCTGGCGAGGGCGGCGTCCAGGTCGGCGTGCAGAGCCTGGCAGCAGGCGCGGGCGTAATAGCCAAACACAGTGTGGGGCTTTTGTTGAATCGCCCGGTCGCAGTCAGCCAGGGCTTCGGCATAGCGACCCGCCCGCGCCAGAATGATGCCGCGATTAGCTTGGTATAATGCGTCTTGCGGATCCAGCTTGATGGCTCGATCGATAGCAGTGATGGCTTTGTCAAACTGCTGGAGGAGACTCAAGGTTAAGGCTTGAATGTTCAGAACTTCGCAATCTTTTGGATTAAGTTCGTAGGCGCGATCGCAAGCAACAAGAGCTTCCTCATATCGTTGCAAACTTTGTAGTGTACCTCCTCGATTCCTCCAAGCATCAACAGATTCAGGATCGAGATCGATCGCCTTTTGAGCACTTGTCAGTGCTTCCTTAAAACGCTCTAGGTTGTGGAATGCAAAACTCTGATTTATCCAAGCAGCGGCAAATTCAGGATCGAGATCGATCGCTTGTTGAGCACTGTCCAGTGCTGTCTCATATCGCTTTAGCCGAGCAAGGGCAGCACTCTGGTCTGAAAAAACAATCGCATTCCCTTGACCCAATTCCAGCGCTTTCTGATAATACGCCAATGACTCTTCATAACGTTCCACAAAATTTAACAGGCTCCCAAGGCTTGCAAAAAGGCCGTACATCAGTTGCGGACGGCAGCATGTTGAGAGCAATTCGATCTGACCTTCGGCTTGCAAGACCAGATCGGTTCTTTCCTTCAACCAGGGGGAACGTAACACCTTAAATAGCCATCCAGCAAACTGGCTCAGGCTCTCCTGCAGATCGCCCACATATCCCAGCAGGGATCGAATCGATGCCTCAATTTCTGCTTCTGAAACTGTCTTCTCGCCTTCCAACTGATGCCTGTAGCGTTTGGGTGACCATCCTAGGAAACGCCAGCCAAACCGTAGTACTGTCCCTGATTTATCCAGGAACTTCCGGGTTGTTGCAGGCAGCAGATTCTGTCGATCGTCGCCAATCTCAGCCTCAATGAAGGCGAAGGCGTCGGCAAACACTGCCGGTTTCCCTAGATAAGCAGCAGCAAAGACCTGTTCGACATATTGCCGCAAGCCTTCCCTGCCTTTGCCCAACAGTCCGTAATAGAGCCGCTCGGCAGTCATCGAGCACCAGTCTTCATCTTCGTAGGCGTCGGGGTAGGGGGCGTCCGAGGGAACGAGGTTGTCGGCCTGTTGCTGGAAGTAGTCCGCCAGCACGGCGCAGATGTCGCGAAACTGCTGCGGATCGTCCTGAACGCAGGCTTGCCGCAGGACGTCGCGGGCCACGTCGTCCAGGCGATAGTGGCCCTGGCTGAATTCGATGAAGTCGGATTGTTTCAGCCAATCGAAGGTGGCGTCCAGATGCTGCTGCTCCAGTTGCCAGCCCAGCTTTTTGCTGCTCAACAGGTGACGTAGGGTGGCGCGGTCGAACCAGCGGCAGCAGGCGACGGCTTGCAACAGCTGCCGCTGGCGATTGTCCAGTCCCTGCAGCAACAGTTCGGCGATGGCCTGATTGCCTCTGGAGAAGTCCAGCTCTTTGCCCTTTTCCCGCTGTTCTCTCACCCAGTTGAGGTAGTAGGGCAGTCCCTGGGTGACCTTGCGGATTTTGTCTAGCGTCCTGCCGTGGGTGATGCCGATGTGCGGCAGGTACTGGTCTGTTTCTTCTTTTTTAAACCGGGTCAGCTCCACTTCATACAGCAGTTGCCGATCCTGGTTGAGTTTGCGCCAGCTTTCGTCGGCGGTGAGGGGACGGCGTCCGACGACGAGCAGCCGCACGGGGGCCGTTGCCAGGGCGGTGTCTTCCACCAGGGACTGCCACAGCCACTGGTTCAGGTAGGGTTGGGCCTTCTCGTAGGTGTCGAGGACGAGCACCAGGGGACGATTGTGCTGCTGGGCGATCTGGATCAGGCTGGCGCTGAACGCCTGGGTCAGTTGGGTGACGGGATCCAGCATCAGCGCTTGCAGTTCCGGCTGGTCGCGGGTATGGGGATGGTGGCGCACCCGCTGCTGGATCCAGTCTTGCTGGCTGTCGGGGTCTTCGCCGAGGGCGGTGAAGGCGGCGAAGCCAGGGCCAGCGGGGTCGAGGGAGCGGGCCTGGCGGCGGCGCGTGAAGCTGGGGGGACTGAGCCAGATCCAGCGTTCGAACCAGTGGGTCACTTTTCGGGCGTCTTCGGCGCTGCTGGGGCTGCCGTCGGGGGCGCGCTGGCTGAGCTGGTAGAGGGCGGATTCAAAGTGCTGGTCTTGTTGGGCAAAACGGTCGGGGGCAGTGGCAGCGGTCAAGACTTTCGCCTGTTGATGCAGGTGCCGCATCAGCTGCAGGGGATTGTCGATGCGGGCGGTTTTGGCGAAGCAGACGCGGAGGAAGTGGGCGCTGTGGCGGTGGAGGATCTGGAGGCGGCTGAGCAGGGTGGTTTTGCCCACACCGCCGATGCCGTAGAGATTGAACAGCAGGGGTTCTTGCTGGGGTTGGCTGAGGGCGGCGGCGAAGTCTTGCCGCAGGGAGCGGTCTGCCTGGCGTTCGATGTAGCGTTCGGCAGGGACGGGTTGCCGCAGCACGGAGGAGCGGTTGATTTCTGCTTGAACGGCTGGCTGAGTTTTTTGTTGCGCTTTTTGTTGCGCATGTTGTGCTGTTTCGAGTTTTGCCTTGAGGTTGTCAACTTCCTGGCGTTTGTCCTCAAGTTCCAGTTTCAGGGATGATGGCAGGGTTAGACTGGTGTAGCTTGCTGCTCGTTTTTCCAGGTCTGCAAGCACCCTTTGGGCAGTATCCAGGGTTTCTTCTAGAGCGACGCAATCATCCATGGGTGTTCTTTTTGTCCATCTTGCTTCCCATTTTGCCACTTCTGGCGGTTTTTTCGGCATGGGTCAATCGGGGGATGAATTGAACCTGGGGCCGAAGGATACGCATTTCATGGGTTATGCCAGCGCTTTAGCGGAGCCTAAAGCCCTGCGGCATACTAGAAAAGCGAAGCCCTGCCGTCAGGCTATTGACCGAAGGGCGATACGCACTGGTCTGACACGCCTGAAAATGTGCAATAGTTGGCAACGGATTTGAACGGATGTAGCGGCTGGCTATCCTGTTGAGACTGATAGAGTACACATCCGTTACATCCGGTTTCATCCGCTGCCAACTTGAGTCTTCATGCACCAATTTAGCGGTGTCATTTTACTACAGTTGAATGGCGCTTACCTGAGGTCGGTGGGCAGACTCTCTGATGGGCACGCTTCGCTTTGCCCATCCTACGCTTATGTCAGTGCCATTCTTCTGTAGAGGCAATCCTTTTAGCGGTGTCATTCTACTACAGTTGAATGGCGCTTACCTGAGGTCGGTGGGCAGACTCTCTGATGGGCACGCTTCGCTTTGCCCATCCTACGCTTATGTCAGTGCCATTCTTCTGTAGGGGCAATCCCTTGTGGTTGTCCCGTTCGTCTCGGGAGAGGGTACCCACAAGGGGTACCCCGACAATGAGATTGACTTGATGCCTAGTCGGGGCGATTGTCGGCGTCGAGTTGCAGCTGACGACGTTTGATGTACCAGCGATACCACTCTTTGGAGCTGCGGATGGCGAGCCATAGTAAGAGCAAGGCGATGATGCCGCCTTCTTTGGGGGCTTCGAAGGCGAACAGGACGAGGGAGACGCAGAGGGCATCTTGCAGCAGCACGGCCCAGAGGGGGATGCCGCGCAGGCGAAAGAACCAGCCGGCAGTGACGAGTTGCAACACCAGGGCGAGCAGTCCGCCGACCAGACCGATGAGGGCGAGTATCGAGACGGGGAAGTCGGTGGCGGATGCGATCGCAACACCCATCATTGCCCCCGCCAGGGGACTGAGCAAGAGCTGAAAATTTTGTAACACCCGTTGTCCCAGGAGTCGCTTGGAGGCAAACAACTCGAATAGCGACCAGCTCACCAGCACCCCCAGCACAATCTGTGGCGGAATGGCAGACAACAGCGGCACGCTAGACCAGAGCCTGTCACCATGGAGCAACCCAATCACCAGCAATGGTAGGGCAATTCTCATCCCTGCTGATGCAGAGGCTGACAGTGCAGCCAGGATTTCAATCATAGACCTGGAAAATAAAGATGCAGCCCGGAGTCAAAGGGGTATTCTAAACAACAGAACGGGTAAATTAGCGTTTAATGAATTTTAACGGTCGAAAGGCTCGCTAGAGGATGCGGATTGTTAATCCTGCCCAGAGCACCTGATCGGTATCCTGATGTTTTTCCTCTGCGATTGCCTCTTTCTTTAGTGTAGACGTAAGCTTCCCAGTCAAGGCAAAAATCAGTAGACCTGTCCGAGAACTGGAGCTGAAGCATTCACTAAAGACAACAACGGGCCAGCCTGTTCCTGACCATTGGTCGCTAGCTCGCTATGGCAGAGATAAATCCGCTCCTGGGATCGACTGAGCAAATCGAGCAAAATTCGCCGCAACCGTTCTTCATCCATGGCGAGCGTATCGGCCATGGTCAGCGGTCGCCCTGACCAGCCCTTCAGGAAGCAAGGTGCGCCAAACAGCATTGCCGCTCCGCCACTAAACCAGAGCGACGATCCTGCATCTAACCAGAACTGCCAGCGATGACAGCGGCGACTGGCGCGGTATTGAAAAATGGTTGCCAGGGTCACTGCTCGGCGATCGGAGCCAAAGGATCGGGCGGGAAAGGGATCGGCAGTGACTGTACCGCTCCGTAACAGTTGGATAAAACGCATCACAGAATCATGGATGGGAGGAGGCATGACAATACCTTGATGCAACCTGGCGTCAACTTCCCAATAATGTTGTGCTGTTTCCATTAATTCCCGTAGGGCCGCAATCCGATCGTATGGTAGCTGGCTGTGTTGCCAGAAAAAACGCTGAATTGCCCGATCCAGGAACGCAACAGGGTTGGGGATCAGTCGCTTCTCTTGCTGATCTTGCTGGGCGTTCAACCACTGGACAATTTCTTCGTAGGCTACTGCGGCCTGATGCCCGAGCCGATCCCAACGGGGAAATGCGGTGACTGGCAACAGTCGGGGACGATCGGGATGGGGTGCAAAGCAGCAGTCTGCTAACAACCCCGCCCGTACTGGGTCAATTCTAGGGCGATAGTTGCTTTCTGTACTCTGGGGCTGAGGATGGGACGGATTGGCTTGCGCCTGGGACAAGGTGGGGAAGAGGATCGCACCAGGTTGTGCCTGACTCAACACGACCAGCATTTCTGCGACTGCGTCTCGATCCACTAGCCGACCCAAATGTGGATAAACCAGAGCCATCAGGGTGAGTAAGGATCGAATCATGGGCAACCCGATTAGCGGGCGTTGATCGTTGAGAGATTCGACTGGAATGCCTTGCTTTTCCAGGATTTCGATTAACGTATAGCGCGCGATCGCATCCAACCCTGGCGCGATCGCAGCAATCTCCTGCGGCTCCACCTCACCCGATTTGACCGCATCAACGATGGTAGAAGCCATCCGTCGCAACAACTGCTGCCGGGAGGTGGTTTGAATCAACTGCACCGACTCTGGCAACTGTGCCAGAAAAGTTGGATCGCCAACCAGATCCAGCACCACCGACCCCACCCCTGCCCCTAGACCGCTGCTGGGTTCCTCAGCCAGAGACTCAACCTGCTGGCAACGGTCTGCTAAACCAGCCAGATACTCAGGATCCGCATTCAAACCCAATCGAATGGCCCCTCCAGGATGGTAAGTAAAGGCTCCCACGGCTCCCCGATCGAGCAAGCACTCGAACAGATCGCGCGCGATCGCAGGATATTCATCCACATCATCTGCCAAAACAGCCCAATAGCGATCGCTTAAATAGGTTTGATACCTCGAATCTGGTAACAAATATCGCCAATACAGTTCAGCCACAAGGCCATAGGTCAACAACCCCCGTTCCAGGCACCAGGAACGCCACTGTACAAGCGCTTTCCCCATACAGTTCCAGAGATCGGCACTCCCTTCAACCCCCACCACCCCATCCTGCAAAATCACCGGAATATCTTCAATAGGCGTACCGCTAACCGCCGCCAACTGCAGCAGATCCAACACCAGCCGTACCAGTCGATACTCGCTCGTACCTTCCAAGCGCAGTCCCCCCTCATCTAAATCAGAACGCCAGAGTTGCGTTGCCAACTCCTGCTCGTTCTCCGGTCGCAACCACAGCGGAAACTGCGCCTTCAGCTCGAGTTTTTGCACCAGAAGCGGCCAAAACAACTGCACCTCCTCCCGAACAAAACCGAGTGGTGTTGACGATTGAATCGGATATTGCCCTTGACTCGCAACAACAATGCGATCGACCAGCTCAATGCGGTTATCTCCATTAGCCGCAAAAACTAAAATCTTAGGAGTCTGCCAAAGTTCCATGGGCTGACGGAAAGCGCGAGAATCTGAGTTCGGCAACCCATCCTCAGGCTGCATTCCATTGCCCTCCTTCTGTGTCTCTGCGAGCGCCTGCGATCGCAGACAAAACTGCTCGACGAGCCGAGTTGTCTTACCGCTAAGACTCGGCCCTGCAATCCAAACAGAATCGATCCTTGGTTTCAATTGCATACCATCAACCTCTGACAGAAGAAACCTGAGCACTGAACGCTACTGACCGCTTTGCCCAGGGTAGGCGTTAGGGGTAAACAAGTCAGGCTCAAGGGGTAACAAGATGCTGCAAGAGCAGGCAGGGTGTGGGGTGTAGGGATTAAGACGTGGAGGAAAATGGTGAGGACTTTTGGGAGATGGCAACCTTAACATCAAGTTTTGGGCCAACAATGAGGCTCAAGCTTAGAGATCGATGCCAGACGCAGAAACAATGAAGCCTGCTATAGTACCAAACACAGCCCAGTTTCTTTCAGAACCCAACGTCCATAAAATCTGATTTGCGCTCCCATTTTAGCAATGAAATTTCCTCCTTCTGCAAAACTCAAACAATACCTCAAAACCGTCAATCGCTGGTTACCAAAAACCGCAGACAGGGCCCTCGAAGATGCTTATGATGCAGCCTTGACAATCAAAGCTATCGAAGATGAACACTTTGGTGGCAACAAGATTTCTGCGGACTCTGGTTCCTATGGCCAAAGTGTCATGTCATACTTCCAGGCAGAACAGAGCAAATATTTAAGGATTGTCCAAAAAAATCTGGAAAAATTCCTGCAACTAACCCAAAAAGAAATAGCAAATGCTGGATCGAGCAATGCCAGACCAGGCCCTTCCAGATACTCTTCTATAGACATTAGAGACAAGCCTGCCATTGTTCTGGAAAAGCTAGAATTTATTGACGAAGTCTTAGGCAAATATTCAATTAATAGCTCTACCAAACAATCTACCTCTGTATCGTTAATTTCTGTTTCTCAAAATAAGAAACTTGATGTTAGTAAGGTCAAACCTCAAAAAGCCAAATCCCAAAAAGCCAAATCCCAAAAAGCCAAATCCCAGGACGAAATCTGGCAACAAGAGTCTGCTGAGATCGATCCTACAACTATCGATATAGATCCCAACGCCAGAGGCATCAGCGACCAAACCAGCTTTTTGCCCAGATCTATCTTGAAAACCATTAATCGGATCAAGCGAGAGCTCGATCCAAAAGCAGAAAAAGAAGTTATTAAGACTTTCCGGAGTTCGAAAACAAAAACATTTATTGCGCTCCGATTTGTTTTGATCTTGATCCTCGTTCCTTTACTCACCCAGCAGCTGTCCAAAAATTTTTTAGTTGGGCCGATTGTAGATTTACTTCGAGGGCCAGCTCGAACAGAAATTTTTCTCAATCTCGATCTAGAAACGGAAGCCTTCGAAGAACTGCAACGTTTTCAATCAGAACTAGAATTCAAGAATCTTGTTCTCTCAGCCCCCGATCTTTCTGATGCAGAGATTCAACAACAGCAGGCAAAGACTAAACAACAGATGAAAAGCAAAGCATTGGAGCTAGCCAAAGAGTATGGAAACAGGAGTTCCAATGCCATTAAGAATATTTTTTCAGATCTTTTATCTTTGCTCGCTTTTGGGTTAGTTGTCTTTACTCGCAGGCAAGATGTCGTGGTTTTAAAATCTTTTATGGATGAGATTATTTATGGCCTCAGCGACAGTGCAAAAGCCTTTATTATCATTTTGTTCACAGATACGTTTGTGGGATATCACTCTCCCCACGGTTGGGAAGTCATTTTAGAAGGGCTGTCCCGCCATTTAGGACTGCCAGAAAATCGAGGATTTATTTACTTATTCATTGCCACCTTTCCAGTGATTCTAGATACTGTGCTCAAATATTGGATCTTCCGCTATCTCAACCGCATCTCGCCTTCTGCTGTTGCCACTTACAGGAACATGAATGAGTAAGAAGGCAGAGGGCAGAGGGCAGAGGGCGGAAAGCAAAAGGCAGGAGAGAAATGTAGGAGTTTGGCACAGCTTTCTTTCTGGAGGGCTAAAGAATGAGAATTGAATTGTTTGTCAATGTGTAGGGGTACCCCTTGTGGGTACCCTCTCCAAAGACCATCGGGGCGATCGCAAGACTATCGGGGCGATCGCAAGGGATTGCCCCTACAGAGTTTTGACATCTGTATTGCTCGGGGCGTATCCAACTATTGGGGGAGTCGATCGGTAGGGTGGGCATTTTCAGCCTGTTGCTGTTTTATCCATTTGAGATGACTGATGGAAAATGCCCACCAACGAGAGTCCCAGCAATTGTAGGTTGGGTTGCAGCGCTAGCGGAAACCCAACGCAAAGTCCCCTGGTGTTGTGTTTTTTTCCTGTCGGAGACGCTACGCGAACGCTACGCTCTACCCAACCTACACTACTCCGAGAACAGATTCGGACATAATAGAAAGTCCAACACCAGATGTAGTCACCCTTTCCCTTCTGCCCTCTGCCCTCTGCCTCCTGCCTTTTTATATTCCTAACTCACCATGAAGTTGACTTTGTTTATGGGGCTGCAGAAAAGGAACTGCTAGCGAGGACCAAAATCTTCTTTGCGGCTTCTTCTGTAACAGGCATCACCGAAAGCCGGTTGCCTCGTTTGACGACTTGCAATTCCTCAGGTGTGAATTTCTCTTTTAACACAGTCAGGGAGATCAACTCAGAGAACTCCTCAACAAATTCCACGGTTACAGTTTGCCAGCGGGGATTCTCTGGGGTCGATTTGGGATCGTAATACTTGTTGTTGGCATCAAATTGTGTTGGATCGGCAACATTGGCTTCAATCACTCGCATCAGGCCAGCGATTCCGGGTGGCGTTACATTTGAGTGGTAGAAAAAGACCAGGTCGTTGACCAGTGCTTGACGCAGAAAATTGCGTGCCTGATAGTTTCTGACCCCATCCCAAATAGCCTCGCGTTCCTGTTTCAGGTCGGTGATACTGTAAACATACGGTTCAGACTTCATGAGCCAATAGTTCATATGCCTAAACCTCCAGAACTGATAGAAAAATGAACCACGCTTCATTGTCTCAGGTTTGGCAATGCCTGTCATTATAGGAATGGTCAGGTTTGACTCCAATTGGCTAAGTCTGTAAACAATCTGATTGTTCGATGGAGGTACATCCCTTTGAACCCTCGTCTAGGTCTTGTAATTAGAAACTCAAAGCAGGTTGTTTTAAGTTTTCTGGCCGTTTTTGCCAGCCTGGGTTTAGGGGCTGCTGCCAGTCAGAATCTAGCGAAACAACCTGTTTTTGTTCGCGCTCCAGGACAAGAAACAACAAGATACACGCACCCTGGAAAACGCAACAATCTGTTCCTAAGTTTATTTGGTTTCCGGGTTGCAAAGGAGGAACCTAAACGCGTTCCGCCTCCACTTGAGGTGGCAATTTCTAACCATTTGCAACTTGCTTCTCTTTCTAAGGCTGATTATGAAGATCGGCCAGGGGGAGTACCTATCGATACAATCATTCTGCATCATACGGCAATGAGCAGCCGTCGGTGGTCTGTTCAACAGGTAGCGGACTCGTGGCAAAATGCTCCGGCGGAGGTGAGCGCTCATTTTGTGGTGGGGACGAGGGGTGAGGTTTTGCTGGCTGTGCCGGTGAGCAAGACTGCTTTTCACATCATTAAACAAACGACCTATGCGGATCCAGATACTGGAAAAAGTATTAACTGGATTAACATGCGTTCCATTGGCATTGAGTTTCATTACGATCCCAGGCTTGAGCGCCCGACAAGGGCACAGATTGTGGCGGGTGGACGATTGATCGGTGCTTTGTTTAACCAGTATCCTGACCTGGATGTTCGACGTATATTTGGGCATGGGATCCAGAGGTTTTCTAACCGATCGTCGAATTGGAAAGCTTTGAGCGAGCCAACTCATTTGTTTATGAGGCCGAATTATCAGCTTGACCCTAACTTTTTGCTGTTACTTTCAACCGCAGCAGCGGTGTCTCCTGAGTGGGCGGATGCGTTGAAGCGCGCGGGTGGGGTGGAGCGTTTGGCTCAATGGTTGAGGGGGCAAACGATTGCCAACCAGCGGCGAAATTCGCAGCTTGATGCAAATTGGAAGCAGGAGTCGAATATGCCGGTCTCGCCGATCGATCCAGCGACTGTCCGTGAAGAGGTGAAGATTCTGTCTGCAAGCACAAAGCCGGAAAGTGCAAAATTGGACAGTGTAGAACCGGACAGTACAGAACCGGACAATACAAAACCGGACAGTGCAGAACCGGATAGTGCAGAACCGGACAATACAAAACCGAAAGGTGTAGAACCAGATAATACTGAGGAAACGCCTGGCTAAGCTGGCCTTGTGTCAGGAGTCCTGGATGTGGTGCGATCGCGCTGCGATCGCAAGATGAATTTTGTGCAATCGATCTCGGCTGTGGAGCAGGTTGTAGTCTTGAGCCAAGGGACTTGGGAAGCACTGAAGTGCCAACTACAAATGTTGCAAGCTGGTCTTTCTACAGCACTACAACCATGGATTAGGACATCATGAAACGCTCAACGCTATATAGAATAAACTTTTGCGCTGATGCTCTCTGCTTTTTTCCTGGGCTAGGACAATTCCTAATTAATAAGAACTTTTGAGCGCATGGGTTTCATCTGCACTCAAAAATCCTTGCTTGTTTATAGCAATTCTCAGGCTAGTGAGGTATGGAAATGTGCCCCTGCCTTTGGCAGGGGCACATTTCCATGTACTTCAGTCGTACGGGAACCGCTATAGAATTTTCAGATCGTTTGCTGGCGTTCGATAGATTGCGGCTGCAAAGTGGACTTAGATTTCTTGTTCGCTAAACTCGCGGGTCATGTGGTCGAAGGGATCGTCAATGAAGCTGGCATTTTCGATGCCTGCATCCAGGGCTTGAGCGTGTATCATATCTTTCATAATCTGGATGCCACGAACGGTTGGCGCAATGGGTACCCCTAGGGAGTTATAGGTTTCTCTCAACCCTTGCAGTACGCGTTCATCCAAAACGTTGGTGTCGCCTGCGACGATAGCATAGCTGGCATACCGCAGATAGTAATCCATATCGCGCAGGCAAGCGGCAAATCGACGTGTAGTGTAGGCCATACCGCCGGGTCTCAGCAATTCTGGAACTTCTTCAAACAGCTGGGCACCTGCTTTTTTTACGATGTCTGCTGCATTGGCGTTAATCATGCTTGCAACTTGAACCCGGGCTGCACCAGTGTCAAAGTAGCTTCTCAGCGTATCAATTGCATTCCGATCGAAATAGCGGCCTGTCTGATCGTAGGTTCTAATTAGGGTTGTGACTGCGTCCCGCATTACTTTGCTCTCCCAAACAAATTTTTCTTTTTTAGATCGCGATCGCAAACTATGTCTCTTCCCAACAACACCCCTCTGTTTTTCAACCAATCCATCTGAAATATAGCTTTAATCTAAAGATCTGCGAGTTTAGAGCAGCATTCAAAAATAATGAATCGCTGGCTGAAAGTTATCAAAGCCCAGCTTTAGCAATTGGGCTGCAGGATTGATGGAATTGAATCTACCTCAGATATCCAGCAGAAGGGCTTTTAAATATTGTGGAAAGGGAATTTGGATAACAGATTGTAGTTTACAACAAATCAGGGACACCTCGGCACCCTCTTAGGAACCATCCTCTGACAGGCCAAGGCAACACCCCATCTCTGAGCACTGGCGAACAAAAGGATGAAGCGGAACTTAAAGCTTTCGATCCCAGGTTTCGGTTCATCCCAATCGATTATCGATGCCCATTGATGGGGGATAGGAAAGGGCGGCGTTAGGACGTATCCTTGAGGTTAGAGATTGAATCCCAACTTGAAACCTGTCCTAAAACCCAAGACATAGGGATAAATAAAATAACCCTAAAACGTATCTCAGCGCCTTGGTAAGAAACCCAGCCTCTCAAAATTCTGGATCCGGTCTCTCAAAATTCTGAATATAAATGCAATCAATTCTCACTTTTGAGGGCATTCTATATAAAGAATCAAGCTAAATTAAAGCTAAATACCCCATAGAGATTGATTTCAGGCCACTCAAACCATCAGTCATGTCTACCCTCGCATCCGAGTCCTTACTCGCCCAGGCTTCAACTCCAACTCAACCCACCCAACCCGCTAACACCTCGAAATTGAAGGATATTGCTAAGGGTGGTCTATGGCTGTATGCCTCTGGAGGGCTGTTTTTGCTGTTGCTGGCATTAGCGGTTTTTACGAAGTTGCAAACTGATAAGCTAAAGAAGCAGGTCAAGTTTGAAACTTTTAAAGGACATGAACTGCAAAAGAAGCTTAAATTGGCACTGGAAACCATTCGGAAGATGGAGAGGAATCCAGACCTGGTTCATTCGCGCGAGTTTAATCTGGATTATCTCCGGTTGCGCATGGAGGAGGAGCAATTTCACTTTGCGATCGTTAATCAACTGAAGATCAAAGTGAAGGAGAAAATTTCTGTCGCGTTGCGATCTTCTTCGGGGAAGTCATCGGGAGTCGTTGGTATTGCCGGAACTGGACGGAAGGTTGATACCACTTTCGATGTAGAATACACGACGCAACGGGAGGACAAGCGAGAGAAAAGGGTATTGTTCCGCATCCAAATCAAGTTAATGAAGCTCCCGACTCAATCTACATCAAGCACAATTAATCAAATCATTGACTGTATTGAGACGTACCTTAGTCCTTCGGGCGATCACGATACCTGGCAGCCCACCATTCAGGGGCGGATTGTAAATATGCACTGGGATCAAAAAGCGAAGCCGACGCCGCTGCTGGTCCTGGAACAGTTAAATGAAGGAGCAAATGTCAGTTTCCGGACGCAACGCAAAGGAGCGGCCCATCCTGGACAAGCTTCAGAGAAGAAGGGGTCCAAATTGAAAAAGGTCAAGAAACGCCCGGTTAAATTGTGAATACAATCCTTTGACTGAGTAAAAATTTTGGGGCGTGCGGTTTCCAACCGCACGCCCCAAAATTTTTACTCGTCGATGCTACTGATTCAAGCTGTCATGGGTGTTGCTTGGGTACAGGGGGATAGTCGGCCATCTTCCATGCGAACGACACGGTCGGGGACGTCCAGAATGCGATTGTCGTGGGTAACAAGCAGGATGGAACAGCCCTGCTCGCGGGCAAGACGCTGCATCAATTCGACCACTGCACGGCCTGATTTGCTATCCAGGGCAGCGGTTGGCTCGTCAGCCAGGACGAGTTTTGGATGGCTGACCAGGGCGCGTGCGATCGCAACCCGCTGCTTTTGCCCGCCGGAGAGATTTTCGGGATAGTAGTCAATATGGTCTTCCAGGCCGACGGCGGTCAAAATTTCTGCGGCACGGGCGCGGGCCTGGGCAGAAGAAATGCCCCGATGCAGTTCTAGCGACATCTGGACATTTTGTCGGGCGGTTAAGAAGCGCAGCAGGTTATGGGCCTGAAAAATGTAGCCGATGTCGCGACGAATTTTGACCAGTCGTTTGGGATTGGCACCAACCAGTTCTCGATCGAAGACTTTGAGGCTGCCGCTCTGGGGCGATCGCAAGCCTCCCATTAAGGTCAGCAGCGTTGTTTTACCCGATCCAGAAGGGCCGTTCATCATCACAATTTCGCCAGGTTGAATGTCCAGGGTAATCTCAAATAAGACTTGCTTGCGCAATTGTCCCTGACCAAAGTGATGATTCAGGTTTTGAATATGAACAACAGGGAGTTGAGCCATAAGAAAGAGAAATTGAATACTACCTGGGGAAAATGTTGAGACACAATGCCTAGAAAATGTCGGCGGGGTCAGCAGCTCGGAGTTTGCGTACTGCGATCGCACCCGAAATGATACACATTACAATGGTCAATACAAGTACCCTTATAGCACGATCGACCGTCATCAGCACAGGGAGACTCGTTGCATTGAGAGTCATGTTATACAATCCCAAAGACAGGGCAAACCCAGGTAAAAAGCCAATGATGGCCAGAATAAGCGCTTCTTGAAACACGACTAACAGCAAATAAGTATCGGTATATCCCATTGCCTTCAACGTCGCATATTCCGGCAGATGGTCAGCGACTTCCGTATAGAGAATTTGATAAACAATCACGGTACCAACAATGAATCCCATCGCAGTACCCAGGTTAAAAATAAATCCAATTGCCGTATTCGTTTTCCAGTAATTTTTCTCAAAATCAATAAATTCTTGTTTAGAGAGAACGATGACATCATTCGGCAAGTGTTCTCTCAGTGTTTGCAGCACTGGGGTAATCTCAGTGCCTGGCTTCAGTTTAATCAAACCAACATCGATAATCCCCTTCTGACGGCGGTTGAAGATCCGCAAGAAATTCAAATCGCTGGTTAAAATCGTGCCGTTTGCTCCAAAGGAAGCTCCCAGTGTATACAACCCTTTGATTGTCACTCGACGATTGCTGACTTCTGTGACCACTGATTTACCCTGGAGAAAGTCGTCAGCAACGGGGCCAAACTCCCCTCTGGACGCCCGATCGAACAAAATGGCGTCGGGTAACTGCATCTGGTCAAGATGGTTTTCCACCTCTGGTAAACCAAAGACACCCTGTTTGGGTTCAAAGCCAATCACGAGAATGCCCCGGGTCTGGCAGGGTTGGGGCGTTTCTGTGGGGACTGGAATGTCTGCATCAACAGCAGCGGCCTCTCGAATTGCAATGGTGTCGGTGCCGCAAAGTTGGGGATTTTTCCAGAGGGCAAAGTCCAGATAGAGGGGGGTCACGGATTCAACGCCATCCACTCCCAGGGCTTGATAAAGATGGCGCTGAGAAAAGCTTTGCATGGCAATCACTGCGGTGGATTGCGGACTCAGCAGAAAAATATCGCCTTCCAGGACGTGGTGCAGACGCACAGCGCTATTAAAGAGTGCCTCCTGGAAGCCCAATTGCATGAACATCAAGATATCTGCAAAACTGATACCCGCTAGCGCGACCAGCAAGCGGATCTTTTCGCGAGTGAGTTGCAGCCACGGCAGGGGGATTGCCATTCGATTCCATCCTGAAAATAAATTTGAATGAATTTAAACGATGATATAGCACTACAGTTTTGAGTTAGGACATTATGCTTTGGGGGAACGGGGAACGGGGAACAGGGAACAGGGAACAGTAAAACGTCTTTGACTTGGAAATGCAATCGATAAAATGGGTGGAGCACTTGCTCAATAAAGCTTTTCTTAATCCAAAATCGCCAATCTAAAATCCAAAATGGTATCAGAAGTCCCAATCCTCGTCGTCTGGTTGGTTGGCCTCGTCTGCTGCTTTAGCGCTTTCGAGTAACTTGGCATTGCCCCATTGCATCCATCGATCGTAGGATCCCTCCTCGACCCATTTCAGCAATTCAGAGGCGCGCATCACGACCCAGGGAATGGTGTACTCCATGAAACTGAAGATTTTAGCGACTTTATCTAACCGATCCATTTCCTCAATATTGAACTCGCGAGCCTGGTCGCAAAACTCTTGCATTGTAGATGGATTCAGGTATTCGTCTGGGAGACCGCCCATTTTCATCAAGGCTGCGATCGCGGTATCGACATCCTGACAGGCCAATAACCCGATCCGATCGCCCGTAAAACTGGCCATGATAATCCAGTTGTATAAGGCAACTTCAATACCGCTGGCGGCCAGTCCGCCAAACCCCAGTGTCGTACTGCTAATGAGAGTTTTGACGATAGGCATCACCACTGCCATCTGTTGATACTGGAGATATTGCCCCTTAACCCGGCCCAGTTCATGGCCTAAAATAAAGAGCAACTCTTTGTCAGATAGCCACTCCAGCCCTTCTAGATTGAGCACAATCAATGGATTTTCTACGCCAATTGAAAAGATATCGATGTGTCCGTGACCGCGGGAAAGGTAGAGGTCTGGTAAGGGAGAAATATCCAGAATCTGGCAGGTCTTAACAAAGACATTATATAACTCAGGAAAATTACGGCTGGTGATGCGAAATGCATTCCCCAGTATTTGGATGCGGAGGAGGCGATCGACCCCATATTCGCTGATCTTTTTTAACAGTAACGACAATCCGGGTGTCTTTTCTAATGCAACTAATGCTTTTCGATCTAAGGGGTGCTGGCAGTGTTTTACGCGCAGATCGTGAAAAATCTTATAGGTCATCAGCTGAGGTTTGATTCTAATTTTGGCGATCGATTTTGACCTCAACCTGAAGATTGGTTAAGCCTGCAACTTGCTTGCTATCTTCTGGATCGAGACGAATTTTGACTTCTACCACTCTGGCATCAATATCAGCTGCAGGATCGGTATCGAGGACATCTTTTTTACCAATTTCCTGACCAATTTGGTCTACGATACCATGCAAGGGATTGGGCAGGGCACTGCTGGTAATGGTGGCCCGTTGGCCGGGACGGACGCTGGTAATATCATTTTCATAGACCTCAGCGACTGCATACATCTGGTTCGTGCGTCCCAGGCTGACAATGCCGTCGCTGCTCGCGACTTCCCCAGGACGGGTCTGAATTTTCAGGACTTGACCCGTGATGGGGGAACGGACATAGGCAAGGGCGAGGTCTGCCTCTGCTTGACGCACGGCCGATCGGGCACTTTCGACATCGGCTTGGGCGGCTGCGATATCGGTCGGTCGCACTTCTGCGATACTATTGAGCGTTGCTTTTGCCTGCTCCAGGGCTGCTTTTGCTTCTCTGACCTGTGCTTCGGTTGTTTCCATCACCAGGCGCTTGCTGTCGAGCTGAGATTGCGAGATCGCTCCGTCCTGATAGAGTTGCTGATAGCGCCGATATTCAATTTGGGCGTTGCGCAGTTCTGCTTCGGAGCGAGCGATGCTGGCTTGTTGCAGTTTGATGGTGTTGCGTTGGGCATTAATATCGCCTGTTTTTGCCCCGGCTTCGACTTGAGCTAAACGGGTTTGAGCGACCTTGACCTGAGTTTGCGATCGCACCAGGGCCGCCTGCAAGCGATCGCGGCTATCCAGAATGGCAACCACCTGTCCAGTCTGCACCCAGGCTCCTTCCTCAACCAGCAACTGCTCGACCCGGGCCCCGCCACCAAAGTTCTGGGTGGGCGCTGAGAGTTGAATGGTTTCTCCTTGGGGTTCCAACCGTCCCAAAGCGCTCACTGCTGCCAGTTCCGCTGCGGGTGCAGAGGGGTCTGGAGTTGGGGTTTCTAGATTGGCCACACGGGTAAGACTATAAATAGCGACTCCAGCAGTTCCCAGGGCCGCTATTATTGCCAGTGCAAGAACCCACCGGCCAGTTGGTTTGACGAACGTTCGCTCCTTTATTCCTGATTCTTTAACCATGCCTGACCGCAAAAATCCTACTATTTTCTTACATTCTTCACCCTGTAAAAGATTTGGGGGAATAGAGATTCGCACCCGATACTCTAGCTTGACTCAGTTGCCGGAAAACTTGCCCCCCAAAAAGCTTCTGCTAGTAAGGGCTTCAAGCAATTAACTCTGCAATTTTAAATTCGGCAATATGAAACTAGCAATTTCGCCCAGGAGACCATTTAAGATCTCGCTTGTAGAAAATTGAGATCCTACAATGACAGAGATTTCAGGGACAGAGATTTCAGGGTTTTGTCACAGAGTCTGCGTTCTGGGTAGCCAGGACGAACAAGAGCCTGGACAGTGTCATCTTAGCAAGTCTTTACAAACTGATAAAGTGTTACACGCACTCCAGTCATTTTGCAATGTGGAGACTGTCTCAGGGCTGCTCCTGGGATTGTATAGCAGAAGGCAGGAGGCAGAGGGCAGAAGGGAAGGGTTGACTATAGCGGTTTGCAATGAAATTCAGGACCCGGTTTCGGTAGGGGCTTGGCAGTGCCAAGCCCACCTGAGTTTTCTGTACTTAACCAGACTACAAATATCTATACACACGACTTGGAAGGTTATTTTGAAAGCCCCGCAGTGCCGGGCTTTCAAAATAACCTATTTTTAGTGCTGGCACGAAGAAATGGGGGTTAGCCCCCCTAAGGGGGAATGGCACTTACTTAAGCGTAGGATGGGCAAAGCAAAGCGTGCCCATCAGAGAGCCTGTGATGGGCACGGGCATAGCCCTTTGCCCATCCCACTGACCAGTTTCCAAACAGATGTAATCTGCTTAAGTAAGCGCCATTCAACCCTACAGGGTTTACCCTAACTTTTAGCTTTGATAGAGCACTAGTTTTTATGAACTATAATTTAAGCCAAGTTTCAATTCTAGACTTATAGCGATGTCAGTTTTTGAAATCCTGCCTCCGATCGAGATCGATCTGCAACCCTTTCTGTCTGCCCCCCAATCCCTTCTGGAGCAGCCTATTTCTATTCAACTGACGCTGGCCGCTCGCAGCCAAACCCCTCATGTCTTACTGGCAGTGCTGGCTACCAGTCCCAATGACAGAGTGGCAGAAGCGGCACAGCTCCATATTCACTGGGCCGGGGAAATGACTGAGGGATGGCAGGAGGCTGCAGAAGCAGCGATGCAATCCACGCCTTTAGGTCAAAACGATCGCCTGGTGGTGGAGTTGATGAAATTTACACCAATTCCAGTGTTTTTTGCGAGTGAATGGGTGCCTGCGAGCCATCTGCAACGGGCATTGCAGAATCCTTATCTCTCCGATCGCGATCGCATGAAAATTTTCGATCGCCTCTCCCAAGATCTAACTTCTAATGTCCGTTTGACTGTGGCAGAATCTGCTGAGGCATTGCCAGCGGTTTTAGTCTTGCTGGCTGGGGATGCAGATCCAGCGGTTCGTATTGCGGCTCGTTATAATCCCAACCTGGCGGCGGCGGCGATCCAGGACATCGCAGCTCAGCAGCAGCGGGCCCAGGATTGGGATCTCGATCCAGGGCAGTTGGCCGATCTGGCCGATAGTTCCTGGTCCTGGATCCGGCTGACAGTGGCTCAAAATCCCAACGCGCCTCCGGCTGTGCTCGATCGATTAGGCCGGGAATCGGCAGCGCGAATTCCGGCAGCAGTGGCTCTGAACCCGTCCTGTCCACCAGAAGTACTCGATCGCCTCAGCGACCAGGCAAACGACAAGATTCAAGCGGCAATTGCCACCCATGCCAATACCTCCGAACAAACGTTACTGAAACTCTTGCCTCGCCAGCGCCATGCGATCGCAGCAAGGCGCAATTTACCCCTGTCGATTTTGGAACGCTTTGTTGCTGAACATGACTGCCCCTGGAATGCGTTGCATCGGGATAACACCCCAACCTCGCTTCTGGCACAAATGGTGGATTTGGATTGGCGTCGTGCCCAACTTGCAATCGATCGGCCGCAACTGTCTGCAGAACAACGGGAACAATTTTTGCTCGATTCTTGTGCGTCTTCCTTTGCTGACATTGCTCAGCATCCTCAGGTGAATGGGCAAATTCTTGAACACATTGCCCGCCATCCCAATCCGCAGGTCAAATTCGCAGTCTGGCAAAATCCCAAGACTTCCGATTCTCTACGGACTCAACTGCTGGATGTCTTACTTCAATACCCCAACATCCCTGACCCGCTGCGGACCTCATCCCTGGAACACAGCACCGAGCGCGATCGCGCCGAGATTCGGATTGCGATCGCCGCAGATCCAGCAACTCCTCCTGCCGTCCTGGAGCAAATGGGTCAGGAGGAGTTGTATAAAAACAAACTGTTCTCAGAACTGCGTCGGGTTTTGTCGTCAGACTATGGCAAGAATGCCAGTTTCTATCCAACCGTAGCGGATTCAGAAATGGCTAGCCTCAAGCACAATCTGTCCGAGCTGGGAATTCAGGTGGAGACAGAGCAATGGATAGCCAACATTCAAGGTGGCATTCACCAACAAAAACCCTGGCTGCGTCCCCGCCCAGTGGGTCGCTGGGCCAGGCTGTTTCCTGCTTTGCCCAGGGACACCCTGGATAGTATCTGGGATCGGATCTCCGATATCCTTGACTTGATTGCAGAGGATATTCCCACCCAGCGATCGCTGGGAATCGCCCTGGTGGGGAATCCCAACACCCCGAAAGCCATTCGCAAGCAGCTCGCTCAGCAGTTAACGATTCCTGCCGAACACCGCTCCCTCTACTCCCACGACCTGGATCTGCGCCTGGCATTGATCTCGAATCCGGCTATTCCTGAGCCAGAGCGGGAGCGAGGGTTTCAGGACCTGCTAGCGGCCTATCCGGAACCCATTCGTTTGAAAACCCTGGCCAGACATTCGAAACTACCGCCTGCTTTCCTGGCTCGAATTTTGACCGACGATCTGGGTGTGCAAGAGACACTGGCCCAAAATCCCAGCACGCCGCCAGACCGCCTGCGACACATTGCCCAAACTATTGCCCAAACTAAAGATATTACGATTCGCAGCTGCTTAGCCAACAATCCCAATACTCCCGTGGATGTGCTGCTGCGTATAGCACCTCCCCCCGATCTGGATAGCCGTCGTCAACACGATCGTCTCCAAATCCGAAGCGCAATTCTCCAACATCCGAACTTGCCTCCTCTGGAGCGCTACCGTCTGCAGGTGGAAAACGAGCAGGCTGCAGCTCTGGCAAACGCGAACCAACAGTTAGCCCGTCACCCGAACAATCCTGCTACCCTGGCTCAGGTGGTGCAGGGAGACGATCGCGAGGCCAAAGTCAAAATTGCCCGCGATCGCAGAACGCCGAGCGAGATTCTGACCCAACTCCTCCAGGATGCTGACCAGCACGTTTATCTGGCAGCTATGGACAATCCGAATTTGCCTTTAGAGGCATTAACATCCTTAAGTCGTCATGGCGACGCTCGAACCCGTCTGGATCTGGTGCATCGATTGCGCAATCGAGCAATGACCCGAAATGAAGCCCAAAAACGCCCGATTCCCCCGGTCCTGCTGGAGCAACTGATGCAGGATCCGGATGCGAAGATACGCGAAGTGGTCGCCACCTATCTGCTCGACTCACCCCAACTGCTGGTCCAACTGGCTCGCGATCCAGTTTTGAAGGTGAAAATGGCCGTCGCCAAAAATCCCAACACGCCTCAGGCGGTACTAGAGCAATTAGGCAGCAGGTCAACGTTGAGCAATCCTTCTCAAGGTCGACTGCGCACAGAGGGCGATTTCCTTCTCCTAGCCTTGGCCAGCAATCCCCATACGCCCCCTCACCTACTGGCCCGCATCGTCGAAGAAAAGTTAGCCAACAGATACCCTCCTACTGCGCGAATCGGTTGTCGTGAGAAAACAGAACTCCTCGCCGTGGTGGCCCAGAATCCCAATACTCCAGTTGTAGCAATGGAACTGATGGCAAATGCCACCAAAGGTTTGCTGGCATCCTATGTCGCGGCACACCCCAATACCCCACCTGCAGCTCTGGAACAGTTCATCGCAGATGAATATCCTGCGATTCATCGGAACATTGCCCGACGGCCCGACAGCCCGCCGGAATTGCTCAACCCGCTCCTGGATCGATTTCCTCCAGACAGCCAGGAATATGAGGGGGTTTGCGGTGCCACGATCGCACGGTCTGAATTGCCACTTTCGATCCTGCAACGCTTAATCGGGTCGAAAAGGCACTGGGTTCGTCAGAAGATTGCAGGTCGTGCCGACACCCCTGTAGAAATTCTCGAACAGCTCCTGGCTGCAGAATCCGATCCTACCGTTTTAACCCATCTGGCTCGGAATCCAAATCTTACCCCAGACCTCTTGTCAGAATTACTGGCAAGCAAGCGCTCCGAATTGCGTTCGACCCTGATCTCGCATCCCAACCTGACCCGGGCCCAATGGCAACAACTGGCCAGGGATGACGTAACCGACGTGCGGCAAGCCGTCGCAGCCTCACTTCAAGCACCGCTTGATGCCTTAACTTTATTGATAGACGATCCTGAAGTTGCGATTCGCGTCGCCCTGGCTCAGAGGGCGAGTCTCGCAGCTACCACCAGCGATCGCTTTGCCCAGGACGAGAGTGCTGCAGTGCGGCAAGCGGTGGCAGCCAACCCCCATACGCCAGCGCCGCTGTTAGCGCAACTGGGTCAGGATACCAGGGTGGAAGTGCGTCGCGCTGTTGCCCGAAATCCGAATACCGCTGCCCCCATTAAGGTTCAGCTCCAGGATTTGCTGCCTCAACCTACGCCAGTTTCCAGCCCAACTCTGCGCGGTCTGAGTCGCCTCTACAATCCCGACGAGGATGATTTGCCCACCCTGTTACAGGACTATGCCCAGTCGCCAACGCCGCTGGTGCGGTTGGTGACGTTTATGCATCCTCTGGCACCAGCAGCTGTGCTGCAGCAAGGGGCACAATCATCTGCCTGGTTAGAACGGTATGCTGTGGCGAACAATGTCGCGACTTCAGAAGCCCTGCGCCAGCAATTGGCTGAAGATGGCAATCGTATTGTCAGAGCGGCGGCTCTAGCTCAATTAGAGTCTTAGTTGGATCTTTAAGCAATACTCGTCTGGAGGTGAGGATAGGATGCAATACTGTTCGGTTAAGGATAGCGGGTTCAATAACTTTACGAAAAATAGACTGGTAGGGAGCACGGCAATGCTGTGCCCCTACGCGAGAAATTAATTCTCGTTTCTAAACCGAACAGTATTGGGAGAGGAGGATAGAGTGCAACCTGAAACAGAACAACTGCTCGGTAGCCTGGAATGCTTGCTGGATGACCAGCTATGGTTTGACTTGCCCTACAACGATTCTGCGCAGTTACAACCCTACGTTTGGGATGCTGACCAGCATGGCCTTTTCACACCGCGACACTTGCTCCAGGTTGAAGGGTGGATTCAAGCGACCGATCTGGACGTGGCGATCCAGGATTGGCAGTGGTCAGAGCAACAGGGCATTGCCGCGTATGGCATGTGGTTCAACAGTCCTTTAGGGTGTCTGGACAACGATCCAGAACAGATCTTACTCGATGAAGCAACGCGATTAGAGCGCGGCCAAGTCTATGAAGCGTTACAAACCTTGCTGAAAGCAGAACTGCAGGATTTACAAGTTTTCAAGATCGGCTGCTCTGTGAATTATTCTCTCTCCGTTGTGATTGGCAAAACAGCGGGCAATCGCTGGATTGGCTTAGTCCCTAATGTTCCTCAAGAAACGCCTTTTAATGAGATTTCTATTTGTGGAGCCTCGGGTGAGGTGGCAGAGCTGCTCTATTCAACGCTGCCAGAATCCGCAATTGAGATGCCAATGACGGAGGAGGAACCGATAGACCCAACCTTGAGCAAAATTCAAACTCTTCTCAAGCTACTGAAACCGATTAGAGTTTATGGTTGGTACGACGGGGGCTACGATCGTACCCATGACTATGGGATTGTTTATGCTGGCGATGCAGAGTACGATCGAGCGCTTGAATTCACTCTCAGAGCAGCGGGTTTTTTTCAAATCTATCAATTTCACGGCTGCCAATTCCGTGGTTTCGATCCTGACCTGTCATCCAATCGGGGAGGAGCTGAAGCCTCTCAACTGTTCCCGTCATTGCATCGATTTCTCAGTCAAGCGTTGTCGGATACCAAACTCTATCGGTTTTGCTTCTGGGATCTTGAACAGCTTTATCTGATTGGGCAGAGCGGCGGCGACGATCGCGTTGGCATTGTCATCCGCAGCCAATTTGAATATAACCCCTGATGCTGAGCTGATATCGCAAAAGGCAGACGGCAGGAGGCAGAGGGCAGAAGGGAAAGGTTGACTATCTCTGTTTTTGAACCTTTTGCGATGTCCTAATATATTCTCGTAGCGCTATATCGATCTTCGCGGCCCGAACGTTCTTCAATCAACAGGCGAATAAAAACCATGAATCCTGACACAGAACAAGTTTTCGGCACTCTCCAGACGCTTCTCGATCCCCCTTTAACCTTCTATCTTCCCTATCACGAAGACGGGGGCAGTTGGGTGCCCTATGTCTGGCTCGCCGATCGAAATGGGGAGTTCAACCCGCTGAATTTCTGTCGCGATCGCGGCTGGTTGCACCTGACGGATGCAGACAGGGTTATCAATGCCTGGCAAGAGGCCGATCGATCGCGGTTAACGATGTATCATTCCCATGTCTCTAAGGCAATTCTGGCAGAGCGGAATAGCACAATTGCAGGCTGGCTGCAACCGTTGACCTCGCAGTTGCGAGCGCTGGAAGCTTATGTTGTCTCCCCTGGCTTCACTGGATTTCAGGACTATAATAGTCCTGACTTTTCCCCTAGCTTGATGCTTGGAGAGACACCGGATGGAGATTGGATTGGGGTGGGATTGTCCGTGTATAAACCGACTGAAATTCCTCAAACGATGCTCTTCCGTTCGCCCCGACCCGCGTCAGAACCGATTTCCCTGGCAGCTCGCACCATCGCATTACAAAACCAAATTCAAACCATGCTGGAAGACGTGGCAGCAGTTGATTTGTATGCAGAGCTTGGAGGTGGATATTACTACAATCATTGCCATCAGTTTGTCCAGGCTGCTGCTCCCACCCAAACCCTTGCCCTGGAACAGCTGCTCCAGGCTGTGCGCGTTTTAGAAATCCACACGTTCAATCACTTGAGTTGGGATGAAGAGTTGCGGGCGAGCTGTTCTGACACAGACGAATTGAGAGACGAGCGACTCAATCAATTCCTCCAGCAGTCTTTATCCCAGCTAACGGTTGTGAGATATAGCTTCTTCACCGAGGAAAATATCTATGTTGTCGGTCGAACTCAATCTGAAGATTGGGTCGGCATTCATCTACAGAGCGAATATATTTATAATCCTTAAAGGGAAAAAACAATGCAACCTGAAACAGCACAATGGTTAGGCAGCCTGGAATGCTTGCTTGAAAACAAACTCTGGATTAGTTTCCCCTGGCATGAAGAAGGTGGCACGTTGCAACCCTACGTTTGGGATGCTGAGGTGCATAATACGTTGACTGTTCTGCACCTGCTCCAGGTTGAAGGGTGGATGCAAGCGACCGATCTGGAAGTGGCGCTGCAGGACTGGCAGTGGCCGGAACAACAGGGTTCGGCAGCTCCCGGCATGTTTGTCTTCGATCCTCAGTTCTGTCTGCAAGACGATCCAGAAAATATCTTACTCGATGGAGAAACACAGTCAGAACGCAGCCAGATCTATCAAACGCTGCAAACCTTACTGAAAACAGAACTGCAAGATGTACAGGCATTCAAGCTCAGTTGCTGTCCTGATTATTCTCTCTCGATTGTTATGGGTAAAACGGCTGGGAATCTGTGGTTGGGTTTAGCCGCTATCGTTCCTCAAGAAACGCCTTTTAAGATGTTTGAACAGGATGGGATTAGACGATTAGACTTTCATTTTGTTGATGGAGAGGGAGAATTAAAGTATTCAGTTCTTCCAGATCTTGCGATCGCAACACCCAAGCAAGAGGCGGGCGCGATTGACCCAACGCTCGCTCAGATTCAAGCGCTTCTCAGCCAACTTGAACCCATCCGCATCTACGGTTGGTATGATGGCGGCTACCGGCATACCCATAACTATGGCATTATTTGCGCTAGCGGGAAAGAATACGAGCAAGTCTTTGAGTTAACCCTCAAGACAGCAGGTTTGTTCCAACTTCATCAATTTCAGGGGTTTGATTTTGAGACGGCACCAAATAACAAAAATGATGAAGATCGGCAAATGTTCCAACAATTGAATCGATTCCTCAATCGAACCTTATCGAATATAAAACTCTATCGGTTTTGCTTTTGGGACTATGAGCATATTTATGTTCTCGGGCAAAGCAGAGAAAACGATCGGGTTGGCATTGTCGTGCGCAGCCAGTTTTTCTATAATCCTTAAAGTCATGCAAGATTTACCGTCCCCAATCAAGGTTCGCGAGCGCAGAGCCTGGAAGCCTGTAACTGTAGAGGGCGACACAGATCTCAAGGGATCGAAGTTCTCAGGTCAGCCCTGGCTGGCAGCAGGAGAATCGTGGCCTGTATGCCGCAACTGTGGCAAACCGATGCAACTCTTGCTTCAACTCAATTTTAATAATATCCCTGAGTCAGTCCGCGAACAGGATGGAACCGGGCTGTTGCAATTGTTTTACTGCGTGAATGACAACCCTTGCTGCGAAATTGAGTGTGAGGCTTGGGCCCCTTTTTCGAATAGCGTTTTGCTGCGGCGAATTGAGTCAATCCCCGAACCAGCAAATATAAACGAAACCATTCCAGACAACTATTTTCCCGCTAAGACGATTGTGGGATGGGAAGAGGTAGAAGATTACCCAACCGAGCAGGAGGCTAAAGCGTTAGGCGTAGAAATAACCCAGGATGAGCAGGAAATCGTTGAGAGCGAAGCCAGTGTAGTCTGTGGCGATAAGTTGGGGGGATGGCCGAACTGGTTTCAGAGCATCGAATATCCAGACTGTCCAGTTTGTCATGAAACGATGGAGCTATTTTTTCAGCTGCAACCTGGGAAGAATCTGCCCTATGGTTTGTTTGGCTGTGGCTGCGGTCACATCACCCGCTGCAAGCAGCACAGAAATCAATTTGCGTTTGGCTGGGCGTGTTGATGGAAAGACGACGATGATGCTCGTATCATACATTTGGTGAACGTTCATGCTGAATTCTAGTAACAAGAAGAAGTTGATGGCAGCTGCTGTCTATGAGATCCGCATCTTGCTTTCAGGATATCTCGGCAGCAATAATGAGGCAGATACAGCTGTTCGACTTGCAGCTCATTTGGCCTATGCTTTACACAATGAAGCTCTGACTATCCTTGAAGACAACGGAGACTTCGATCTCGGTGCTGCATTGGCTAAGATTAAGACAGCAGAAAAGATTGTCGGTTTGCACTATTCCAATACTTTCGACACTTTGGGCATGAGCGACAAGACATAATCCAACATCAGAAGCAATATTGTCTTGAAGAGGATTGAAAGATCGGATGTCGCTGATGAAGAGGAAGAATTCAATCACTCAATATTCAACTCCTGCTTTGTTTACCACTCCCGACAACGTGTTAAAGTGGCAGCATGATTAAGAGCCGATTGCTGCTAGTAACAGTTGCCTTTGGGGTCGGGTTTGGTCTTAGCCTGTTGTTGGGCCGGGACCTGAAGCTGGCGTTGATCGCGGCTGGCGTTACGGTGCCTGCAACGATGACGGGTGTTTTCGCGATGAACGTGCAGCGATGGCAGCAATTGAAGCGGTTTGAAGCCAGGCAGCAGAGCTTGCAAGACTCGTTGAGCGCGATCGCAGTGGAGCGACATAAAGAAGAAGCCCGTTTAAGCTCCCTGAAGGTGGAACTGGGTCAGCTGCAAATCCAGATTGCCAACCAATGGAAGCAACGGGACGATCTTAATCAGCAGCTCGCCTCCATGAACGGACAGAAATATCTGTTGGAAACGGGTCGCGCTAAAAGATTAGCCCAACCTCCATCAGCGGGGCAACTCTCCCCTGCAGACGCTGCTGCGGTGTGGGGTCAGGGGGTGAAATCAGCACAGCAGCTGGCGCTATCGACAACGACGGTCAGTCGTCAATCGGAGGCGGATCCACCCAGCCTCCTGGCAGCAGAACACCGCCAATTGCAAATCCAGGTCGATAAGCAACGGCAGGCCCAAAAAAAGTTAGAACGCAAATTGGCAACTTTGAAAAAGCAACAAAAACAGTTGCAGGCAGAACAAAAACAGTTGCAGGCAGAAGTTGAGGAACAAAAACAAGAATTGCGGGTGCTGGAGAGCTGTCGCAACGAGCTGAACCAGTCCATTACAGACATGGAGGCTGAGCGGCAGCAAACGGAGACAAATTTGCAGCCTCTGCGGGAAGAGTATCAGCACTTACAATGGCAGCTCTTCTCTCTCCAACAAGAGGGTGAGCTGTCGCAGCCTCAAACGCAGGAAAGTGATTCAGTCACAAGCCAATCAGTCGCAAGTCAGAAGAATGGGCATGATGACGCGACGACCTCGACAACGACCTCTACCTCGACGACGACTTCTGCGCCAGCTGTTGTTTATCCAACCGTTGAAGTCACTTCCCATGAGGCAAAATATGCTAACAAATCCCAGAAAAGAAAGGGCAATAGGTCGCCAACGATTGATATTACTGCTACCACTGCTGACACTGATACAACTGGGATTGATGAATGGACTGAGCTGAAGGCTCAACTGTCTGAGGTGGAGTTGCAGGTGCTGTGCGCGATCGCAACCGAGGACAATCCAGCCCCCACCATTAAACAGATTGCTGAAGCCCAAATTACGATGCCGACCTTATTGGTCGATGCCATTAACGAACGGGCCCTGGAAATCATCGGTGACACGATTGTGGAACCGGGGTCGGGGGCTGTTCCGCCTGCGATCGCAGGCGAACACGCAGATTGTGTTGAGCAGCTGTTAGCCATTAGCGATTAGCGGTTAGCCATAGCAACGAACCATTAACAATGAACCATCAGCAACGAACCATTAACCATTAACGTCCAACTCTTTTCCCCAACGAAGCCAGTACCGCACTTATGACCCCTGCGCTAGAGAGCAGAGAATACCATAGAACCAGCAATTTAACCTTGCTCCAGCCTGGTTGCATCATGTCTCCGCTCTCTGGTCCGTGATACCAACGATCCGGGAAGAAAAAATCAATATAAGGAACTCCCCAAACGCAATAATAGATTTTACCTACCACATAATGTTCCCAAAGAACAGCGCCAAAAATAGCACTGCAGACGAAGAAAAACAAGAATTTGAAGAAAAAACGCATTGGCGTTTGAGAATGATTGCGTTCAAAAGACCTGTCCGAGAACCGGAGTGGAAGTCCCCCTCCGGGAGGCGTCCACTCCAATTTCCGAATGAGTCTAAAACAGTTCCAGGCAAACTCTGGTTAAGATTTTGTAAAACTACTGAGTGCGATCGCATCCCAATAGGTATGATTCCCTGGGTAGTGCAAAAACTTTGCAGCACCCTGTTAAATGTGTTCTTGTTCCGTTGGCTTGGTTATTAAAAAAATATCCAACTACTTTACAGAGGTAAAAGATTCACCGTGAAGACTCTAATCAAAAAATTGGTTGCAGCCACCGCCATTGTCTTGCTCGCACTCTTTTCCGTGGTGAGCGTTCCAGCCTATGCCTTCAACCAAGCTGATGTAGACACCCTCCTCAGCACGAACGAGTGCCCGGACTGCGATCTCTCCGGTGCTGACTTGCACGATGCCGATCTCTCCGGTGCCAAAATCTATAGAGCAAATCTGTCAGGTGCTAAACTCTATCGTGCCAATTTGTCGGGTGCCAGCCTGTCGGGGGCTGACCTGTCAGGAGCAGCAATGGCAACCATTAATCTATCGGGAGCTTTCCTGCAAAAAGCCAATCTGTCGGGAGCCTTCCTGCAAAAAGCTAATTTGACAGATGCAGCATTGTATGGTGCCAACCTGACAGACGCAACAGTGTATGGTGCTGATTTCACCGGTGCCAAGCTCAAAGGGGCCGATCTGACTGGTGCCAAAACCAAGGGTGCCATCTTCGACTAGCTCTCCATTCTGATCTGGGTTGGGTTGAGCAATCGTTTTAGCGAAGGAACGAGAATTTAATCGGTTGTCGATTTGTAGGGGTACCCCTTGTGGGTACCCTTTCCAGGGACTATCGGGGCGATCGCAAGGGATTGCCCCTACGGATTTTTGTAGATCTGATTGAATTCGTGTTCCTAAGAATGTTGCGATTGTTGCTGGCAAATAGCGCGATCGCGCTCAAACAGTGCAAGCCTCCCTGGATGGCTTGCACTGCTTTTTGGCACGCTGACCTTCCAGGTTGTGTTATGATGCAATCATCACGCGCAACTGGCGCGTCCGCGTCCGCGGAAAGGGCTGCGCCCATCTGTATTTTCTTATTACTGTACGGTTTCCTTTGCCTGACAGGCGGACACAGGCGATTCATGAGGAAGTCGTATGTCTGAATATGCAAACCCTGTTACCACCGGATCCCTTAACCTGGAACAGCAGAAGAAGCGAGCGAAGGAACTCTTGAAACAGTTCAACGCCGCTCAGGTCGAAGCTGTTCGTCGTTTCCAGCACTATCATCCCAAAATTCAGCGTCACCCAGAGCAGATCCGTACATTTCAACCGCAATTGAGCGATGCCCAACTGGCGATCGCCCGGGAAAATGGTTTGACCAGCTGGCCAAAGTTGAAGGCCCATATTGAGCAATTAGAACAGGAGCGTCGTGCGATCGCAACTGGAGCCAGTGCCGCTCCCGACGGCGATCGCAAAACCCTACATCTGCGCTGCGGTTCCGATATCCACCACGGTCTGCGTCTCGCTGGATTCACTGGCGACTTCCTGGAGTTCGCCGATCCCTACTGTCAGGGACCCATCATCGACGACTCCGATCTCAATCAATTTCTCCAACAGCGTGCTGCATTCATCGCTGCTGCCTATGGTATTGAACTGAGAGACGCCCGCACCCGCTTCGAACAAGAATACCGTCAGCTCCACACCAGCCATCGCTATACCCGAGTCGTACTCTGGTTCGAGCACGATAGCTACGATCAGCTCATACTCGCCTACGTGCTGCACCACTTCCATCAGGCTACCGCTCAACCGGAACGACTGGAACTGATTTGCATCGACACCTTCCCCGGCATCCGTCCGTTCCTGGGATTGGGGCAACTGCCACCCGAAGCCCTGCGCAGCCTATGGCGGCAACGACAGCCCGTTTCCTCCCACCAACTGCAGACGGCACACCAGGTCTGGCAAGCCCTGACCGCTCCCTCGCCCGAAGCCCTGCATCAGATTGCGATCGCAGGCACCCCAGCCATCCCGCCCCTGGCAAACGCCTTGCGCCGCCACTTACTGGAATTGCCCTGGCTGGAAGACGGCCTCAGTTTAACAGAACGGCTGACGCTACAAATTCTCGCAGAACACAGCACAATTCCCCAGAAAGGCACCCCCGCCATCACCGCCGGACAGCTGTTCAAACAGCTCACTCTAGAGAAAGACCCCCTCCCCTACCTGGGCGACAGCATGTACTGGCAAGTGCTAGCCACCCTCAACGACACCCCTCATCCTCCCTTCGAGCTGCTGCCAGAAACCGCATCGCTGCCCTGGCCAAAACGACAGCTGCAGCTCAACGACATTGGCAAGGCCCTGCTGAACCAGAGCGCCCACTGGCTGCAGCTCAACGCCATCAACCGCTGGGTCGGCGGCGTCCATCTCTGCCATCCCCAGCCCATCTGGTGCTGGGACGGTCAACACAGCCAACCCGTGCTACGACCCTGAGTAGAGTCCTTGAGTAGGGTGCATTCCTCGTTACCAGGCTATGCCTGGTAACGTTCATCCAGCGACTACAGCCGTGCCAGTCTGAGCAATGCCGACCAGCGAGAGTTTTGAGTGGGTGGACATTGCCCCTTCATGGGGCTAAACACGTTACAATTTTGCTAGCAGGGACATCTACCCCTGCGGGCGAGAAACCGGTTGGTGGGCATTGCCCACCCTACACATGCCTAACCCCTGACATCTGTACACCTGAACTCTGAACCCTGAACCCTCAACCCATGTCCCCCCAAGCCGATATCCTCATTGTCACCGTCACCCCCGTCGAAAGCCGCGCTGTCCTTCAAGCGTTTCCCCAGGCCACCGGGCGCAAACCTGAGCTGCTGTCCATTCGCGATCGCACCTACTTCAACCTCGGCAGCCTCAACGGTGCCCGCATCTTTCACACCCAATGCGAAATGGGCACCAGCGGCCCCGACGCCTCCCTCCTCGCCATCCAGAAAGGCATCGACGCCCTCACCCCCCTCGCCGTCATCATGGTCGGCATTGCCTTCGGCATCAACCCCGAAAAACAAACCATCGGCGACATCCTCGTCAGCCAACAACTGCGCCCCTACGACCTCCAGCGCCACGGCACTATCCAGGACGGCCAACCCAAAATCAGTCTCCGGAGCGACAAACCCCACGCTTCCCCCTGGCTGCTCAACCACCTCAAAAGCACCCACCTCCTCTGGCAAGCCCCCCCCAAAGTTCGCTTCGGCGTCGTCCTCACGGGCGAAAAACTGGTCGACAACCTCAACCTGCGCCAACACCTGCTTGACCTCGAACCCGACGCCATCGGCGGCGAAATGGAAGGCACCGGCCTCTACACCGCCTGCCAGGACAAAAAAGTCGACTGGATCCTGGTCAAAGGCATTTGCGACTGGGCCGACGGCCACAAAGCCGAAGACAAAGACAACCGCCAGCACACCGCCGCCCAGAACGCCACCCAATTCGTCATCGCCGCCCTCCAGCTCGCCCCCCTCGACTGGCAAAGCCAACGCCTGCCGTCTCTCCCCACCAATCCCGCCCCAGCCTCCCCGCCTGCAGTCACACCCGATCCAGCCGTCCTCCAACCCGCTCTGGACATGGCCCAGCGATCTCTAGCGTTTTTAGAGCAGCAAGCCGCCGGATACACCAGCCTCACCATTCCTACCCACCTGCAACTAGCATTAGAAGATAAACGGCAAGAAGTGGCAGAATTAGAAGCAAGATTGCAGGAGAAGTAAGCGAATGGCCGATCGTGCTGCTTGAGAAAACACGAACAAGGGAAAGCACATGTGATTCCAATCATCCTTCGTGCAGTGGAGCGGCAGGGAACCCCATTTGCTCAGCTTCAAGCATTACCTGACAATGCCACACCTGTGACAAGTTGGCCAAACCGCGATGAAGCCTTTGTAGATATTTCTAAAGGTATCCGTAAGATCGTGAGAAAGTTTAAAGCATGAGGAGGAAAAAACTCTCAAAAAGTGACACAACAGGGGAAGACAGAGGAAGCAATATCTGAGATCTCCCATAATGACAGTCGGTTCGCTTATTTTTGAAAGAGAAAAATATTTTCATTTGCGTAATGCGAGGCTGCAAACAAGGACTGGTTTGCCGAAAGCTTCACGCGAGCTAGAGGTTTCACCCGTTGGCCGGAAGATGGACTGGTGGATAAATCCATTCGAGCGGCCCCGATAGACCCAGGGTCGGCACAAGACCGACCCCTACAAGTCACCACCAATCGCGCCCGCAGGAACAGAAATTTTCGTAGGGGCACCCCTTGTGGGTGCCCTGTTGCCATCGGGGTGATGCGAGGTTCCCAAACCCTGTAGAGAAACATTGCCAGCAGATTGGCTTGGAATATCCCAGTTGCCCAGAAAAATGCGCGAACCGAGAGTCATGCAGCTCAGCCAACTCAAAATAGCCATCATGTCTCGATCTCAGCCTTAACAAGGGCAAAGCAAGCGCTTACCTTTTTAGAGGAACAAGCTGCAGGTTATGTTAAGTTACAAATGCCTGTACATTTGCAGATTAATCTAAAAGAAAAGCGACGAGAAGTAGCAGAATTAGCAGCAAAATTGAAGGAAGGTCAAATGGAGGGTCACGCCGATGGCGACTGCCGCTGAACTGGAACCCATGCTCGCGACCGCCAGAATGCTGCTGACCGTCCTGGAACAGCAAGCCGCTGGCTACACCAGCCTCACCATTCCTGCCCATCTGAAACTGCAACTGGACGAAAAGCGCCAGGAAGTCGCCAGCCTGGAAACCCGCCTCGCCCAACTCCAGGGCCACCAGACTGCCACCCTCCCCGACAACCTGCCCCGCTACAACAGCATCTTCGTTGGGCGCCAGCCAGAGATCGCCCGCTGCCTGGACGCCCTCGCCCCCGAAGAACGAGGCTGGGGCATCACCATCGACGGCATCGGCGGCATGGGCAAAACCACCCTGGCCCTGGAAGTCGCCAACCGCGCCCGCCAGCAGGCCCCCTTCGACGCCTACCTCTTCGCCTCCGCCAAAACCACCTGGCTCTCCCCCGACGGCGTCCGCCAGGAAACCCTGGCCCTCTCCTCTCTTGATGCCTTCTGCCGCGAATTCGCCCGCCTCCTCGGCGAAACCGACGTCGCCCGCATCAGCGACGCCACCGCCCGCCGCCGCGCCCTGCTGGAGGCCCTGCGGGGCCGCCGCGCCCTGCTGATCTGGGATAACCTGGAAACCCTCACCACCGAGGAACGAGACCAGATCGCCGAATTCCTCCGCAAACTCCCCGCCCCCAACAAAGCCATCATCACCAGCCGCCGCCGCACCGGCGAAAGCGCCCTCACCCTGCGCCTGGACAAACTCTCCCTCAGCGACGCCACCGCCCTGATGCACCAGATCGGCCAGCGCCAGCCCCGGGTCGCCCAGGAACTGCACCAGGCCGGGACAGAGGGACAGCAAGCCCTCTACGATGCCGTCGGCGGCAACCCCCTAGCCCTGGACTGGACATTGGGCCTGATCGCCCAGAAAGGCTACAGCTTCACCACCGCCCTGACCCGGCTGCAGGACGGTGCCCGCTCCAGCGACCTCTACCGCTTCCTCTTCGCCGACGCCGTCGACGGCTTAGAGACGATCGACCGCGCCCTGCTCTCCGCCCTGTCCGTCTTTCTCAGCCCCGCCACCATTCCCGCCCTCAGCGACGTCACCCACCAGCCCGCCACCACCGTCCGCAGCAGCCTTGAGCGCCTGGTCACCCTCTCCCTGGTCAACGACCTCACCGAAGACCGCTACAGCCTCCATCCCCTCACCCGCACCTACATCACCGCCGCCCTGCGCGGCCCGATCAGCTCCAGCCCGGCCAGCCCTGGTTCTCACCCCAGCACGCCCAGCTCCCAACTGGATGCCGCCGCCCAACGCCGCGCCCTGCGCTACTGGCTGGACTACGCCCAGAAATACGGCGGTCGTTCTGAAAACTACCAGACCTTCGACCGGCTGGAGGCAGAGTGGCCCACCCTGGAGAACGCCGCCCGCAGCCTCTGGGAACAGTCCGGTCTCCCCGACGCCCTCCAGGATCGGGAAGCGGCCCAGCTGCTGATCCACCTGCAAATTGCTTTAAGAACCTTCCTGGATTTTCGCGGCTATTGGGACGAGTACCTGCGCCTCAGCCAGTGGCGCTACCAGGCCGGGCAGTCCCTGGAACAGTGGGGCGATGCCGGTTGGGCAGCCCATGCTGTGGCCTGGGTTCACTACCTGCGAGGGGAAACCGATCGGGCGGCCACCTGGGCCGATCGATGTGCGGCAATGATGGAGCGGGGCGGGGGGCAGCGCGATCGCGCCGTCGCCACCCAGAGGCAGGGCCTGGTTGCCGAGCAGCGCCGGGACTGGGCCGGAGCCGAGCAGCAGTACCAGAAGAGTCTGACCGCTTACCGGGACTTGGGACTGGAAGAGGACGAGACCAACGCCCTCAATAATCTGGGAAACGTTGCCCGCCAGCAGGGACAGTACGATCGAGCTGAGGATTGCTATCAGCAGGCATTGGCAATTGCCGAGAAGATTGGCAATCAAGAAATTCAGCCTGCGTTCTGCGGCAACCTGGGTCTGCTGGCCCTCGCCCGCGATCGTCCCCAGGTAGCCCGCCCCTGGTTCGAGCGAGAACTCGCCCTGGCCCAGGCAGTGGGACGGCAAGACGAGATCGCCCGTGCCCAGTCCGGTCTGGCCGAGGTCCTGGAAGCCGAGGGACGGCACGCCGCAGCCCTGCCCCTGGCCCAGCAAGCTCTACAAATTCGCCAGCGCCTGCGGGATCGGAGTCTGGCGTTTTCCCAGCAGCAGGTGGCGCGGTTGCAGCAGCACCTCGCCCCGTAGGGGTTGACCATTTTGGATTTTAGAGTGGCGATTTTGGATTGAAGTCGTAGGGTGGGCAGTGCCCACCGCAATACTGTTCGGTTTAGAAACGAGAATTGATTTCTCGGGTAGGGGCACGGCAATGCCGTGCCCCTACAGGTCTATTCTTCGTGAAGTGATTTAATCCACTATCCTTAACCGAACATTATTGGTGCCCACCGGCCTGATGTCATACCAATTCTCGCAAAATCGGCTACACATTCTGTAGAGCGGGAAATATGCCTATCCGACCTGTTCGCTCGGTCGTCAAAATTGAGGGATATAGTGTAGTGATGTTGACGTTTTGGCTCTCAGATGCATTGCCGATGTAGGGGCGTCGCATTCGGCCCGCATCTGGGCAATGGGGTAGGGGATGCATCCGAATGCAACGCCCCCCAGGACTTAGGAGCACAACCTATGTTGGAGTCAGCGTGGATCGAGATTTCGCGTACAGGGTTGGGTTGGCATTCCCGATAGACCCAGGGTCGGCACAAGACCGCCCCCTACAAGTCACCACCCATCGCGCCCGCAGGAACAGAAATTTTCGTAGGGGCACCCCTTGTGGGTGCCCTGCTGCCATCGGGGTGATGCGAGGTTCCCAAACCCTGTAGAGAAACATCGCCAGCAGTTAGCAAAATTGAAAACAATTTGTAGGTTGGGTTGCAGCGCTAGCGGAAACCCAACGCAAAGTCCACTGGTGCTGGGTTTCGCAGATTCAACCCAACCTACTTATCTGGAACCAGGCAGAGCAGTGCGTGAGGAACCGGAGACAACGCATTTATCGGGTCACACAGAGTCAACCAGACATGACTCTGAATGGCAGAGGGCTTGAGCGGCTTGATGGGAAACTATCACGAGCCGTTCTTAGGGGAGGGGTGTTCCCTCTTACCCGACTGCCCATCTATATCCTGTGATGGGCACGGGCGCTTGCCCTTTGCCCATCCTACGGGACTACGGGACTGTTAGGACTTTGTTTTTGTCGCTGCGACCAGAGTCGCCATTTTTTAACCGAACAGTATTGTGAGAGATCCCAGAATAAAGCTCAGCCAACTCAAAATAGCCATCATCTATCGATCTCAGCCTTAAAAATGGCACAGCAAGCGCTTGCTTTTTTTGAGGAGCAAGCTACAGGTTATGGTAATTTACTAAATGCTTGTACATTTGCAGATTAACCTGAAAGAAAAGCGGCGAGAAGTGGCAGAATTAGAAGCAAAACTGAAGGAAGGTCAAACGGAGGGTCACGCCGATGGCGACTGCCGCTGAACTGGAATCCGTGCTAGTCACTGCTAAAATGCTGCTGACCGTCCTGGAACAGCAAGCCTCCGGGTACACCAGCCTCACCATTCCCGCTCCCCTGAAACTGCAACTGGACGAAAAGCGTCAGGAAGTCGCCAGCCTGGAAACCCGACTGGCCCAGCTTCAGGGCCGTCAGACCGCCACCCTCCCCGATAACCTGCCCCGCTACAACAGCATCTTCGTCGGGCACCAGGACGAAATCGCCCGCTGCCTGGAGGCCCTCGCCCCCGAAGCACAAGGCTGGGGCGTCACCCTCGACGGCAGCGGCGGCAGCGGCAAAACCGCCCTGGCTCTGGAAGTCGCCAACCGCGCCCGCCAGCAAGACCCCTTCGACGCCTACCTCTTTGCCGTCGCCAAGACGACCCGGCTCTCCCCCGACGGCGTGCGCCAGGAAACCCTGGCCCTCTCCTCCCTCGATGCCTTCTGCCGCGAATTCGCCCGTCTCCTCGGCGAGACCGACGTCGCCCGCATCAGCGACGCCACTGCTCGCCGCCGCGCCCTGCTTGATGCCCTGCGGGGCCGCCGCGCCCTGCTGATCTGGGACAACCTGGAAACCCTCACCGCCGAAGAACAAAACCAGATCGCCGAATTCCTTCGCAAGCTGCCTGCCCCCAACAAAGCCATCATCACCAGCCGCCTCACCGATGAAAGCGCCCTCACCCTGCACCTGGACAAACTCACCCTCACCGACGCCACTGCCCTGATGCACCAGATCGGCCAGCGCCAGCCCCAGGTCGCCCAGGAACTGCATCAGGCCGGACAAACCGGACAGCAAGCCCTCTACGATGCCGCCGACGGCAATCCCCTGGCCCTGGACTGGACATTGGGCCTGATCGCCCAGAAAGGCTACAGCTTCTCCACTGCCCTGGCCCGGCTGCAAGACGGTGCCCGCTCCAGCGACCTCTACCGCTTCCTGTTCGCCGTCGCCGTCGATGGCTTAGTCGCGATCGACCGCTTCCTGCTCGCCGCCCTGTCCGTCTTCTTCAGCCCCGCCACCCTCGCCGCCCTCAGCGACATCACCGAACAGCCCGCCACCGTCGTTCGCAGCAGCCTCGAGCGCCTGGTCACCCTCTCCCTGGTCAAAGACCTGGCTGGAGACCGCTACGGCCTCCATCCCCTCACCCGCACCTACATCACTGCCGCCCTGCGGCACCCTGCCAATTCCAGCCCTGCCAGCCCTATCCCCAACCCCAACACAACCCGCTCCAACGCCATTGCCAGCCTCCAGTTGGACGCTGCCGCCCAACGCCAAGCCCTGCGCTACTGGCTGGACTACGCCCAGAAATACGGCGGACAAGATAAAGATGCCTACCAAACCTTCGACCAGCTGGAAGCAGAGTGGCCCACCCTGGAGGGCGCTGCCTGCAGCCTCTGGGAACAGTCCGGTCTCCCTGACTCCCTCCAGGATCAGAAAGCAGCGCAGCTGCTGATCGACCTGCAAAGGGCTTTAAGCAACTTCCTGGATTTTCGCGGCTATTGGGACGAGGGCCTACGCCTGGGCCAGTGGGGCTACCAGGCGGGGCAGGCCCTGAAGCAGTGGCGCAATGCTGGCTGGGCCGCCTATGAAGTCGCCTGGATTTACTATTTGCAGGGGGAAACCGACCAGGCAGCAACCTGGGCGGAGCGGATGGCGGCAGCGATGGAGCGAGGCGGGAGGCAGCGCGATCGCGCCGAGGCAACCCGGATGCAGGGCTTGATTGCCGTGCAACGCCAGGATTGGGCTAGGGCTGAGCAGCAGTACCAGGACGCCCTGGCCACTTACCAGGACTTGGGGCTGGAACAGGAAGAGGCCATCGTTCTCCAAAATCTAGGAATGGTTGCCCGCCAACAGGAACAGTACGATCGGGCTGAGGATTGCTATCAACAAGCATTAGCGATCGCAGAAAAGCTAAACATGAGAGAGCCACAGGCTTATATCTCCGGCAACCTGGGTCGGCTGGCCCTCAACCGCCAGCGTCCCCAGGCAGCCCGCCCCTGGTTCGAGCGAGAACTGGCCCTGGCCCAGGAGATAGGACGGCAAGACCAGATCGCCAGCGCCCAGTCTGGACTGGCCCAGGTACTGGAAGCGGAGGGACGGGACGCCGAGGCCCTGACCCTGGCCCAGCAAGCCCTGCAAATTCGCCAGCGCCTGCAGGATCGGGATCTAGCGTTTTCCCAGCAGCTGGTGGCGCGGTTGCAGCAGCGCCTCGCTCCGTAGAGGCTGACCCTTTTGGTTTGAAGTCGTAGGGTGAAATGGCGCTGACTTCGTAGGATGGGCAAAGCGAAGCGTGCCCAGCACAGACTCTCTGATGGGCACGGGCATAGCCCTTTGCCCATCCTACGATGAAGCTTGACTCTGCACTAGAGTCAGTGACTCACCTTTTTCTGGATTTTCCACGTTCCCAAGCAGAGCATGGGAATGTAGCTTTGGAGACGATCGCCTCCTGTGCTTCTCTACATCTAGCGAAACTCGTGCGGCTGGAGCCGCTGAGCGGACGCGACCAGGCACAGCCCGGTCATGAGGAAATCAATTGCAAGCAATGCAGCAGAAGGTTATGATAGCCGCTGCTGCAAGCGTTCGTTCTCGACTTTCAGCTCCTTGACTGCTTCGATCAGCACGGCAACCAGCTTGCCATACTCCACCGTTTTGTACCCGGTATCATCCTCGGAAACCACCTCTGGCAGAACGGCTTCCACCTCCTGGGCAATGACGCCCAATTGCTGACCAGTCTTGAAGTTCATTTCCTGATATTCTTTGGTGTTCCACTCGTATCGGACGCCGCGCAGCTGCGAGACTTTGTCCAGGGCATCAGCAATCGTCTCGACGTTCTTTTTCCAACGGACATCGCTATGATAGAGAAGCGTACCGCTACCAATGGTACCCCTAACATCCAGGGTCTGAAGCGGGGCAGTGGTACCAATCCCCACCTTGCCGTCATCAAGCAGGGTCAAAACGGTTTTGCCGGTGAAGTCTCTGATACCATTGTGGGGATTGCCGTTGTCAGCATCGCTGAAACCGATGTCGAGAAAAGTAGAATTGCGACTGGCAGTCCCAATAACCCACTGTTTGGATCCTGTTCCGGTCTCGTCGTCGTAGCCACCCAGTCGAATCGTGGGGCCATGACTGGTGTTGCCAAATCCGCTAAATAAAGTCAATTCCGGATATTTTCCCGTAATCGCCAGTCCGGGCCGATCGTGCTCATCTTGGATGAATGAGCCAGGATAGTCTCCTTGGATATGCAGTCGTTTTTTTGGTTCTATCGTGCTGATGCCAATGTTGCCCTCTGTGGAAATAAAGAAAGGGTGAGCATGCTCGCTTCTGTCGTCATTCAATTGACGAATCACGAAACCGCCATTGCTGCTGCCGATGGCAGACAGATTCCAGTTTTTGCGGTCGGCGACGGTGTAGGTGCTGTAGAGATCGATCTCAGCCCAGTTGCTGGTTCCGCCACCTTCAATCCGGATCGCGGTACCGGCATCGCCTGGATTTTGGACATGCAGCAGCGTCTGGGGATTGGCTGTCCCAATACCAACCCAGGTGCCTTCAAAGGCTAGCCTTTCGGGTGCGGTGAGGCGAATGCGGGCATCGTAGTCGCTGGCGGCTGCATCCTGGGCAAAGTCAATATAAGGAGTGCCTGTGCCCGCATTCCGCAGTTCAAGGTTGGCGTTGCCATTGATGCCCCCTGACAGCGTTACCCCAGGGCTCGCAGCAGCACTGTGGCTCCGTTCCGGTAAGACGACCTGGAAACCTGCTGGCGTCGTTGTACCAATCCCAACATTGCCCTTAGAGCTAGGGTTAATAATTAAGTCTGCCCAGTCTGTGAAGTCGGGCTTGTGAGCGCCAATCACTGCCTTGCGGGTATTGTTCGCAGTATCCGGCAGGTTGCCGATTACCACCCGGTCGCTGTTCCCATCGCTAAACTCTGCCGTAATCCAACCATTGCCAAACGCGCCTGCGACCGAGAGTTTGCCAGACGGTGCAGCGGTGCCGATGCCGACGTTACCGTCGGTGGAGATGAAGAACGGGCGGGCCTGTTCTTGTCGGTCATCCATGAGCTGGCGGATGACAAAGCCGCCATTGCCATTGCCAACGGCAGCCAGGTTCCAGTTTTTGCGATCGGCGGTGGTGTGGGTGCTATACAGATCGATCTCGGCCCAATTGCCGCTGCCGCCGCCTTCAACTCGAATCGTGGTGCCACCATTGTCTGGATTGCGGACATGTAACTGGGTTTGGGGAGAGAGTTCGCCAATGCCCGCGAAGCCATGCTCGTTCAGGGTCAGAATGGTTTTGCCGTTATAGTTGCGAGTACCCGCATGAGGATTGGGATCGCTGGCATTGCTGTAGCCGATGTCGAGAAAGGTGGCATTTCTGGCTGCGGTGCCCATGACCCACTGTTTAAAAGTAGTTTGGCTGTCGCTATCGTACCCTCCCAGGCGAATGGTAGGGCCATGCTTAGGGTCAGAACTGCTGCTGAACAGGTCTAATTCAGGGTGGTTCCCAGTAATTGCCAGCCCTGGACGATCGTTGCTATCAACTATAAATGGGGCAGAAAATGGAGCAGAAGTCGTGCCTTGAATGTGGAGTTGCTTTTGTGGATCGGGGGTGCCGATGCCGAGATAGCCAGTGAGGTGGAGGGCATCGTCGATTTGCAGCAGGCCGGAGGAGTGCTGCGATCGCACCACCCCAGCAATGGAAATTTCATCCGTATCCTCATCCCCTAAAGAAACATCACCTGAGATGTGCTCGATATCGCGGGCAACAATATCGCCCTGAACCTGCATTTTACCCGACACAGTGAGATCGCCGACAACGCTCAGCGGCCCCGGCAATGTGGTTCCTGGCGGCACTAATGCCCCTGCCAGGGTACGAGCCGTATTGTCGATTTGTTCAGGAACAACGTTACCGCTACCATCTAGCGTCACTTTTGCTAGTACGACAGCTGAACCATCCTCAACAGGGGTCGTTGTATGGTTGAAGAGCGGACGTTCGGTAATGCGGGTATAGTTGTCAATATCTGCCGTTTGATAGCGATCGATTTCGTCAAAGACTTCGCGATACGCAATCGTGATGTAGACTTCAGTGCTGGGGCCATAGCTGCTCAGCTCCACTCGAGTTGCGGCCAGTTCTGGAGGTAAGAAAATTTCTCGCCCAGCGCTATCGATCGCCAGACCGGCACTGACGCGAACGCTCTGACTGTTTTCCTGGCTGACGTCTAGACCATAGACGGTGCCCCAACTATGGAGATGACGATTGTGCAACTGCTGCAGTTGACGATGGTAGTTCTGTTCGTCAACAAAATCTTGTTCAACCAGAAATTGCGAGGTGAAGTAATGGGGGCGTTTGATTTCAGTCACGATCGGTGTCTCCTGTTAGATTTTGGATTTTAGATTTTAGATTTTGGATTATCCGGATTGCGATGTGGAATTTTAGATTTTGGCTTTAATGAATGGCGCGATCCAGTGTTTGCGAGCTGATGTTTGCGAGCTGACGTTTACCATCCGATATTTACGATCCAATGTTTATCTCTGTGGGTAGACTCCCCAAGAGCGTATCGATGCCCAGGTTGGCGGCGACGCCAATTTGTAAGGTACTGGGAAATATTGGGATCAGTTCGTAGTCAGTATGGGCAGGTTTTTCGAGATCGATGATGTTCCTGGCAATGGCGAGCTGGCGGGCCAGTTCCTGGGGCTTGCCTGCCAGGTCTTGGGGTAAGGCGATGGTGACGCGAAAAAAGTGGGGCGATCCGCCCTGCAGATAAGTGTCCTCTCCCAGGGAAGAATGAACGCCGATTTGGAATTCATCGACAGTCATTTCGGTGACGGTGGGTTGCCCGCGCGTAAACAGGCTGAGCAGTACTTGCAAGTTGGCTTTAGTGCCGCGAAATCGATAGCGTTGAACGATATTGGCAATGAAGTCTCGTTGCACTGTGACGGGCAGATCGGCTCTGAGGCTAAGGGCAGTCCAACTGGCCAGCCAGCTCAGGAAAGCTTCGGGGGTTTGTTGCGGATCGAAGAGGGTTGCCAGTCTGGAGATGGTCGTTTCTAAACCTGGGTAGGGATATTCGACAGTATCCTCAATGCCCAGCAGCACTTTTTCAAAGGCCAGCAGGAACTGACCGATAAAGGGATCGGTGCGGTACAGGGCAGGAAGATAGTTGAGCAAACGGGAGGACATGTCAGATTTTAGATTTTGGATTATTGGATCGCGATGTGGGATTTTATAGCAGTACGAGAATAGATTAAGACATCACAAAAAGCTCAAAACTAGATGTATTGAATCTGTCCCTTCTGCCTTCTGCCTCCTGCCTTCTGCCTCCTGCCACGGATTTTGGGCTATTGGATTGCAATTTCGTCTGCGCCAATTTGTGCCTCAAATAATTCATTCGGAAAGAGATGGACTGCGATCGCATCGCCTCTGGCGTTATACTGCAGTCGGCTGGGATCGCTGACGATCAGTTCGCTTTGAGCGTCTGTTTGGGTGATGTAGTCAACCCCTGGAAGATTGTCTAGCAATTCATAAAGATCTGAAACATAGAGGCTGCGGCCAAAGGGCCAACCCCGTCCTTCTTTTCCGCCGATGAGCGGATGTAAGAAGGTCTGGAATGCAGCAATAGCCTGGGAACGGACCTGTTCTTCCCGGACATCGTGATGGGGCACCAGCGTCAACCTGATGCCAATGGTGACATAGCGCGGCTCCACAACATGGACTCTGGTTGTCAGCAGGCGGCGCGGTTCCAGGAAGGCTTTGACGGACTGAATTAGATCGTTACTGGGACGAGGCGTGCTGGATTCGCTAGCGGGAACGATGATGACGCTGATGTGACCGGGGCGCTCTTCTTGTTGAGCCTGATAGATATCGCCAGCTTCTAGATTGCGGCGGGGTAGACAACGGGCACGAGCGATCTGGGGATGGGCTGCGATCGCAAGCGTCTCAAAATCTTCACAAGTCACAGCCCGGTAACGTTCCCGAAGGCTCAAAACGGTCTGATGCATTTCTTCCTGCAATGTTTTTTCAGGCAACCAAGCCGGGCCATTAAGCAATTGCAGAAACGACCACAGGTTGGCCTCAGTCACCCGGTTTTGCCGATACAACAGCATTTCGGTCAGATAGGCAAACAGCTCAATCAACGTAATCCCTGGATCGGAGGGATTATGATTCGTCCACTCCGGTGCGTAGCTGGGAATCAAGCTCAGCGCCTCCGCCACCAGATCGGTGTAGATGCGGTCGTCAAGATTGGGTAGGGTTAAAGGCATAGTGAAGAAAGAAGGCAGAGGGCAGAGGGCAGAGGGCAGAAGTTGGAGAGAAGGCAGAGGGCAGAAGGCAGAAGTTAGAGGGAGGGTGGAAGACAGAGCCGTAGTTTGGGCGGAGCGAGGGCGGAATCTAAGACGATATTTTGAATAACCAGGGTTTTCTCATGTTCATATTGTCTCCAAAATGGCACAATTTAAGGCTTATTTCAGCATGATGCGTGATGATTCGTATGTAGATCGGAATTGATGTTTCTAGCGTAGACATATTTATAATGTTGTGTGAATTTGATTTAAGATAATGGGAAATTGGGGTTGCAGCTGGTCATACTCTAATGCCTGAATACTCACTCTATCAATGCTTTCTACCTTCCCCCCTATCAATACTTCCTATTCTTCCCCTTCTGCCCTCTGCCTCCTGCCCTCTGCCTTCATCCATCAAAAACGAAATTAATCGTATGTTTTCCGGAGTAGACGAGAAAGCAGTTGGTGTGTTTGGTTTCGGGTTGTTCTTCGATTTCATCAATATCAAGAGCGTGAATCCGATCGATGTCTGAGATGCTCCCTAACAAGTGGTAGAAGTCTGATGGGTGGGGAGTGCGACCAAAGTTCCAACCGTTGTTGTCGAAGCCGCCAGTCAGGGGATGTAAAAATTTGGCCAGGGTTTGCTCAATCGTCTTTTCCAGGCTCGAAACAGCCTCAAAGGAGGTCAGAGCAATTTCAATGGTGACCTCAATGCGAATATAGAGAGGGCCAACGACAACAAGGTTGATAGTGGGGTCGGCTCTAGTTTCCAGGTAGGTCTGAATACGATGGATTAAGCGGTGGATGGGCAGGGGTTTAGCCTCATCGGATTGCGGCACAATAATCAAACTGACGGTGCCTGGACATTTTTCCTGGCCCAGGGGATCGGTGCGAAGATCGCGCAGGGGCACGCATTTGGCTCTGGCAACAGTGGGAGATGCCAGCTTTGCCAGATCTTCGTAGTCTTCCAGAGTAACGGCGCGATCGCGATGGCGGATCTGACGCGGTGCCCGCTCCAGCAAAGCAGCCATAGTTTCCGCCTCGGTTCCTCCCGTCGCTGGTGCCGGATTCGCGACGCTGTCGATATAAGGGACTGTGGTTTTGAGCTGAGTAATGGCTCCAATTGGCTGGTTGCCCGCAGTACCGCCATCGGTTTGATAGCGAGCCAGACGCAGATTTCCGGTACCCATTGGAGGAATCATGCCGTTTAAGCCATTACCAAATCGGATTTCTCCGCTCAGTCGATCGATCAGATAGTGCCGATCGCGAGGGCCAGACCCGTAAAAATCGGGGACTTCATGCCAGCGTACCCAAACGGTGTCAGCATTGTCAGGATCGTCATTGTCAGGATCGTCAAGGTTCAGGGAGATCCCCTCTGTCCCTTCTTCTTGTTCTAGCCTTTGGTGTTCTTCAGCAGAGGGCAATTCTGGTTCTCGTACTTCCAACTGCTGACCTTTCAGGATCGGAGTCCTGGTGCTACGAAACTGCTGATCTTCACTACCGGTGCTGGATCCCAGAACTTCGTTACGGATGGTTGTTGTTTGAGCGGCCATTGTTGTGTGGAGGAGCAGGCGTTGCAGCTTTGGCCCAGTTTGATAGTCTCCCTTTTCCCATCGTACTCGCAACCAATACTGCTCTAGACCAAATTCTGTTTTCCAGGCAAAATCAGCTGGGGGCAAAAACTCTATCAGCCCTGATTGTGTCAGTGCTTCGGTTGAATCGTTAATCGTTAATCGTTGCCAGCCCTCAGTGCTGCCATATTCCCAGATTAGATGAGGAGATTGGACAACAGGAACAACAGTTGGATGGTAGGGTATCGTTTCAACCTGGCAATACATCGCCACTGGCAGGTTTGGGAAAGGGCGGTTAAGCGGGGGCAGAAAGCCTAAATAGCAGTAAGATTTATCCTCCTGGCTAGCTTGAAAGGGAACAACAGATTCATTGACAGCTTGCAGTCGAGGGACGAGATTGTCTGAATACAGAAAGTCGTTCTCGGTCAAAACCGTCTCTGGCAATTCGGGAGCAGTTGGTGTTGTCAGTCTATAGCTGACTCGAATCGAGCTGATGGCTGGGGGAGCCAGAGTTGCTGCGACAAGCCGATAACCAACACTGAGATCGTCGGCATCAATGGGTTCGTAGCGAGCGTCTTCCCCATAGTGACCTCTAACCAGGCGGACACGCAGCCAAAAGCTGTCAATACCGCCAACAACTAAGGAGACAGGAGGTTCTGGAAGCACGAACTGCACGGTAGGGCTTTCATCAGGTTGAGGACGATCGGTCAAAGCGCGGGTGTTATCCTCAAAAAAATGACTGCCTGCCGGGGCGGATCCATGGGGAATAGAACTGCCAATGGCGATCCATTGTGTACCGTTCCACATTTCCCATCGTAGTTGGGGGATGCCTTCAGTGTAGGTTCGTGGAATGGGAGGAGCAGCATCGCCAGAGGCTGGGTTAAGCAAGTCGATTTGTAATGTAATCATCGCGCCAAATTGACCGAAGGCGTCGCCTGCTGCTAAATACCAGGTGTCGCCAAATTTTGGGGTGTCGCCAAAGGGAAAAAATTCCTGGCTCAAGTCCAGGGGCTGTTGATTGGTCAACGCGTGCTCGATGGCCAGACGATCTCGTGCCAGGGTCGCTTGTAGAGCCAGGCTACGGATTTTAGGGAGTTGGCTGGCACGAACTCGGCCCGGTTGTGCTTCCGTAGCTGGAGTGATGGGCGTTTTCAGGCGGCAGCGCAGCCAGCGATTTTCAATGGTGTTGACTGTCTTCAGGGGCGCTGCTGTCAAGGCACTGAATTCGATTTCGTGGAAGCCGCGCTGGTTAAAGTTTGGCGCGGTGTCGCGACTGGGCGCGATCGCGCTCCACTGCCTCCCATCCCAGACCTGCCATTCCACTTCCCCCCCATTCTCCAGGACAGCGACCACCTCAAAACTCAGTTTCAGTGCGATCGTTTCAGCGAAACCTAGCAGCCGATCGTGGCCTATATAAAGTGCATGTTCGATCGGTCGATCGGCTTGAAAGATGGACTGCATGGAGTCTATGTGAATCGTCGCATCAGGTGTCGTTCCATCCAGTACTCCACATTCACCATAGGTGTCCCGATGCAGATCCCGTGTGAAGATACTCGCCAACTGGGTTGCAGTTACAATCAGATCTCGCTCCGTCTCAAAGAGAATGGGATCGCCTCCCTCTTCTGTTGCAGATACCGACACCTGAGTTCCTGCTGGCACTATAGCATCTACTGCATCTCCTTCTACCAGCGAAAAAGTCAGCGGTACCCGTGCCGACTGAGGGGGCAACTGCGATGCTCCCAACAGGTTCAAAAACGCAAGAAAATTTTTCTGCGGCACCTGATTCAATCGTTGGATCGTAATTTCAGCAAAGCGAGCAAAAATATTCACCAGAGCAGCGCTAACACCCTGAAGAGGCTTTGGATTGTCCTCATCCTGCTGAAACTGCTCTGGTACATAGACGGCCAGAAGCGCTCTAACCTGCTCAGCAATGTCCTTAGCAGTACGCTCGTCAATCTCAGGTATCGGTTGAGCCATCAGCCTGCTCCTCCCTCCAGATAAAACGGATAAACCAGATTGAAGGCGTTATTAGTGGCCCGCACTTGATAGTCAATGCGAGCCAGCAAACAGTCTCCCTCGCGGTTGGGTTGAACCTGAACTTCAACAACATCAATTCGCGGTTCAAACAACAGCAAGGCGTCCTGGACTGCCTGAGAAAGCTGGCCTGCTGTTGCTGCCGTACTGGGTTCAAAGACGAGATCGTAAATGCTACAGCCGAAGTCAGGTCGCATGACTCGTTCGCCTTTAGCTGTGCCGAGAACGATCAAGATAGACTGACGTACGCTCTCTTCGTACATTGCAATGGCGAGATTTCCTGCGGCATCTGCCCGTACAGGGAAACCAACCCCAACCCCTAAAAATGGTCTCGACATTTTCCTTCTCTGTCCTCTACTCTGTTTTTTCGGAACGGTCTAAAGAATGAGAACTTAAGCATTTTCCAGTCTGTAGAGGTGCCCCTTGTGGGCACCCTGTCATATCGAGGCGATCGCAAGGGATTGCCCCCACAACTGCTAGCCAATCAGGACTGTCCCTGCTGCCACTACCTGGCCAACAGGTTGGTCCGCAGGGTCGTTACACGTCATCGCTGTATCCCCATTTCGGGCGGCTTGCTTGCCATTAATGTTGACAGTTGCGCTCCCAAGTTGAATTTGAGCCTGATTGCTGGGTGGTTTCTGAAACGCATTTCCGGGCGGTGCAGGGATATGCGCGGGGCTATTCTTGGCGATACTGCCAACGGTTGCAGCGGGTTTTCCCATAATATTGACATCGCGGCTGAGTTTACCGTTAATCGTACCCACAAATGGGTGTGGGACTGGTATTGGCACGGGTGGCCCTGGTGGGGCTGGCACCATCACTATGTGGATGTCGTTGGCAGTCACTCGATCGCCTTGTTTTGCTGCAGGATAACCCATGGTTGATTTTGGATTTTAGATTTTGGATTTTGGATTGATACACCTGGGTTCTGGATTTCGAGTTAAATTCTTTCTTCGCTCTCACTGATCTTCCTAACTCCCCGTTCCCCATTCCCCGTTCCCCATTCCCCGTTCCCCATTCCCCGTTCCCCATTCCCTGTTTCCCATTCCCTGTTTCCCATTCCTAATTTAAATTGATGGTTGCTCCTTTCAGATTCATGGTGGCGCTGGCGTTCAGATTCATGGCTGCACCTGATTCGATTTTGGTGTCGGCGGCAGATTTGAGTTCAATCGTTTTTGCTTCAAGTTTGAGCGTTCCCTGGCTGGCGAACAGGGTAATGTCCTGGCTGGACGTAATTGCGATCGCATTCTTTTCGGTATCAAACACCAGACTATTTTTGCCACTTTTATCAATGATTTCAATTTTCTCCTTACCGTTTTCATCATTGAGACGAATTCGATGGCCGCTGCGGGATTGAATCACGCGGACATTGTTCTTACCGTCGTCATTGGGGGTTGGTGGTTTGTCTTTGCCGTTCCATAACGCTCCTAGGATATAAGGAAAATGCACATCGCCGCGTTCAAATGCGACTAGCACCTCGTCATTCACTTCCGGGAGAAAGTACGTGCCCTGCCTGTTGCCTGCCATTAGAGTCGCAATTCGTGCCCAGTTGCTTTCGTCTTTATCGCTCAGCCAGGGAAACTTCACCTTCACCCGACCCAATTTTTTTGGATCTCTGTTATTGGTAACAATGCCAATAACAACGCCATAGATGCGACCGGCACCGAGCGCTTGTTCTTCAGTCTCGACTAAAATCTCAAACAAATTCACGAGGCATTCCTCCGCACTTGAAAATGGGTGTGATAACCATTCTGGCTATAGCGATGAGTCGTTCGTAAAACGTAATAGCGACCGCTGAATCGCTTGCCAATGTCGTCGATCTCGATCGTCTGACCTGCCCGTAAATCGGCTCGTCCCTGGCACATGCCCTCGCCTTCAATCAAAGTGAGTGCCGCTTGGTTAAAATAAGCCCTGGCCTGCTGATCGGCTTCTGCCTGAGTTTTTACAGGACGATCGTCCAGCGCGATCGCAGCCGTTTCAAATGCTTGTTTTACCAGTGCAGCCCCCGCTTTTCGCCCGCCCATCTTAGAAACCTCATCCCCTCCTTTAGCTTTACCCACAATGGCTTTTTTGATCTGTGGATTCCAACTGCGTACCGAGACTTCGCTTGCCTGTCCCATCACCGAAAGACAGGGATAAAACTCTAATAAATCGTCATTCAACGTTAAAGTCAAAGCAGCACTTTTGGCATTACTGACTGGACGAAAAAAAAGCGTCTTCTTCTCCACGACCAACTCGTACTGAATCTGCCGCGCCCGCGTTTGCAAAAAATCCATGTCAGTCTGATTAGCTTGCAGCAAATAATCGTGGATAGTACGGCTATCCTCCGTTTTAGGGCTGAGCTTTGCTTCACGAGCGATTTGGGCCGCAATATCGCTATCCTTCTGCTGCACAAAAGTGCGTGTCTTTCGTCCCCGTTGCAGACGGTGTCGGCGATCGTATCCACGTACGGTCAGGCAAGCAGAACGATTGGCCGTAAATCCAGCTTCTAATCCAGTAATTTCACCTACAATCAGAGATTTCAACTTTCCCTTATAGCCCAACTTGATTTCCACTTCACTACCAACATCAAAAAAAGCTTCATCAACCGAGAGACTTGAACGACGACCTTGCTTGCCCTGAGTTACCAGATCGGCAAACTCCAACATAAACATGCTCGGAATCTCAACAGCATCATCAATGACAAGGCGAACAAGACGCGTCCTAACTTCGATTGGTAGCGATGCACCGTCGATACGAATATCAAAATCTGGAACCAGAGGATTTTTAGCGTTGGGAATTGGCATAGTATAGCGCTACGAGCATAGATGAGGATATAAAAAAACTCAAAACCAGATTTAGTCAATTTTTCCCTTCTGCCTCCTGCCTCCTGCCTCCTGCCTCCTGCCTCCTGCCTTCGACGACAGATCGAGACTAGAGACTTTTGGGTACGGTCAAGATCTGACCAACCTGGAGCTGGCGCGGATCGTCAAGGTTGTTTGCTTCAGCAATCTCGCGCCAACGGGTTGGGTCGAGATACAGTTGGGCCGCAATGGTACTCAAGCTGTCACCCTGTTTGACGGTATGGGTAGTTAACTCTGGATCGGTGCGGCGCTGATCTTCTTCTGGATCGAGGAATTCCAGGAAAGTGACGTTCAGCGTTGCCCGCAACGGATTTCCCAATCGGTTGAATAAGGTGAACTGCTGCGACAAACTGCTGATGACTCCAGTAAAAGGGAAATCCGCACCAGTTGGGGCCAACCCCCAATAAATATCGCACACGGGTGGACGCCCCTGATCGCGTTCAATCCGACTTAAGGCGACAATTTTTCGAGTGAAAAATCGGACATCTTGAATCGGCAGGTTGCTCAGCCAACCACTGGTAACATCAAAAAACAGCTCTAGACTCAGTTCGCGACTGCCGCCACCCCCAAAGGTCAAAATCGGAGCATTCAACTGCCGCTGAGGTTGGTTGCCTTCACCAGTCAAGGTATTGACAGAGTTCCAGGTGACTGATTTTGAAATCGAGTAAGATTCTGGATTGAACATCGCCAGAATCGGCAATCGCGGCAACAATCTTGAGGGCGATCGGGGGACAATAAATAGCTTCACGAGTACCATCGGCTGATTCCTCTACGTTCGCGTTCGACAGCAAGCTGACGAGTGAGGATGCGGCTCACCTGCTCAGCAATTTTTTGCACATCCACAGCAGCAGTGGCAGTTGTTTCTGGACTGGAAGAAGAAAATTCATAAGAGTTGGGTGCGCTGGCTTGTTTGGTTGAGATGCTCGCTGCGGCAGCAGTTGCTGACTGAGCCTCTACTTCCATTTTGCGGGATCTCAAGCCTTGCTTCTGGATCGGCACATTGGCATTAGTTGCCAACGGTAGCAACCTCTGTCGAGGTGGTGCAATAGAGTCGTTATCGTTTTCGCCATTTTTAACACCCCCTTTATTTTCTATCTCGGGTTGTACAGGTTTAGTTTGTACGATGAGTCCTGGTTTTAAAACAGAATGACTGACTGGGATAGGCGGTAGATCGGTGCGTAAAGTCTTTGACATACCAGAAAGGCGAAGCCGCTCTTCTGAAAAATCGCGCCCCTGAGAGACTGTCTGAGGTGCCATCTGAGAGATTAATGGCATCATGGTGTTAGCGTCAGAGCCAACTCTCTTGGCTTGAAAAACAGTCTCTGGTGCGGGTCGCAGGTCTGGTGTTTGAGCCAGTAGGACATCAGCTTGAGTTCCTGTCTTGTCTAATTTGGCGTATCCAATTGTTCCTGATTGTGAAGCAATTGCATTTCCTGTCGTCCCAGGATTGCTGACTTTGGCTTGGATGGTTCGACCTGCAGTCTGTACCCAATCTGTTGGGGCCGCTAGAGGGAGCAATGGGTGTCCCCTTTGACTGCGATCGCGTTGCTTGCCAGCCTCCGGATCGAGGGCAACATTTCTTCCACTCGCTTTTGCTTGCGCAATTTTCCCTGTTGCTTGAACAGCGTGTGCGGATCGAATAGAACGCCTCTGACGAACAGAAGATGGGCAATGGAACTGAGTAGCTGCCGCTGCCAGCGTAGCCGACTGACTCACTCGACGAGTCTCGATCGCGAGAGGCAGAGGTGCTTCAGATCGCTGGTTCACAGGATGGGCGATGCTGTTGCTATTAGACATGTCTGCCGATCTAATTCCTGTTGTCTCGATCGTGGGTTTCTCTGAAGGATGATGTGTTGAAGGATATTGTGCTGCAAACCTCGCGTCCTGATTAGACCTGTCCGAGAACTGGAGTGGAAGCCCCCCGGAGGGGGACTTCCACTCCAATTTCCGAATGAGTCTATTGTGTGGATTTGAGGGGAGATCGGGAGCGTGTTCCTCCCGTCTACCAGGATCCACCAGCCGCTGAATCGTCGGTTTTCCCAGGATCGCTCCAACCGCCGACGGCCCTTCAGCTCTGTTAGACCAGACCGTTCCCAATGCCTGCGGCGACTCAACCCGCCGTCGCTCAAAACGCTGAACAGCTCCACCCAACTGCAAAACTCCAGCTCCGTAGCGCATCCGTACTCGATTCGGCAACATTGAGCGACCCACCAGCGGGCTTGCCGTCGTCTGAGTCAGAGCATCATGGCAATGCACCTGATGGGTATTGATGGTCCCTTGCGATTTTCGTTGTTTATGGTTATGGTTCATTTTTCTCTTGCTGCTTCCCTTGCTTCCTCCACTCCCCCTGCTTCCCTTTCTCCCTGTTCCCTTTCTCCCTGTTCCCCATTCCCCGTTCCCATTAGCCCTCATTCAACCGCCGATTAATCGCTGCTACCGCTTCAACCCACTGCGATCGCTGCCAGTGTTCCATGTGCATGAGCGACTCATGGGGCCAATGGAAGTGATACGCTAGGTAGGCTACCTCCTCGCGCAGCCGATCGAGAGGGTAGCCTAAAATTCCCCCGGTAAGTCTAGTTCCACTCGGAAACTCTGTTCGCAATGGGGACAAATCGTCTGCAGCGATCGCGTCCCGTTACCATTGATGCGGTTGTACAGATCCTGCAAATAGGCCAGATCCGACGCAAATAGACCTTCAATCACCTTCGGATTGATCGCCTCCAACGAACCTAGTCGGGTGACAACACGAGACAGCAAAATCACAATCAAATAGGCCGGATTTGCCTTCACGCGAGGATCCTTGAGCGGCAGAATTTCGTCAGCAGCCGTAGCCAACCGCATGCTGCCCGCTCGATGCAAACATCCCTCCTTATCTGCATATCCTGCTGGTAGCGTGAAGTCATATTCAGTTCGCAGCACTGTATCGTCAGAAAGATTCCCTGTCATATCTATGCTCGCTCCACTCGTTCGCTGCATACGGTCAGGGAATCAATCGCCACATCATTTCCCTTGGCATCAAAGCTAGGGCCTTCATATTTACTGGGCCAGGCATTAAAAAAATTCCAGCGCACCTTTTCTTGTCCCATATCGTCCAGCAAAATCACCGAACCATTTTTCCGCTCAACTGCCCCATTCACTGCCGCCAAATGCCAGTCATAGAGTTCGCGAGAGTCCGTCAGCCCCCACTTCAACGAAATATCTGGGTAGCTTGTCTTGCCCCGCAGCTTATGCACGGTTGCATCTTCTCCCCCCTCGCGATATTCAATTACCTCCACCTCGGAGCCAAAACCGCTGCACTCAGAAAAGCCCGCCTGGACAATGCCGTCAATTTCGACCAGAAAGCGAAAATTCTTGTATGGATCCACACTTGGCATGACACCTGTTCCTCTCTACTCATGGAACGAACAATCTTCAAGTTTGGTCGTGCCCCTGTTCCCTTGAAATAAATAGTTAAGTCGGTTGGGTTGAGCAAGGCGAAACCCAACGCCAAGTCTTTCGGTGTGGGGTTTCGCTATCGCTCTACCCCACCTACCCCACCTACAAATTGCGCTCGATTTCTTGACAATTCGTAGGGTGGGCAATGCCCACCGAATCTTATACTCAGCGTTCTTCAACTACCCGTCATTTGTTGAATCCGGAAGATGACAAACTCAGCCGGTTTGACAATTGCAACGCCAATCTCTGCAATCACCTGTCCTCGCTCTCGCACATCAGCTGGATTGGTCTCAGCATCACACTTAACAAAAAACGCTTGTTTCGGAGTATCGCCAAACAGCGCACCCTCCCGCCACTGTCCTAACAAGAAGTCACTGACATTGCGACTAATCCGCTGCCATAGAGAGGGATTGTTCGGTTCAAAAACGGCAAATTGCGTTCCCTCATCAATCGATTCGCGCAAGAAATTGAACAATCGTCTCGTACTAATATATTTGAATTCGCCGTTGGCATCGCCTCCCAGCGTCCGTGCCCCCCAGATTTTGATATTGCCGCCAAAGGTGCGAATCGCATTGATTCCTGATGGATTCAGACCCGCTTGATGGGCTTTGGAGAGGGGAGTACTGAGGTTAACCGCCCCTCGAATAACTTCATTGGCAGGCGCTTTGTAAGTGCCTCGTTCGCCATCAACCCGTGCATAAACCCCAGCAATATGACCGCTTGGTGGTTGTGGTGCAATGGCATTTGCGATCGGGTCAAAAACCTGGATCCAGGGGAAATACAGCCCTACATAGCTACTGTCTTTTGTACCGTCCTGAATTGCTGCTGCCGTTAGCGCAGCAGGAGTTTGTTGACCATCGAGGATGGCCACCCGATCCAACATTTTTTCGCAGTGGTCGATAATGGCTTCCTGACGCACCTGGGTTGTCGCACCTGGTACAGCAACAATGGCAATTTCATCAATCGGTTCGAATTTTTCCAGCAATGTTGCCAGGTTGTCCAGATCCTCCTCAGTACTGACTCGCACGACCCAGCAGCGATTGCCGCCATTGTTAAAAAAGCCGTAGATAGCATGAGCCAAAATCTTATTCCCTGTCTGAAAGTCACCAAATTTATTTTTGAATTCGGTCCAACTGGTGACGAGTTGCGGTTCGTCCGCAGTGGCAACAGGCAATTGAGCGGTATTGTTTTCAGAGTTGACTGGCATCTCCACATCATCAGCGACAACGCCAATGAATCCCGCAGTGCTAGTACCCACTCCTGCAATGGGTCGTGCGGCTGGTGGTGCTTCTTCCACATAAATACCGGGCGCAAGATATTGCGGCATCAAGTTTTCTCCTCAAAGTGTTAGGTGTTAGGTGTTAGGTGTTAGGTTGGGAAGGTCGCAGATTAGAGGGTTCAAAGGGTAAAGTGTTAATTGTCAGAATAAAAAGCCTCTGAACGAATGTTGCTGACATCAGGTCGGTGGGCAATGCCCACCCTACAAATTTCTTATCTTCCGATTCCTTATTTTCTAGTCCCTTTACCCTTAACCTTTTACTCTTCTTCCCCGTTCCCTATTCCCCGTTCCCTATTCCCTGTTCCCTGTTCCCTGTTCCCTGTTCCCTATTCCCCATTGATTTGCACGTCGTAATGATTATTGGTTGTGGCAGGGATCGAGATGGTACTTTCCTGAACCAGGGTTTCAGATTGCAAACGCAGGGTATAAGTCCCTGCCGATATTGCACCCAGACTGTACTGTCCGTTAGCATCTGCGATCGCGGTCAAATTACGCTCTACCAGCATCACTGTTGCTCCTGCGACAGGCTGCCCGCTAGCATCCGTCACTCGTCCGCCAATCCGGAAGAATTGCTGTTCGGTGGCAGGAATAATCTGTTCTGCAGCTGCTGACATCTTTTCTCCTAGACGGAAATCGCGGGTAATGACGAGCGGCACGCTCTCGGATTCGGACAATGGGGGGATGGCGAGTGTGACAACAACATTCAGGGACGGTCGCAGTTGTCTTCCCATCGCTGTCCAGAATTCTGACGGGCTTTTGAGGCCCTCAGCCTGGGCAGTCACCATGGGTAAGGGTAATGTCTGTCCCACCAGGGTTCCCTGAAGAAAGGATTCTGGGATGGTTGGATAACGAGCCAGGACTTGCAGCACTTGGCTGAGCAGCCGATGTTCTTGCAATGCCAGTTCATCGCCACTCACGCCCCCAGGCCAGGCAGTGACCAGATAAGAACAATTTATCCGTAATGGAGGACGATGAATCGTTGCTTGCCCGTTAAGACGCTCAACGGTGGATTCGTTGCTGCGCAGTTCAACATTCTCGCGAATGTCGTATAGGAACAAGTCGATAGTCGCTTGAGTCGGATTAAATTGTTCTGATGGCCGGTCAAAGACAATTTGGGCCGTGGCTAACTCTGCGGGGACGCCCTGGGTCAGGAGCAATCGCAGGGTTTGACTCAAATCTCGGATCATGTTTAGAGTTTAGAGTTTAGAGTTTGGATTTTAGATTTGAGCGATTATGATGAATCAGCCAAAATCTCATCTTCTATGCTATGCGTGGTTACGATCGGACTTTTGTAGGGTGCATTAGGCGATAGCCGTAACGCACCGTGGATATGCATTTCATTCGTTGCGCTAGCGCTTTAGCGAAGCCTGAAGCCCTGCGGGCATACCAGACAAGCAAAGCCATGCCGTCAGGCTATTGACCGAAGGGCTATACGCATCTTACGATTCATGCAAATCTTAACCGTGCAGAGTATAGTCAGCCGACAAACCCTGAAATTTATATCGCAAAATAGGTCAAGATCCTCCAATGAACAGCCAAAATCATTTCGCTAATTGCAATAAGCAGGACTTTCCCTGGCGAACAGAGGGGTTGATAAAAAAGTTCATGTTTTGCAATTTTCATTTACGAGCGACTCATTCCAACTGCGTCCCAGCTTCTGATATTCCCGCCGGATCGCTTGCTCCAGGTGGGGGAGCTGGATTGCTTCCCCGGATTGAGCGGCGTAGAATGCGGCGGAGAGGGCAATGTTTTTGATGTTGCCGCCTGCGAGTCTGACTCGGGTTGCCAGGAGACCAAAATCCACATCATCACAGAGCGGTGTTTCAGGGGGAAAGGTCACCTGCCAGATGCGGCGACGGTCTGTCTCATCAGGAAAGGGGAATTCTACGATGAAGTGCAGTCGTCGCACGAATGCTTCGTCCAGGTTCTGGCGTAAATTTGTCGACAGGATGGCGATACCTTCGTACTCTTCCATTTTTTGCAACAGATAGCCGATTTCAAGGTTGGCGTAGCGATCGCGGGCATCTCTGACTTCAGATCGTTTGCCAAACAGGGCATCGGCTTCATCAAAGAGGAGAATGGCATTGGCGGTGACGGCTGCTGCGAAGATTCGATCCAGATTCTTTTCGGTATCGCCAATGTATTTGCTAACCACCTGGGACAGGTCAATTTTGTAGATCTCGAGCTGCAGGTCGCTGGCAATGACTTCGGCTGCCATCGTTTTGCCGGTACCGGGTGGGCCAGAGAATAAGACGTTCAGGCCCTTACCCAGGGATAATTTTCGATCGAAACCCCATTGTTCGTAAACGATATGTCGATATTTGGCCTGATTGCAAATTTCCTGCAGTTGGGAGAATGGATCGGCTGGGAGCACGATGTCCAGCCAATCGTATTGAGGAATGATTTTGCGCACTAATGTTTGTAATGCCTGTCCGGATTGGGTGCGCGCGGCAGCACATAAGTCGTTTGCAGTGGGGGTAGGTGGGATTGAGAGTTCCAGGTCGTTCGAGGCTGCTGCGGTCTGCATTCGGCACTGATGGCGGGCAGTGGCAATGGCATCGGCAATTTGGTCTGAGCTAAGACGAAAGCGATTGGCTAACATATCTAGTTCTGCGTCTTTTACCATCATTCCTGCATCAGCGAGGTTGACTTGCCAGTATCTCTTTCGCTGAGCGAAATCTGGCAGCGGGAAGGGGACATCAAGGACTCCTTTGAGGGCCATTTCGGTGGGGATCCAGGGTTGCGTTCCAGCGAGGATTGCGATCGCATGCTCTTCTGCCAGTTTGCGAAGCAGGCAGCGATAGAAAAACTGGGCAGGTTCGCGATCGCGCAACCGATCCAGGCCCTCCAGATACAGAATGGCCCGGTGCAATCCTGCTTCCCGAAACAGCCAGTTCAAGCGCAAGGGAAAGAGGTCTTGCTCGTTCAGGGTTGCTGACAAATCGGCAATGAGCAGAGGAGCGCCAACGGTTTGGGTAACTGCGATCGCAGCCTGTCGTTTTTGCGCATCCTGGGTCCCGGAGAAATGGAGCGTCAGCGACTGCTGCGCTGTCCGCGCCTTTTCAATGAAGCGGCACAGCATCGGAGCGATTGACTCGCCTGAAGTTGTCGTTTCTGGAGACAATATCTCCTGCTGGGACGTGGGATCGATCCTCTGGCAAAACGAGGTCAGGCGCGGATCGAGTCCTCGCTGTCCCAACAACCAGCGCACGACCCCATCGTCCAGTTTTAGCCAGTAAGACAAGAGAGGCGGCTGCAATGTCCTGGGGTCTGGAATTAACTGCATCAGACCGTGGCGAATTAAGGGGGATTGGGGCGCAATGCGATCGCGTCTCGCCAACTTCTCCACCGCCGAAACACAAAGCAGATTGAGCGCCAGATCGACGCTGGGTCGCCTGCACATCACATCATCCTGCAGATAGGCATACAACTGCCCATAGCGCAAATCCAACTCAGGCGCTAACCCCACCAAAACCAGATCTAAATCGAAGCCAGATAGCTCAAACTGCCGCGTTAATTGGGCTAGCTTCGAATCCTCAGCCAATGAACCGACCAACGGCTCCTCAATTCCTGCATCTAACAATGAGCACCAGGGAGTTCCCGGCGGTCGCTGCAACCATCGCTCCGCCTGCTGACGATCGGTATAAAGACCCCGATAAGGATCGCTCGCAGCTTCAGGGCCATAGACTCCGTGGGCTGCAGACACAGCCTGTTCCAGCAATCGATCGAGCCGCTGCAGCCCCGGCAGCAAACTTTCGAGACACGACTTGCCGATCTCTACCCTTGTTTTTTCACTCTGTTCATCCATAGCCGCCCCAGATGAAACTCTCCACTCCTAAACACAAGCCTCAAGTGGAGCAATCAGGTTAACAGTTCATTATTGTCAGGTTTAAAACAGTTCTTGCTGTAAAAAAGCTGGCGATAGCGTGCTGCACAGTCGGACTTGACTCTGATATACGAGACGACCCTCGCCCGTTTGAATATCATTAGGCAGACAAGCCATCGCCGAAAAATTTACCGATGGGAACAGCTTGAGATCGCTTTGCATCACTTTGTTACAAAGTTGCTTTGCAGAGTTGATGGGATAGTACTGAGTGTGGAATAATTCAAGAATATCGAAATTTGAGTGTTGCAATCTTTATCTGTTAGGATCCGAAATTTTCCATCAGCGATATTGCGGTTTCCAAGGTGGCAATTGCGATCGCAATTGCTGAGATAGCTCGCTTTCTTAAAGATCGATACTTATACAGGGTGATTAGGAGAAAAACAGAATGTCATCATCAGTCCGGTTAAATCAGACCCCCAAGTTGTTCAAATACCATCCGTTTGTGAAAGCCTCTGCTATCGGCTTATTCGCGGGAGTAATCACTCTCGCTGTCAGCACTTCAGCATCTGCCGCATTGCTGACCAGCGTCAAAGAGGGGGGCACCAGTGGTCTGGCAGGGAACGGCATCTATGCAGCCCCTGATGCTACTTTAGCGGGCATCCTGGACGTCCAGGACGTAGACGGCTTCAGTTTCTCCAGTTCGCTCAATTCAGTGTTCAAGCTTTGCTTTTCTGTGACTGAAACCAGTCTGGGGCTGTTCGATACCCATGTTCGTCGAGAAGCGAACAATAACGAACAGGAAGGTGATGCTTTCTTATCGAGAGGCACATACAATCGGAGTGGGTTTGTCAGTGGCGGCCCCGGCCACGACCAGGCCATTGACGAGGAAGCGTTAGGGTTACTCCCCGGAGATGAAGTAGATGGGGCCTCTGAAGGAGACTTCGATCGCGACCCGATTTATTATACCCAGGCTGGGGACTCTGATATTTTCTTCCAGGCAATCGCCAATACCTTCGCTTCAACCACAGCCCTGGGCTTGAGTGCTGGAGATGACGTCAACGCAGTCGTTGTCTGGGATGATAACGGCAACGGCGAGTTCGACGGCAGCGACCAAATCCTATTCAGTCTTGCCCAGGGGTCAGCTGCCCTGACAAGCAACCCCACCTGGAGTGCTGCCGATGTATTTTCAATCAATGCAGGCGGTTCTGCCAGTCTATTTGCCAGCCATACGGATCTGGGACTGGAGTTTAACGACGACATTGATGCTCTGGAGTTAGTCCCCGATCGACCCAAAACGCCTGAACCCTTGACGACTCTGGGAACCCTGGCAGCTGGCATGATGGGTCTGCTCCTCCGCCGACAAACTCGTCAGCGGAGAAAAGCCTGACCTGTGCAGGGGGGAGAGGTGGGTGTCAGATATCAGGTATCAGCTGTCAGATGCCAGGTGTTAGGTGCCAGGTCGGAGTAAAGCCCCGTCCAGCCCTTAACGCTTTATCCTTCTTCCCCATTCCCCATTCCCTGTTCCCTATTCCCCGTTCCCTATTCCCCGTTCCCTATTCCCCGTTCCCTATTCCTCTACTTAACGCTTGTATCCTTCTTCCCCGTTCCCCATTCCCCATTCCCCGTTCCCTATTCCCCGTTCCCCGTTCCCCGTTCCCTATTCCTCCTAAAGATCCCGAATACCCCGGATTAATCCGCGACCAACGCCAGCGAGAAAGTCCAGATCCAGGGTTTCGATGCGATCGCTCGCCCGGTGATAATGGGGATTGCGTAAGAAAGAAGTATCCGTCACCATCAGCGCCCGGTAGCCCCGATCCCAAAAAGGCGAATGGTCGCTCAGGCGTGTCGCCGGTACCAGCAAGCCTCGCTGTCCCGCAGGCAACCACTGGCTGGGAACCCCTGCTCGACGCATCTGACGGCTGAGGTGGATCAGGTCGGGAACAGTGCGCCAATTCCCCACCAGAGCAATGAAGTCGCCGCGATTGGGGTAAAAGTACTTTAATCCAGGGGGATAAGTCTGCGAACCGGGCATCGGATCGCAATAGCCCAGCATTTCCAGCGATAACATCAAACGTAGAGGCTGCTGTTGTTGTTTCAGTGCTTCAGCATAGGCAGCACTGCCCAACAAGCCGTATTCTTCCATATCAAAAGCCACCAGACGGAGGGGATAGCGCGGCGGTTCAGCCGCAAAGGCCCGCGCCAGCTCCAACAAAGCTGCAACGCCTGATGCATTGTCGTCTGCTCCCGGCGTTCCCGGTACGGCATCATAATGGGCCCCGATGAGAATGGGCGGTAACGCTCGCGATTGGCGATTAGGTCGTGTATTAGGGTGTGCAGTCGTTGGGTTTGTCTTTTTCTCTGGGCTAGCAGAACCCGTCGATGACTCGGCGACGGGTAAATCCAGGATTAAGTTCTGATGGGTGGTGCCGCGTACCTGGAATTCATGGACTGCGACACTGCCCCACTGTTCCAGCTGTTGGCGGATGTATTGCCGCACGAAGAAGTGTCCTGCGGTGGCCAGATAGGGATCGCGATCGCGCACCAGCGCCTCAAGATGCAGTTTTAAGCGTTCCTGGTTCATGGTTCCTGGCTCATAGTTCATATAGCGGTTTGCAATGAAATTCAGTACCTGGTTTCGGTAGGGGCTTGGCAGTGCCAAGCCCACCCAAGTTTTCTGTACTTAACCAGAAGGCAAATTGCTATAGTTCATGATTTATTAATGGTACATTTGTTGGTACGATCCAAACCTGGATCGAATTTTTTAGTCGATCGCTGCGATCTTCAGCCTTCTCCCCTTGACCTTGTGTCCTCTACCGTCATGAAAACCGACAAACTGTTCTACAAACTCTTCCAGATCTTTCCGCCCCTCCTGTTCGAACTCACCGGACAGCCAACCCAGCTAGCCCAAGCCTACAAATTTTCCTCCCCTGAAGTCAAAGAACTCGCCTTCCGGCTGGATGGTCTCCTGGAACCCAAAGCCGCCTTTGCCGATTGTCCCTTTCAGTTTATCGAAATTCAATTCCAGCCCGATCCAGACTTCTACTGGCGCTTCCTGTCCGAAATCTTCCTTTGATATAGCACTACGAGAACAGATTAAAAGATAACAAAAAGCTCAAAACCAGTGTCATCAACCTTTCCCTTCTGCCTCCTGCCCTCTGCCTCCTGCCTTCTGATATATCAGTCAATACAAAGTCGAGCGCTCCTGGCAAGCCACCGTTTTCTGGGCCAGCCGCAGCCTGGATTGCCCCGTGCCCCGACCCTACGAAGATCTGGTCGCCAGCGGGCGCATTCAACGGTTTTATCTGGACGAGCTCAATCTGCAGCAGCCCTCCGGCTCTTTGGGCTTGGGCATCATTCAGCTGATTGTGGAACCTGAAACCCAAGCGAGCAAACGGGTTAGACAATTGTTCCAGCAAGTCCAGCACACGGTTGCGAATGCGAGCAGCCAACAGCGCATTATAGAATTGATTGAGAAAGTCCTTGTCTATAAATTTCCTCACAAAAGCTATCAGGAGTTGGAAGCAATGTTTACCCTCACAGATTGGGAACAGACCCAGTTCTACAAAGACGTAGAGAAGAAAAGTAAATTGGCAGGCAAGCTGGAAACCAAATTGGAAACAGTGCCTCGTTTACTCAAGCTGGGTTTAACTGTTGAACAAATTGCTGAAGTCCTGGAATTAGAAATTGAAGCCGTTCGAAAATTAGCCCGTTAAGTCTAGTCCACTGGGGAGTAGGGTGTCCCTATGTTACTGTTTGCGATGTTGAGGTTTCATGGGTAGCATTACCATTTTGATGGGTTGTTGGGATGCAATCGATCGTATTTCCATAATGACGGATTATTGGCGATGTATTGGCAGACGGTTTGCAGGGCGTTGCGATCGCGAATGATATGTTCGTAATAATTGCGCTGCCAGAGTCGTTTATCGAAGGGTTGCCAATGGTGAGCGTGGACCGCGATCGCATACTGATGAGTAGTGATAGATTTAAAAGCTCCCACCACATTCCCTAGCAAATCAGATTTCTTGTCAGAGCTGTTTGTGTTGCAACCCCGCTCCATCTCTCCATCAGTTAACTGGATGATACCGTGGATATGATTGGGCATGACAACAAAAGTATCCAGGCAGGCACGCTCGAAACGATTGGGCAGACTGTACCATACCCGTTGCACCATCTCACCCGCGTCGTTAATGCACATGACGCCATCGTTGACTTCACCAAAGAGGCAAGCACGATGCTGCACACAAATGGTCACAAAATAGCTACCAGCCGAGGAATAGTCATACCCTTTCAGCCGAATAGAGCGGCGGTGGTGTTTAACTGGGTCATAGTTCATAGAGAGTAATATACAACAAATTGTGCCGATCCGACAGACCCAGGGTCGGCCTTGTGCCTACCCCTACGGATATACCGCGCTCCATGGTGGGTCATTGTAGGGGTACCCCTCGTGGGTACCCCGCCGCCATCGCACCCACAAGAAATCCCCAACCTTCCCAGAGACCCATCACAGACAGACCGGATGCCGATCCGATAGACCGGGGTAGGCCTTGTGCCTACCCCTACGGGTGTATCGCGATCTATGGCGGGTCTTTGTAGGGGTACCCCTCGTGGGTACCCCACCGCCATCGGGATAATGCGATGCCCTCAACCTCTACAGAGACCCATCACAGACAGACCGGATGCCGATCCGATAGACCGGGGTGGGCACAAGGCCCACCCCTACGGGTGTATCGCGATCTATGGCGGGTCTTTGTAGGGGTACCCCTCGTGGGTACCCCACTGCCATCGGGATAATGCGATGCCCTCAACCTCTACAGAAACCCATCACAGACAGACCGGATGCCGATCCGATAGACCGGGGTAGGCACAAGGCCCACCCCTACGGGTGTATCGCGATCTATGGCGGGTCTTTGTAGGGGTACCCCTTGTGGGTACCCCACCGCCATCGGGATAATGCGATGCCCTCAACCTCTACAGAGACCCATCACAGACAGACCGGATGCCGATCCGATAGACCGGGGTAGGCACAAGGCCCACCCCTACGGGTGCATCGCGATCTATGGCGGGTCTTTGTAGGGGTACCCCTCATGGGTACCCCACTGCCATCGGGATAATGCGATGCCCTCAACCTCTACAGAAACCCATTACAGACAGACCGGATGCCGATCCGATAGACCGGGGTAGGCACAAGGCCCACCCCTACGGGTGTATCGCGATCTATGGCGGGTCTTTGTAGGGGTACCCCTTGTGGGTACCCCGTTGCCATCGTACCCACGAGAAATCCCCAACCTTCCCAGAGACCCATCGCAGACAGACCGGATGCCGATTCGATAGACCGGGGTGGGCACAAGGCCCACCCCTACGGGTGTATCGCGATCTATGGCGGGTCTTTGTAGGGGTACCCCTTGTGGGTACCCCATTGCCATCGCACCCACAAGAAATCCCCAACCGCAACAGAAAAACAGCGCAGACAGATTGGGCACAATCTTCCCATGGAATCGAAAAAATGCGCGAACTGAGCGACCCAATGAACTGTTCCGAGGAGGGACACTGCCAGGTAACGGAGCGCTGAAATAACGTGAGTTCGACACTTTGAACTTGGCCCAAAAAAGCTGGGGCGTATATTTACAGTGTTGTACGTAAAACGCCTCCAGCTATGAATATCAGTTTACCTCGCCTCGACTTGCATCAAATATTCTGCGACGTCGATGACTTCTATAGAGCGTTTGAAGCAGCCTGTAGCCAGACTCCACAGTTGCCGACCCTCGATCGAGCCAAACCCTATCGTTCGCGGCTCAGTTTGAGTGAAGTCATGACCATTGTGATTGCCTTCCACGGCTCAGGCTTTCGCACCTTTAAGGACTTCTATACCTGCCAAGTGCTGCACGGGCGCAATGCTTTTCCGAATTTGGTCAGTTACAACCGCTTTGTGGAACTGATGCCGTGGAGCATCATGACCCTGGCCTGCTTCTTACAGACGACCTTTGGAGCAATGACAGGTATCAGCTTCATTGATTCGACCGCGATCGCGGTGTGCCATCCGAATCGAGCCAAGCAGCACAAGCTCTTCAAAGAGCAGGCGGGCTGGGGCAAAAGCTCAGTAAAGTGGTATTTTGGCTTCAAGTTGCATCTGATTATCAATGACCAGGGAGAACTCTTGGCCGCTACCCTCACCCCAGGCAATACTGATGACCGTAAACCCGTGCCTGAGATGGCTAAACAGTTGTGGGGTAAGTTGTTTGGCGATAAAGGGTATGTTTCAAAAGCGTTGTTCCAACAGCTCTACGAACAGGGTCTGCAATTAGTTGCCAAGTGCCGCAAAAAGATGACCAATCGGCTAATGAGCCTGATGGACAAGATCTTGCTACGCAAACGAGCGGTGATTGAATCGGTCAATGACCAGCTCAAAAACATTTGTCAGATAGAGCATTCCCGTCATCGTAGCGAGTTCAATTTTCTGGCCAATCTCTTAGGCGGATTGATTGCTTACTCCTACTATCCGACTAAACCTGCACTAGACCTGACGCCAAAGGAACTGGCAGCCTTACCTCCGGCTATTATCTGACATCGAACTCACGTTAAAGTGAATTCAGCAGCAGGTGGACTACCCACGCCAGCGCCAGGCCGCCGCCGCCCAACGCCAATAGCTGCAGCCAGCGCGGGACGCCCGCAGTTCTCTGACCAGAAGACCGAGACGGAGCTGACCGGGAGGGAGCCGACCGGGACGGCGCGGACACAGGCATGGACTTTTCCCAGCGCGGGTCAGCGACGGGCGGCGCACCAATGGCCGGGGCCCGCTGGATATCCTCCGTGGCGATAATCCCGCTGAAGTGATGAATATATTGATCGCACTCTTCAACCTGGCGATCGAGACCCATGGCGGCAAAGAGCACCCGCGCCTGCTTGAAGACATCCAGGGCTTCAAATCGTCGCAGGTTATAGCGAGCCAGGGTCAAGGCCAGATTAAACAGCGCATTCGCTTGCCAATGTCGGCTCCTGATTGCCTGGGCAATTTTCAATCCTTGCTGGTAGAAGTCAATGGCCTGTTCGTATTGCTCCAAGCCCTTATAAGCAATGCCCAAATTGACAAGGGAGCCAGCCTCCTCATGACGGGCACCGAGTTCGCGATCAATTGCTAAGGCTTGCTGATACAGGTCGATCGCCTGCTCGTATTTGCCCAGGGAAGAATGAGCATTACCCAGACTGCCGAGACAACTTGCCTCATCCAGTCGGTTGCCGAGTTCGCGATCAATTGCTAAGGCTTGCTGATGCAGGTCGATCGCCCGCTCATATTCGCCCAGCCCCGTGTAAGAATTGCCCAGGTTATTGAGGCAGGCGGCTTTGCCCTGGTTATCCTCAAGTTGCGCGAACCCTTGTTGGGCTTGCTGGTGGGCGGCAATGGCACTGTGAAACTGTTCCAGTGTATTGTAGAGGTTGCCGAGTTTCGTCCAGACCCAGCCCAGATTGCGTTGTGCTGTGGCATCTGCAGGGGCTTGTGCTTGCCAGCTGCGGGTCAGGCGTTCGTAGGCTGGCACCAGCTGCCGATAGTGGCCCAATCGTGTGAGGGAATCAACGCACCGCCTCATTATTTGATCGGCCAGATTGTATTGCTGCAGCTCGCAGCGATGGTGGAAGATCTCCAGATACTCGGCAGCGTCAGTGATGGTTGCTATGGAAGATTTGAGGTGGGCCTGGAAGTAGGCAATGGCGTGTTCGTGGGCGGTCGTCGTCTGGTCTCGCTCTTGCAAGGTCTGTTGCACCAGGGGCTGGATGAGTGGGTGCAGGCTCCAGCGGTCAGATTGCTCTAGCAAAAAGGCTTGCTGGCTAAGGTGCTGCAGGTCGGCTTCTGTGGCTTGGGGCAGCATGGCCTGGGCAGCATCCAGATCGAAGGGATCGCGGTAGACGCTGACGCCCAGGAGCAGGGTTTGCAGGGGAGCGGGCAGGGCTTTAAATAATTCATTGAAGATTTCTCCCACCTGGGCTTCCGGGTTGCTGAGGTCGTACTGGAACAGCTGCTGAAAAAAGGCCAGGGCAGTGTCGTCGATGGTGGGTTTGCGGGCCTGCTTCAGCCAGGTGGCGGCGAGGTTGAGCAGCAGCGGGTGGCCGACGGCAAGTTCCACCAGGCGGCGGCTGTCGTCGTTTGGGGGAATCTGGTGATGCTGCTGCAGGAAGGTGGTGCCTTCGACGGGGCTGAATCCGGTCAGATGCAGGCGATTTAGGCGATTCAGATGCGGGGAGCGCTGAGGATTGCTGTCGTCGGGCAGCAGGGAGTGGCGGGCGGTGAGGAGGAGGGTGCTGTTGCGGCCTTGTTCCTGCCAGTGGGTCAGGAATTGGCTGAAGCGATCGCGGTCGGGGGCGTCGTGGAGGGTTTCGAGTTGGTCGAGCACCAGCAGGGTGCGACCTTGTTGGATCAGGCGGCTGACCAGTTCCTGGCTCAGCTCTTCGTCGGGGCGACGTTCGTCCAGGACGCGCCAGATTTCTTGCAAAACCCAGCGGGCGAAGAGGTTGAAGGTGGGGACTTTCTGGCGGGGAAAGTTGACCCAGAGGGCGTGCTGGAATTGGGGTTGCGCCTGCTGGTGAATGCGGGCGGCTAACCAGGATTTGCCGAAGCCACCAGCACCGAGGATTTCGATCAGGGGCGATCTGTCGTTGATGGCCTGCAGGAGTTGGTTCTGGGGCTGGCTGCGCTCGATCCACGACTCAATGCGGGGGGCAATGGTGTGGATTCCGGTGACGGGGATTTCCCGTTGGCCAATGGTATTCTCCTGAAAATAGATCTGCGGGCCTTGAACCGTCCCGGCGACATTGCCTATGAAACCCTGGTTCCCTAATGCACCCACGGGCGCGTTGAAGCTGTTCTGGGGGCCGCTGGTTGGGTTGTCTGAGATTCTTTGGTCGCTGACCGTGTCGCTGTTCTGACGCTCTGGGGCAACGCCATTCGTGGGGGTGTCTGGTGGGGGAGGCTTGTTTTCAGACACGGGCTTGTCCGCAATCTCCGCTTCTATTATCCATAAGGATCGGGTTTGCAGGATCAGGACTTAGAGAGTTATTTTGAAAGCCTTGCTCCACAAGGCTTTCAAAATAACCTTTTTTTCTATGTTGGCACGAAAAAGTGAAGGTTAGCGCCCTCGATGGGGGCGCTAACCTTCCAAGTTGTGTCAATGACTCAATTCTGGTTTCCAGATGGCTGCGATCGCGCTCAGTAATGTAAGTAATGGCAAACGCACCAATAGCTCCTACAATCAATAACGGTTCCGTTTGCACTTGACAGTTTACTCTGCGATCGCATCGGTCATCAATTTTGATGGGGTATATCACCATTGGCCAAGTTTTGAGACGATTCCTGCGCCCCAGGCGTCTGGCAATTTTTGAGGCAGCGCTGATTGGACTGGTCTCCGCCTTTGCCATCGTGCTGCTGAAACAAGGCGTGGCGCTGCTAGGCAGTTGGCGCGTGGCCATTTCATATCAATTTCCGGCCTGGTGGGTGCTGCCAGCCATTGGCTTTCTCTGCGGGTTGTTGTCCGGGTTGTTGATGGAATGGTTCGCGCCCGAAGCAGCCGGCAGCGGCATTCCCCAGGTCAAGGCCGTGCTGGCCACTGTCCCCATTCCCCTGGATCTGCGGGTGGCTCTGGTCAAGTTAGTCGGTGCAGTGCTCGCCCTGGGATCGGGATTGCCCCTGGGACGAGAAGGCCCCACCATCCAGGTCGGTGCAGCCCTGGCCGCTCAGCTCAGCCGCTGGTTCCCCACCTCTCCCAGCCATCGGCGTCAATTGATTGCCGCTGGAGCGGGTGCCGGTTTGGCGGCTTCCTTTGGCACGCCGATTGCAGGCGTGTTGTTCGTGGTGGAAGGACTGTTCCATGACGTGTCAGGATTTACCTTGGGTACAGAAATCCTCGCCTCCTTTATCGGCTCGGTGGTGTCCCGCCTGTTGGGGGGAGAAGAACTGGACTTGAGCAGCTACGCCATCAGCGCCCAAACCCATTTCACGGCAGGGGAAATTCCCTTCTATCTGTTGTTGGGGATACTGGCAGGCTTGCTGGCACCGCTTTTCATTAACGGCGTTGTGGCCAGCCTCACCCTCAGTCGCCGCGTCTTGCGTCTGAGTTTACCGTTGCGCGTGGGGCTGGCAGGCTTGATTGCCGGCATCACCATGGCATGCTTACCCGAAACGTTTCGGGACAATGCGGGCGTTAGGGAAATGCTGGCGACCGGGTCTCTCAGCTGGCAGCTGACGGCGATTGCTCTGGCATCGCAGTTTTTCCTGACGCTGGTTGCCTATGGGGCGGGTGCCCCTGGAGGGCTGTTTGCGCCAATTTTGCTGATTGGTTCAGCTCTGGGGTATCTGGTGGGTACAGGCGAGATGCATTCGTTAGCGGTGACGTTGCCCGTGACCTATGCCTTTGTCGGCATGGGTGCTTTTTTTAGTGCCGTGAACCGGGTGCCGATTACGGCTGTGGTGATCGTGTTTGAGCTGACAACGGACTTTAATCTGGTGCTGCCGTTGATGATTAGTTCGGTGATGGCTTATTTCGTCGCCGATCGAATATCAAGCCAGTCATTATTCGATCGACTGCTGGCCTGGAACGGGATTCGCCTGGGGCGAGAGGCCGAGGGCATGGGGGCATGGGCGGAGTTAACGGCAACCGAGGTGATGCAGCGCCGAGTCGAGACACTGGCCAGCCAGATAACCCTGGAGCAGGCAATCCAGGCGTTCTCGCGCTCTCACCATCGCGGTTTCCCTGTAGTGGAAGATGGCAAATTGGTGGGGATTGTGACTCAGTCGGATCTGGATAATATTCCCCAGACTCAGACAGCCCGGACGATGACGTTAAGCGAAATTATGACGCGCCATCCCGTAACGGTCAGGCCAACGGATAAGTTGATGGATGTGTTATCTTTGCTGACCCGCACTAAATTGTCTCGTCTGCCAGTCACGGAAGGACGCCAGCTATTGGGCATTATTACTCGCAGCGACATTCTGCGGGCAGAGTCGGCGCATTTGAGCGGCAATACGGGGCCGTCGGGGCCGCAGGCAGCACCGTCTTACTGTGTCTACCAGACTCGCGCTCCTGCGACTGGCGATGGGCGAATCCTGGTGCCGCTGGGGAATCCGCTGAAAGCAGCACCGCTGTTGCAGATTGCACTGGCAATTGCACGCGATCGCAACTACGAATTGGAATGCTTGCACGCCATTCAGATTCCCAGCCACACCCCGCCGAGGGAAGCAACCGTGGATGCTGTCCCAGGGCGACGGCTGTTGCAACAAGCAGTGCGTTTAGGTCGCGCCCATAAAATTCCCGTCCATACCCAAATTCGCGTTGCTCACGATGTGGCCCAGACCATCCTGGAAACGATCAAAGAACGACATATCAAACTGTTGATTATGGGCTGGAAGGGCAGCACCTTGACTCCAGGAAGGATCTTCAGCGATGTTGTGGATACGGCCATTCGGCAAGCCGATTGTACTGTCGTGCTGGTGAAGCTGGACGAAGCATTAGCCCCTGTCAAATCAGGTATCTTTGTACGAGAAGCGCGCGATATACCGGCAGAGCGGCTGCGCAAACGCACCTCTGCCAATCTGCATCTGAACTTAAACCGCTGGTTAATCTTCATGGCAGGCGGCCCCAACGCCCAACAAGCAGTTCAACTTCTCCCTGGGTTAGTCTCCCTGGGTAATTCCCCTGAAATCAGGCTTTGTCAGGTCTCTCAACCTGCAGCCTCTCCACCCGACGAGACAGTTCTAGAAGACGCATCCCACTTTCTCAAGCAACGACTCAGCTATCCGGTCATTTCAACCCCCGTCTGTGCAGAATCAGTACCAGATGCAGCGATCGATCTGGTTCAGAAAAAACAATGTGACGCCATTGTCCTGGGCGCGAGCCGCGAGGGCATGCTGACCCAAGCCATTCGGGGGAATATTCCTGAAACCATCGCCCGCAACTGTAATTGCACCGTGATACTGGTGCGCAGTGCCGTTAATCAAGATTCAAAACTTGGGTAAGCTTTCCCATACAATTCGAATCCCTTCCCATAACAAATCCTGTGCTTTTGAACAGCAATGGCTAACTGATGAGGCAATCCCATTTTGTCCGCACGAACCAGGTCAGATACAATCCTATGGGCACGAACCAGCCTGCCAGGTCTCATTAGGGAGTAGGGTATTTATGCAACAAGAGCAGAGTGTTTATAAAACTTTTTACGATTTTAGATTTTGGATTTACGATTTTGGATTGTTTGGACAGCACGATTTTGGATTTACCTCACTCTTTAGCAATTGGCAACTGGCGATTAGAAATTCACTTCCTCTCTCCCCTCTTCTCCTATTGCCCCATCCCTCCAGCCCTCTGCCTTCTGCCTTCCGCCCTCTGCCTTCTGCCCTCTGCCTTATCTATATTGCTCCCCCTTGCACTCAAAGCGTGAGTCGAATACCCTAAGAATTGAGCAAATATAATTTGCCATGATTATTCAGGGAATCTACCTCCTATTACTATGACAATCCAAGGATATACCTCTCGTACTTCTACGTATGCAGGGGAATCGATCGACTTTTACTTGAGCGCCGACGCTCCTATTGCTGAATCCGTCAACCTTACGATTGAATGTCTGTGCGACGCTTCGCTGCAGACCTTTTCCCAGCCACTAGAACTGAAAGACGGTCTGCCCCATCAACCTGAACCTGAACCGGCCCTGCTCCCCTGGGAAAATGGTTTTAATTGGGAAAAAACCTGTTCTTTCCAGATTCCTTCTCACTGGAAAAGCGGATTTTACTTACTCAAGTATAACGATGAACTAGTCTTAAACTTTGTCGTCAAAGCCCAAACTCCAGGTTCCGATTCAAAGATTCTGTTCCACTACGCCAGCAATACGCCCCAGGCATACAACACCGCAGGCGGAAAGTGCATTTACGAGAGCACCGATCCGAATCGGGGACATCGATTGTCTTTCGATCGTCCCGGCGGTCTGCTGCCGGATCCCGATCGGCTGTTTATGGAATGGCTGAAGACCAGCGGTATCGCAGTCGAATATTGCACCAGTACCGATCTGCACCTGAACAGCGTCCCTCTATCCAATTACGACCTGTTGCTGATCGTCGGTCATGACGAGTACTGGACGAAAGAGATGCTGGATAATGTTGAAGCCCATATCTACAATGGCGGCAACATGGCTGTTTTCAGCGGCAACACCTGTTACCGACAAATCAGGCTGGAGCAAAATACACGCCAGCTGGTTTGCTATAAAGACGCCTTTATCGATCCCCTGACGAATATCGATAATAGCCGGGTTACCCTTGCCTGGAGCCATTCTCCAGTGAATCGCCCTACGAATACCGTGTTTGGTCTTGGGGGCGATCGCGGCTGGTGGGATGCTGGGCCTAAAGGATATCACTACACCATTCGCCAACCATATCACTGGGCCTTCAAGAAGCCGGATGGCGGCTATTTTGAAGGTGAGTTGTACGATTGTGTTGGCTACGAAACGGATGCAGCTGCTAGCATCGATATCAACGGTATTCCTTTTGCGACGGGGAAAGATGGCACGCCCATGAGCTTAACCATCCTGGCTACTGCTGACGCCAGAGACCAGGGGTACATTAGCAAACCGGGCGAGTCTACGATTGCAGTTTACACGCGCAACGGCACAGTTTTTAATGTGGGATCGGTCAACTGGGCTGATGCCATGTACGACTCACCCAGCCAAGAGGCCCTGCGCCAGATTAGCTGGAACGTCATCCAGAAATTGAAGCATCGCAACAGTTGGGAGACCTGGGAAACGATCGAGGCACGACATGACTTTGAGGCAGTCTCCATGACCCATCTGGATGGCAAGCTGTATGTAGTGACAGCAGATCGACAGCTCAAAGTGCGCTTTCCTGGCGGGTTTGACCTCAGCGGCCAGCCCTGCGATCGTTACTGGCAAGATCTGGGCTTGACGCCGAACTATCCCCATCGACTGGCAGCGATTGACGATAAATTGTTTCTGGCCTGCAAGCAAGATGGCCAGACATCCCTGAGCTGCCGGTCTTTCTACGGGCCGGATAGTGATTGGCAGCCGATCGAACAATCTGAGGAGCGACCGTTGAACATCAGAGCGCTAGCTGCCACGGTCGGCATGCTTTATGCTATTGATGAAGATGGAACATTCTGGGGTGCAGCTGCCCGCCGCGATCGCATTCACTGGTACATTCCAACCATGCCGTTTTGCCTGCTGAATTCGTTCAAGCAAACCCAGAAAACCATCGAGCATCTCATTGGGGTAAACGATAGTCTATTTGCCGTCACCAACGATAATAAACTCCTGCGCACCAATTCAGAAATTGTGGGCGAAGCCAACGTCTGGCTTCATCTCAACCAGACAGAAGATGCTGTGGGTCTGGCAGCAGTAGAAGGAATGCTTTATTTACTAACAGCAAATCAGCAGCTCTGTCGCATGGATATGTTGCATTTTCGTAAGCCTTGACGCGAAAAGGATTAACAATACGACTTGGCAGGTTAGCACCCCCAATGGGGATGCTAACCTCTGTTTTTTCCTGCCGCACAGAAAATTAATTTGCCAGCCTTGCGGCGTAAGGCTGACAAATTACCCTTTCAAGTCGTGTTAACAGGACAAATCACCAAATTACAAACCCACGTGACAAACCCAAAATTCTCACCTCAATGTCCGTTTCATCAGATGCGGTATTGGGAGTGCTCAACCTTGATGATATGGACTGACAACGTACAGAATTGTTATGGTTAGACAAAGGGTTAGCATTTTAGACAAAGCGCGCTTCGTAATTCAGGTTGCAGATATATGAACTGAGAGGAGGAAAAATTATGGGTTGGAATCCGTTTAAGAGCATTGCCACTGCTGTGGAAAAAGCAGGGGATAAGGTTGAATCGACGGTCAAAAGTACTATAAGGACGGTGTCGCATGCAACTACTACGACTGTGCATTCCCTGGGGCATACAGGGCAATCCGCTGAGACCGCTGTATCCAATACCTTTAATGATGCGGTCAAAGAGAGCGAAAAAGAGTTTGACGATGCGAAGAAAGAAATTCAAAGCGTTGTCGATTCGTCGGCAGATGCAATTCTTCAATCCCTAGCGGTGAAAAAGGTTGAGGAGTACGCCAGCCTGATTGAGGCGGTATTGAAAGCGTGGCCTAAAGTTGCCTCCAACCTTGCCAGTGAGGTGAAGGTGTTGCGCGATGCGGCGTTGCGAGGGAGCGTGACCCCTGACGTCATTGCAGCGATGAAGAAGATCGCTACATCATCGTATCTGCGAGAGACGCTGGCTGAGGCGGCAAATAAGTCGATTGCATCGTTTGCGGTGGAGTTTGGGGGAAATGTTGCAGATGTCGCGAGCGTGGATGGGGCAGTTGGCTTTGCCATTGGGTTGCCAAATATTACGATTGTGAAGGGCTATGGCTCGGTTGGGTTGTCGTTGGGGGCTGCAGCAGGAGCTTCGGCGGATCTGGCGTTGGGGTTGAATACTTCATCTCCAGAGGATTCTGGCGGCCCGTTTATTGCCTTCATAGTGGAGGGCGATCTTGACGTTGGTGGCGGTATTGCGGTCAGCTTTAACCTCCCAGATCTGAGTTTTGGGGGCTTTACGATCCCTGTCTCAGCGGGCGAAGAAATTAATCTTTCTGTAGGTGGCGGCTATACGTTTATCTTTTAAATGACTCATGGAGCACAAGAGAACGCGATCGACCAGCAAGGACGCGGCATAGAAAGTTATTTTGGAAACCTTGCTTTGCAAGGTTTCCAATTGGATTTTGGACAAATTAAAGGTTTGAGGTTTGAGGTTTGACTGATTCGACTAAAGCCCACGGACGGGATCAGCTCGGACTAACCGTTCGAATCACGTTGATTCTGCAACTTATTGTGAGGTTCTGGCCATTCCGACTCGCGAGCCAAAATGCCAAATGAATTGCTAAACGATGCGTCAAACGCGGAGGACCTCTTGATATGACTGCCCAACAGGTCGGTTATTTGTCCAAAGTCCAGTGTCAAAGGAGCTGGTGCCATTGTTGGGCGATGCGATCCCAGCGGTAGTGGGGTTGGGTGGCGGTGCGGTGGGCGGCGATAGAGAGAGTCTGGCGGTGGATGCGATCGCAATACAGCCTCTCCAAAGTCTCAGCCGCTTGGTTGGGATCGATTTCGGCCATCTCTAGCGGCGAGAAGGGGGGAACGTAGTGTTGTGTGGGGTCAAGGAGGGCTGCGGCTCCGGTCCAGATTTCGCTGCAGGCGCTGTGTTTGGGAACAATTTGGGCGGCTCCAGTGGCAGCGTGTTCCAGGCTGACCAGGCCCCACCCTTCGCCCATGGCAGTGTTGATGCCGACGTCGCAAGCGTTGTAGATGAGGTTGAGATCGTCATCGGTGATGCGATCGCGCCCATCCATAACAGGCGAAAGCTGCAGCCGATCCAGAATCCCCAACTGTTCAGCCTGGTTGACAATGTCCTGCCGTTCCTCCGCATTCATAATCGCATGGTGCAGGTAGAGTTTTACATTGGCTGGCTTCTCGCAGGCAAACAGGGCAAAACTCTTCAGAGTGAGATCGATGCGTTTGCGGGGTTGGGGGCGATTGGCGTTTAGCACCCAAAAGGCGTCTGCGAGATCGGGTTCGTCGGGGAACAGTTGCTGTTTCGCTGGCAAACGACCCGGTGGAGCGAATTGGGCTTCGACTGAACCTGAGAGGGGATAAAACGCAGTTGTATCTACGCCTAAGGGAATGGCGTCAACGGTTTGGAATTGGCAGCGGATACCAGCTTGCGCTAGACGAGCGACTGATTGTTCCACTTCCGCCTTGCCGAACTGGCTGTAGACGGCAAACCGATCGACGCTCTGTAATGACTGTACCCATTGGTCGTCGGGTAATTTGCCGTCCACGGGTACGTAAGCAATGAGCTTAAATTGGTGACGATAGGGTTCAAAGACCTTCAAATATTGTGGTAACATCCAGAAATCGTTCATTAGAAAAACGATATCGGGTTTCAGGGTTGCGATCGCATCCTTACCTTGATAAACACCCCAGACATCCCCTCCCTTCAGATTGCTGGGATAGAGGGTTAGTCCTGCTTCCGTCACCACTGGCCCTTTGTAGGCAATCCCAATATAGTGAATATCGTACCAGCATTTCAATTGTCCCAACACGCTACGCATCACCCGACTAAAGCCAGAATGGACCAGGTTAGAACCGATCGCCAGAATCGAGCAGCGGCGATCTTCAGAAGGGTGCTGTTTCATCCCAATCTATTTTCTCCAAATCAACAAACTGTGTATCGCTACGAAAATCGCTCAGGACATCGTATAAAGGCTCAAAACGAACGCAGTCAACCTCTTTCCTCTGCCTTCTGCATCCTGCCCTCTGCATCCTGCCTTTTTCCTAACCAGGCCAAATTAAGGAACGGGGCCAAGCAATACCTAGCCCCGCCCCTCAGTTCTCCTGGTTGAAGCTGCAATCAGACAGACAACCTTGCGTCCCCTTTCCCATCGCAAGCTGCCAATCTGTTGCAGACATCCAGACTTTGCTGCCTAAAGTTGGGTGCTGCCCACCTTCACAGGCGTATACACCGTTTTACCATCCACTGTTATAGGAAGCAACTGCAGCGTCATAACTGGCGTGTGAGCAAAGGACAACGCTTCAATAGCTTTGTTGTCTCCCTGGGTCAGCGCATCCGCAAAGTTGTAAGCGTAGTTCTGAGCCAGAGCACTGCCCGTCTGACTGGCCACCTGTTCCAATCGTTGGAGGAAATCTGCAGCACCAATTAATTCCAGAAAATTGTAGAGTTCCCCCTGCGGAACGTAGGGAACACCACCATTGAGGCTGCAGAAACATAGCATGTAGTCATAGCGACCAGCATAATGGGCCACTTCAGGCGGTACCGTGCTGTTATCCTTCGAGACGATATTGACGGGGACATCGGTCAGATTGGTCAAACTGACGACAACATACCAGAAGACATTTCCTGAATGACTGGGTGGTGTGTACAGTTTTTTGTCGATCCAGAGCTGACCTTTATAAGTGTTCGTACTCAATCCTCCAGCGAAGGTCACTGGAATGGGTGCTCCGTTTGCCATTATTTGTTCTCCGTTGTATGCAATCTTGTTTGCGATGGGATCGGAATATTCAAGCAATTGAGGCAACCTGATGCCGGGCAAGCAACTGGCAAGATCCACAAAGCCAGGGAGATAAAAAAGACTAACCAAACGCCCCAGACAGGCCAGTCTCAGACCGCGAGGACTGAGCTGACCTTTGCCCGGAACAACGTACAAGCGGTGCCTGCAGAACTCAACTGAAACTTCTACCGCCTTCTATACTCAGGGAACTCTAGCAGGGAACTAGTTTCGAACACACCCCTACCCAAGGGCGGAACGAATACTAAGGATGCAAGCTGATGAAACGAGTTCGGAACTTCTTTTCAGTCGCGTAGGCGATAAAGTCTTGCGTTAACAGACACCTCTGGTATTATTTTGGATCTTCCTACTTCCACACGCTGCCTGCAGGGAACAGCAAACCCAGATTAAATTGCAAACCATAAGTTACCTTAACATGTTTTTGCTGCAATCGGTAAGGGTAACCTCTCTAAATTTAATCAAAATAAGCATTTAACTCGATTGGAGATCCCTATCCCACGATAGCTGCTGCAACAACCGCACTAGAGTACCTAGCGCGATCGCGGCCAGCGCCTCCGACGGCAGCATCGGGGCACCGATCAGCGTATTTGACGTATGGGGTAGTGCCGTCCCGATCCAGCCGATCGGAAATAGCGCGACCTGAGTACCAGCCAGCAGCCAAATGAGCCAATGGGGCATTTCCACAAACAACAACGCTAGATACAACTCCATACCCATCAATATCCCCATTCGGAAAAGAGATAGTGCCCTACTCAGATATACTGCTGCATTAAAATAATGGGGCAGTCGATCGCCTAAGCTTGATTCTACGCGTTTTCAACCCCCTGGTTCAGCAGACGCTGACTGCGAGCAATCAGTCGAACCCCATACGCCATTGAAAAATGTCTGACCCCAAAAAACAACAATACCTAAAAGTATCCGAAGCCGATCTCCAGGGTGTGGTGCGAACCCAGTTTGATTCGCCTAATCCAACGCCAGCGCAGTTAGAAAGAAGGCAACGTAGTTTAGCTCATTTAAGTCAATTGGGCGTTCCGTTCCTTCCCAGCTTGCCGGTGGTTGAAGATGAGGTGGCGATTCTCCCCAGACAGCCAGAAGAGATAGCCGGTCGATGCATTGCGATCGCGATCTGTGCTGTTAAAGGGGAAAGCAATGACAACGAATTGGTGCAAGAACTCACTCAACAATTTGATGCCTCTGTCTTGTTTAGCCCAAATGAGAAGGTATTTATTGAGAATGCCCATCCAACTCAGCAAGAGCTAATCGACCATGCCTGGTCCTATGAAGTGCTGCATGTGTTGCTCTGGTCGCTAGGCTATATTGATGCGCTCAAACCGCCAAATGAACTCTGCGATGTTCCAAGCGATGTAAGTACGATTAGAGATACTGGTGGAGTTGCGGGCCTTACCAAGTCTGCTGAACCGCGATCGATGTCCGAACTGCTTGATGCGGCTGACCTCTACTATCATCTCCATTGGTCGGTTATTCAGTTAAGGATTGAGGAGAAATCAAGCGATAGCCTTGATGAAAGCATTATTCGAGAACGACATCGAGCGTTGAATTGGCTCATTCGATACCTCGATCAAAAATGGGATTATATAACTACTGATACTTGAAGATATGTCCTAACAAGACCGATGATTGGGGAATCTTGAACAGAAACCTGGTGGATTTTCTTCCCGACCAACTATCTCACACGACTTGGAAGGTTATTTTAAAAGCCTTGCTCCGCAAGGCTTTTAAAATAACCCATTTTTCTGTTCTGGTCCGAAGAAATGGGGGTTATCGCCCTCCTCTGGGGCGATAACCTTCCAAGTCGTGTACCCCAAGAAATTCGTAGGGTGGACAATGCCTACCAAACCTTACCGTAAGCACCATTTGGGATTCTTGACCCCTGCTTCGGGGGCGATAACCTTCCAAGTCGTGTACCCTAAAGAATATTCAATCAGCGGAGGATAAGGATGGATCGGTCAACCCAATTTTGGGACAGAATTGCAGATCGCTACGCCAAACAACCGATTGCCGATGAAGCGGCGTACCAAAGAAAATTGCAGGTCACCCAAGAATACTTTCAGCCGGATATGGAAGTCTTAGAATTTGGTTGCGGTACCGGGTCAACCGCCATCATCCATGCACCCTATGTGAAGCATATCCGCGCCATTGATATCTCATCCAGAATGATCGAAATTGCTCAGGGCAAAGCGGATGCCCAAAATATCCGCAACATTACGTTTGAACAATCGACCCTGGAAGACATCAGCATTGCCGATCGCACCCTGGATGTTGTATTGGGTCTCAGTATTTTGCATTTGCTGGCGGACAAAGAAGCAGCAATGACCAAAGTGCATCAGATGCTTAAACCAGGTGGTCTTTTCGTCACCAGTACAGCGTGCCTTGGAGATACGATGCAATGGTTTAAGTTTATCGGCCCGATTGGGAAATTCCTCGGTTTGATGCCATTAGTCAAGGTCTTTACGGCAAAAGAATTGGAGAATAGTTTGACTGATGCAGGGTTTGAGATTGATTACCAATGGCAGCCGGACAAAGGGAAAGCCGTCTTCATCGTCGCGAAGAAGGTTGAATAGACACAATGCGAGCAAGCTCGCTGTCAGACTCAAGTTTATCTGAGCAATCTGACTACTGCTATACAAAATTGCAGAGGTGCTGCAATGGAGCCGCTAAAATTCCTAACACTTTGCCGACGTTTTTATCTTCTGCATCATTGATGGCAAGTTCTTCAGTGTCGATCGAGACTGTTCGTTCGACGAGTTTGAGAAAGCGCCAGAGTCTGCCGGTGGTGACTGCCCCGTAAATAGTTTCGATCGGTGTATTTCGTTCGCGATTAAAGGATTGGGCTGCGATCATTTCTGCGATGCATTGCCCTAAGCCGGAATTTGTGCTTTCATTTTTTGCTTCGGCAATGGTGATGACGGGGGCTTCTATTTCCAGGCTAAATTCAGATGCAGCAATCAAATAGTCGCAGTACCCTGTGAGTCCTCGAGCTGCATCGACGTTGAATTCCCGACCAGAGAAGAGACTGATTTTTTCATCGCAGATTTCTCTAATTTCAATCAGTAAGGGGGCAATAATCAACTCGGAACGGGCTTTGTCGGTATCGTTGTCGAAAGCAACTTTTAAGTTTCGTTGTAGGGTAAGACGCAAGTATTCGCTCGGCTCGATGGGACTGACGTCAGAAAATAAACGAACTTGAGCAGTCACCAGATCGAAGTCGGTTTTAACTTTGGCAACGGTTTTAAAATCGCTGTAAGCCATCTGTACTGAAGTTGCGTGAGTGTGGCTGGAATAAACAGAATGCTGTTTTGATAATTTTAGTATAGCGATCGATCTGGCAGGGTAAACACGACTGGCCTTAAGCTTGTAACCCTTCTGGTTCGATAGTCTGCTGGCAATTGTCTAGCGCGTCATCAAGCATTCGTGCAAGGCGAACCCCACTGAAGTAGCATCTGCTGTTGGGTTTCAGCCATTTGATGGTAGGATTAATGGCGATAAACACATGTGTCTTTGCCAACTCTACCCGCGAGCCTGTTTCCATTGTATTTATACTATTCATGCTGAGTTGCATTGTAGGGAAGTCAACACTATGCATTCTACTGTCAAAAATTACGATGTCGCAGTTATTGGCGCTGGCCCACAAGGTCTGTTGTTTGCGACCTGGCTGAAGATGGAGCGACCTTCGCTCAGTGTGGCTGTTTTTGACCGTGCTCAGTCACCGGAGCATAAAATTGGTGAGAGCACTCTCTCCGGTTTTTGCCGGGCGATGCGTTCAACTGGAATCCGTCATACAATTCTACAGCGTTTGTTCTATACAAAGAATGGTTTGGGATTTTTCTACTCAAATTCCAACACGACTGCATTACAAACTGCTCCTGAATACATCACTGAAACCTTTGATGAAACGTTTCAGGTGGAACGACGTGTTTGCGATAGCTTGTTGGTTGCGAATGCGAGGCGAACTGGTGTTACCGTGCTGTGGAATCATCAGGTAAAACCTAAGGATTCCGTCTTTCAGGCGGGTGCAAATCGTCTTGGATGTGGAACGCCTTGGGGAGATGTTGCGATCGATGCTCGGCTTGTTATTGATGCATCTGGTCCTTCCAGCGTTCTGGGTCGTCATTTTGGTGGATATAACGAAGCTAACGTCCCTTTCCAAACGAGTGCAGTTTGGGCCTATTTCAAGCAGGTGAAGTGGCTGAATGACTATCAAGGATGGCAAAACACGGCAGAATTTCCCCGCGATGAATATACCCAACATATTTGCTTTAAGGAAGGATGGGCCTGGTATATTCCTATTGTCTCATGGCAGAAGGCAAAAGATGAAAATCTGATGGCAATGCTGGATTATCTTGTCACTCCAGATACACCAATACTGAGTCGTGACGAATTATCTGAGAAATTTGATTGTCCCTATGAGCAAATCTGGAGTATTGGTATTGTGTTGCGTAGCGATCGCGATCGCGTCCTGTCTCAGGGGCCGCACGCAGTCTTCGAGCACTACAAGCGCAAACTACCCACGCTGGCAACGCTGCTAGATGGTGCTGAAATCTTAAAGGATTGCTATCCCAACCATACTCCTTATGCAATGCGGAAGAATTTTCGTCGATTTGCTCAACAGGTTACAGGAGAGGGTTGGTTATTGCTGGGCGATGCAGCATTTTTTATCGATCCCCTACGTTCTCCTGGACTCACAGGCGGAGTTGCCACAGCCTACTATGCGATGAAAGAAGTCCTTGGGGCCCTGGATGAAGGAAATTTATCGCGTTCTCGATTCCAGCGCTATGAAGCTTTTGTGCGGGATTTGTACGACATGTTAGAGGAACAGAATCAAATTGCCTATATGTCCCACAACTATCCTCAAGCAATCTCCCTGGTGCGACGATTTGGAGAAGTGAGTTCTCGATCTCACTTTAATGAGATCTGCGATGAACCTTACCAGATGTCAGACACCAATGTCTGGGGACATCTCCTGCCTGAACATCGACAGCGACAACGATTAGTCTGGCAAATCATGCGAGAAGAAGAGGTTGAAGTGGGTAACCGATGCCGGATCGAGGAACAGGAACCCAGAGACTACGAACGGATGATGTTTCGCTTGCGGCAGGTAGTTGGAGAGCATCTCGATCGCCACATGCGTTTGACACCCTACATCATGCATAACGAACGCGAGCAAGGACAACTTGCTCCTGCTCAAGTGCTGCCTAAACCCTGCTGGGTCCATCCAGCCCAATGGAACTCTAAGGAGCTGGCCAACAATCAATACATATTTTCCAGCAAGTAAGATAATTTTTCTGATTGCAAAGACACAACAGACACAAAGCGTGCTTCGCGAACTTGACAAATTTTTGACATTAATTCAAGGAGAGAGTTTTATGAATCCAGTCCAACTTGATGCGTTCGTACGCAGCTTTTTGCAAACCTGGAGCAGTCACGATGTTGACGCAATTATGGATTTGATGACGGAGGATTGTGAATTTGAACCCTCTTCCCGGTCATGGGGAACTCATCATAAAGGAACTATCGCCGTGAGGGCGGCTGTTGAAGAGTTGTTTCGGTCAATTCCAGATATTCAATGGCGAGCGGTGCGCTACTTCGCGGCGGGGGATGAGATTATGATTGAGGTGCTGGCGACAGGGACGAATGAGGCGGGGCAACCGTTTGAAACTCCAGGTTGCGACCTTTTGACCCTGCGAGAGGGGAAGATTGCCTCAAAACGAGCATATCGTAAACTCTAATGGATGAAAACGCTGCAGCCCTGATTGAAACGATTCGAACCGCCTTTAAGGACGTTGCACTTGAGGATGGCATCGGCTTATTCGAGGCGCAGGGTTTGGATGACTATAAAACGTCGGAGGAATGCCGCGAATTAAGACAGCAGGATGCGAAGAATAGCTGGGAAGAGATTTCTGTTGCGGATCTGAACACATGCTATTCCAGCCTTAGCTTTTTCGATGCAAAAGGGATGCGGTTCCACCTACCTGCATTTTTGCTTGCCGATATCAAGGGCAAATACAACTTCGACATGGCTTTGACGCTGACGCATTTGAGCGACTACTCCAGATCTCAATTCTCGGCGTTATCCTTCGATCAGAGGCAAGCGGTCAGAGCCTATTTATTTTACATCCGAGACACTGAGTTGTATGCGTTGGATAGACCGCAGATAGAGCGTGCGTTGCAAGAGTATTGGACGGATGAGTAAGTCTATCTTTCTAGATGGAACTGAGAACAATAGATCCAGTCTGGATTAAGCATTTTGCGTCTTCTTCAAGATCGAATCAGTTGCGCGGGTAGACACAGTCACCCAGCTCAAAAGACTGTTGCCCCTGGACCAGCACAGCAGCTAGGGTGATGGCACGGTACAGCTTGCGATCGCAATCAAACGCCCCGAAAAGGTTGAAGGAGGGTTCTGTAACGCTTGGGGGATCTTGTTTCTATCTTCCGGCGATCGTGGCTCTAGATCGGATGGCGCGATCGCATGATCGGGGAATGCGATCGCACAGTTAAGTTAGGCATCCATCTATGCACCCAATTCTTTCTCTAACACCCAGGCTGCCAATTCCCGTACAATCAAGAGCCAGGCTTCTATCTGTTCGTCAAATCAATTAAAAGTCACGCCTGATGAGCGTTGAAAGCGCGTGCTGGCACATTGGAAAAAGTGGAGTTTTAGGACCGTATGCTGGTAGCTTGTGGTTCTGCTAGTATAAACTTTTTTCAGCTATTTACTTGATTAGAGAGTAATTTCTAACTCAAAAGGTCTCAGCTGATGATTGAATTGACTGCGGTTTTTCCTAAGCAAGTCTGCTTCTCCTTTCTCTCTCTCATATTTTTCATCATGCTGGGTGCAGAGACACAAGCTGTAACGAACAGAAAACATGTCCTTGTCATTCATTCTTATCATCCAGAACTATCGTGGACTCAACAAGAGAAAAGAGGAATCGATCGAGGATTTCAAAAGAGCAGACATGAGGTTGTAGTTTACCATGAGTTTCTCGATGCTAAACGTTACCCAGACTTGCGGCATCGTTATTCTTTTTTGGCTTACCTCCAGAACAAATATCGAGATACCGCTTTAGACGTTTTGATGATTGCAGACGATCCAGGCTTAAACGTGTATCTGTCTGTTCGTGATGATTATTTCTCAGATCTCCCTGTGGTATTTATGGGGATAAATTATGTCCAGAAAGAGTTACTCAATATTCCGTGGTTAACTGGAGTATTTGAAAATCACAGTATTACTGAGACCATTATAGAAGCCAAAAAGCAAACAGGGTCAGACAATATCATCATCATTAGCGACTCTAGCGAAACCGGACAGGCAAACTTGCAACATCTGGAAATGCTGCAGAATAGCCCCAATGCTCCGAGTCATATTGTTGTGGTACAAGACTTAGTCACTGGTGACATTGCCAGTACATTAGGGCCTTACCCCGATCGCTGGCCCATTTTTCTCGCTGGACAGCTACGTGAAGGAAGCACCAATGGCCCTTTGATTGCGTTTGAGCAAGAACCTCGGATTTTGCGATCGCACATCCCTAACCCGATTTACACAGACTCAATGATGCTGATGGGGCACGGTGTCGTGGGTGGAAAAATCTTAGCAGGCAGTTTCCACGCCCAACAAGCCATTCAGTTGGTCGAGCAGATTTTAGACGGTGTTCCAGTCAATGAAATTCCACCCATTCTGCAATCGGACAACCAATGGATTTTTGATGCGTCTGAACTCAAAGCAGTGGGGATTGCACTCAACAATCTACCCCCCGGCAGTCAGCTCATTAACCAGGACGTTTCCTGGGTTGCCGAGAATCGGACGTTGCTGATTACAAGCGCAGTCATTTTCAGTCTTGGACTTGGGATTATTCTGCTGCTAACAGTTACTGTAGAGCGACAGTTTCGAGTCGAGAAACAACTCCGACTGAATGAAGCTGAACTCAAGTCAATTCAACAAACGCTGGAAAAACGGGTTGAACAGCGCACAGCTGAGTTAGAATTCGCCAAACAGAATGCGGAGGTTGCTAACCAGGCTAAAAGCGAGTTTCTCGCCAATATGAGCCATGAACTCCGCACGCCACTCAATGCCATTCTCGGTATGACTGAAGCATTACAAGATCGAATACTTGGCCCCATCAATGAAAAACAACTGACGTCTTTACAAACAGTCGAGCGTAGTGGAAATCATCTACTAGAACTCATCAATGATGTTCTTGATTTGTCTAAAATTGAAGCTGGACAGGTTGAATTAGAATTAGCACCTACCGAGATTAATCACCTCTGCAAAGCAAGTCTTGCCTTCGTTCAGCAACAAGCACGCAAGAAAAAAATTCAGCTAGAAACGAAGCTGATGCCGAATCTGACGAGGATGGTGCTAGACGAGCGGCGTATTCGTCAAGTCTTGATTAATCTACTGAACAATGCCGTCAAGTTCACCTTAGAGGGAGGGTGTGTCACCCTGGAAGTCAGACTTCAAGCGACGGCGGGCGGATCGCAAACCAATTCCAGCCTCACCTCACCTCCGAGCGATATCAGCGATCGATCTGCTCAAAATCAATCTGCTCAAAATTACTTATACCTGGCTGTTTCCGATACTGGGATTGGGATTGCTCCAGAACATCTCGATAAACTGTTTCAGCCCTTTGTCCAAATTGATAGTGCCTTGAATCGTACTTATGAAGGAACGGGTTTAGGACTTTCACTCGTGAAGCACATTGTAGAACTCCACGGTGGGCAGGTTGGAGTAAGCAGCACATTAGATCTGGGAAGTTGTTTTACGATCGCGTTACCGTGTTATTTTACTATTTCTCCCGAGTCGGCACCAGACGTACCGATCGAATCTAGACAAGTCCCTTCTACCCCAATTGCCCAGAGCCCTCTACCACGCATCTTATTAGCAGAAGACAACGAAGCTAACATTGAAACCCTAACCAGTTACTTGAGCAATAAAGCCTATCATTTGCTCGTGGCACACAACGGTCATGAAGCAGTTGCGCTCACCCACTCTGAAAATCCTGACTTAATTTTGATGGATATTCAGATGCCCGGACTGGATGGATTGGAAGCGATTCGCCAAATCCGCTGTCTGCAAAACTGCGATACACTTCCCATTATTGCTCTGACAGCCCTGGCCATGCATGGCGATCGCGAACGTTGCCTCGAAGCAGGTTTCACAGATTATTTTAGTAAACCGTTTAAGCTCAAGCGGTTGGAGGAGCGAATTCGGCAACTTTTAGCCGCTCATAGCACTAAACAACCTATCGTCAAGAGCAATGGGAAATGAAACGCGATAACCGCAAGTTTGTCGATCGCATTGAAGAGTATTGCCGCAAGGTCGGTGGACAGCGCCGCTGGGCGCTCCTTCGCAAAGGAGGGACTGTTCTGGCTTGGGTGGGGACAATCTGTGTGCTGCTCTGGTATGCGGGTAGTGAGAGCTTATGGTGCGATCGCAACCAGAATGAAATCCACTGTCACCGAGAACGCACCCACTGGCTGGGACAAGTCTCCGCCTCCAGTCAAGCCATCCCTGAAGTCACCGGTATAGAGGTCAAAGGATCGTTGAATTGGGAGACTAACGACACTTATTTTCTCCAGGGTCGCATTAAAACCGTGCGGCTTGAACTGCTCAACTGGAACGATGTTCAACGCCTGCAAGCCTTTTTCGCCCAGCCGACAGAGACCTGCATCATCGTACAACGATCCACATTCGCCAATATTTTCAATCGCCCCCGCGATTGTGACAAATCCTTCATGAAGACAGATTTTTGAGCGCACGGGTAGAATCCGCACCAATACTGTTCGGTCTAAAACGAGAACGAATTTCTCGCGTAGGGGCACGGCATTGCCGTGCCCCTACAAGTCTATTTTTCGTGAAGCTATTTAATCCGCTATCCTTAACCGAACAGTATTGGAATCCGCACGCTCGATTAGACCAATTTAATTTGGAGCTGCAACTGATGAGATTGGCAGAACGACTGCCCAAATGGGACGTTTGCCCAGTAAGGCTTTCTTCAATCCAAAATCGCCAATCTAAAATCCAAAATGGTATTACCCGCCCCGATTGTGAGGGGTCGTAAAATCAATCTCCGGTCCCAGAGGCACAATGCCAGTCGGATTAATTGTTCCGTGGCTCTGGTAGTAGTGCCCCTTAATGTGCAAGAAATTGACTGTTTCTGCCACTCCAGTCGTTTGGTACAAATCGCGCACGTAGCCCCACAAATGGGGATAATCAACGATGCGCTTGAGGTTGCACTTGAAGTGCCCCACATAGACCGGATCGAAGCGCACCAGCGTCGTGAATAACCGCCAGTCGGCTTCTGTGACGCGATCGCCCGTCAGGTAGCGTTGGGTCGAGAGTCGTTGATCGAGCCAATCAAGGGTGTCAAACAGCGGTTTTATCGCTTCTTCGTAGGCCGCTTGCGTGGTCGCAAAGCCACATTTGTAGACCCCATTGTTGACCGTGCTGTAGATGCGCTCATTCAGTGGGTCGATCTCATCTCTTAACGTCTCAGGATAATAGTCTCCAGGTTTCGCCCCGACACCATCGAAGGCACTGTTGAGCATGCGAATGATTTCTGAGGATTCGTTGTTGACAATCGTTTGAGTGTGCTTGTCCCAGAGAACTGGAACAGTGACTCGCCCGGTGTAGTTTGCTTCGGCATGGGTATAGACTTCATACAGATAGCTGGCATTGAAGATAGGATCGGCGATCGTCCCTTCACCCGCTGCAAATGTCCAGCCGCGTTCGCCCATCAGCCAGTGAACAACGGAGATGGGGATCGTCCCTTCCAGTCCTTTGAGCGCTCGGAAAATTAGCGTACGATGGGCCCAGGGACAGGCATAGGACACATAGAGATGATAGCGTCCGGATTCTGCCTTGAAGCCACCTGTCCCTGTAGGGCCAGGACTGCCATCAGTAGTAATCCAGTTGCGAAACTGAGCGGCTTTGCGCATAAAGCGTCCGCCTGTGCTGCTGGTGTTGTACCACTGGTCGTGCCAAACTCCATCAATCAAAAGTCCCATGCTTTTTCTCCTAGAATCGACCGGCTTGATAGTCCAAATAAGCTTGCAACACCTCGGTGCAGGTATTTATGGCAATTTACTATGGGTACCATCGCAAAAGGGCGCATTTTGAGTATTTTTGCACAGACAAAGCGCTACGTTCTTTCCTTCTGCAATCTCAAAGGCGACAGGTGTCAGATCTGTATCTTTGTGCGCACCGTTGCAAAACGGCTGATTGTCTGACAGTCCACAAGAGCACCAGTAATACTTGCCAGGTTCCAGGGCCATAACGACAGGCTTTTTATCGACAATCTTAGGTTCGCTCATGGGTGTTCTCCTTGTTCAATCGATCGGGGACACTAAAGATTATGAATTGAATTCAATCAAAAGACAATACGATATCTTGTGGACAGATTGTCTTCTAATTTTCTACAATCCTGATCGATCGAACCGCTCTGCTTGCCGTTTCATCTAGTATCACGACTTGGAAGGTTATCGCCCCTTCGGGGGCGATAACCTCTATCCCTTGGTGCTGACGCGAAAAAATAGGTTATTTTGAAAGCCCCGCGCTGCAGGGCTTTCAAAATAACCTTCCAAGTCGTGTACTATAAAATCCTGGTAGGTTCGAATGGCGCTTGCCTAAGCGTTCAATGTTACAGGTTTGAAATACTCAATATGCTCGACTTAAAAACAGCGCTTATTGTTGGCGCAGGTGATGGACTCAGTGCATCTCTGGCTCGCCTTTTTACCGCTACGGGTATGAAGGTGGGGTTGGCTGCTCGTAATATCGCCAAGTTGAAATCCCTCGGTGATGAAATTGGAGCGCAACTTTTTGAGTGCGATGCCTCCGATCGCGATCGCGTTCAGCAGCTCTTTGCACAGGTCGATGAGCGTTCAGGTTCCCCTGACGTCGTGGTGTACAATCCCAGCTACCGCACTCGTGGCCCCCTTGTGGATCTGGAGCCGGAGGCCGTGGCGAAAGCATTGATGGTTACCGCTTACGGAGGATTCCTGGTTAGCCAGCAAGCGGTCAAGCGTATGCTAGCCAGAGGGCAGGGAGCGATTTTATTTACGGGTGCCTCTGCTAGCGTCAAAGGCTATCCCCAATCGGCACCCTTTGCCATGGGAAAATTTGCCTTGCGCGGATTAGTGCAAAGCATGGCGCGGGAGCTGGCCCCGAAAAACATTCACGTCGCTCATTTTGTCATCGATGGCGCGATTTTGCCGCCCGGACAACAACAGCCTGCTGACAATCCCGATTGTTTCCTTGACCCGGATGAAATTGCCCAAACCTACTTGCATGTGCTGCGTCAACATCGCAGTACCTGGACATGGGAAGTTGAGCTACGCCCCTGGGTGGAACGGTTCTGAGACGATTTTGGAGTTTAGATTGGCGATTTTGGATTAACAAAAGGCTTGCTGGGCAAGCGTCCTGTCAATTGATCGATTGCATTTCCCAGTCGAATTAGTCTGAGATGGCTGTAAAGATACTGTTTTTGAGGGAGGAAATCTATGAAACGTTTTGCGACCTGTATGTTGATGCTTGCGATCGCACTCAGCCGTTCAGCCGCAGCCCAAACCACCCAACCCTCATCATCCCTCCCCAATCCGCAACTAGAGATCGTTGGCACCTTAGAGCAAGGCCCAGGCAACATCACCGTTACCCCTGAAGGCAGAATTATTATCAGCAACCACCAGTTCTACAACCCAGAGTATCGGACAATCGAGCTGCATCGCGACGGCTCAACCACACCATTCCCCAACGCAGCCTGGAGCCGCTCTCCTGGAGAAGATGGCATTGGCATGAACGCTGTCCTGGGTCTGCGTTCCGATCCCCGTGGCGTCGTGTGGATGCTCGATAATGGCGGCGCAGTGCCCAAAATTGTCGCCTGGGACACGCGCCACGATCGCCTGCATCGCATCATCCACATCCCACCACCCGCCACCCGTCCAGGCTCGTTACACAACGACCTGGCTATCGATCTGGTGAATGAAGCGATCTATATTGCCGATTTTGGCGGCGATCGGGGGCCTGCCATCGTCGTCGTCGATCTTAAAACGGGCCAATCGCGACGAGTGCTGGAAAGCCACCAGAGCGTTCAAGCCGAAGATTTACCCATGATTATTGAAGGTCGCGCCGTCACGATCGAGAATCCATCTGGGAAAACCGTCGAGGCGCGTGTCGGCATCAATCCCATCTCCATCGATCCCACGTATACCTGGGTCTACTTTGGTGCGATGCACGGCGACGATCTCTGGCGCATACGCACAGCAGACCTGTCCAACTTCTCGCTCTCGGCTGCAGCCTTAGGCGCACGGGTCGAACGTTATGGAGACAAGCCCGTGAGCGACGGCATTTCCATTGATGCAGGCGGCTACGTTTATATCACGGATGTGGTCAATCATGCCATTGGCGTTACAGCACCAGATGGCACGTATCGTCTATACGCTCAAGACAAAAAGCGACTGCTCTGGCCAGACGGTATCAGCGCTGGACCCGACGGCTGGATGTACGCCACCGTGAATCAGCTGCATCGCTCCGCCGTACTCAACGGCGGCGAAGCGCTGGCAAAACCACCCTACTACATTATCCGCTTCCGTGCTATCTCCACAGCCGTACCAGGACGATGATGAGGTCAGGTATTAGGTGTCAGATATCAGGTATCAGTCGGCCAGGTCGCTAAGTAGTGATGCGACACACCTAAAATTGTGTAAATTCGTAGTTGGCACTTTAGTGCTACCGAGGTCTATCGAGTCAGGAGCATAGCCTTTTCGAAAACCTAACTCTAATACACCAAATTAGCTATGTCAGCTCAGTAGGGTACTTTATACCTGTCGGCTAACGCACCAACTCATTAAGTGTAACACCAGTAGTAGGCTGACACGGTTAATTGATTGCAATAGGATGGGGTGTAAAAAAGGATGTAATCCTTATTCATATAGATTCTGGTAGCACTAAAGTGCTCGCTACAAATTTGCACAATTTTAGGCGTGTCATACTTCTACGAAGCTACAAAGCTTGCTCGTTGTGAGTACGCTGTTTGCTGTTGGGGGATTGAAATAGGCCAAACGTCCTGGGAATTATGCAACTCAGGCGGAGCTTTTGGGACAATTCAACATCCAATTGATGCCGTAGCGGTCGGTGAGCGAGCCAAATTTTGCCCCCCAAAACATTTCAGCTAAGGGCATGGTGACATTACCTCCTTGAGACAGAGCCATAAATATTGTTTCCTGCTCGGTTTCGTCGGTAAAGTTAAGGCTCAGTGAAATATTGCTGCCTTCAACAACACCGCTTCCCATGCCGTCTGTTGCCATAAAAAAGATGGACTCAGCTTTAAACTCGGCGTGCATCACATTGTCTTTGCTGGCACCGGGTACTTCTTCAGGGGCTTCTGCAAAGGTTTGGAGGGCTAAGATTTCGCCGCCAAAGCAGTCTTGGTAGAATGCTAATGCCTCTCTGCATTTCCCAGCAAAATTGATATACGGATTCAACGTCTTCATCGCCTTTTCCTTTGTCCAATCGGTGGAGTTTGGGTTGTGGTTACTATTTTCTTGCGATAATGATGCGATCGCACTCTAGCATAGAATGGATAGCAGTAGACCGATACACTTCCTACCGATCTCGTACTCAAGTGACTCTATGTCGCTGCTTGCATTGCCGCAAACTGCCTTATCTCCAACAACGCTGGAGCATTTGAACTGACGTCTTTCTCACTCGAGATCTTCTCAACGGATACGGCGGCAATGGATGCAGCCCTTGGCATCAAAGGTTTTGAGATCGAAGACTTTGAAGATTTAGGGCGTTGCATAATAGAGAAATGATTTAGGTTCTTCTACTATGCATTGTCCACACTGTCACTCTACGGATATCAAAAAAAATGGCAAGCGCGGCAGCAAACAAAATCATATTTGTGCTCAATGCGGTCGTCAGTTTATTGATGAGTAGGACCCACCCAAAGGGTATTCACAGGAGTTCAAACGGGAATGCTTGGAGATGTATAGCTCTACGGGTTTAGGTTGGTGTGTGTACCTCCCGCTTCGCGGGAGGTACACACATTTTTCGTCCTAACATCTATGCGTAGTGCTATATCTCAATGGGATGGGCTTTCGGGCCATTGAGCGAGTGCATCACACCACCGTCATCTATTGGGTGAAACAATTGGGTCAGCAGTTACCCGATACACCACCGACGAGTGAAATCCCGGAAGTGGCCGAACTGGATGAGCTGGAGACGTTTGTGAAGTCTAAAAAAACAAAATCTGGAAATGAAGCACGGTCAACCACTTTAGTCAAGGGATTCTAGCGTGGGTGTTAGGCGATCGCCGTGCCAAGACCTTCAAACTTCTATGGGATATCGTGTCTAGCTGGGGAAGTTATTTTTATGTCACAGATGGTTATAAGGTTTATCCGAAGTTCATTGAAGATAGGGATCAGATTACCAGTAAGACCTACATGACCAGAGTTGAGAATGAGAACACCCGATTACGACATTATCTGGCCCGGTCACATCGTAAGACTTTGTGCTACTCAAAGTCAGCTGCGATCGCGTCTTAAAAGTCTTCATCGCAGCGAGTCTGGAGATGAATCGCCATCGCAAACAATTCTGGCAGAATTGCCGCCTGTTGACTAGCACTGAGGTTGGGAAGTTGGAATTGATGAATGAGCACCATTGTAGTCTGACACTCTTCACCCAGTTCAACAATCAGTGCGTTTAAGGTTGGATTGGTCATTGGAATGGGTCGATCGGTAATTTTTTTGCATGGCTACCTCCCTAATCGTTTGCGAGCTTGCCTCCTGCCTTAAAATCCCTTCTGCCCTCTAACTCCTGCCTTAACCCTGGAGACGTTTGCTGAGTTTTTTCAATGCGATCGCGCGCGCCGCCACCTCAACCGACTTCTGCTCAAAGTTGACGAACACCTTCCCCGACAACAGCGCCGACAAGGCCGAACGCTGGTAGACCAGCACGCCATCTTCTCGCTCAGCCGACTTTGCAAATCCCATCTCGTTCAACGCCGCTTCCAGCTTTTGCAAAAACTTCTGCCGATTTTGAAACTCAAACGATTGGGTGACGGTGCGGTTGAAATAGCCCCCTGCCAGTCCAGCAATGACGCCTAATACTAGACCCAAACGAACTGCCGTCGGCGACCCCATCCCCATCCCTAACCCCTGGGACGCCACTAGCGCTGCAATCAGGGTTGTACTAACAAAATAGTACAGAAATGTGGGTAAGAAGCCAGGGCCAAACGACATCAGTACGATTTCCTCAGCAAAATAAAGGGTTAAGACAAAGGTAAAATCAAAGAGGGGTCAAAAGGTAAAGGTGGTACGAATCGTGCCAATGAAGACATCATCATTGGCGCTGTTCTGATTCAACGACGGCAACCAGATCAGCCCAGGCGTAATGGAAATATTATCGTTAACGCGGCATTTGTAAAACCCTTCAATATGCCAGGCGTCATCGCGATGGTTAATGCCCACCTGGTCGTTGTTAGAACGCAGACCTTTCAGCGATGGCTCCACACCAACGACAATGCCGCCCAGATTGCCTTCTTTCCCCAGATCGGGGAAGGCTAGAGTCACCGCATAGTTCCAGATATCGGCATCGCCAAAGTCGATTAAGCGAGCTTTGGTCAGACCTACCCAGCCACCAAAGGCAAAGCGGTCGCTGACCTGATAGAAGGCTTCGATGCCATAGGAATTGCTCGCAGTGGGGGTACTGACGGCCTCAAATGAAGCCTCAGTGGAGGAACTGAGGGCAATAGGAATCAAGTTGGCTTGAAAGGTTCCCGTGGCCGTCCCGGCACCACCGAACCGGAAAGCGGGGGTACTGGCCCCGTTATAGGCATGAACGTAGGTAAGACCCAGTTTAAAACGTTCGACAGGTTGAATTACCAATTGTCCCAGAGCGGAATAGTTGCCGTTGAAGACACCCGCGCCGCTGCTGGGATCGCTGGATTCGTTGGCCAGATAGCCTGCATCCAACCGTAAGACTTTGCTAATCTGGTAATTCAGCCCAAATCCAGCCGCGTCGCCGCCCAAGCCGTAGATCGGGTTGCGTTCGCCAAACCGGGATAGGGCACCGCTGCCGCCACCAAAGTCTTCCAGATAGGGGTTGAGGGTGTCAGCGTAGTCATAGTGCAAGGCACCGTTGGCGAACAGGTGCAGGTTCAATTTTTTGCCTACAGGAAAGCTGTAGGCCAGTAAATCCAGGAAGACAGAGTTGCCATTGCGGGCCACGGTGGAGTCGTCGAAGGTTAAGCGACCATCGTTAGAGAAAAGGAGACTGGCTGCATCGTCACCGCCAGTGTCGCCGCCGGAGGCCAGCAGGGGAACTGCATTACCCGCTTGCAGGCGCGTTATCAGGCGATCTCGTCCGGTGAAGCTGGTGACCAGATTCAGTCGTATCCGATCTTGGAAAACGGCTTCGGTTTCGGCGTCCACGGTATTGCCAGTAATATTGGTGACGCTGTCGCCGCCGAAGGCGTTGCTGAAGGCGAAGATGACTTCTCCTTGTAGTTTAGTCGTAGTGGAAAATTGGTTAGCTTCTAGTTCAGCAGTACGGGCTTCCAGGGCATCGACGCGACCCCGGATTGTCGCCAGTTCGGCAGCAAATTCATCCTGTAGCCGTTGCAGAACGGCCAGATCGTCTTTGGTGGCCAGATCAGCTGTGGCAGCGGCGATGAGCTCGCTAATTCGATCCAGACAGGCGTTTAAGCCTGCGGCAAATTCGTAACGGCTGAGGGCGTGGTTGCCTTTGAAGGTGCCGTCAGGATAACCAGCGATACAACCGTAGCGTTCTACCAGGGACTGCAGAGCTTGAAAGGCCCAGTCGGTGGGTTGGACGTCAGAGAGTTGGGAGACTGAGGTGACCTGCTCCAGAGTGTCCAGGTCGTTTGCCAGGGGGACAAAGTCTGGGTCTGGCATGGACTGCGCGCTCCGGTTGAGGGCGGGAGCGGGAGCGGCGGTGTCAAGGGATGCGATCGCAGGTTCTGCAGCGAGTGCCAGAGCAGCGAGTGCGATCGCAACGCCTCCCACTGTCGAACTGACCACCAACGCCGATCCTGCAGCTCTCGTCATTGCCTTACCCCCACTGAAAATATTTGCACTCTCGCCTTTATACCACTTCGGGTTTCAGATTTTAGCAATTTGCATAGAAACTTTAGTGGGAGGGTTCGCAAATGGGAGCCTAAAATAGATGGGGTTGATGACAACATTAAAATGTTGGATAGGAGTAAACAAGTAAGAATTTTTGAGCGCACGGGTTCTACCCACACGCTCAAAAATTCTTACCTCTGGAGGACAACAAAATGTCTGAGGGAAATTTTATGCGTGCGTTCGTTCGTTGGGGACTAACCCTGAGTCTCATTAGCAGTACAATTTTAGCCTCCTGGTTGAGTTCGTCCCTCCAGGTGTTGGCTCTAACCCCGGAGGAAATTCTCCCCATCTTGAGAGCTATTCCAGTTTTTACTGTCACTGATGCCCAGGGATTGCCCTTAGTGTCTGCCTGGCAAGATCGTCCTCGAGTAGCCGAAGTGTTTATTAGTCAGCAGGCTGCAGAAACGCTGATAGAACGGCTGAAGCAAGAAAAGCCAGAAGTTGGCAACCAGGCTCAGGTCAGACCCGTCTCCCTGGGGCAGATTTACCAGCTCGCCAGAGCCAATGCCCAACGAGAAAATGGCTTGAAATTTGCTTTTGTGCCAGTCGGCGAGCAATTTGCTAAGGCCCAAACCCTTTGGAATCAGCAGCGTAAACCCAGAGATCCAGAACAGTTCCCAGGAACGCCCTTATTTACAGCCCGGGGCGGAGAAAACCAGGGATACCTCACTATTACACGCAACAATCGCGAAGTAATTCCCTTCTTTTTCGAGCAAAAACCGCTACTGGAGTTGATTGAGCGCTTCAAGGCCCAAAACCCCAATCAGGCCAATACCGTAAAGATTGAAGTGGTCGCCTTAGAAAGAATGATCCAAACCCTACAAACACAAAATGACCAGCAACTCAAAAACATTGTGTTAGTCCCCTCTCAAGAATCGCTCCTGTTTTTGGAGTCTCTGAAACCACAATAAATTTAGACTGGTGATGGATTCTTACAAGCAACTGGTCATTGAACTGTATAACAGCCGAACTACCTAACGATCGCGATACCGGTACGACCCATCCCGACAAAGCCGTTGGCTTGAATTTGTTCCAGTTTGCAGCTGGACACCTCTATCCCCTCCCTATGTGCTTAATGTTTTGGGAACACCAGATCGGTGTCGTCAGGTGCTGCAATGGGCAAGATTTAAAGCGATCGCAATCGAAACCGAGACGTCTGGGCAATATTATCAGCTTAGCGATCGGCCTCTTGCCTGGAAATAGATTATCCTGGACTTCAAAGGAAACCCTTTCTCTCAACCGTATCCCTCGAGCGAATCGAGCAGTTTCAAGCCGAATACAGTGCTGAAATGCAAACTCTTGTCATCCCTGAAGGAGTTGGGCAAGAGACGTCTACTTAACCGTGTTTAGTTTTGGAACTTTTGTTCTGCTCTCATCTATTCCTGTTTTGTAGCGCTATATGGATTGAAGTCTGGAATCGCTGAGGCGATCTTTAATCCGAGCAAAAACAGGCAACTTATCAATACCCTGTTCCACCAATTCAGGGAATTGAGCTAGGACATCAACAACAATGTCTGCAAAATTATAGGCCGGATCGTCACCATACTGCTGCGTTAAATACACCAATAATTCCAATGCGTAATCCACAAAATTCATTAAATCAGCAATGCAAGCCAACTTTAGCAGTCGATCGGGCGTTTGAAAGGAGGGGTTACAACCAGGCTGCAGTGGATCGCGCAAGTAAATCGCATTACCCCAAAGTAATTGACCAGGACGCTGTTGAGAATGAATAGGAGAAATAGCACGACAGCGGCAAGCTTGCCCGATATCAAATAGGGCAAACCCTTGCTTTCTGATATGAAGATCCAGATCGGAAAAAAGCGGTTGATCGACATATAGTGGCGAAAAGATAAACTCAGTTTGAACTGCCAGAATGCTGCGTTCAAGGATTTGAGCTGCACCTTGCAATACTCGAAGGTCAGCCCCCTGAACATCAGTTTGCAGAAAATCGATGTTGTCAATTCCCTCTCTATGGCAGAACGCATCCAGAGTTGTGGTCTCAATTTTAACTGTAAAATCTAAACTTGATATGTCAAAGAGGTGTTCAAATCTGGCCAAAAATGGCTCATTAGGCCGGTAAAGCGAACTACACGCTGGATGTTTCGTGACATACAATGTTGCTTCACCCTCTGTATTATTTAAGACTAGGGGAAAATGTTTTTCTGTCCAATTGACTTGTCTGGCCTCCAGATCCGCATTTGCTTGCTTGCAAGCCTCCAGATCCGCATCCAACCCATAGATTGTTAGATGAGGTGCAAACAGCGACCACCCTTGACTACCATAGTCATCTTCTGCAGTCAACTTACGAGAGCCAACACTACAGATCGTGATGTGTACTTGCTCCAGATATCCCTCTTTCTTAAGGAGGGGAAGAAAGATAGCCATTTGCGCCTTACAACGAACAATGTGCTACACAAGTCATGAACAACCTTATGACCTAAAAATATCGATCGGGTGGAAATTTGTAAGCATGGGCCAGCGACCTAAACCTTTGTTTCTTTTGATTTCAGATACTCTGTATTGACACCTGACTCTCGCATTAAAGCAATTTTCCCAGTACGAGCCATTTCACGGATGCCAAACTTACTCAAAACCTGTGTAATGGCAACCATTTTCCCTGGATCGCCAACCACCTCAAGGGTGAGCGAATCTTCTGCAACATCAACAACCCGAGCACGAAAAATTTGAGCGAAGTCAACAATCTCCGACCGACTGGAGCTTGTGGCATTCACCTTCAACAACATTAATTCCCGCTCTACGGAAGGAACTTCTGTAACATCCTGAACTTTTAACACGTTAATGAGCTTATAGAGTTGCTTGGTCAATTGCTCAATGGCCCGATCGTCTCCTTGCACCACCATCGTAATTCTGGAAATGCCATTTTGCTCGGCCGGACCAACGGCCAGACTATGGATATTGAATCCCCGTCGCGCAAACAGACCCGCAATCCGAGTTAGGACGCCCGCCTCATCTTCAACTAATACTGAAAGGGTGTGCTGCATTTCTATAACTATTGGCCTGATGATTCGTTGTTGGCTGTTGGTTGTTAGCTGTTGGTTGTTAGCTGTTGGCTGTTAGCTGTTGCCACTTGGCTGTTGCCACTTGGCTGTTGCCACTTTAAATTCTTAATGAATCGATTGTCGATCGAACCCCTAAAAGCTAATGGCTAAAAGCTAATGGCTAAAAGCTAAAAGCCAATGGCTAAAAGCTAAAAGCTAATGGCTAAAAGCTAACTGCTCAATTTTACCGAATTAAGGTAAGGATGCTAACTTTATCTATGCTTCCAAGTCTCGATCCATTCTAGAATCAACCGATTGACTTGCTCCGGGCATTCATCGTGAGGACAGTGTCCTGCATTCTCCAATTCAATCAGTGTCACTCTGGAGTTATAACTGGCAAATTGAGGAGCAAATTTGGGCGGCACCATCCGATCTTGTTTGCCCCAAATCAATAGAATGGGGATTGACAACTGGGGTAGCACCCCTTTAACGCTCGGCGCAAAGCACCGCTGAGTCATGGCTTTGAGGATACGGCAAAACGCCTGGGCTGCACCCCGATCGTAAGCAGGTTGGCTGAGTATCTCGACTAGCTCATCGGTCACTGCATCAGGATTGGCATAAGCGATCTTTGCCCAGGAACGAACAATGTTGGGCTGTCGAACCCAATAAAATAAGGGTTTCAACAACAAGGGAGAAGCAAAAATACTTTCGAGGAATGCGATCGCAGGTCGCAAAAATCCTGGGATCGCCTCCTCTCGCACAGTTGGATCGGGCAGATTGAGCGCCACAATACCTGCCACCATATCAGGATGCAACGCTGAAACGGCCAAACTTACTAGCGATCCTGTTGAGTTCCCCACTAGCACCACAGGCTGACCAATAAACGTTTGCCAAAACACATAAACCTGTTCAACCCAAAACGCCACACCATAATCGCTTGCTCCCTTTTCAGAAGCCCCAAACCCCAGAAGATCGAAGGCATATACAGGATGCTGTATCCCCAGACCCTCCAATGTATGCCGCCAATGCCCCACTGAAGCCCCAAATCCATGCAATAAAAGGAACGGTCGCGCTAGCGTACAATGCATCTGCTGCGATCGCGGTCTCACGTAAATGTAACGAGTTTGCCATCCTCGCCAAACCCAATCGCGCTGATTGCCCACTCTTTGCTGCCAATTCAAAGCCACCATGACCATTCCCTTCAGTTAAAAATATTTACCCATGGTGCAACAAATTTATATTTCTCAACAATAAATCCACTTCCCCATCAACAGCTGAATCTAGCCCGTATGCAACTTGTAGCTTTTAACCTGCCCTCTCAAACCAGCTCCCACTATAGACAGGGTTTACCTCCTCTACAGCCTGCAGTATGCTGAAAAAGTAATTTCTGGAAACTTAGGTGAAATAATTGAACATAAACTGCCAGAAACTGAGTAGAATGGCAGGTATTGCATATGCAACATACATATTGTTCCCATTCCCCAAACCATCACACAATTCCTAAAGCCTCTTCTCGGAAATCTTGATGAGGTTGGGTGGTTTTCCTAAAGTTCATATCGCAAGCGGTATGAAAGCTTTTTGATTTAGGTATATTCACTCCCAATGATAACCTTACCAACTCAAAATCACATCTGAGTTGTTAGAAAGCAGCTCCTAATAATTGATAACGCCTGTGGTTGACAGAAGAAGAAGTCGAGATCTGCCTCAAATTAACGAAAGAATTCGGTTCCCGAAAGTTCGGGTCATCGATACCGATGGTACCCAACTGGGAATTCTCACTCCTCAAGAGGCCCTGCGTATCGCTGAGGAGAAAAATTTGGATTTAGTGCTTGTCAGCGATAAAGCAGATCCCCCTGTTTGCCGCATATTAGATTACGGCAAATATAAGTTTGAGCAGGAAAAAAGAGCTCGGGAAGCACGCAAAAAACAACACTCAGCTGATGTAAAAGAAGTTAAGATGCGCTACAAGATTGAAGACCATGACTACAACGTCCGTCTCAATCAAGCTCAGCGCTTTCTCAAAGCTGGTGACAAAGTCAAAGCAACCATCATGTTCCGAGGTCGGGAAATACAGCATACCGATCTAGCAGAAACTTTATTGAGGCGGCTAGCAGAAGATCTCCAAGACGTCGCAGATATTCAACAGGCCCCTAAACGCGAAGGAAGAAATATGATGATGATGCTGACGCCAAAGAAATGATGTTGCTCCAATGGAACTGACAAGTCAGCAGTCAAATCCAAACAAATTCAGACAGTGGTTGCTGCGCTTATTTAATCTCCGGCCAGAGGAAAGAGAGCGAACAGTACTAATGTTCGCATTCTACACCGCAACTTCAATGGGGTTGCTCTGGCTAGAACTCAGCGCCACTGCTATCTTTCTCTCCCGGTATGATGCCGAACAACTCCCCTGGATTTATCTGGCCAGTGCTGGCATGGGATCGGTTGCTAGCTTTGTTTATTCCTGGCTGCAAAAAATCTTGCCTTTACGGCGAGTCATTGTAGTTGTTGCCTTTCTGGTCGCCATTCCCCTGCTCGTATTCCGCTTTAGCCTGAACTTAGAGCCAGCTTATTTAGCTGGTATTTCAATCTTTGTCATGCGGCTATGGGTAGATGCAGTTGAACTGCTCAACGACCTCAACACCACCATCACTGCAAATCAGCTCTTCAATATCCGCGAAATTAAACGCACTTACCCCATTGTCAGCAGCGGCATTCTGGTTGCGGATGTGTTGAGCGGGCTATCCATGGTCTTTTTAGTCTGGCTGTTTGGTCTAGGAAACGTTATCCTGGCTGCCTGTGCCGCATTAGCCATTGGCGGGTGCATCCTGTTTTATTTAAGCCAGAAGTACCAGCAAGCCTTTCCAGATTCACCCAAGCGGCTTCTAGAAGAAGACCAACCCAACCTGACTACCCGGCGACTGCAAGGCCCAATGCAGCGTTATGCTGTTCTCCTGTTTGCCTTTTTTATCCTCTATTATGTACTTTACCTGCTGGTAGACTTCCAGTTCTATAGCCAGTTAGAGCAACGACTTAGCGGTGAAAATATCGCCTTTTTCCTGGGTTTTTTCAATGGAATTCTGGGCATTTGCGAAGTTGCGACCCAATGGTTTGCCTCCAGTCGAGCAATGGAGCGCCTTGGGGTATTTTTCACCGTAACCCTATTACCAGCATCGCTGGTTTTCTTGAGTCTCGTCGCGTTTTGGAACTTTTTTGTTTGCTTGTTATTCCTGCGGTTTGCAGACGAATTGCTGCACTACACGCTCGTGGCAGCAGCTGGACCTTTACTCTTCCAGCCCATTCCTGACAAGATTCGCAGCGAGGTTCAGTCATGGGTAAGAGGGATTTCTGAACCTGGAGCTTCAGGAATAACAGGCTTGGTACTTTTGTCTATCATTGGCCTCGTCCATATAATTTTCCCAAATCTGTCAAAGGCAGAATTTCAATCTCTCCAAGGGCAAATCTTCGTTGCGCTCATTGTTGTCCTCTCCTTAATTTGGCTGCTGGTCATCTGGTTGTTGCGAGCTCGCTATGTGGGTCTGTTGGTTTTGAGCGCAGAACGAGGACAATTGAGCGAAGCAGATGGCGATTTGCGGACGCTCAAACGTGCTGTCGTTGAAGCCCTGGAGCGCCCTGGCACTGAAGCGTATAAGCGATCTTGTATTGAGTTACTCAGCCAGATCGCGCCTCAAGAAGTCAACGAGGCATTAGCACCGCTGCTGCCTAATCTGGCCCCCTCTTTGCAGCATCAAAGCCTGGAAGTGATGCTCACTCGTCCGAGTCCTATCTATCTCGATCAGGTGCGATCGCTGCTGGATCGGCCCTTATCTCCTGAAGTTTTAGCAGTTGTCTTGCGCTACATTTGGCTGACCGAACCAGAACCAGAGATCCGTCAATTGCGCCCCTACTTGCGTCAAGAAGTAGACCCTGTTGTTCGGGGAACTGCTGCTGCCTTGATCCTGAGATTAGGCACGGCCAAACAAAAAGCTGAAGCCACAAATACTTTACGACGAATGCTGGCCCACAATCGCGAACGAGAAAGAGTGATGGGCTGTCGAGCATTAGGAGAAACAGTCTATTTACAGGCACTGCGTCTTCATATTCCTGCCCTGCTACAAGATGAATCATTGAGAGTACGGTGTGCGCTACTGGAAGCGATCGCAGCCACTCACATCGAAGAGTACTATCCTTCTCTACTGCGAGGCTTATATTACAAATCAACCCGCAATGCTGCTATTAACGCCTTAGTTCGACTAGAAAATGAATCTATCCCCATGTTGGTGCAACTCGCCGAAGACATCCACAAACCAGATATTGTGCGCATGCATGCCTGGGGATCCATTGGCCAAATCGGAACGCTAGAAGCTCTGGATACACTGGTTGTTCATTTAATGACTGCCTGGGGAACAACCCGGCGTAACATTCTCCGAATTTTGTTAAAAATTCCCCAGGAAGCTGGAATTGATGGTGTGTTAGACCGTCTTGGCCGAAGTGGAGTAGAAGTTCTCATTGACCAGGAAATCTGTTTTATGGGTCAAATTTATGCTGCATTACTCGATCTCACACCAGAAAGAGTGCGAGGCAGAGAAGCAGATTTAACCCGTCGAGCATTGCGAGATTTACAAACAGATGCAAGGGAAAGACTATTTCTGTTGCTGAAATTTCTGTATCCATTAGAAGCCATGCAAGCAGCAGACTTTAATTTGTTATCGGGTTCCCAGGCAAACATGGCGCGAGGGCTAGAAATCCTAGACAACACCCTTGACATCCCCAGCAAGCGAGTATTGCTCAGTCTCCTCGATCGTCGTTCCGATCTAGAAAAAATGCAAAGCTTGGTGGGGATGGTGACTTATCGTCCCAAAACACCAAGCGATCGTCTCCGTTACGTCCTAGAATTACGTCATTTTCTAGCGGATTGGTCTCTCGCATGCTGCTTTCATCTGGCACGCCATGCCCGATGGAGTCTTACTGCCGCACAAACTATTGCTTGTCTGCGACATCCCAGAGGATTTGTCCGGGAAGCCGTTTTATCCTATCTTCGGGTTGCTTCGCCTCGCTCTTTAGTAGAGCTATTACCCATGCTCAGGAACGATCCAGATTCTCTGGTTGCCGCCCAAGTCGAACAGATGATGAACGAATCAGAGATCGAAGCGCTCTTATCTTAGAGGATGTTTGAAAAGTCCTAAGACAGGTGAAATAATAAATTTCAGAACCTATAGCCGAATAGACTGCTCCAGTCAAAGGTTAGTTTTGTCGCTTAAAACAGATTAACCACAGCTCCCCGTCCGCAAACAAGTGAGGAAAGGGAGCAAAGGTAATAGGGAATCGCCAATATCATTGAGTTGCGTACATACCGGGGCAATTCATTTGCCAGAAAGTTTTGCAAACGCCTTGCGGGCCAAATTATACGCTGGAATCAATTTAGGTCGATACCAGACGTATTGTTGCAAATCTGTTTTCAACTTGGCGACTAGGGAGTAATTTTTCCTAGAATCGGGCGCAATCATACACCGCATACCGTCATAGTTTGAATACTCCAGCGGAATCGGGCTAGTCGCATAGCGGCTACCAAATGGATACTGACTCGGGAGATAATGAGCCGTTAACGATTTTCGAGAATGTTTGGGATCGCACGTTTCCAGCGAACCATGAACTGTTTTGGAATTCCAAAACAGCACATCTCCCTTTTTCAAAGCAGGGGCATGTATTTCATCTAAATGATTATCCAAATACTCCCTCACTTTCTTCATATAAGGCCCATTCGAAAGTCTTTCTTCTTCAGTGAGTTCAAACTCCACAAAATTAGACTGGGGTACAACATAGAATCGACCCGCATCTTCATGGATATCTTCCAGAGCAAACCATCCTCCAAGTAAATGACCATAGGGAATGGAATCGGTGTAATAGGAATCAGTATGTGCAGGAGTTTTTGTGTTCAGGTCAAACAACATAGACTGCACCAGATTATGCTCTGGATGCCCCGTCAGTTGGGTCAAAACCTCTCTTACTGCAGGCAAACAATAGATTTGCTTTGCCAATTCAGAAAAGTCTGGAAATTTTGGATAATCGTGGACATTTAAGAAAGATTCTACGACGTATCCATGTTCGGTAATGCTATTTTTAGACCAACGATTGCTGGACTGTCTAAAAAAAGGCTGACTCGAGGCAACTATTTTTCCCTTATATTGCTCCAACAGCCGATCGATAAGGGGATGAGGAATCAAATTAGGACAAACGTAATACCCCTTCTGTTCGTAGAATTCTCTGATTCGATCCATCGATAAAAACCTCCAGAATATCTCTCTAAAAAACTTCTTGGAGATGTTAAGTCTCCTCAATATATCAGTCTCGAACAGCTCAAACTGTAAAGATTCAGTTAATTTTATACTAGCTGTTACGAACAGAAACTTTGTTGTTCAGTATTGCTTTGAATTTCTTGCGCAGATTGGTTGGAATTACAACCATCGCCGTGAGTTTGATAAATTCCCTGGTAGACAGCAACCCTGCTAAACCTGCATCCAAAACCAACTTTTCTGCATAGAGCCTGTTGTAGAGTTTATTGCGATCTGTGACCAGGAGTTTAGGAAAAACTTCTTTAAGCAGGAACCCTTTAGCTGCTCTAGGAGAGATAAAGTCTTGACATTCTCGCAGCCATGCCAGGGAGAGATGATAATCGGCAACCATGGAAATGCGATCGCGACTAGGCTTCATCTCCCGTAACGTTAGAATTTCCTCAATAAACACAAAAATTGCTCCCTGGGCTTCCAACCGCAGGCAGAGATCCCAATCCTGATGTTTTCTGAGTTCAGGCCGAAATCGCGCCGACAACGCTAGCGTACGCGGCATCATCAGAGTGCTGGTATACACTCCGCCTCGTTTGAAAACAAACAAAAAATCTGCCAAGGACTCTGCGTCATGCTTTGCTCTGAGCGGTCTAATAAAGGAGCCAGTTTCCTGATCCATCATCTGCGCATAGCTCACAACTTTTTCAGAGTGAGGATGGCTCTGGATAGAGGCCAGCTGCAGCTCTAATTTGTTGGGTAACCAGGTATCGTCCGAATCCAGAAATGTGACATATTCTCCCAGGGCCGCATCGAGTCCTGAATTGCGTGCAGCGGCTCCCCCAGCATTTTTGGCATGGGAAATATATCGCAGTCTGGGTTCATCAACGGCATCGATAATGTCTTTCGTATTATCAGAAGATGCATCATCAACAATAATAATGTCCAGATTTTTATAAGATTGATTGATAACACTTTTGATTGCATTACCAACTGAACGAGCGCGGTTATAGGTTGGAATAATAACGCTGATCAGCGGTTTCTCTAATAAGTTATTCACACCTATCCTTGCTTTCAAGCGTTCGAGGTTGACGAATTAGAAATCAAGTTTTCATAGATCCCAACTAATCGATCGTTGAGCTTGTCGATATTATAATGTTCCTCTATACGAGCGCGTCCAGAGTAACCCATTTCAACCCAACGATCGGGCTGCTGAACTAATTTGTGTAAGGCTGCTGCCAAAGCATCAACATCCCGCTCTGGGACCAGCAAACCTGTCACTTCATTTTCTACCAGCTCAGGGATGCCACTATGTTGAGTGGCAACAACAGGAAGGCCCATCGCCATTGCTTCCATGATGGCCACAGGCGTACCTTCTCGATCGCCACGTTTGCTCGTGACGCTAGGTGCCAGCAGGATATGGGCGCGATTGAGAATATCAACGATCTCGTGTTGTTGTTTCCAGCCCAACAGTTCAACGTTGTCACTCACACCAAGGTCATGAATTAGCGTTTGCAAATCGTTTTTCAATGGCCCATCACCCACAATTTTGTATTGGATCTTGGGACACTCCTGAGATAGTCGGGCAACGGCGCGAATGCTGTATTCCAACCCTTTCTTCTCAACTAAACGGGAAAGGCTTGCTAATTGAATTGCACCATTTGGTTGTAAATATCGAGGAGTAAAAGAAAATTTATTGCAATCAATTCCGATATGATGGATGATGGCTTTTTGAGGATCGCAACCGAGTTCAATCAGGTGTTGTTTCATCTCATTGCTCAATGTACAAAAGAGGTCGCCTCCCACAAATAATTGTTGGTAAACTCGGTTCCCAAATTGTTGTACATATTGCGATATATCGAAGCCGTAGTAGGTGACAATCAACTTTCCTTGAATGGCACCAATCTCCTTTAACATTAAGCCTCGAATGCCATTCCGACCGTAGTGGCAATGAATCAGGTCATAAGTGGGTTTACCCACAATGGGTACTGTTGCATATAGCAATTTCAACAGTTCTGCCTGATCTCCATAGGTAGAAGCATTGTACTTGAGAAAATTCAGCGATCGCAACAACACCAGTGGTGCCTTATAGAGATTAGCCAGTATCATGCCGATCCCTTTAGGCACGCGAACAGAACGCTGTCCTGGCATGCTGACAAAGGTGGTTCGAGCCAGGAGACCATAGCGTTCAACATCAGGGTGCGTTTTGGTGGTGTTGCCAACCAGGTCGGCATAGATATCCACATCATGTCCGCGATCGATCAACCCCACAATCTGGTTCAGAATAAAGGTTTCTGATAAGGTTGGAAACTGATCGACAAGGAACGCAATTCTCATAAAAATATTCTCTTGACTATATTCCCTTGCTCAACGCCTGCCTAAGTTTTTTTCTGTTCCTTAAAGTTGTACAACTTCAGCCAACCCCTGGGAACGCCAATTTTTTTCGGATAGATTGGGAAGTCCCAGACCTTAGATGGTTTCTTAACGTTCCCATCCCATATACATAACCCGCATTTAACCAGGTCAACTGCATGGGAAAAACCATCCCAATGAGCGAGTTTTTCCCATGCCTCCTGCATATCATGAGACCATGAAGTATCATCAAAAAGAACCAGGCATCCTTCATTGAGATAAGGAATCAGGCGTTGAAAGTAATGAATGGTTGCGATTTTTTCGTGATGGCCATCAATCCATACCATATCCAGGCCATTATTTAGAGTTGGAATGACTCGATCTAAACCATCATCAAAAATTGCATTCACCACCGTAAAATTTTCGGTCACTTGACCGATGCTGGATTCGGCCAGCTTTGACAAAGGAGGAGATCCTTCAATCGTGATGAATTGCTGACAGTATTGTCCAGCAGCCATGTAAGCTCCTGAAATGCCTGCACAACTGCCGAGTTCTAAAATAGTTTTAGCTTGAGTTGCATTGGCGCAGAGATACAAAAAGGTGCCCCAGTCGCGAGGAATACTAGTACCATAAGCAATTCTTTCCATCGATACGATGTTGACTTCCCCAGGCGTTATTCTGAGGGTTTCAGATAGTTCATTGCCTGCAGAACCAGGAGGGGGCGTGTAATAAGATTGGATTTGCTCTTCACCTTTCTCTGCAATATTCGTACGAATCGACTCAATTTTTTCGACTACCGCTCTATCTTCAGCAGTCAACTTATTTTGTCCAACCAGGTAAAGTAAAGGGGTAGCAAGCTCAGAAGGTAGCCCGTTGGCTAACATTTTCTTGAGTTGATATCTCAGGTAAAAAGATCTTGCGATGCGTCTAATCATAACAACCTGCCTTTGTTGAATTCAGTCGATATTTCAGAACGCAGCTTGCCAGCCTGCTTCCCTAAGATCGCGTTTGATTGAGCACGCTATTTACTCCAGCTCGTAACCCAATTGTTTCATCCTCTCACCACAAAGATGCTCAATGCAAGCAAGATTTTTTGCGCCGAAAAACTCCTTCAGATTCACGTTCTTGTTACCCGCTTTCTGAAATTGAATATCAACTTGGTCTGTAATATCGCGGACAGCAGGAAGATGTAAACTTCGAGCTAGACGTTCGATCTCAGCAATTTTATCTTGCAAGAAGTCTTCGTAACGAGTCAGGAGCATCTTATCTGAATGGGCCAGAAATACATCAGTGGTGAAGTTCCAGCGAGCGGCTAGCATTTCAATGTAATTCTCTCCTTCGATTCCTAGCCAATGACCATCCATCACCAAATCCCAGACTGGGATAATGTTCTGGCGATCCTCATGTCTTAGCTTGTCAAGATTACCTGGGATGTTGAGCCGATTGAGAATGCTTCTGATGTTGTCTCTCGGATCGCGCAGAACAAAGATGCGTTGAGATTGGGGAAAATGCTGTTCTAGATCGGAATAAAAAGTGGTTAGATGAGGTTCCTTGACAATATCCCTGGAAAAACCCAAACGGTTGTTTTTAATAAATTCAGGAAAAGTCAACTTTCCCTGTCGGACTTGACAGTAAGTGGGATGGAAGATCTCTTTTCGCAAGTCGATGGTGACTGATTTACCTGTCATTGCAGCCAACAAGGCTGCAATGGCGGATGTGCCTGATTTTTGATTACCAAGAATCAGAATCGGCTGGGGATTGATTCGTGCAGTGGCCGTTTTGAGCTGCAAGAGCAGTTTTTCCTGGAGCGATCGAGCCTTATAGACGATGTGTTTTACAGGAGTGGGGATGACCTGTTTTAGCTTATGCATGGCGATTGTCTGCTTTTTTGGCCTTGGGGCGAATCTCTTTTAACAGCGTTAGCATTTCGCGTAATGTTTGTATTCCATTCGGCAGCAGACACCAGAGCAGCGTGTAAAGAAGAGCATACACGACAAGATCGAGCAACAAATTGCTACCAATGACAGCGTTCGTTTTCAGGTATTTGGCTGGGAATAGGATTGCCGCTGCTACGATTGAAGCAACTGCAGGACGCCAGAGCGCACCCAGAAGATCGCCGACTGTCATAAAGGTCGATCGGAAGCAGTAAAGGATACTGGGATAGCGTAGAACCACTGTGGTAATACTAAAGGCCGCGGCAACGCCAGTTGTCCCCCAGCGCAGGCCAATAATAAATCCAGCTGCTGTGACGGTTGATGCAAGAACGTTCCACTGGAATAGACGGTTGGTGTGACCGAGGGAGTTATAAACCCAACCTGCAGCCATGTTAAAGGTGCCAATAAAAGCAGCGGGAGCTAGCCATCGGAAAATCGGAATCGCCTCTAACCATTGCTCTCCCAGAAGTAAACGAACGGCTTGGTCAGCATCAACAAACAGAAAGGCGACTAGAGGCATGCCAAAGGAAACAATTAACAGCATGCCTTTGCGATAGTAAGCGCGGTATCGATCGGGTTCATTTTGCAGGCGGCTCAAGGCTGGAATGGCCACGTTGGTGATTGGGATATTAATCTGGCCAATGGGCAAGAGCAATAATTTGTATGCTTTGTTGTAGAAGCCGAGCTGAGCTGGGCCAAAATAGAAACCAATGAGAATATCGTCCAGGGTACGGGTGAAGTAGTTAAGGACACGGAACCCGGTGAGATAACCGCCAAAAGCAAGCATGCTGCGGATGCCTGACCCTCGAACCGGTGGGCCAGGACGCCAGCCGCTTGCAATCCAAACGCCAAACATGGTGATAATGCCAATGGCGAGCTGCATTGCAACCAGAGACCAGTATTTTTCTATACCCCAGTAGGGACATCCTTGCCAGGCCATGAGGATGCCGGTGAGGATGCCGCTGACCAGGGCTGCAATCTCGATACAGGCCAGACTGATAAAGCGCATTTGTCGGTTTAGCAGGGCCTGATGCTGAACTGTTAGACCAGCAAAGATGAAGCCACTGGAAAGGACGATCGCGATCCAGGTTAATTCTGGTCTTTTGTAGATGAGGGCAATGATGGGTGCGATCGCGATTGACAAAAGCGCAATCCCGCAGCTGAAAACAATATTGATCCAGAACAGCGTACTCACTTGACGGTGGTTAATTTCTGCACGCTGGATCGTTGCTTTGGACAGCCCCAAATCTTTGAAGATCCGGACAAATCCCATGATCGTTGCGACCATGCCTACTAACCCAAAATCCTCAGGCGTGACCAGTCGCGCTAATGCAAATGTAGATGCCATCTGCAGGACAAACTTGCAACCCTGAACGCTGAGGGTGAGTGCTCCGCCGCGAACAGAACGACCTTTTAAATCCGCCTTCAGGTGCTCAGTACGAAAGTAGCGCTCGTTGTTGTTTTTAGGTTTGGAGACAGAATCGCGGACAGAATCGTCAGGTAATTCAGACAAGTGGGTTCAGGAGTGATGAGGAAGTAGATAAGTATGATTATAAGTTGCGTTAGGACTTTAAATTACCGATTTTACTGATTTCCTCAGTTTGTCCATTGGAGTTGAACCTATCTACATAAAAGTATTTAAAATTATATTACTTTATTCAGAACATAAGTGAATTTACTAGATCTTAAAAAAATGATTGTTGATGTGCCTATAGCGGTTCCCGTGCGACTGAAGTACGTGGAAATGTGCCCCCTGCCTTCGGCAGGGGGCACATTTCCATACCTCACTAGCCTGAGAATTGCTATATCCCCATAACAGTTTAAGATTTGACTCTAGAAAATTAGCTAAAAGCTTTTCTATGAATAGATTTGCATTCCGCAATCTTTGAGTGGGAAGAGAGGATGTCGATCGGAAAATAAGGAATCTTTAACGTACTCTCTGCATTTCTGAATTTTTTGTCGGCTGTTTCGATTCGCTGCCCCAAATTTGTGGAGGCGTTTGTTTCAACTGACCCATAGTTTCTATACCCAATCGAACACTGATAATGACATAGCTAAACCAAATGAAGTGGATTGAGACCAAATTGCTGACTGTTAAGTTGGCAATTGCCATATAGGTCATGATTAAAATCGGTAAGACAGATTCAAGTTGTTTGCTATCCCGCATATTTAAGGTGGAGCGAATAAGGTTTAGAAAAAACGAGAGAAAAAATAAGACTAAACCCACTAATCCTAATTCAAGGACAACATCATAAAACCCACTATGAGCTGAGTTGGGTTTAAAGCCATTGGCGTTGATGATGTTGCCAGCCGGGTCTTCTAAAATTCCTAAACCGCGCAACCAAAACCCCTTAAACCCATAACCAAGCCAGGGATATTCTGCGATCGAATGGTTTAACCTACCCCAGAGTTCTGTTCGTCCTGTCAGGGTTAAATCCTTACCAAGGATATCAACAATGAAAAACTCATAGTTTTGGGTGATCCAGAGGGTCACACCAGCAGCTAATAACATATAAATAATCAGAATAGGAAAGACTACTCTGAAACTGAAATTCTTTAAGTATCTCACTAAGAAAACCAGGAAAAATAGTGCAAAGAAAAGAATTTTAGAGGTTGAGGAATTGGTGTTGTTAATGATATAAAATAACCAGAACACGATACCAATCGATACCCATCGCTGCTTTTTATCTACCGTTGCATGCATAGCCCATAAAGCCATGCTGACAGCCATAATACTGCCAAGGCGATTGGGATGTTCCATCACTCCTTGCCAGCCTTTACCAGAGGCTCCAACTGATGGCACCATGAGAGCATAGTAGGTACTGAGGGTTGCGATCGCAGTTGTACTCCACCTCAGAAGACTGGAAATTTCTTTCCAACTATAACGCTTGGCAATGTGAGCTGCGATCGCGCTAACACAAAGTAAAACCAGTGCAGATTTAAAAGTATCAGCAGGAACAATTGACCAAAATGAAGAGAAGAGCGCTAAAATCAAAATGCCTGCAATAAAAGGATTATAAAAAAGCAATAAGAAATTTTGAAAGAAATCGCGGAATCTTGAATTCAAAACAATCGCAACAGATGGATAAAATACCATTGTTAGTAAGGCATACACTGAGGAAAGCTTGAACTGCCCCGTTGTAATGTAGTGAGGATGCAGCCTTAAGAAAGGATTAATCGTCAACTGCGGCATCAGAAAAATATAGAAGAACAGAACTGCCCTTTCACCCAATATTTGGAGCTTTTTATTGGCTGCCAAACAGAACGATAGAACAAAATAGATGAACCCTACCGCCGCTAAAATAGGAAATATTTCGGAAGATTTTAAAAGTTCCTTCATAGTTTAGAGTTTTTTAGATTTAGAGGGTTGCGCCTCAGCCTTTTCCTCACAGCTTGTAGCCTTGTGAATAAGGTCGAATATAACAAAAATTTTTCACGTCCCTAGCGGCAGCATTGTCAAGAAATACAGCAATCTAACCGATCGCGTAAAACCTGGAGAGCTGAAAGCCCTATTCCACTACAAATTGTTAAAAATTGATATATACCATACGAAATAATTATGTCTATTTTTGTATTTCCTTAAGAACCCCTCTCATCCAGAATGCTCGCATACTTTTGAGACAGAACACCGCCAACGTTTGCAATCTCAACCCACAAAACTTTCAGTTTCTCTCGCCCCTGAAATTTCGCTGAAAAGCGCAAACTCACCCCTTGTCAACGCCAATTTTGGCCAGCTCAATTTATCAGCACTTTTGGGCAGGTGGTGACATTCTAGCGGCTGCAAACGAAGGAATACATTGTATTCTGGTTAAGTCATCCTATCCAGTCATTTATGCGGGTAAACCTATGAATGGTGTTATCGCTTCAGACTGTCCTCAGCAAGTCTGCCAATCGGTGGCACGTCTAATCCTGCTGGTATTAATCGCGTTTGCGTATATTCCGTCTGGTCGGGCTGAAAAAACAACCGCAGAAAACAGTCCTTCGGTATCAGTACAAACTGTGACCCTGCCGATGGAAGAAGCATATACATTAGGGAGTGGCGATCGCATTGCCATTGATATTTTTCAATCCCCTGAATACAGTACCGAACAAACAATTCCAGTTGATGGAACCATAAGCCTCCCCCTTGTGGGGCAGATTTATGTAGAAGGCAAGACCATAGCCCAGCTCACAGACACAATTTCGGGTCTATATGCTCGCATTTTAAGGCGTCCTCTAGTTACCATGAGACTCATTAGCCCCCGCCCCGTGGAATTAAGTATAGCGGGGGAGGTGAACCGTCCCGGCCCTTATACCATCAATGTCGATATTGGGGGATCGGGCGGCACAGCACTGCGGTATCCCACTCTCGCCGAACTGATTCTTCAGGCTGGAGGAATAACATTAACTGCTGATGTTCGTCAAATTCAAATTCGCCGAGTCCAGCACCCTGGAATTGAAAAAATAATTACTGTCGATCTTCTGGATTTTTTGCAAAATGGAGATCGCAGTCAAAATATTTCTTTGCGCGATGGTGATTTTGTTTCCGTCCCCACAACAACCCAGTCCCCACTGTCCGAAACCCGTCAGTTAGGTGCAGGAGTATTATTTATTCCTGAAAAACCGATTCTAATTGCTGTTGTTGGTGCAGTCTCTCGTCCCGGTACTTATACACTCATTAATCGGGGTGAAGCCATTGCAGATAGCGCAGCCTCAAAACCGCCCACAGTCACCCTGGCGATTCAAGAAGCCGGGGGAATCAAGCCAACAGCAGATATCCGAAACATCACACTCCGCCGCTTCACCCAATCGGGACAAGAGCAAATCATTGTGTTGAATCTCTGGCAACTCTTGAAAGCAGGCGATATTAGCCAAAACGCCTTTTTGCAGGATGGGGATACCGTAATTGTTCCTGAAGCACCTGTCATTAATCCAGCAGAAGTCTCGTTACTGTCAACGGCAACATTCTCGCCCGATATCATGAATGTTTATGTGATTGGGGAAGTAGTGCAACCCGGTTTGGTTGAAGTGCCACCCACAACACCGCTCAATCAAGCAATCCTTGCTGCTGGAGGCTTCGAGCGCAATCGGGCTCGCCGGACAGTTAACTTGATCCGCCGTAACCCCGATGGAACAGTCAAACGACACAAAATAGAGGTCGATTTTGCCAGGAGTGCGGATGAACAACTGAATCCAATTCTCTACAATAACGATGTGATTGTTGTGAGACGCTCTGATTTTGCCCATGTCACAGATTTCTTGGACGATTTAATCGGTGGTTCAAGAGCTTTAGGACTCGCCAGACTTTTCCAGGATTTTCTCGGGTTATTAGATTAACCCCTTATATTTTGTCCAACATGGATACAGGCAACGATTTCCGTCCTCCCTACCCTGACCAGAATGGCAAACATGTCCAACTGCCAGGTCACTCACCTGCTGCTTCCGCACCTGAGACTGGCGACGATCTATTGAAGTTGGGCTGGGTGTTGGAGGTTCTTCGCCGTCGAGCAGTCGTTATGGCTGTTGCTGCTGCTGTGACAACCGCGATCGCAGGAAGCATCACAATTATCAATGCCCGTAAAGAAGAAATAAAGTTCGAGAGCAATTTTCGGCTCTTAGTTGAACCCGTCACTGCTGACATTAAAGCCGATCAGCTATTTGCCAGAGCCAAAGCAGGAGCATCCGCCACAAGGCTGAGAGACGTCGAAGCAGATGTAGAATCCTCCAGCTTGGACTACGAAACTCAGATCCGGGTACTGAAAAGCCCTCAAATCATCAATCCAGTAGTCGAGCAACTCAACAATAGTTATCCGAACCTTTTCAATCAGCAGCTTTTCTATTCCTCACTCGTATCAGATTTAGAGATTATTCGTTCTTCCTACGAGCAAGATGGCAAACTTATAGGCACCAAAATTCTAATCGTCAAATATCAAGACCCAGATCCAGAAAAAATTAAAGTTGTACTATCAGCACTAGCCGACCAATATCTCAAATACAGTCTCAAACAGCGACAAACTCGCTTGGACAAAGTAATTCGCTCGATTAAGGCTCAGGTCCCCAACCTTCAACGACGGGTTGATGTGCTACAAAAACAGCTAAAGAGCCTTCAAGAACAATACAATTTGCTCGATCCCAGCCTGCAGGGTCGAGAACTGAGCGAACAACTCGCCAGAATACAAGAAGACCAGCGCCAGGTCGAAACAGAATTAGTTGATGCACGCTTGCGCTATGCCAGTCTGCAAAAACTCTGGGATGAAGGAAGATCAGCAGTAATCCTTACCCTGGCAGGACAAAGCTTCACCCCACTCATCAACCAGCTCTACAAGATCGAAAGCGAAGTTGCGATCGAATCCGCCCGTTTAGCCCAGGGTAGCCCACCCCTGAGATTTTTAGAAGAGAAACGAGATAATTTGCGTCGTCTAGTGCGTCAAGAAGCACTCAATGTCTTAGAAAAATTGGCTGGAGAAATTGAGGCGATGGAAGCACAAGAACAAACACTTTTAGAAGACATCGCACTCATCAAGCAAAAAATTCAGATTTTACCCGCTGTGGTGCGCCGTTACACCAATCTCCAACGAGAATTGGAACTCGCAACCAACACCCTCAATCAATTTCTAGAAAAAAGAGACACGCTAAAGTTAGAGTTGGCCCAAACCCTCATCCCCTGGGAAGTGCTCTATCCCCCAGGCAAACCCCAACCCGTTTCAATACCTCAAATCAAGCGCAAGTTAGTTTTAATCGGAATTCTGTCTTCTCTTTTTGGTATTGGAGTTGGTTTTTTGATAGAGCTACTTCATACCGTCTTTCATACTCCTGATGAAGTGCAATTAGCAACCAAACTACCCCTTTTAGGGATCGTTCCATTTACCAAAGTCCTCAACCATCGCAAAACCCAATTTCCAAAACCTAACTCCATTCCCCATCTCAGCACATGGATTGAAACCAAATCTTTTAAACCTTTATCTGGAAACGGCAAGCACTCTCAACCCATTCAACTAGACAATACTCTATCTGTTAACGGCAGTAACCCAGAACACCCCGATCATATTCTACTGTTAGAGGCATTTCGTTCCCTCTATACCAACATCAGACTGTCAACTGCCGAGATGCCGATCCATTCAATTGCAATTGGCTCAGCAACCCCTGCTGAAGGCAAATCAACAGTTGCAATGTATCTATCAAGGACAGCTGCAGCCATGGGACAGCGAGTGCTCCTTGTGGATGCCGATCTTCGCTGCCCGCGTCTCCACAAGCTATTTAACCTATCAAACGAACAAGGACTGAGCGAAGTGATTGCAGGAGGGATTAACCTTAGCAGTACCATTCAAAACCTCCCATCAGAAGAAAATATTTTCGTTCTAACAGCAGGTCAGGTCCCTCCAGATCCAGTCAAATTGCTCTCTTCCAAAAAAATGGCAGATTTGACAGAACAATTTCGAGCAGTGTTCGATTTGACTATCTATGACACACCTCCAATTATGGGACTTGCGGATTCCAATCTTGTGTTTGACTATACAGATGGTATGGTGTTGGTTGTCGGCCTAGACAAAACCGATCGTTCGCTTGTAACAAAGGCGATAGATGGTCTTAGGCTTTCCGATATCTCGATTTTGGGTATTGTTGCAAACGGCATCAAGGGATATAAACCAAAAGTATATGCTACTTATCGACGTTAGCTGGATTTCAGGCTGACATAAAATCAACATTATTCTGCTGCAAAACAAACTCAACATCCGAGCTGTGTATTTCGAGAGTGGTAAACAGGTCAGGGCTTTTGAGCCTGCGGATTCCACCCACACGCTCAACAACCCTTAAATCTGGAGGACTACCTGTATTTATTCTTGTGGAAAAGCAAGCTAAACTTAGCCTCTTTTCTGGCAGAGAATACCATTTCGAATACGCTACCCCCATTTCTTCATGCCAACGTCAACCAATTAAGTAGCTAAACCAAATAAATTGTGTATTCCAACTGACTGAAACCCTTGCAATTAAAGCATGTCCCAATTTCGCTATATACAATTTATTTTGCACAGGTACTTAGGTTATTTTGCAAGCCTTACTTCGTAAGACTTACAAAATATAGCAATTCTCAGACTAGTGAGGTATGGAAATGTTCCCCTGCAGAAGGCAGCGGAACATTTCCATGTACTTCAGTCGCACGGGAACCGCTATAAGTAGGTAGATAAAATAAATTATGCATTTCAATTGTCTGAAATCCTTACAATTAAAGCATGTCCCAATTTCGCTATATACATACAATTTATTTTGTACAGGTACTTAATCCTCCAAGTCATGAGAAAACTTGGTGCAGATTCTATTGGTACAGAAGTTTGATTCGACTTGTATAACTTGGATAGCAAGCAAGCCTTATTCTACAGGGATCAGTTTTTAAACCTTTTCACGACAGCTGAGATGAGGTGGAACTTTGGAATCGTAAAATGGTTCACAATAACTGAATTGTATGCCCTCTAATGTGTGTAGGTTGCACCAATGATGATTAACTCTTGCCGCTCTTACAGTCGAGCTTCTTGGCAACGGATGCTGTTAAAGTCTTGTTTGATCGGTATTTTTGCTGCTGCGAGCGGGCTGAGCGGTCTCGTGCCAAAGTTGTCTAATCAGTTTCCTATGCTTGCTTTTAACTCATCAGTCTATGCTCAGGAGTTCAGTATGGATGAACTCATGGACTATGTGCGTGCTGCAAGGGGCATTGAAACTCTCCGGCAAACAGTGCTCAAAACAATTGAAGAGAGAAGTGGCGATCCCGTGCCAAGTAATCTTGCCTGCTATAAACCAAACAGTTTGGATGGGCTGTCTGAAAATATTCGCAAGTTAGTTGATGCATTTTGTGCTGATTCCAGAACAATCATTGAGGATACGAACTTGACTGTCCCTCGCTTTAATGAAATTCGGCGAAAGTATCAAACCGATCCAGAATTCAAGAAACAGATTGACAATCTTTATTTGAATTTGGACACCAAAACTAGTTCTAATACTTGAGTAGTAGGGGAAAAGGCAAGGGAGTTCAACAAACTATGGATTGAGTGACGGGCGGGCTATCACGATGTTGCTAAGCGAACCAATGCCTTCAACTTCAACTCGAACACGATTACCAACTTTCAGAGGACCTACCCCTTCAGGTGTCCCCGTTAATACTACGTCCCCTGGTAGCAGCGTCATAACCTGACTAATAAAGGAAACCAAAACATCTGGTGCAAACACCATGCGATCGATCGAGGCCGATTGCATAGGTTGCGGGCAATCATCTAAAAAAGTTTGTAATTGAGCTGCTGGATTCAACTCTCGCACAATCCATGGCCCTAGAGGACAGAATGTATCAAACCCTTTGGCACGCGTCCATTGCCGATCCTGCTGTTGCAGATCTCTTGCCGTGACATCATTCGCAATTGTATAGCCCCAGATCTTTCCTTGAGCCTGCTCTGGTGTACAGTCAGCACACCATTCCCCAATCACCAAAGCGAGTTCTCCTTCATAATCAACCCTTTGGGACTGGGGCGGATAGCGAATTTCAGTATCAGTTGCAATCACTGCGGTGGATGGCTTGAGAAAAAGTAAGGGTTCAGGGGGGACAGAAGTTGCCATTTCTACAGCATGTTCAACATAGTTTTTGCCGACAGCAACAATTTTAGAAGGAGCGCAAGGAGCAAGCAGCTCGTACGCATCTGGATCCAACTCTAAATCAGTGGGTTGGCCCTGTAGCCATGGTGGGGCATCTAGGACGTGAACGGCCCGATTGGGTTGCAGCAGACCATAGTATGTCTTCCCTGCTTCGGTTTGAACTCGAACATAACGCTGTGCCATAACGGTAGAATAACAATCTACTCAGTGAATTTTATATTGTTCGTGGCTGATTGCTTCGAATTACATGGGAAGAAGAGGATGAATAGATTGAACCGACCAGCAGCAATTCTAGAGGCGGAACGATTTTGCATTTTTTTAGCGATTGGTTGATTTATTAGAAATTATAGATCTTACTTGGTGTAAGGGTTTTAGGATTTTTTTGACTTTGAATGGCTGGCTAGCCAGCATCGATATTGATGCAATACTTGTAATTGATGTAAGATGATAATTTCTTGCTTCTTCCAATGTCGAGCACTATTGCAATATTAAGACTCTACTTGCTTGCTTGACTGTAATGAGGAGAGGCCATAATTGTCCACAAGGAGATTTCAATGACTCGCCGTTACATGTACGAGACGATGTACATCTTGAGGCCAGATCTGAGTGAAGATGCTGTCGATCAAGTAATACATAAGTATCACGATCTTCTTCGCGAGCAGGGAGTAGAGAATATAGAAACCCAACATCGGGGGAAACGTCGTTTGGCCTATGAGATTCAGCGATATCGAGAGGGTATCTATATTCAAATGAACTATGAAGCTCCAGGCAAAGCCATTGCCATTTTAGAACGGGCGATGCGCATCAGTAACGAATCAATTCGTTACCTTACCGTGAAACAGCTTTTGCAGGAAGAGTCATTGGAACCAGAAGAAGTGCCAGCAGCGGTATTGTGATGACCTTCCACTACTTTGGGTAGGGGTAAACAAGTAAAACTTTTGGGCATATGGGTGGAACTTATACGCTCAAGAGTTTTTGTCTATTAAGGACTGTCCATTGTAAAACTCTAAGTTTTGGCTGTGGAAGTTGTTTGGATCAGCTGTGAATTCCTGCTTATCCTGTGGGCAAGAAAGTAGGCGCATCGCTTGGAGAGTTGGTGTTCTCGTTTGGAGCACGAACGTTTGGCATAAGCTTTGGAGTCAGATCGTTGCATGGACCTGACGCTAACCTATTTGGCTACAGAATGTCTGCAAATTACTTGGACCAACGAGGCTTGAGATCAATAGGCGGCGCAATTCGTTTTGCCTACCTTCTTATTTTATTGCCCTTATATTTTTGATTAAATGTATAATTATCATTGATAAAATTTTTCTTAATATAATGATATGCCGAAAATAAAAGTAGAACCTCTTGGTCTTAGTCTGAATGTTACACAAACGGAAGGGCTACTTAAAGCGTTCAAGCGAGCCAAAGTTGACTTAGTTGCCTCTTGTGGAGGTCAGGGAAATTGTGGAACCTGTGCCGTGAAAATCTCTGAACGAGGTGCAGCTTTGACCCCAATGCAAGCAGATGAACTCTCCACCCTTCAAAATTCTCGCAAGGATCCGACTCAGTATCGTTTAAGTTGCCAGACCTATGTTCTTGAGGATGGAGCGGTTTTTCAACTCAATGCTAAGGAGTCAAGGAAGTTAAATCAAATCCTCGAGCGTCTTAAGAATCGACGTGCTCCTCACGACATTACTCATCCGGTGACAAGAAAGTTATTAGTTAAAAAAGATGGCATTATCACTCAGTCGATTCTTGAGTGCTTGTTGAGCACCTAAGTAGGCTTGTCACTTTAAATGCGCGTTCCTTGGGATAGTCTTGCGTGGGCGCATCCAGAGGTTGTGGGAGTCCAGAAATAAGGGGATCTTGCTTGTAGGATGTGGGAATTGTTCCTGAGCGTCCGCGAGTCGAATTGCGGGTTTTTCTGAGCAATGCTCGCCAGTGAGAGTCGTGTTTGGTGGGCATTTCCGAGCACTCCCCTCAGATCGACAAAATAGAAACGGTATGGCAATGCCCGTCCTACCCATCGGCTCCCCCAACACTTGGATATGCCCGTCTTGCGTTTGCTTGAGTGCTCTAGAAACCACGAGCGGTCGCTGATAGTAAGAAGACTGGCTGTTCGGTTTGAGGATTTTTATCAAAATGTATTAATTTTTTTGACTTTCCTTAAGCTTTTTCTTGATTTTGACGATCTGCTCAACTAAGATCCAGCATATCTATAATCAATTCAGATTTTGAGTTTTTAAGATTTGCTTGCACTTTAAACAAGTTTGATTTCTAAATTTGATGCAATGGTGCAAGTAAGAGTTTGATGGCTAAGCTACTATTCATAAGCCACTTTTGTTGTGGGCTATTGTTGATACTTCCAAAATTAATTTTTGTTGTATATATCCCATTTAAGAACGTAGATGCAGATATTAACAACGAATATTTACGGGTATGAAACTGCAGCGGCAATGAATAGCTCGCCGATTCAACGTTTAAAAAAGCTGGTTTTGGCAGAATCCAAACCAATTACTTTCCAGCCTCTTGTATACCAACTTAAGAAGATTGTTCCTTGGGTTGAACGCTGTTCTAGCTATATAGAGGTTTTAGAGATCTGCGATCGCGAAGCTCCTGACATCCTGCTATTAGGCACTCTGGCCGATGAAATCAATTGCCTTGAAGTTTATCGAAAATGTCGAAACCAATGGCATCATTTACCCATTATTCTTCTTGCCAATCAAGCAGAAGTTAACGATCGCTTTAGGGATTGGGCAATGAAACAAGGGGTTAGCGATGTTGTCAGTAGCTATCCCCAAGCGTTTGAGCAGCTCCAATCTGCTCTTGAGGCAGTAGCAAAACAAGCAGGAGTTAACAATCAACCAGAAGACTTGTTTTTCATTGCTCCCTCTTCCTCCACGCCTCCTCAAACAATGGAATTTACCAGAGCGTTGATGGCATTGAATGAGATCAGCGAATATAGTCAACGTTATTTTGGTCCTCTGGCATTAGGTAACTACTGGAAGAAAGCCCATCAAAAGGTAGTGGGATCCTATCCCTGTCTTAACGAATGGAGTGTCGATCATTGTGGTAAAATCGAGTGCCTTTCTGCCCATCCTTTACTCCCTTCCAACCTATTAACAACTGAGCAATTTCAAAGTTTACAAGCCTGGACTAAAGCTTTTTTGGAAGAGTGCAAACGTGTGGTTGTAGATTTTCCGCAACTGCTCAAAAATAAGCACCTGTCTTCCCAGATCGATCGACTGCTTTCTTAATGCTCATACTTCTTTTACAGTGAAACACATTAAAATACAGCCACTCAATCGAGAAATTGAAGTCGAAGAAAATGCCAACTTGCTCAAAGTTTTATTAGAGCAGGATATGAATGTTCTCCAGGCATGTGGTGCTCAAGGAAGATGTGCAACTTGTCATATTTATGTCAAGTCTGGGACAGAATCGCTGACACCAATGAACGAACAAGAACGACTGACACTGAGCTTTATTGCAACTGCCCAACCCAATTCTCGTCTTGCCTGCCAAACTCATATTTTGGACAATGGCGTTGCGATCGAAGTGCCTCGTGGGATGTATGTTGGTTCCCTGGCAGAGTTAAAAAATCTGATTGGCCGTCGGGCAAGCCAAAATATTGCTCATCCTTTGACCGGTGAAATTTTGGTAGAAGAAAGTAAGCTGATTTTGCGTTCTGCTCTGGAGAAAATGGCAAACATTGATGCTGCTTTAGAGACAAGTTTACTGGAATCCCTTGCTCCAACTGCGATCGCCGATTTCTTTGAATAAATTTGAAGCATTTAATAACCTAGACTAAGCCTATGATTTCCTCTCAAGCCAAGCTAACAGACAAATCTTCTACTCCACCCCCATTGTCATCCCTGACTCAAGTTTGTCATTACAGTCGTTATAACTTTTTTAAATTCGATCAGAATCGAGGCACAATTTTTGATTGGAATTCACAACAAAACCTGCTAACAACTGAAGATTTTATCGTTGGTTTACAGAAAGGGCTTGAACATGAAGTTGGTGAAGCATCGGGTTGGCTGATGTATTTAATTGGTCAGGAGTGGGGGACAGAGGATGCCAAAGCCTTTCAAGTTTGGTTTAAACGTTATTACGACCTGACCTTCAGAAAATCAAATCTGAGATTTGCCCTGGAAACCTGGTGGTGGCCTTTAACAGCGCAAGGATGGGGTAAATGGAATGTTGACCTGGATTCTATAAAAGAAGGATTTCTATTTATTGATTTGTATGATTCAGCAGTTGCTAAAACTTTAGGAAATGTGGGGAAACCCGTCTGTTTCCTTTATGCAGGGTTGCTAGCTGGCTTTTTCTCAGTTGCCTTTGAACGAGGACTAAGCAGCACCGAAATTCAATGCTATTCCATGGGAAATACATTTTGCCGGTTTTTGATTGGTTCTGAAAAGCGGGTAAAAGCGGCTGAATTTTGGCTTAGTTCTGGAGCAACTGTTAAGGAAATTGAACAGCGTTTTGCAGCTAAAGATTTGCCTGAAGGTTTAGATCTTGATTAGAAGTTAAGTGAAAGCGAAAATGAAATTTCGAGATCGCTTGAAAAAATGGTTTCCAACGTTTTGGCGGTTGTTTTTCGGAGCCTATTCTGCTGACAAAACTTGGTCAGCCGATGTCGTCTCTGAGAAACAGGATTTTACTGTTTCTTCTCCTGCTGATAATGTTAGCGTTCAACCGATAGCGCCCTTTATTTTGGGGTTAAGCAATTTGGAAGAATTAGAGAGTCTTCTTAATGAAAACTTTCTGAACTTGATGCGATGGGATGCAAGCAGTAAGAGTGGACAGATGTCCCAAATCTCAGAGTCTTTGCTCGGCGAACTGTCAATTGCTGAAAGTCTATCAACTGAAGCAGTACTCAAAGCAATTCAATGGGATTCAGATACTGTTGTTAAACCATCTAAACCACAAAATAATTCAGATAGTGGTTCTCTATTTTTGCTAGGCTTAGATGATTTTTCTGATATAGACAATTTACTCAATGCAGACTTATTCCAAATACTCCGATGGGAGGCTGAGGGTCAAACAGTTTTACCTGTCGCGTCTGAAGACATAGAGTTACTGGAAGATTTGTTAGAGAGTTTCCCTGAAGAATAACAATTATTTGTAGATTTTTGGTTGCTTAAATTAGGAACATTACGATGATCACCTTACTAGAAAATGTTGTGGAGCGGTCTGATGGCTCTTACATCAGTTCTCAAGATTTGCTAACCCTGGATCGGTCGATTGCGTCGTGGCAAATGAAGCGGGAAGTTTACGATTTGGTTCAAACCCAGGAGAATGAGATTATCGATCGAGTGCTCATAAATTTTCAAGAACAGTTGCCTGCCCTAGCGCAGCAACTTTCTGAGGACATACTCAATAAATGTAGACGAGATCTTACTTTAGTATTGCGCTATTGTGCGATGGCTATGCTGTTTCAAGATGAAGAGCTGCTAAAAGATCGCCTCCTGTCCTGGATGCAAAATATTATGCGAGCTTTGCGCCATCAAAAAATTAATAACTGTGTCTATCAGTTGTTGCAGCAGGAGGTGCAGGAAAAACTCCCTCAAGAGCAGGCTAATCTGATGCTTCCTTACCTGAAAATTGCCCATGAGTGGTTGAGTCAATGACAGCTTTACGGATTCCAGGCAACTATTTTACACCTCGTACTTATATCAGGTCTAATGCAGCGACAGGGTTGCTGTCTACTCGCCAAGGAAATCGGTTATTAGCAGTTCCCGATCTTTTGTTGCGCAGCATTCATAAGGCGCTTCGTGCTGAAGCTGGAGAAGCAGCTCCTCTGGCGTTGTATACCTTTGGCATGGCTTGGGGCAGTTCCTTTTACGATCGTTTAAGTGCTGAGGTTGAGTCTTATTACGATCGACCCATTCCACAAATGAATGCGGTTGAGTTTTTGGTCATGATGCGACAGATATGGGCTGTACATGGTTTGGGTTGTTTGACGCTGGATTTTAGTTATCGAAATTTGGGGTTGATTCAAGTTACGACTGAGAATTCTGCCCTCCGATTAGGAACCGAGTTAAGTGTGAAAGCCGGTCAATTGTTGTCTCATCATCTAGAAGCCGGATTTATTGCAGCCTGGTTTTCTCGTTGGGCGGGCAAAAATATTCGTGCTTGTGCAACAGATTTGGAGTCTTGTGCAGAGTCTGAGACTGAGACAACAGAAGTGCCTAAACTGACTAAATTTTTAGTCGGCCTGGCTCCTCAAATTGAGCAAACAGAGATTTGGGTAAAACAAGGAATTAGCTCCGCTGAGATTTTGCAAAGATTTGTTACAGAGTTTTCTGAATCCTGACTTTCCATTTTTGTCTTGCTTCAGGTTGTGGAATTGGTTAATAGGTAGATAAATTTGAACCTGGGGCCTGCCAGAATTTACCAATGCCCCACTTTAAAGGGATGGCCCTAAGAGGGTGTTTGAGAAGTATTTGATGCAGTAGAGTATCGGTTTTAGAAAAAGCGGTAATGCTTACCCAAGAGACTTTGAGATGGGCGTATCCAACTCTTGGGGAGTCGATCGGTAGGGTGGGCATTTCCAGCCTGCCACTGTTTTATCTGCTTGAGGTGATTGATGGGAAATGCCCACCAACCAAGACTTTCGCTGGTGGGCAGTGCTCAGAAAGAACTGCATTTGGCCTCTTTGAACGCTCAAGAGCACTGCCCACCCTACACAAAAGATCTGCTTATTTCTGGACTCCCCCAAACTCTGGATGCACCCCTTTGAGACACTAAAGCTGACTGCAGACTTTGTACGCTTTTCACCTAGATCGCGGCACTATAGCGGTTTGCAATGCAATTCAGTATCCGGTTTCGGTAGGGGCTTGGCAGTGCCAAGCCCACCCAAGTTATCTGTACTTAACCAGACTGAAAATTGCTATATATTGCTTGAGAAGTATCAAGATTCAGTAGAGCGAATTTGGTCGATAACAGTTTTCTATAAGGTAAAGATTCTGATTTTATCGAGTTCTAATGTGTAATTTATGGTTTGGTTCGATCGCTGACTCAGAACAAGCTGATATTCTAAATAATAAAGTGAAAAATACTTGAGGATCGAAGTTCTGATTTTTATCTTTATATTTTTCCTGGATTAATATTTTTTCGATAGTCACGATTTTGAAAAGGGACTATCAAGATTCCCCAAACGGATTTCTCAACTGTTGTTCGACTGATGCTCTTTGTGAATTAGGGAGTCATTAAAATGGTTAATGCAAATTCTAAGGTTCATCTGGAGGGAGAGCAGGCTTTTCAGCAGTTTCTGCTTCGCAGAGCTGAGGAATATGGTTTTTCTGAAACCAAGAAGGCTGCCTGGGTTCGAACCATGCTGGACACATCGAGGGGAGAAAGTACGGTTCAGGCGTTGTTGGCTGAATTTAATCTGGGTAACAGCAGTCGCGATCGCGCCTTAGATGTCGGTTGCGGATTTGGCAGCTTCTTGATTGCATTTCATCAACATTTCAGTTGTGTTTGTGGCATTGAGATTTTGGCAGAGCGGGTGGAGTGGGTCAAACAGCGTGCGCCCTATGCTGAGGCAGTGTGTGCCAGCGCCACCCAGTTGCCCTGGCCCGATTCCTGGTTCGATCTAGTCACCTGTACTGATGTCTTTGAGCATGTTGCATACCCAGAACAGCAGGCCGTTGCTGCCGAAATTGCCAGAGTCCTGAAACCAGGGGGACACGGTTTTATTAGCGTTCCCAATCGCTTTCAAATTTGGGACGAACATAATTACGTCTATTTTGGCACCTGGCTTCCAGATCCAATCCGCGAACGGTATACCAACCTCTTTTCCAATAACGATCGGTTTTTACTCTGTTGGGAAAGGACAGGGAGCGGCTGGAAAACGCTGTTTCGGCAACAAGGACTGGATGTCAGGGTAAAACGGCTGGGCAGAAGATTTTTGCCTGCCAATCGCTACGAACTCTATCTCACGAAGCCCATCGATAGTTGAGTGCGTCTAACGAATGAAGGTTTTGATTCTGAGCCATTCCGATTTGGGGGGAGGGGCGGCACGAGCAGCTTACCGCTTGCATCAGGGGTTAAAATACCTTGATGTTCGCTCTGAAATGTTGGTGCAATACAAGTTGAGCGACGATAATACTGTGCTTGTTCGGCACAATAAGCTAGACAAAGGGATGGCTAAATTGAAGCTGTTTGAGCACCTGGATGCTTTGCCACTGAAATTCTCTCGCCAACGACCTGAAACGGTCTTTTCCCTGCAATGGCTTCCCGATCGGCTACCGACTCAGGTTGCGCCATTGAACTCTGATTTGATCAACTTGCATTGGACGTGCAAGGGGTACATCAAAATTGAGACGCTGGCAAAGCTGGCTCGCCCTCTCGTCTGGACGCTCCATGATATGTGGGCGTTTACGGGAGGGTGTCATTATACCCAGGACTGCGATCGCTATCAAAAGGCTTGTGGCAATTGTCCTCAATTGCACAGCAGCAAAGAGCGGGATCTGTCCCGGTGGGTCTGGCAGCGCAAAGTCAGGGCATGGGACAAGCTTGACTTAACCGTTGTTACGCCCAGTCGCTGGCTGGCAAAGTGTGCGAGTGCCAGCACCCTTTTAGGTCAGAAACGGGTAGAGGCCATCCCCAATAGCCTTGACACTCAATTATATAAGCCGCTCGAGCGGCGGGTTGCTCGCGAGCGGTTGAATTTACCTCAAGATCGAAAATTGGTTTTGTGCGGTGCGTTGATGGTCACTGCGGATCGGCGCAAAGGGTTGCATTTGCTGCAACTGGCTCTACAGCGTTTGAGTCAATCAGACTGGAGCGAGCGATTGTCGCTGGTTGTGTTTGGGGCTTCTACACCAGGGAATTCTACGGACTGCGGCTTGCCAACTCATTATTTGGGAAGTTTGAGCGATGATGTTTCCCTGGCTCTGGTCTATGCGGCAGCCGACGTTTTTGTGGCACCTTCTCTCCAGGACAATTTGCCCAATACCGTGCTGGAAGCGCTGGCCTGCGGTACGCCCTGTGTTGCTTTTAATATTGGCGGCATGCCAGACGCGATCGCGCATCAACAGAACGGTTATCTCGCCAGGCCTTATGCAATTGAAGAACTGGCTCAAGGGATTGCTTGGGTTCTAGAAGATGCAGAGCGGCATCAGAAATTATCTCATGCTGCTCGTGAGAAAGCGGAGCAAGAATTTGCTCTGGAACGGCAGGCAAAACGCTACTCTTCTCTGTTCTCAGAGATTTTGACTCGTGGCAAAACAAAGGAGAGAGGGGAAAAATTGATGAGACACGATCTTCCAATTGCAACGGAAAAATTTGGCCAGTAGCGCTATTAGACTCATTCGGAAATTGGAGTAGAAGCCCCCCTCCGGGGGGCTTCTACTCCAGTTCTCGGACAGGTCTATTAGTCCGATTGATTCAAAGCCATTTTGGCTGAGAGGGTTCCAAACAAGGAGTTCTCTCTACTCAACAAAAAGACATGACTTGGAAAGTTTAGCGGCAGGCAGAAGGCAGAGGGCAGGAGGCAGAAGGGAAAGGTTGAGTGCATCTGTTTTTGCATCTTTTGCCATGTTCTAATCTATTCTCGTAGTGCTATATTTTGAGAGCCTTGCTCCGCAAGGCTCTCAAAATGACCCATTTTCCCGTTCTAGCCCGAAGAAATAGAGGTTAGCGCCCCCTTCGGGGGCGCTAACCTTCCAGGTCGTGAAAGAAACTTAATGGGATAACACCATCGGATCGACAGGGATTGTAAGCAATCGCGCATGTTTAATATCTCCCCACCGTTGGCCTGACTGGGCTTTAGCTGTCGACAGTTGCTCTGCAATCGTTGCTGACACAACGACACGGGCGGGGGCGAGTTGGCCTAACTGTCGTGCGAGCCGATAATGAAATGACTGGCACAGAGCTTGCTCTAGCTGGCACGCAATGACGCTGGATTCGCGATCGCATCGATCGAGTAACAACACATAATAGTTGATTGACTGTTGGATCGGCACCAGGCTTTGAAAGCCTGCCTCTGTCAGGTCTAGTCGGTCAAGCACATCGCTGACAAACTGAAGGTGCAACTTTTCGCCGACCAAATCGCTGACTTCCTGACCCCGTCCAAGAAACTTCAGGCAGGGAGTGTTGAGAAAAGGGTGAGTGACCCGCACCCGATCGCCGATGCGATAACGATAGAACCCGCCACTCTGGGAAACGATCGTTTGATAGTCCTGCCCGACCTCAAGCTGATGCAGTTCAAGACAGCGTCCTCGGCTATCTTCAAATTCAAAAAAGATCTCGTCTAGCAGCGGTACGCACCCCTGGGCAGCCACCAGCGGCAGGGTCATGGGAGCCTCAGTCGCCAATAGCCCTTTGCCTTGTACCAATACCCCAGGAAATTGCGATCGCAACCCCGCTGCCCCATCCGCCGCTGTAACGCTATCCCAGCAGGAGATCAGCTTGAGCTGAGGCCAGAGATCGGTCCAGGGAATCTCATCCTGGAGAAGGAAATGCGATCGGACCGCCGAGAGACGATCTTTCAAGGTTTTCCATAGCCGCTTTCGATGCGTATGAATGTAATCCAATTGAACGGCTAAAAAGCTCGGGCTCCAGATCGACACAATCTCCAGATCTTCAGTTTGCAGTAGCGTCTGGGCCAGGTTCTCTTTAAAGCTGTCCAGCGTCGGAGCAGAGGGCGGCATCACTAAAAAGGGACGCAAAAGCCAGCGCAGCCAGGGATCCAGATAGTCTGAGTCGTCACGGGTGCCCCCAGCGTTAGTCGATGTGCTGCTAAAGCCAGGCGAAATCGAAAAATAAAGCTTGCCGGTTGAGAAGGCGGGACCGTGGGCAATCAGGTCATAGGCCCACAGGCAAAACAAATGGTTAAACGAGCGACGCAGCGAACGGGTGTAAGGAATTTGCTTCACAGGGCCACTGCTGCCTGAGGTCGGTTCGTAGAACAGAATCGGTTCTGGCGTGAGGGGAGATTGTCTTAGGGGCGATCGCCCAGGCTGGCGTACAATCCAGGGCCTTAAATCCTCGTACTCAACAATCGGCAGCTGCTGCCAATCTTCGCGACAATGAATTCCGTAGGTACGACCATACTCACAGGCTCGCAGCCGGTTGACCAGACGTTGCTGCACAATCTGCTGAGCTTGCTGTGGCTGGGCCAGAGCGGCATAAAAACGACGAGAAGTAGACGCCAGCAGGTGACCAAACCCTTTTATCAAGCCGCGCATTCGTTTACACTCTTCGTCTTTTGATTCGGATACACATCGCTCCCTGCTGGCAAGAAAGTCCCCGGCTGCACAACAACCCCCGGTCCCAACCGCGACCCCGCCCCGACAAAAGCATCTGCCCCAACCTGAATCCGCTTCACATAGAGCATCAAATCCTGCCGTTTGGGTTTAATAACATGGGCATAGAGTCCCACTCGATGCCCCATCACCACCCGATCGCCGATACTCAACAGCCCCCGATCGGCAATTTCTAAACCGGGTGTCCAATAGACCTGCCGACCCACCTCGGCCCCCCAGAGTCGTAACCAGGTCGAAAACATACCGGGTACCAGCCTGAGTACCGTCTCTAATGTCGGGAAAGCAATGTAAATCGCCTGAATCTGATAACTCCCCCACCAGGGTGAATACTGCTTGCCCTGCAGGTAGCTCACCCCTTCAGGGATAGGATACCACCAGATATAAAGGCGATAGGTCAGCACCGGCAACCCATAGAGTACGAGTAACAGCAGTCCCAAGCGCAATAGCCCCGCTCGCCACGTAGGAGCTAAACACAGATATACAAATGACACCCCCCCTAACCCCATCACCAGGGCTGGGAAAAACGCCAGCAGCCGACTCAGTAGGGTCATAGCACTTCAAAGGGAAACAACAGTTTTTGCCAGAAATTCAGGCATGTCTTGATTCCCAGGATTTTGGGAAACTCAGGAGAGCACCGCGCTGTGCCGTGCAACCAATCCCATAGTTTGAGGTTGGCACCAAAGTTGTAGGTATGCTGGGCGTGGTGCCAGGCATGATCTTGGGGTAGAATGAGCCAGGGCGAGAATAGACGATAGAGCCAGCTGCAGGACTCCGGTCCGAACTGACTGTGCCGCCACAAATCAAGCATTGCCGTTAGACTAATGCCCCACAAATAGCCACTGGGATCGTGCAACAGATAGAGCATCAGGGCATGGACCCACATGTAAAGGATAAAAAAGCTGCTCCACAGGGTATTGCGGGAGGTGCCGAACACATCCATTTGGGTAACGGTATGGTGCACCCGATGAATCGACCAGCCCTGGGTGTGCAGCCAACGGTGATTCCAATAGTAGCCATAGTCCACCAGCACCATGCAGAAGAAAAATCCGCTGAGAGGTGGCAGTGCTAGACAGTGCGCTGCTTGCGGTAGTAGAAACTGTAAACCTTGATAGAGCCAGCCAATCTGCAGTGCTGGAATCACTATCCCCTGCATCCCCAACCCACAGAGGTCTAACACCCAGTCCGATCTGGGTTTCTTCCGGAGGCGTTGCCAATCCCTGGGCTGCAGCACGCTCAGTCCCACAAGCAGCCAGAAGCTGATTAAAATAGCCAGATCAAATGGGTTCATGTTACTGACTCCTGATGGCTGGCTCCTGATTGCTTGGCCAGCCAGACGGTTCCGGATTAAATGAATACCCCATTTCTCGATATCTACTTAGACCCAAAAGTTGACCTCCAGGGATTTCTCCGGCAGCTGACGCGGATCTTTGCCCGCTGCGATCGCATCCATGATAGCCTCCACAAAGACGTGGATCGTATCGGCAGGAGTATGGGTAAACCGCTGGCCATACTTCGCAATGGTCTCTTGTTGTCGCCGCAAAACGACCACATCCTGAGCAATGATACGCTGTGCAGTCCAGAATACAAACGGCAGACTGAGCCAGGTCCACACTCCGTAGTTAAACGTCACATCGGTATACACAAGGGTAGTATCTTCTGTTTCGGGGACTGACTGACTCGTAATCAAGCACTGCCGCGATGGCCCCATATCATACTCCACACTGGTTACATTGGGCATCAAAAAGCGGTCTACATGGCGAATTTCGCGCCCTTGGGGATTCAAAAACCAACGATACCAGCCCAGGTTAGTGGTCTCGTTTCGGTACGTAGCGGTAACTGTTCCTTCACGGCAGGATACCTTCATCCGTAGCATTTCCTGCCGCGATCGCCGAAAAATTCCTGGATGCACTGACGCGGTATGAGGGATGTCAATAAAATTCTCGACACAATTCGTCACCGTGTTATTAAATCGGTTAATTACCCGGACAGTGGCCCAACCTGGCACCTGGTAATAGGGCATGGAAAAGGGACTCCAATCTTCAGATGGTTCGGCAGCCAGTCGCACATACACATAACCATCCTGCTCTCGTGTAGCATAGCGGACCGCCTTGCGATTCAGCTTAGGACAGCCGCCTTCGGCAGGTACCACCACCACATTTCCGTTGCCGTCATACTGCCAGCCATGGTAAGAGCATTGCAGTCGCCCACCCTGTAACTTTCCCGCAGAAAGGCGACTATTGCGATGCAGACAACGATCTTGCAAAGCAACGGGCTGCCCACGTTCGTCACGAAAGACAACCAGCCACTCATCCAGCACCGTCCGCGCCAATACCGCTTTAGCGGTGAGCTGCTGACTGAGGGCGATCGCATACCAAAAGTCTTCAAACTTCATGGGACTAATCGAGCCAGAGAGAGGCTTCCTGTCGGTTCGATCTGACAAGCCAACCGTGCCGTTGGACAAAGCGGTGCCAGGATCTCTAATACTTCTCGCTCCGCTGGGTCTGGTGGAACCATGTCCCCTGTGGCCGATACCAGACAGGTGCCACAGATACCCGTACGGCAGCCAAAGAGGATCGGAGAATTTTGCAGGGTTAGACTCACCGAAAGCGGCTGTTGTATATCGATATCAACGGGGGCATAGTCGGTGTTGGGAAAATGAATTCTGTTGGGTGGGGGATTAGATACCATAGGGATCGTGAAATGGTTTAATAGTGTCCTGTTAGGGACTAGCACAATACTGTTCGGTTTAAGCCGTAGGATGGGCAAAGCAAAGCGTGCCCATCTTTATCCTGTGATGGGCACGGGCACTTGCCCTTTGCCCATCCTACTGGATTGTTCGGACTTTGTTCTTGTAGCCACAACCTCTAGTCGCCGTTTTTTTAACCAAACAGTGAAGAAGAAGCCAAATCATCAGTATGGTTTCAGTTGAAAGTCCCTATAGTAAGCGCACAAGTCAAGACTCTCAATTTAGGGGCTTGGAATCCCCTTTGACCACCGCGACGGCTCCAGTTGATTGACATACCGCATATATTCCACCAATGGCGCATCAATCGATAGCAGCATCTTGGGATCGAAACGGATATGGTCATAAATCTTACCATCTTCATCTCGTAGCATGTAATAGCTCAGCCGGGTTAACAGCAACAACAGCTGACTGACCAGCCAACCCAGTAGCCCCTTGCGCTTACGAGTCACATAGATGGGCTGTACCCGAGTTGCCCCTGAGGATAGGGGGATATAGGCATAGAGCATATGTAGCGGCGGGATCAGTCGAACCTGCTTCATCATCGTCAGCAGACCCACGCAACCGTGGGCATAGCGCATTGAGTAAGTATAGGTGGGACCCAGCAGCCACCGCCCCAGGCGAGCACGCCAGGTATTGTCAGGCAGGTCTCCGGTCAAGGTAAAGTCGATCAGGTTGGCTTTCGTGTCTTGCTGCAGGGACAGCTCCATCTTTACAGGAAGCTGATGCACCGTTTGTAGATGCTGCACGTCGATGCCGTTCATCATGCAGATGTGATGATGGCAATGGCGTACCAGGGGGCGATCGGCTTGGGCGACAACATCGTGCCCGATGAGTTCCTCAAACTCGGGCATTCCTGCAGGGGCCACAGCATCCGGGTAAATCCAGATAAAGCCATATTTCTCGGTGGTCGCGTAGGACGGTAACTTTGCCCCGGGTGGAATCTGTGGCTGGCAGGGAATCTGCTGGCATTGGCCAGTACCGTCAAAGGCCCAGTGGTGGAAAAAACAACGTACCTGGTTGTTTACCACATCACCAATGCCTAAGTCGGTTCCCATGTGGGGGCAGTAGGCATCCAGCGCCCGCACTCGTCTATCTTGACCGCGAAAGATCGCAATGCGGCGATCGCACAGGTCAAAGGATTGGACGCTGCCACTGGCCAGGGTGCGGCTGGGGCAGACGAGATACCAGCCTTTGGCAACAATCGCTGGATTGTTGAAAATGTTGTCTGGCATGGGGACTTTAATGGGAAGAGGTATTCGGCAAGCGCTCGCGGCTATTCCCCGCAGAGAGGGCAAACCCAGCAATCAATAACATGACGCCAATAATTCCTGCAATCAGCGGCGGGCGACCTGGCGTGTTGCGAATAATGGTGAGGCCCGCATAGTTGACGATCAAGAGGGCAGGGATGCCAATAGCGGGGATAGCCCAACGGGCCCAGGCTTCTCGTCGCCTGAACGGAATCCACAGCAACACATTCAGGCTGGCTGCTGTGGCTAAATAGCCACCCCCAGATACTTTCATCAAAGACAAAAACTGGATTTGTTGCCCCAAAGTCAGGTCTGACCAGTCGGTACCAATAGCGGCTTGCTGGTAGGGCAACAGCTGGGGGGTAAACAGGTAGATCAATGCTAGCAGCGTCACGATCGTTGTGGCGACCAGATTACAGCCAAAGGCCAGTTTGAGTTTGGTAGTCATCAGGATTCTCCCTTCTTGCTCAGAAAGCGGGGAAGCGCCCGCCGTTGGGTGGCCAAATAGGTTTCTATCGAGGTGGCAGCCATAATCGACATCTGCCGATTGTTGGACCAGACATAGTTCAGAGGCTCTAAATAAGCCTGGTAAGCTGCCACTGCCTCGCGATGGGTTTGGTAACTCTGGTATAACCCTTCTGACTCTTGTGTAAAGCAGACCCGCATCATTTCTTGAGCATCGGGGCAATCCAGGTCGAACAGGGGCGATCTCAATAGCCGATAGATCGCCTCGTACATGGCTGGATCGTACCAAAAGATGCCATTGATCGCGACGGAGAAGGTGGAATGATCGCGCTGACAGCCCCGAATACCTAGATTGGCGACCTGTTGCTCGAAGGGGCTGGGCACGGGCAGACAGTCGATCAGCTCGTGGGAAATCAGGGTAGAGCTGTTGAAATGAAAGCTCTCATCCATGAAGTGATAGTAGGAAATCTGGCTAGGAATCGGGGCGGTGTCGATATTATCCTGATAAAAGCGGCTGAGCTGATGCTGGACCAGTTTGCCGTTGAGGGTTCGTAATCCTCGCACAGTGAAATACTGGCAGGCCAAAAAACAATTGCCCGCTGAGAGTAACCCAAATGCCTGAAGCTGAAGCTGTTTCCACCGTCGCTTGAGTCGATCGGTATTGGCAAAGAGCATAGTCTCGGTAAATGGCCCGCGCATGGGGTAAGTAAACAGCGGTCGATCGGATAATGCGGCTTCTACCTGGCGGGTCACGGTTTGAAATGCATCAATGTGGGCCCGCTCTTGCGATGATTCCAGATCGAGCATGTCGCAAATCGAGCGAAATCCCTCCTGCGAATAGAGTCCTGCGGCGCTGGTCTGGTTAAAGAAAATGGTGGCAATTTCAGCGGAGATAATTTGTGAATAATAGGCTACCCAGTACAGATGATTGAGTAGCCGCTGCTGGTCGGGACTCGCCTGTGCCCATAGAGGCGTACCGTAGAGCAACGAAAACCGCTCGGCCTGCCAGTAGGCATTGCGGCAGTCGTCATAGCAGAAGTTGCGAGCAATGGTGTCCAGGCACTCGGTATGGTCCTGCCGCTGGTTACGGTGGTAGTTGAGCTGTAGTTTGCGATTGAGGGTAGTACGGTCGGGGGTAGCCGTCATAGGGAAAGGCTCCTATGCTCATTTTGGGGATGAGGGTCTATATAGCGCTACGCGCTGTTAATGGGTCATGGTTAATAGTGAATTTGATAACCTGGTGGACTGACATTGCTAACTAGGAGCAATAGAGTGGAATGGTACTGACTTAAGCGAAAATTGAGCGCTGAAAGCCTTGAAAATTCGTAGGGCGGGCACTGCCCACCAACCTTATGTAAGCACCATTCAGAAATAGAGTGAGGTTGTCGAAAAGGCTATAATCCTTCCTCGATAGACCTCGGTAGCACTAAAGTGCCAACTACAAATTGACACAATTTTAGGCGTGTCAGACCACTAAAATCAGGTTATGTAAGGGAGCTATCGCTGTTTTCTCCTCATAAGATCGGCGTCCTAAACCAAATTAGTCGTGCTATACACACTGTGCTGGTGGCAGGGGTGAGAACAGATGTTGTTCGTCTAAAGTCTCAGCAATATCTGGCGCAACTTGGGCGATCAGCGATCGCAACAAAGCCAAACGCATACCGCTATGGGTTTCAGTGTCCAGTTCAGTCAACAGGGCTATACGCTGCGAACGAGAGAGATCGCCCTTCACCATTGCGATCGCGGTTACCAGCCTCTGGGGACCTATCCGCACCATTTGCAAGACACCTGCCAGAGCTTCGACAATGGTGGCACGGCTAGCCGCAGAAAGGGTTGCCGGGTCAAACAGAGCGATCCCTGCCCCATGGTGTCGCGCCTCGGCCTGTAAAAAGCTGCGAAACCGTTTAGCTAAATCTGGATTCAGACAAGAGCGGCTCAAGGTGCGATAGTGGCTCAGGCCCCAGCCCTCCAATACCACCTGGATGACGAACATTAGCACTGGCCGGTCTGCTGTCTCGAGTAGCGGTACCAGCAAACGCAAAAAAGGAGCGTTTGCACCTTGACTGGTTTCTGTTTCAGAGACAAAGGGGCTGAGCTGGGCCAGGTGCTGGGTTTCATCGGCGCAAAAAAGGGAATAGATCATCCGTTCCTCGGTCGTCTCTGCCAGCAGTGTCATCTTCGCCATATACCCCATCCCTGCTTTTTCCAGGCAGTAAGCTTCTGTTAACAAGTCCTGGTTTGCCTGCCGCAAGATCTGGGCTTGCTCTGCTGGATCGGCGTCCTGGTAAAGGGGAATTTGGGGCAAGCCAAAAAAGTTAGCGCTCCAGGGCAGAGTTTCCTTGTCAACCCCGTTCTGAGAAAGTGTTTGCCCCAGGGCAGAGGTCAGCACCCGATGCAGCTTATGGTTGAAATCCAAAGCGGGTAAGTCAAGTCCCCCGACATTGAGATTCATGGTAATGGCCTCCAGGTTTCCCATGCGATCGCAGGCTGGCGTTCAACATGCTGCATAAACTGTACAATTGAACCATCTGCCTGAAGTGGCGTCTTAAAATCAAATTTAATCCGCTCAAACACTTGCCGGTCACCCCTGGCAAAGTAGGCCGCCACAATTTGAGTTAGTCCCAGTACAGCGCTGTTAAATATCCGACCCCTTAGCCCTGGGCGTTTGGGGGTGAGCAAGATCATCCAGCCTTCAGTCGTGCCTCTTGATGCTGGGCGCAGGGCAAACATCAAATAGAAGTGCAAGCGATCGGGTCCCAGGGTTACCGTGCCAGTGCTGCCATACCAGTAGCACAGTCGATAGGTAACTTCGTTCTGGTATAAAGGCTGAATCAGCTGGACAAATCGGGACGCCTCACCCCCTCGGGTGACGTTACTAAATTGCAACGCGTTCTGACTAATCGTTTTGGTCTCAAACCGGATCTCGAGTGGAAGATTATGCACTGAATTAAAGTGGTGAGCATCGATAGCATTAATCAACAGCACGTTGGGGTGACAGTTACGACGAAAGCTGTGGCTCAACACCGCGTCACAGGGACGATCGACCAGTTCTGGCACATGGGGTAACGGCAACAAATTTTTAGACGTCTGCTCTCCAGTCCATACCCAAACCAAACCGTAACGCTCCTCCGTGGGCCAGGATTTTACCCTGGCATTGGGGGGCAGTGCTTGATTGGGCACGGCGACACAGGTTCCCTGCTGATCGAATTGCCAGTGATGTAACGGGCAGCGGATCTGACCTTTCTCGACTTTTCCTTGAGCCAATGGAGATCCTAAATGGGGACAGTAGGCATCCAGGGCCACTGGCTGCCCCTGCTGATCGCGGTAGATCGCTAAATCTCGTCCTAGTAGTTTCACCGCTTGGGGCTGTCCCGGCTTGAGATGCCGTGAAGGCAGTGCCCAATACCACCCCTGGGCAAATTGGTCTGCCTGATTAAAAATTCGTCTTCGAGCGATCTTGGGTAAGCGTTCCGCTTCTCTATTGTTAATGCCTGACATCGCTCCTGTACCTCTTTCCCTCTGCCTTTGGCCCTGCTCCCTTCAATACCGTTTATCGTTCACAAGTGCCTTAAATCGGGGGTGCGATCGCACCCGATGAAAGTTCGAGTCTGTTTTGGCCATGACTCGATGGAGATTAGGACTGAGTTCCAAGGCTCGTTGCAGGTTCTGAACTGCTAGCTCAATATTGCTCTGGAGTGCGTAGCAGCAAGCTCGACCATACCAGGCGTTTGGATTTTTAGCCTTAATTTTCAGAGATCGATCGAAATTGTCCAGTGCTTCCTCGTAACGGCCTAATTTACTCAGGACAATCCCCCTATAATTCCAGGCATAATAACAGTCGGGTTTAATAATCAATGCAGTATCGAGACTTGCGATCGCATCATCATACCGTCCCAGATTCGCCTGGGCTGTCGCCTTGTTATACCAGGATTGATGTTTACCCGGTTTGAATTCCAGCGCCTTGTCAAAACTAACAATTGCTTCTTTGTAGCGGCACAGATGAGCCAGGGCTTTGCCATGGTTGTACCAGGCACTATAGTTATCTGGCTGAAATTTCAGGATTTTTTCAAAGCTTGCAATCGCTTCCTCGTAACGGCTTAACTTCCCTAATGCAGTTCCCTTACCATGCCATGCGGGAACGAAATTAGGCCTTACCCTCAGCGCGCATTCAAAACTTTCAATGGCCTCCTCATGACGATCCAGACTTTCCAGGACATAGCCTCGATGACTCCAGACCTTATAATCGTCTGGTTGTACCGCCAGCACCCGGTCATATTTTGCCAATGCCCCTTCTAGATGACCCAATTCCCGCAGCGCATGCGCTTGGGTAAACCAGGCATAAGAAGAATCTTCGCTCTGAGTCATACCACGCCAAAAACAGGAAGAAAATTCTGCTCAGAGGATATCAGGTAAACCGCCTACATCACCAAAAATGTCGCTTTTCCTCCGTCAAAACCACAGTTCCAAGATGAAAGGGGTTTAGTTGAAAACCTTCCTCTATTATCTCCCTGAATTGCGAATTGTCTGCGATCTGGATCGGTTATCAGCCCAACAACGATGAGACCGGGGCGAGAATTTCACCGCAGTGGCATGTGAAGCATTAATGCGGTGCTGAGGAAACCGATGATTCTCGACCATAGACTTGTGGGTCTCCAACAGATGCAAGCCATCTAGAACCGCTTCTTGAACTAATACTTCCGGTTCTCGATCGAGCATGAGTCGGAAAGCACTTGTCACCGTAACCCAATAGCTGCGATCGCAATGCTGGTTCGCAAGCAAACAAGTTATCTGCCGCACTGCAATCAAACGCTTGAGGGGATCGGGATCGGTTAAGGTATCAAGTTGACGATCGAGCTGCGCTTCGTGCCGGTTAATCTGATGATGCAGCAGGGACCAGAGTAGCAAGATCAGGATTGCCAGGATCCCTACCCCTTGTAAAATATCCCATGCAGCCAGCCAACCACTTTCTGCATCCAGCCAAACCGAAGCTGCTATATAGGCAAACAGAGTTGCAGCTCCACCACTGCCCACTGCAAAAGCGAGTTGTCGGTGCGGACCATGCAAAAAAACACGAAGATTCACAAGATATTGCTGCCAACCTCTTTCCTGAGCCAGGTAGACCAACCGCATGATCAGAACCCCTAAGCCCGTTGCCAGCAATAACCTCCAGTTCCAGAACAGCATCGTTACCGCAGCAGTCAAGATCACCAACCAAACCCCACCTCCCCAAACAGAAGTCGAGGTCAGTCGTGCTAACGGCTGCTGCAACCGGTAGCGGGCAAATGGAAATGCGCTTCTTCCTCTAAGCCCCCTCTGATCCGGCAAGGAAGGAAGTTTAGCAAAGAATTGCTGCCACCAAGACGAAGCTTGTGCCACGCTAAATGCCCCGTTCAGTAAACACTACAAAAACATGCATTCGATCGTTATTTCAATAATACTGGCTCTTTTCTTGAACCCATCCTCAAGAAAATTTCAATAGAGTGTGCTGGGTGGTGCAATGATTTTTGCATTCAATTCTTTAGTCTACACGTTTCTATGAGCGTTCTACACACCAGGAATATGCTGTCCTGACAATTCTAAATTCGGAATAGTTCTTCTTTATTTCAGCGATAATTCAATTTGTCAAGAATCATCAATCTATCTTGAGACAAAAATCAGTTTTTGAATTTTAAATTATTACTAAAAATGGGTTCTAAAGTACAATTATACTTGACTGCAGATTGTGCGTCAGTTTGCAATGCTCGCTCATAAAACTTCAAGGCTAAAAATTTGGATAACGGCAAAAATATGAAAGCTGTTATTTTTAAGCTTTTTCAGGGTTGGTCAACCCGTAAATCTTAGCCTGAAAACACGCTGGCAGCGATCGCACAGCGGCTTGCCACCTAAATTAAGAATAATTGAGTTAGCCGATCGTTGTTCAGCAACTCAGCTTCAGTCATTCAGCCCTGCCCCATGCTTACCAAGCCCTATCCGCCGCCGCAAACCGATCCACCTCTCCCCCCCAGGGAAACCCTGCCCACAATGTACGATCTGCCCAGCGAAGACCCAGAGGAACCTGGTTTGCCCGACGAATACCATGACCTGCAACCGCAACTCTTAACGCGCACTTTCCGCTGCCGCCGCTACCCGCCCCAGCGCCTCTTTACCGGTACCGATCTGAATCTGTACTATGATGCCCGCCATAGCAAATGGCACAAACGTCCCGACTGGTTCCTGGTTTTGGGTGTCCCCCGTCTCTATGATGAAATTGATTTGCGCCGGAGCTATGTAGTCTGGCAAGAGGGAGTCAATCCCTTTATCGTGGTTGAGTTGCTCTCTCCTGGAACTGCTGCTGAAGATCTGGGAGAAAACATAGATACAGCGGCAGCAGACGAAGGAAGCGAGTCCTCCTCGCTGCCCTCAGCCTCCAAATCACCTCAAGAAGACGAACTTCCGGAATCGGGTAATGGCAAGACCTGTCGCGAAAGACCTCCCCACAAATGGGAAGTATACGAACAAATCCTGCGCGTCCCCTATTACATTGTATTTAGCCGCTATACCAACCGCGTGCGTTTCTTTAAGCTCGTGGGAGGGGGCTACCAGGAACAGGCAATCGACCCTGCCAATCCTCGGATTTGGATTCCAGAACTCGAGGTTGGCCTGGGACTGTGGGACGGCAACTATGAAGGCATCAGCCGCCAATGGCTGCGTTGGTATGATGAGTGCGGCGAGTGGATTCTAACGGATACTGAACAAGCCCTCCAGGACAAGGAGTTAGCTTTAGAGCAGGTTGAACAAGAGCATCAACGGGCGGAACAAGAGCATCAACGGGCGGAACAAGAGCATCAACGGGCGGAGGCAGTGACGTTGAAGTTGCAGCAGGTGGCTCTGAATCTTTTGCAGGAAGGCATGACGGTTCAGCAAGTGGCAAAATTGATGGGACTCCAGACAGAATTGTTGACTCAGTGGCAGCAATCTAGCAAGGGTTAGAACACAACGCTGTTGTATAGCAATAGTCATACCGCTTAGGACAGAATTGAGTGCGCGTTTCGCACGCGCTCAATTCTGTCTGTCCTAACAAGCTTGGCTGTGCCATACACTCTCAATTGCGCTGGCCTGAATTTAAGCGGGGACGAAAGAGGTGGGTATGGTCTGGATGATAGAGCCGCGATCGCGCCGCCACCGCTTTCAGGGCTGGACTAATGACATAAAGGGTAGTGCGCACAAGCTGTTCTTCTGCAGTGGCGGCTGCCATTTCTGCCAGGGAAACAAGACGGACTTTCTCGTCCGGCCAGCCAAGGCGAAAACAGAGTGCAACAGGAGTATCGGCAGGATAGTGGGACTGTAGGGCAGCTTGAGCGGCAACGACGTGACGGGCACTGAGATAGAGACAGAGGCTCGCCTGATGAGCTGCAAGAGTAGCCAGCGTCTCTGACTCAGGTACCTGAGTGCGGCCGCTGATGCGGGTCAAGATGATAGTTTGCACTAATTCAGGGATGGTGAGTTCAACCTGCAACCTGGCCGCTGCAGCCTGAAATGCACTGATACCGGGAATGACCTCAAACGGAATTTCAGCCTCCGCAAGCGCTTGCATTTGTTCGTGGATAGCACTATAGAGACTGGGATCCCCAGAGTGCAGTCGGACAACAGACTGACCTGCTCGCACCCGCTCGATCATCAGGGGCACAATTTCTTCCAGGGTCAGGGTAGCTGTAGGGATCCGTTCTGCATCAGGACGAGCAAAATCGATCGCTTGTCTGGGTACCAGAGAGTCAGCAAAGACAATAACGTCTGCTTGCTGTAAAAGCCTTTGAGCTTTAATAGTCAATAGGTCTGGATCGCCAGGGCCTGCACCCACAATATACACACCTGCTGTGAGGGGAAGGGTTGTGCTGGGACAGTTGGCATTGTGCGGCAATGGCCCAACTCGATTAAGAGTGACCATCGCATGAGCATCAGCTGTTGTCATAAATTACCTAAATTCGACGATAGGGATTCAGTGCTGTCAAGTCAGGATAGAGACCGGAAGGGTGGAGGATAAAGGGAATCCAACGAGTAGAAACCATCAATTGCTCGCTTCCACTTTCTATGGCCTGTTCCTTGTTTCCCATTCCCTGGATAGGAATGGTGCTGACCTGATGGGGTGGCAACAAGCTTTACAGGGAGGCTGGGGTTAGGGTTGAATGGCGCTGACATCAGCTTGGTGGGCAATGCCCATCCTAGGAATTTCCAAGACTTGCAGGAATCGATGATTGCTTAAATAAGCGCCATTCTCCCCTGGGGAGGCCAAAATCTTGCGAATCCTCAAGAGAGATTCCGGATTCTGCCACATCTCTGGGGAATGAAGGAATGGTAGATGCACCCTGGTTCAGCCCTAGAGTAAGCCTCTAGGGCTTTTTTCATGTTTTTTTCAATTGGAGTGCATCAATGCAGAGCACATCAATAGCGTATCGGCAGTGTATAGCGCTACGCGCTGTTCATTGGTCATGGTTAATCGTTCATTGAATACTCTGAAACCACAGCATATCAAGGTTTTATAGCGTTCTGTCTCCGTTTCGATCTGTGTCCTAACCCAAATGCGTAGTGCTATATCGGCCAAGCAATCATTGCAGTAATCGCGATTGATTTGATTGGTTCAGACTCCCAGGACTTTGTCAAAACTAAAAAAATTTGGGGTTAATGCATCGAAAGCGGATCGAGAACCCTGGCTTTTTTCCTATTTATACCTGGGAAATTGGGACTTGCCGTTAGCAGCTGGGAGGTTGACCCTCGTCCCAAAATTAAAAATTGACGGAACATGAGTATCCCAGCCCCTTGGTTTCAATCTCTACTCCTTTTGTCTCTATCTGGGCTGCAATAATCCAAAAATTTTCAGGGATATTATTATGGCAATAGATCTAAGAAAATGCGAAGTTTTTCAGGCGATCTAGTTTTTCAGGCGATCTATATAGAGAGCATTCAAGCATGTCGATTGAGAAGATACAGCCCGCCAACCAACGCGATGTAAGTGTTTATATGCCTTATTATCAGGGCAACAAGCGCAATATTTTGCCCTATGCGATTGGTCTTTATCAAAAAGGATCGCTAGAAGGTCAGCGAAAAATTGAAGGAGGGAGCAGTATTCCCTTTGTCGCGACCTGGAATGTCTCTTCCTTACCTGCAGAATTGACGCGCTGTCGGCTGCAATTTGATGGTAACGCTGAATTAAGTTACGAGATTACGATGGCCAATTCTGAACTGGTCAATTTCCTGATTGAGGTTTTGATGAGCTTTAAGCGTTCTCGAATTGCAGATTTTTCTCAGACGTTCTATCGCAAACTTCTTCGTTTGGATGACTAACTTCTCCCTCCCGTCGATCTATCCTTGACGCAGATCTCGTCCAAACCTGCCTGCTTTCGGTCCAAAATAAGGGAGTTGGAGATCGAGTGGATGTCTGAGTGGGTAAAAGTCCTACGGACTTTTGCTGAATGGATAGCCCGTTGATGTGCTCTATCCATTCGGCAGATCTCGCCCAAAACTTTATTCTCTCGTTCCAAAATGGAAAAGTTGACGATTGGGTGTACGTCTCAGCTGACCAAAGCCCTACGGACTTTTGCCGAATGGATAGTTGATGCAATCGGGAGAATGTCTATTGGACCAGGACAACCAGGATCGCTATCTCTATGGGGGTATCGAGTACCTGGCTGGTGATTGGGTATGGTGTAAATGCATTCAAAAGTAATATTTTTGAACTAAATTTGTGTCTCTAAACAAAGTGCAATTTTTTTATTTTTTGTTGTAATCGCAATTTCCATTGCGATCGCATTCGATTAAGGGGGAGAGTTCACCTAGAATGAGGACTAAAGAAAACTCATTTTTAGTCTAGGAGCGAGGGCGTGCCAAAATCTGCTAAGTATCTGCTGGTTGGCTCAACAGAAGCTTACAGCGGCAAATCAGCAGCTGTTCTAGGTGTGGCGAATCAATGTCAGGAGAAAGGGCTGGACATTGCTTACGGGAAACCCATCGGCACCTGTTTGAGTAACGCGCCTATGGCCGAGGTGGACGAAGATGTCCGTTTTATGGCCCAGACACTGAAGCTCCCTGATACTCGCCTGCGCCCCACTCTGCTCTGTTTAACCCCAGAGACAACCCAAAAGCGTCTAAAAAAAGAAGATCAGCAAGATTATCGGCAAGCCCTGGCCAGCTATTTGCAGATTCAAGGAGGAGATTTAGTCATTTTGGAAGGCCCTGGCACTCTCGATGAAGGGAGTCTCTTTGGCTTACCGCTGTTGGCGGTTGCTCAGGTGGTTGATGCATCAATTCTCTTAGTGGCTCGCTTTTGTTCTGTGCGATCGGTTGACATGCTTTTAGCGGCTAAACAGCGCCTGGGCAGTCGTTTGCTGGGAACTCTCCTGAATGACATCCCCGTAGAACAGCTGGAGAATGTTAATACAACGGTTAAACCGTTCCTGGAACAGCAGGGCATTCCAGTGTTTGGTATGTTGCCTAGCAGTAAATTATTGCGAAGCGTTACTGTTGGTGAATTAGTCCGTCAGCTTAAGGCAACGGTTATCTGCGGTGCTGAACGCTTGGAGTTGCTTGTGGAAGAGTTGACCATTGGGGCAATGAATGTCAGTTCAGCATTGGAATACTTCCGCAAAGGGAGCAATATGGCTGTTGTCACAGGTTGCGATCGCACTGATATCCAGCTTGCTGCCCTGGAGACCTCGACCCATTGTCTGATCTTGACGGGTCATATGAGCGCACCTAATCCAATGGTTCTCAGTCGCGCTGAGGATTTAGAGATCCCCATACTCTCGGTGGACCGCGATACGCTGACCACCGTCGAGATCATAGAACACACCCTGGGTCAGGTACGTTTGCATGAACCCGAGAAGGTTCATTATATTCAAGCAATGATGACCCAGAGTTTTGATATAGAGCGCTTGATGACTCAACTCGGCCTGGACATCGCTGTGCCCCTTCACTAAGCTGCATTGCGTTGTCAATTCTGGCAATTCTATGTCAGCAATGCAAAATCAGCAGTCCTCAAATCCTGATAAAAATAGAAATTTACAATTTTCAATCAATTCCTGACATAACTGGGAAGTTTATTTTGAAAGCCCTGCGGAGCAAGGCTTTCAAAATAACTACTTTTCCGTTCTAGCACGAAGAAATGAGGGTTAGCGCCCTATTCGGGGGCGCTAACCTTCTAAGTCGTTTCCTGAATTGACGGGATAACGCAAACTCCTTCTGAAGTTGGGATTGTCAATTTTGTACTCCAGCAACTCACTGATTTTTCAAGGTTTTATCTCGGAACAGGAATTACAACTGCCACTCTGTTTGCTAAAATAGCGAGGTTGTTCAGTCTAATACTGTCTTTTGAGTCAATCAATAGACCTCCCTAAGGTAGACGAGTTTTTACAAGAGCTGGCAACAATCCAGCAAACGGGTGCCAAACGGATTGCTCTGTTGGGATCTCGGCATGTTCCCATCACTCACCAACATTTGATTGAGATGATGAGTTATGCGCTTGTTTTGTCAGGAAATCGTCTCATTACATCGGGTGCAACGGGCACTAATTCTGCAGCGATTCGAGGGGCCATGCGTGCCGATCCGAATTTGCTCACTGTTATTTTGCCTCAGAGCTTGGCGCGCCAACCTCAGGAATCGCGCAATCAGTTAGCAGATGTGATTCATCTGGTCGATAACCCGAGTAATGATTCTCTCTCTCTTGCTGAAGCGAGTGCCCTGTGCAATCAGGAAATTGTTTCTCGCTGTCAGCAACTCATTTGTTTCGCCTTTCACGATAGTCATACCTTGCTGCAATCCTGTCGAGATGCTGAGGATCAGCGGCGGGTCGTGACGCTGTTTTATTTTGACTGAAAGCAAGTTCGGCTAAAACGATTGTGCAATTCCAGATCCTTCAGTTATGGCTTCAACCTCTTCATTTGACATTGTTAGCGATTTCGATCGGCAGGAGTTGGTGAATGCAGTCGATCAGGCTAAACGCGAAATCAGCAATCGCTACGATCTAAAAAGCACCAATACAACTCTGGAATTAGGAGAAACGGAGCTTGTCATTAATACTGAAAGCGAGTTTACGTTGGATGCGGTCAATACCATCCTGCAAACAAAAGCAGCCAAGCGCCAACTTTCGCTGAAGATTTTTGACTATGGCACGGTGGAAAAGGCGAGTGGCAATCGCGTGCGCCAGCATATTACCTTGAAGAAAGGGATTGATAAGGAGCTGGGCAAGCTGATCTCAAAGTCGATTCGAGATCAATTCAAAAAGGTTCAAGCTTCGATCCAGGGCGATGCAGTGCGGGTTTCTAGCAAATCTAAGGACGATCTCCAGAATGCGATCGCGTATTTAAAGCAAGAAGATTGGCCAGTAGCGTTGCAATTTATTAACTATCGCTAGATACCATTTTGGATTTTAGATTGCCGATTTTGGATTGAAGAAAGGCTGACTGGGCAAGCGTCCCATTTGGGCAGTCATTTTGCACAATTTCATCAGTTGCATCTTTAAGGCAAATGGGTATGACTGATCGATTATTGCCTGTGAAATCTCGCTGGATGTTTGACCAACATCTTTGCATTAGACCTGTCCGAGAATTGGAGTGGAAGCCCCCTTCCGGGGAGGCTTCCACTCCAATTTCCAGTGAGTCTATTATTTAACCTGACACCTGACACCTCGCACCTGACACCTGATTTATTTGTTTTTCTTTGCGCAAACGCTGCAGGGTTGCAGGCCATTTCTTTCAAAGATCTCGGCGCTGCGATCGCACACCAGATTGTCATTGTGCTCCATCATGAAATCATACATTAAGCTTTTCCAGATCTGGCAGTCTTCCTGGAAATGATATTTTTTGCTTTTTCCCCGCAGATCGGCGATAAAGTTTCCGACAGGATTGCGAACGCTGAATTGAAAACTCTCACTCTCGCCCTGGGGAACTGGCCGGATGGCAGGTTGGGGAACTGCAACATCTGGGGGGGGAAGCGATCGCGCGCGATCTTGTTTGACAGGCGATGTCCAGATCAGGAGCGATCGCACATCTTCTAGCAAGACCAGGTCTGGATTTTCTTCCAACAAAATTTCCAGCCGATTGATGCGATCTTGAACGGTGACATCGCTTGGAGCCATAGAAAATTCAGCGATAGCCTGCTTCACGATCCGTTCAGTGAGGAGATAGTTCCTTTCAGCGCGATCGCGATCGCCCAGAATTTTATCCAACAGCGGATAGTATCGCGGACGCAAACGCACCAAATTGGCTTGAATACGATATCGCTGCAGCTTCAATATTGCAGTCAATCCCTCCCCACTCGCTGCCGCATCAACCTGCTGCTTTTGATGGGAAAGCAAACGGATGATTTCCAGCATCAACCCATATCGGGCATCAAGCCGATTGAGCATAGCTGCCCGCTTTTTCAACCGGGAAGCCTGGTCAGCGTCTTGTTGATTCAGACTGGATGCATCACGATTGACCGCCTGACTCGCGACATCCTGACTCGATTCGAGGCCATGAAGTTCAAAATCCCCAAGACTGCGCTCTAGGCGCTTGATCTCATTCCACAAGCCCCCCTGCAGCGAAAACGTCAGCAACGAAAGGAGTAATGGCCAGATTGCGCCCACAGAGAATGCCCCCCATGCCAGCAAACTCAACAGCATCCAACCCACAAACGTCCCCACCAGTCGGAAGACAACTAGAACGTAACTCAGCGGTTCCGCGTTGACACAGACATCGCCCAAGTCACCAAACGCGACTGTAGTCGTCCCCCGTGCCTCTTCCTGCTGCAACAATTCAACTCCGAATCGAAAATGAAAACATGAGCGCCATTTCAGTCCAGATGTAGCACAAGCCTCCCACACCTGCAAGCTGCTTGCTCAACACTCCCGTCCGCGTAAAATAGAGAAAGGCAGGAGACAGAAGGCAGGAGGCAGGAGCAAAATTCGATAGCTTAAGAAGAAAGGCAGAGGGCAGAGGGCAGACGGCAGGAGGCAAAATTCGATAGCTTATAAGATAGAAAGGCAGAGGGCAGGAGGCAGAAGACAAAATTCGATAGTTCCGAAGAAAGGTAGAGAGCAGGAGGCAGAAAACAAAACTCGATGCTGATGACCAGAATTTCAAAACTAAATCGTGTGAGTCTTCTTCCTCTGCCGTTTGCCTTAAACTTTCCCGTCTGCCCTCTGCCCTCTGCCGTCTGCCTTAAACTCTGCCGTCTGCCGTCTGCCCTCTGCCCTCTGCCCTCTGCCTTCCATCTCCCAAAATCGTCAATCCAAACTCCAAAGTTGATGAATTGAAGCATGACAAATAATGACTATGAATGCGATGTAGCCATTGTTGGCGGTGGGATTGTCGGTGCAACTCTAGCCGCCGCCCTTAAGGATTCGGGACTTCGTGTTGCCTTGATTGAAGCCCAACCTCACTCGATAGCGGTTGCAAAAGGCCAAGCTTATGCAATCTCGTTGTTGTCCAGTCGCATTTTCCAAGGAATTGGGGTGTGGGAGCAAATCTGGCCCCAGATTGCTCCGTTTCGACGCATTCGACTCTCGGATGCCAACGCTCCCCAGGTTGTGCAATTCTCACCCCCGGATTTGGGCACTCGGGTGCTGGGCTATGTCGCAGAACATCGGGCGCTGCTTTCAGCACTCCAGAATTATTTGCAGTCCTGCGACAATGTACGCTGGTTCTGTCCAGCGAAAGTCACTCATGCAGCTTATGCGGTGGATGGGGTAACGGTGCAGTTAGATTTGGCGGGAGAAAGACGAATGCTGCGATCGCGCTTACTGGTCGCAGCAGATGGGGTGCGATCGCAGCTTCGTCAACAGGCCAGCATCCGTACCGATGGCTGGCAATATTGGCAATCCTGCATTGTCGCCACCCTCAAACCCGAAAAATCCCATAACAACATTGCCTACGAACGCTTCTGGCCCAGTGGCCCTTTCGCCATTCTGCCCCTACCCAATAACCGCTGTCGCATCGTCTGGACGGCACCCCACATTGAGGCCCAGACCCTTGTCAAACTCAACGATCGGCAATTCCTTGCGGAACTGCACCAGCGCTACGGCAACCAGATGGGCAATCTGGAACTGGAAGGAAACCGCTTTATTTTCCCTGTACGACTGATGCAGAGCCGTCGCTACGTCAAATTGCGCCTCGCCCTCATTGGCGACGCTGCCCACTGCTGCCATCCTGTTGGCGGCCAGGGCCTCAACATGGGCATCCGAGACGCCGCTGCTCTTGCCCAGGTCATCCAAACATCCTGGAATCGCAAAGAAGACATCGGCAGCCTGCCCGTACTCAAACGCTACGAACGCTGGCGCAAACGAGAAAACCTCGTCATTCTCGCCTTTACAGACTTCCTGGTACGCTGCTTCTCCAACCGCTTCTGGCCTCTGGTTATCGTACGACGCCTGGGTTTAGTGCTGTTGCGCTGGCTCCATCCGTTGAAACGCTACGCCTTGCGACTCATGACTGGACTCTGGGGACGTCCGCCTCAGTTAGCTCAGCGTTAACAAAGTAGACGTAGTAATTTAAGACATGAATTGGATCCTGGAACCTTCGCCCCCAGGATCCAATTGGCCCTCCTATTAGACTCTCCGGAAACTGGAGTGGGATCCCCCCTGAGGGGGGATCCCACTCCAGTTCTCAGACAGGTCTATTGAACAATGCCACAAGGTAGAATGAGCTAGTAAATCGTAGGATGCGTATAGACCTTCGGTCAATAGCCTGACAGCATGGCTCCGCTAAAGCGCTAGCGTAACGCATTAAGCCCATATCCACGATGCGTTACGGCTATTACCTAACACACTCTACTGGTATGACACCCCTAAAATTGTGTAAATTCGTAGTTGGCACTTTAGTGCTGCCGAGGTCGACTGAGGGCACTACCTTCCAAATCATGTAGATATCAGATGTACCATCTAACCCTTAGCACTGAGTGGCACTTGCTTAAGCAAGAGTTGAGCACTGAAAGCCCTTAAATTCCGTAGGTTGGGCAATGCCCACCAACCTTACGTCAGTGTCATTCACCCCGAGCACCCGACATCTGACCCCTATCAAAGCAAAATTTATTCAGCAGTCTATTGCATTTGCCGATTTTTATAGTACAATTGAACCATTCTCGCAAAAATTGCTAATCAAACAGAGAATAAGGATGGTTTCACTATGGGGCGTGGAGGGAAACGTCCAGGCGCAGGTCGGCGTCGGGGTAGCGGCAAATATGGGGAGCCGACCCGACCAGTCCGTTTGCCCATCAGTTGGGCCAGTAGACTACCAGAACTGCTCAAAGATCTACGTTCCTGCTCCAAGGATAATGAAAGTCTGGCCCTGATAAACGAAGTTTATCAACCAGATAACTCAACCATTCAATTCTTACCATTCTATCTAGCACCCGTTGCTGCTGGTTTCCCCAGCATCAGCGAAGACTGTATTGAGAGAGAACTCGACATCAGCCAGCATTTGCTATCTTCTCCTGAATCCACGTTCCTTGCCCGAGCAACCGGTGAATTTGCGATGGATTTGGGCATCTATCCTGAGGATCTATTGATCGTTGACACGACGCTCTCACCCCAAGATGGCAATATTGTCATCGCTGCACTTGAGGGCGAATTGACCCTCAAACGCCTTTATCAAACCCCAGAAAAAATCCTGCTCTTGCCTGAAACAGCCGACTATTCCCCTTTATCTATTTCCCCCAATAAGCACATCCTTATTTGGGGGATTGTTACTCACATCATTCATGCTCTTTAGGAGGAACACAGCCATGACCGGAATCACCCTTGGTGCAGCCTGGTTGCTCATCGTTCTTGGTTGTTTCGTGCTCGCTGACCTTGAACGCTAATTCCATGAGGCTCGTTCTATGCTCCCCCGGCTAAAACTAAAATTGAATCGAAAGCAAGTTTCTAGTGCTGCCTTGATGCTGGCTGCTCTGCTATTTACCGGCCTTGCTTTTCGCTCCAAAGGCCCTCCCCAGGACAGCAATCTTGACGATCGTTGCCTGGAAATTGTCAATGCCGGGGCCCAACTGCCAGCTCAGAAGCTAGACAACTTGAGAAATTATTTGAGTAACAAGCGTACTGCCGTCCGCCAATTGTTGGGACAACCCTATTGTTTGTTGCCCAAAACTGCCGTCCGTTCTGGGGTCATCACAGAACGCGAAGCCTACCGTTTAGGAGACGATATCTGGGCGATTCTCGCCTACGAAAATGATAGTCTCATCGGCTATGCTCGCGATCCAGTAAAGTTGGCTCAACCCAGTCAGAAAGAAATTTCGTTGCGGCAGACCTGGAGCTTGCAGGCAGGCGAATCAATTGAAGGTCATCGCGTTGTCAGCGGTCTGGGCGATCTGTCGGTCGCCCTAAAAGATGAAGTCTATGCTCCAGCCGATGGCATAGTCTATGGTCGTTTTGTCTTGATCAGCGAGGGGACAGTTACCCAAAGCCAGCAAGATTGTCTTGTCTTTTCCAGTCCCCAGATCCCCGCTTATTTACTCCAGTTATGTGGGTTGGATAAGCGTCGTCTGGGTTTTGTTAAACGAGGTGGCGTCTTGGGTAAGGCTCAGGGCTATCTACACTTGGCTCTGTTGCGCCATGACGAACAATGGGTATTCGTTTCTCCGTCACCCGATCTATTGAAACGATTATTGAGAAAACCCTGAAGTAAGGAGGATAAGGAAAATATGAAATTGCATGTGAAGTTGTGTTGGCTATTGTTGGGCTGGTTAGTTAGCATTCTAGTTTTATTAGGAAGTAGTCTGGCAGCGCGGGCAGATGTGGGTCTCCATGAGGTGGGTCTGAATTTTGACGTATCAGAACCGGGAACGGTGACGACACAGGATCGGAGTCAGAGTATGGACTCAAGCAGAAATGTTTCCGACCTGAACGCTATCGTATCTGACCGGGTTGAAAGTGGCGTTCTGGATTTCAGCGTCAAGGACGATCGGGTTGAAAGCAGCGTTCTAGATTTCAGTATCAAGGACGATCGGGTATCGGCTCAATCATCGTCAGATTCAATTGAGGAACAATCGCTGAGCGATGCAGCGGAATTGTTTGCCCCGCAACAGGTAGAGACCACGAAACAAGCAAGAACAACGACTGTCGCGCAAGTGGTAGCACTACGGCGAGCGATTATTGGTCAGGAAAGCGGTGGTAAGTTCGACATTGTCAATCCTCATTCAGGGGCCCTGGGGTATGCACAGCTGATGCCTGCCAACGTCAAGGCATGGGGACGAGAGGCACTGGGATATGCGCCGAGCAAACGGCAGTTTCTCAGTCAGCCAGAACTGCAGTTGCGTATTGTCGATCATAAAATACAACAGTACTGGCAGCAGGAACTTCAGGCGACAGGAGGAGAGGAGCAAACAGCAGTGTTACGGGTAGCGAGTCGCTGGTATTCAGGCAATGCGAATTTGTATACCTCGACCCGCCCTCAATATTATCGAGCGAAGAATGGTAAGCATTATCGCTATCCCAGTATTTCAGCCTACAGCTGGTCGGTATGGCGCAAGTACCAGAAGCAGCGTGGGTAGCCTGGAGGTAATAATTTTTGCGCACACGGTTTCTATCTGGGCGCGCAAAAATTATTATTGCTGACACGACTTGGAAGGTTATTTTGAAAGCCTTGTTCTGCAAGGCTTTCAAAATAACCTTTTTTCCGTTCTGGTACGAAGAAATGGGGTTTAGTGCCCCTAAGGGGGAGCTAAGCCTCAAAGTCATGCATTAACCACTACCCTAGTGTGGAGATTAGTGTTTGGAGGTGAATGGCACCGAATCGAGTGCCATTCAATCTTGAGTTGTATGAAAAACAAGTCTATCCGCCTAAACTCTTGAGGTTGAGCGGCACCATGTCGCCATTGGTGGTGAAGCCGAGCAACATGGCTTCATTGGGATGGATGAGTTGGCCAGTAAGGACGCATTGTTGTTCTTGTCGCGCCGTTGCGGGAATACTGGCCCGGATATCGGAGCGAGAGAACTGCGGCCTGTAGTCGCCAGATTTTTGCTGGATGTAGTTCCACAGAACGTTGCGAATCAGGGCTTGATATCCCTGGTTGCCTGCTAGTTCTTTGAGCTTGTTTTTTAGCTCTCGCTCGAGACGGATGCTGGTGACTTCCATGTCAGTCGTCGATGTGCGAGTGAGGGTCTGCATGGGATTCCTCCTAACTAAAACTAATGGACTAAAAGGGATGAGCAGGCTCGTAATACAAGTGTAGTATGCCAGAGAGAATATTCCCATTAATCTGACATTAATCTGTTCAAAAACAGCTGAATTGGTTGTTTGTCATTTGGGTAGTCCTCCAGATGGAAGAATTTTTGAACGCTACTGTCATTTGAGGGATGGATTGGAGGCTGGGGCCTTGTTGCCCTTTGTTCCAATCCATTGGGGCTTTCCTGGCTTTCTTTCGCGATCGCAAGTAAAGAAAGTTTACAATTAGAACTGATGGGAAAGTTTTCGGAGCCAGGGTATGAAGCGAATTGTCTTGATTGCTGGGTTTGAAACGTTCAATGCGGGGCTGTATCGCAAGGCAGCAATGCTGACAACGGAGCGCTGTCCGGAGTTGGAGATTCAGGTGTTTTGCGATCGCGACCTCACTAGCCAACCGGACACCGTCGCTGCTGCGCTTCAGGATGCTCAAATATTCTTCGCCAGCCTGATCTTCGACTACGATCAAGTCTTGTGGTTGCGAGAACGGGTGCAACATATCCCCATTCGGCTGATCTTCGAGTCTGCCCTGGAACTGATGAGCCTGACTCAGTTAGGAGCCTTCAAAATTGGCGATAAACCGAAAGGCATGCCCAAACCGATTAAATTTATCCTCAGCAAATTCTCCAGCGGACGCGAAGAAGACAAACTGGCAGGTTACCTCAGCTTTTTGAAAACGGGACCCAAATTGCTCAAATTTATCCCAGCCAAAAAAGTTCAGGATCTGCGCAACTGGTTAATTATCTATGGCTACTGGAATGCGGGCGGCTCTGACAACGTTGCTGCCATGGGCTGGATTCTGGCTGAAAAATATCTGGGCTTAACCATTGGTGAAATCCCCCCGCCGATTGAAACCCCTAACATGGGATTGTTACATCCGGATTATCAAGGCTACTTTGAATCGCCCCGCGAGTATCTGGACTGGTACAAGGAAAAGATTGACAAATTGGAGCGTTCTGATGTTGACAAATTGGAATCTCAAAAATTGTCCAACCCTTCAACCTTTCAACCCTTCAACCCTTCGCACCCTGTCGTCGCGATTTTACTGTACCGCAAACATATCGTCACAAAGCAACCTTACATTCCTCAATTGATTCGCTACTTTGAAGTCGCAGGCTTGATACCGTTACCGATCTTCATTAACGGTGTTGAAGGGCATGTAGCAGTGCGGGATTGGTTGACCTCCAGTCACGAAATTGAGCAACGGCAGCAGGGTAAGATTGAAACGCGATCGCTCTCGAAGGACGCTGTCGCAGTGGATGCAGTCGTTTCTACCATTGGATTTCCCCTGGTTGGCGGCCCTGCGGGTTCCATGGAAGCGGGTCGTCAGGTGGCAGTGGCGACGCGAATTCTGGCCGCAAAGAACATTCCGTATATCATTGCCGCACCGCTATTAATTCAGGATATCCACTCCTGGACGCGCCAGGGCATTGGTGGTTTGCAAAGCGTTGTCCTTTATGCGCTACCGGAACTGGATGGGGCGATTGATACGATTCCGCTGGGGGGATTAGTGGGAGAAGATATTTATTTAGTTCCGGAACGGGTGAAGCGTTTAACGGGACGGGTTAAACGCTGGATCGAGCTACGACGAACGCCTGCGACCGAGCGGCGACTGGCGATTCTGCTCTACGGCTTTCCGCCGGGGTACGGTGCTGCAGGAACTGCGGCGTTGTTGAATGTGCCGCGATCGCTGCTCAATTTGCTCCACGAACTCAAGGCCCAGGGTTATAAAGTGGGCGATCTGCCTGTAGATGGCGAAGAATTGATTCGCTGGGTGAAAGCGGCGGATGAAGGTATCGCACGTGCGGACAATGGGAAGCATCAGGAGCAGGCAATATCTGCTCCGTCGCCTGTTCTCCAACATGAGCAGATTGCCCCCCTTGTTCCCAAAGCAGTGCTCAATACGGTCAATGTCAAAACCCTGGAGCGCTGGCTGGGTTACCTGCTGACGACACGCATTGAGAAACAGTGGCAATCGCTGACAGGGACAGGAATCAAGACAGTAGACGATGCATTTCAGGTGGGGGGCGTGCAGTTCGGTAACGTATGGATCGGTGTGCAGCCACCCCTGGGCATTGCGGGCGATCCGATGCGACTGATGTTCGAGCGGGACATGACACCCCATCCCCAGTATGCTGCCTTTTATCAATGGCTCCAGCACGAATTTCAGGCAGATGCGGTGGTTCACTTTGGCATGCACGGTACGGTGGAGTGGCTACCGGGTTCTCCTTTGGGCAATACGGGCTATTCCTGGCCTGATATTCTGTTGGGGGATTTGCCCAATCTCTACGTCTATGCCGCCAATAATCCGTCGGAGTCAATTTTAGCGAAACGGCGGGGCTATGGGGTGCTGATTTCCCACAATGTGCCCCCCTATGGTCGCGCAGGATTATACAAAGAGTTGATCGCATTACGGGATCTGATTGCCGAGTACCGGGAAGATCCAGAAAAGAACGCGTTGCTGAAACAGGCAATTTGCCAAAAGATTGTCGATAGCGGTTTGGATGAAGATTGCCCGCTGGTGGAGGCGAAACGGTTGGGAATTGCCTTTACGCCGAGTAACGTAGGATTGTTTAGCGATCGCGTTTTCCAGAACTACCTGGTTGAGCTGTACGAATATTTACAAGTCGTTGAACAACGGCTTTTTTCATCAGGACTGCATACGTTGGGCGAAGTACCGACAGTAGAAGGTTTAAAATCTTATCTTGAGGCGTATTTTGGTGAGGCGTTTTTACCAGAGGATGCGATCGCAAAACTCCACACCGGAGCTGACCGACAGGAAATCCTCAATCTCTGGCACCGCTGGCAGCAACTGCAAACCCAAAAAGCAGATTTCCCTGTAGAAGCAGATTTCGTAGCCAGGCTGGACGAGGCGATCTCGATCCGCAATTTACTGATGCAGACCGACGACGAACTAACCAATCTGCTGCGGGGCCTCAACGGCGAGTACATTCCGCCCGCACCGGGCGGCGATCTGTTGCGAGATGGGCCGGGTGCCCTGCCCACTGGCCGAAACATCCATGCCCTCGATCCCTATCGCATGCCATCACCTGCTGCCTACGAACGGGGGCGCGAGATCGCCCGCAAAATTATCGCCCAGCATCAGCAAGACCCGGGTGACTATCCTGAAACCGTCGCGGTGATGTTGTGGGGACTGGACGCGATCAAGACTCGCGGTGAGTCCCTCGGTATTGTGCTGGAGCTGGTGGGGGCAGCGCCTGTAAAAGAGGGCACTGGACGGATCGTTCGCTACGATTTGATGCCTCTGGAGTCGATTGACCATCCCCGCATTGATGTGCTGGCCAATCTGTCGGGTATCTTTCGGGATAGCTTTGTCAATATCGTCGAGTTGTTAGACGATCTGTTTCGGCGGGCGGCGGAGGCAGCGGAACCTGTAGAGCAAAATTTCATTCGCAAGCATGCCCTAACGTTGCAGTCTCAGGGGGTGGAGAATGCCTCAGCGCGGTTGTTTTCCAATCCAGCGGGGGATTTTGGTTCTCTGGTGAACGAGCAGGTGACGGATGGTAATTGGGAGTCGGGGGAGGAGTTGGCGGCGACCTGGCGCGATCGCAACAGTTTCAGCTACGGCAGACAGGACAAAGGCCAGGCTCGCCCCGAAATCCTCAATCAGCTGCTGCAAACCACCCGCCGCATTGTCCAGGAAATCGACTCGGTGGAATACGGCCTCACCGACATCCAGGAATACTACGCCAATACAGGCGGACTGAAACGGGCTGCCGAGCAGCAAGGCGGCCAAGCCGTCAGCGCCAGCTTCGTCGAAAGCTTCTCCAAAGACACCACCCCCCGCGACCTGGACGACCTGCTGCGCCTGGAATACCGCACCAAACTGCTCAATCCCAAATGGGCCGATGCCATGGCCGCCCAGGGATCGGGCGGAGCCTATGAAATTTCCCAGCGTCTGACCGCCTTGATCGGCTGGGGCGGCACCGCCGACTTCCACGACAACTGGGTCTACGACCAGGCAGCAGACACCTATGCCCTGGACGAGGAAATGGCAGCCAAACTGCGAGAAGCCAACCCGGAAGCCTTCCGCAACATCGTCGGCAGGATGCTGGAAGCCAACGGTCGCGGCTTCTGGCAACCGAGCGAAGAACGCTTGCAAAAGCTGCGCGAACTGTACGAACTCACCGATGAAGAGCTGGAAGGGATCAATTAAGCATTCAAAATTCAGAAATTAACAATTCAAAACTAAGGGATCGTCAAGAAATAACTCCATATTTTTACGATTACGACAGTCGCCTTGTAGGGTGTGTTAGCATTAGCGCAGCCATGCCGATAGGCTATAGCGTAACGCACCACGCTTACCTAGATGGGGTGGTGCGTTACGCCTATCGGCTAACCTAGCCTACCAGACTTTCATGGGAGAACCAATCAGTTATCTCGATAAAATTGTCATCCTGGGAATTTGCGGGTGAAAAAGTTGCTTCGATCTCCGCTTGCTCTGCATCATCGACATAGGGAAGCAGCAGTTCAAAGAACTTGAACCATTCTTCACGCATCACTTCTCGTACGCTTTCTTTAATCGTTGCTTTGAGCAGCTGGATATCCAGGGTGTTTGCGGGTTCCATGCATTGTTCTCCACTCTGTCCCAATTCTAACGATTCAACGGATAGCGAAGGTGAAAAAATTTCTGTTTTGCTGAGGTGAGGATGAGTCATGGGGGGGGGTGCGATCGCGCTAGAGTGACATCTATCATTCCCCAACCAGTAAAGCCTGTATCTACCTGAGCACAGTCATCTCCCACTTCATAATTTGCTGCTTTCAAACCACTTTTAATAAGGGCCGCGAATATGTGCTGCAACCTCTGCCTGGTAAAACTGCGCCAGTTGCCCGTGCAACCCGCGTTTCAAAGGTGGTAAGTCGCTAACACCAGCATTCGCCGCGATTTGCTGCGGATTTCGAGCCCCTGGGATGATAACGCTAACGGCGTCGTAGTCAAGACACCAGCGCAGCGCCATTTCAGTCATAGTCAATTTATTGGGAACATGGAACTGTAATGTAGTAGCCAGTTCAACTCCCGTTTCAAAGGGAATCCCTGCAAAGGTTTCGCCAACATTGAAAAGTTGGCCGTCACGGTTGAAGGAACGATGATCGTTGTCGGGGAAGCGACTGTCTCTGGTGAATTTTCCCGTTAGCAAACCGCTGGCAAGGGGCAGACGAACAATGAGCGCAACGCCTTTGCGTTTCGCAACATCAAATAGAGCGGCAATGGGTTTTTGCCGAAAGAGGTTGAAAATAATTTGCAGCGAGGCCAGGTCATCCTGTTGCAGACAGAGGAGTGCTTCATCCATCGATTCGACGCTGACTCCAAAGCGCTGGATTTTGCCATCCTGCTGCAGGTGACGCAGCCATTCAAAGACCTCGCCTTGTTGGAGCACCTCGGTCGGAAGGCAGTGGAGCTGCAACAGGTCAAGCGTATCAACCCCTAACCGCTGCAGACAGGCGTCAGTGTGGCGACGAAACACTTCAAATGAGAAATTTTCTGGCCAGCCCGGTTCGGGGAAGCGTCCGATCTTGGTGGCGACAAAAACATTTTCAGCACCGCTTTTGAGGAATTTGCCTAAGATCTGCTCGCTGCGCCCGCTGCCATAAACATCAGCTGTGTCAAAAAAAGTGACGCCACTTTCGACTGCAGTCTCGAGGGTGGCCAGAGCATCGGCTTCGCTGACATCGCCCCAGGAGGTGCCACCGAGCTGCCAGCAGCCCATGCCGACTTCTGAAACCTGCAGATTGCTGCGACCAAAAACTCTTTTTTTCATAGGGGTTGGGGGTTCAAGGTTGAGTAAGGATGATTGGTCTTGGACCTCTGGGTCGATCCGACTCTAAACTTTTGTTTGTAAGTCAGTACTTTAAGTGATTCCCAAAGGCTTATGTAATTGCTTTAGCAATACTACAAACTTTAACCGATCGAGCGGTAAACCGCTCTGGGAAGTGGACCGTGTCAGGAACCTGGCGTTAGTCAAGGTTGGGCGGATCGCTAGATTTGTAGGATGGGCAAAGCGGAGGGTGCCCATCGCGAGCCTGTGATGGGAACGGGTCGGCCCTTTGCCCATCCTACTGAATAATTCCTATTCTTTCCCTTTGCCAGTAGAGGGGGGGGGAATTTCAGGGACAGGATCGTAGCCACCAGGATGAAAAGGATGGCAGCGCGAGATACGGCAGAGGGCCATCCAGCTGCCGCGAGCAGGGCCAAAGCGCTCAATCGCCGTCAGAGCGTATTGGGAGCAGGTCGGGTGAAAGCGGCACACGGGAGGGAACAAGGGGGAGAGCAGGAGGCGGTAGCCGCGAATCAGGAGCAGGAGCAAGCGTTTCATCTGTTATTCAGGAGCAAGTTTGAAGGTTTGAAAGTTGGCAGGTTTGAAGGTTGGCAGGCTTGAAGGTTGGCAGGCTTGAAGATTTGAAGGGTTTTAAGTTAGCGGGTGTCCGCTCGAAGGAAGTGTTGGAGAGATATGTTTTGGCGTTTGAAGCGAGGGGAATGCGGAGAGATTGATTCGCCTTGAAAAATTGAGATTAAGGCGTTATCGCACTACGAGAATAGAGTATTACAGAACAAGAAGCGAAAAAACAGTGCGGTCAACCTTTCCCTTCTACCTTCTACTGGACTAGCATAACCAACTTTGGCACAATAGGATTAGGTGGTCGAAAAGGCTATAATCCTTATTCGATAGACCTTGGAAGCACTAAAGTGCCAACTACAAATTTACATAATTTTAGGCGTGTCATACCACTGCCTTCTGCCCTCTGCCTTCTATCCAATACCTGCCCGGAATGTCTGAATTGACTTTGTGGCATCCTGGATGGTCAGGCAGTGGCTCAGGAAGGTAATATCCAAATTGGGCAAAAGCTGGCTGCGATCGACCCACTGATATTCATTGCCTTGCAGACTATAGAGCGAAAATTCTCCTGCTTTCCAGAACCAGCCTTCTTTGACTCCAAACCGCTGATAGCGTGCTAGTTTTGCTTTCGTGCCGCTGGTAAGCACGATTTCGATAGCGAGTTCAGGGGCGAACTCTCCAGTTCTAGGTTGGGTCAGATAGTAGGACAAATCTGCTTCAGCGCTGCTGCCTTTTGCTTCCGCTTCCAGGGTGGCGCTACCCGTGGGAATAAATGGGATATTATTTTCGATGAAGTAGAAGACCAGAATAGCACTCAGGATAGAAGTAATAATTTCATGTTCAGGGGAGATAGTCATGAATTCAATACATCCATCCAGGTAAAACAGCCGCAACCCTGGAACTTCTTCTTGTTCCAGCAATGTCTGAATTTTTTTGAACTGTTGCCAGCTGTATCGACCGGGCAAGCAAAAATATTGCTCTGCAGCAGACTGGTACTGCAGATTAAGGGAGGGTAAATCCCCAACAGCGGACAAAGTATCAGCGCCAGTCATGGGTCTAACCCTTTTTGGAGATATTCTTGAAAATTCTTCACAAAAGTTTCATCTCACTCTGGCAGTTGGGTAGGATCGGGAAACCCATTGTCACCATAACATTTCCCTCCCAGGAACGCGATCCGGCAGGGTAGCAATTTGGAGTAGCGATCGATAAGTCAGGATTTTTGAGCCTGTGGGTGTTCTATCCGCACGCTCAAAAATTCTTGCTCCTGGAGAACTAGCAAAATTTGCAGTGGTTACAATATGGAGGCGATTCAATGATAGACGAAGATGACTGCTAACGCCCCCCTGAAAACAGTGACTCAATGGTTGGCTAATCGCTCTCTGCGCACTAAGCTGATCCTGGCGATGCTGTCTGTCACGGTTGCCTCAATGAGCACTGCTACCTTTTTTATCTATCGCACTGCTCGTGATGAGTTGGCTGCTCAAGTGGGAACCAATTTGAAAGAAAAGGCATCGACGCTGGCATTAGCTACGGGTGACGTACTGGCCGATCAGGTCGATAAGTTGCAGGCATTTGCCTTGGGGAAGTTGATTCAAGATCAGCTAGGCACGGCTAATCGTAACTATGGAACGCAGCCCGAGGCTATTCAGCGGCAGTTGGAAGCATTCGATCGCCAGTGGATCGCGGCAGCCGAAACGGATGAACTGGTTCAGACCCACCTCAATAACGAGATTGCTAAGGAACTGCAGCAGTTTCACCAAGCTTTTCCTGACCATGTTGAGGTTTTTATTACCGATCGCTATGGTGCATTGGTCGGGAGCACAAATCGCACATCTGACTATTATCAGGCGGATGAAGAGTGGTGGCAGGCGGCCTGGAATCAGGGCCAGGGGGAAATCTACATTGGCCAACCTGAATATGACGAGAGCAGTCGCTCGTTTTCGATCAATATTGCGGTGCCAATCTATCAGCGCCAGGTCAGCGGCGTCGTAAACATTGCGGGCATTCTGCGGTCGACTTATCGCGTGGATCGAACCTTGTTCCAGCTCCTGGAAGGGGTGCAATTTGGCAAAACAGGAAAAGTCCATTTGTTTGTGTCTGCAACGCAGTATGTAACGAGAAGACGACTTGCGGAAGTGAATGCGTCTCCTTTGGTGCAACTCCAGGCATTGGCGCAAGACTATGGCGAGTTTGAGTATCAGGGGTTGCCTCGTCTGGTGAGTCAGGCACCGATGGTAGCCAGTACGCAAATGCAGGCGATTGCAGATTTGAACTGGGTTGCGATCGCATATCAAGATCGAGCAGAAGCACTGCTTCCCCTCATTGTCACCGGGCGCACAACCCTCATTATTACTCTGGGAGCGCTACTTCTGGCCGGAATTCTGGTCTTAGCGATAGAGCAAGCAATCAACGCACCGATTCGCCAGCTGACCCTCACGGCTAGAGACATTGCTGCGGGCAACTTAGATCGCCAGGTGCAGCTGAAGCAAGATGACGAAATTGGCCTGCTTGCTGCCAGTTTAAATACGATGGCCCAATCCTTGAAGGCATCGTTCGCGACTCTCGAAGAAAAGGTCAAAGATCGCACAGCTCAACTGGCCCAAGCAAACCAGGAAATTGCCGATCTCAACCAACGTCTGGAAGCCGAAAATATTCGTATGAAGACTGAACTAGATGTCACCCGTCAACTTCAACAAATGATCTTACCTAAAGAAGAAGAATTGGCTCAAATTCAAGGGCTTGAAATTGCAGGATTTATGGAACCAGCAGACGAAGTCGGGGGCGATTATTACGATGTTCTTCAACACAATGGTCGCGTCAAAATTAGCATTGGTGACGTAACCGGACACGGCTTAGAAAGTGGGGTATTAATGATTATGGTACAAACAGCAGTACGAACCTTATTGGAGCATAATGAACACGATCCCAGAACATTTTTTGATGTTCTGAATCGAACGATTTATAACAATGTGCAGCGCATGGGATCGGAAAGAAATCTGACCCTCTCCTTACTGGACTATCAACAAGACACGCTGCGCCTGAGCGGACAACATGAGGAAATGATTGTAGTGCGGGCAGGCGGGAAAGTTGAACGTATTGATACTGTTGACCTGGGATTTCCGTTGGGATTAGAAGAAGATATCATTAATTTTATCGCCCATACTCATCTGCAACTGCATCCTGGGGATGTGGTGGTTCTCTATACAGATGGCATCACAGAAGCTGAGAATCTGGAGCAAGTCCACTATGGAATAGAGCGACTTTGCAATATCGTCAGCCAGCATTGGCAACAATCGGCTCAAGACATCCGACAGGCTGTAATTGACGATGTGCGACAGCATATTGGGACACAAAAGGTTTACGATGACATCACGCTGTTAGTGCTGAAACAAAAAGAGTGACGTAGGAGGATTGCATGACCGCAACTCAGTTCTTTGGGGACTGTGTAGAAAATGTTCCCACCAGTCAGGAATATTTAGTGCTGGGCTTTTCGCCGAGTTCTGTGCCGCTGAAGCAGCGTTGGCGCAATAATGGTTTGTCTGCCGATTTTCTGGCCGACTATCTGGTTACCTTCTTCCCAGGGAACGAGGAAAATCCCAATTCGCTGGCTCAACAGGCAGAAATCAAAAGTGCAGTCAGTTATATCGCTAACGAACTTTTGGAGAATGCGATGAAATTTAGCGATGATGCCTCAGACTATCCCATTAGCATTGCCTTGCATCTGCAGAATGATAAGCTAATATTCCTGACCACCAACACCATTCCCCCTCACGCTGTGGGCAAATTCCAGGCGTTTCTTGAAGAATTAACGCTATCCGATCCGGAAGAGTTGTATATTCAACAGCTAGAGAAAAATGCACAAGATGAGAGCGGTGCTGCGTCTCAGTTAGGGTTCTTAACCATGATCAACGATTATCTGGCAAAAATTGGCTGGAAATTTGAAACGGTGCAACAGGAACCAGAAGTGATTACAGTTACAACGATGGTGCAATTACCGGTATGAGCAAATCATTCGATCGAAATAAAAACCGTCAACAATTGGCCAAAAATTATTAAGAAATATCAAGCGCGCATTAAAATACGGAGTTTGAGATTGATGGAGATTAAAGGCAAGGATTACGATGTCTCATATGATGCAAAGAGTGAAACCGTCAGCTGTCAAGGATCCCTACGTCTTAGCGGTAAGGACGAGTATGCACCGATCGTTCAGTTGCTCAATGAGGTTGCCGATCGGGAACCTACCACGATTACGCTGGATTTGCGACAGCTGAAGTTTTTGAACAGTTCTGGTATTAGTATGCTGTCTAAATTTACCATTCGGGTCCGCCAGAAGGAGAGGATCAAAATTGTAGTCAAAGGCTCGAAGGACATCCCCTGGCAGGGCAAGTCGTTAAAGAATTTACAACGATTAATGCCTAAGTTAGTGCTGGAGTTGGAATAAGAGGACATTGCGTTTCTACGCTTTCTACACAAAAGACTTCGTCGTTCAGAACGGTTCGCCTGGCTTGAATGCTACAGGCTTGACACACTCTCACCCTTGATTTTTCACCAGACACCCGCCGCTCGGATACACTATGCAAGCACCAGGGCAATGCCGAAACAACAGCCATCAAGAGAAGATCTCCTGCAAGAGATAGACCGTCTGCGCCAGGAAGCACAAGACTTACAACAGGAAAAGGCAGACCTGGAAATCTTGCTGGAGACGATGACTGAACACTCAGACACAGTGGAAGCAGAGTTGCACAACAAGGCAATTGAGGCCGTGCGCGAGAGCGAACGCAAACTGGCCCAATTTCTGGAAGCGATGCCTGTGGGGATTGCAGCCCTCGATCCTGAGGGTAAACCTTATTACTTCAATCAGCGGGCGAAGAAACTGTTGGGCAAAGCAGTTACCCCAAACATCGCCGCCGGTCGCGTTGCTGCTGTTTATCGGCTTTACCAGACAGGTACCGGGCAATTGTATCCTAGCGATCGGTTGCCTGGGGTGCTGGCGCTGCAGGGGGAGAGCATCAATGTGGATGACATTGAGGTCCATCAAGGCGAACAGACGATTCCTCTGGAGGTTTGGGCAACTCCTATTTTTGATGAGCAGGGCAAGGTCACTGATGCGATCTCTGCGTTTCAGGATATTTCTCGTCACAAGCAGGCGGAAGCAGAGCGGCTGCGCTTTACGCGGGAACTGGAAGCGAAAAATGCAGCGCTAGAGGAAATGGATCGACTCAAGGATGAGTTTCTGGCCAATACGTCCCACGAACTCCGAACGCCGCTCAATGGCATTATTGGGATTGCAGAGTCGTTAATGGATGGAGCAACGGGGGCGTTGCTGCCAGCGACGCTGGCGAACCTGGCAATGATTGCTTCGAGCGGTAAGCGGTTGGCGACGCTGGTCAACAATATCCTGGATTTTGCTCGATTGAAGCACCGCACGATTGAGCTAAATTTCAAGTGGGTGGGTGTGCGGGAAGTGGCGGATGTAGTCCTGGCATTATCCCAACCGTTGCTGGGTAGGAAGCCGGTGAAATTGATTAATCAGGTTGGTACTGAGCTGCCACTCGTGAGGGTGGATGAGGATCGAGTGCAGCAAATTTTGCATAATCTGGTCGGGAATGCGATTAAGTTTACCCACAGCGGGACAGTAACGGTCTCGGCAGAGAGGGTTACGGAAAATGGGATTGCGATCGCAGTCACCGATACCGGCATTGGCATTCCTCCAGAGAAACTCGACCGCATTTTTGAATCGTTTGAACAAGCAGATGGCTCCACCGCCCGGAAATATGGCGGTACTGGGTTAGGATTAGCCATTACTAAACAGCTGGTAGAACTGCACGGCGGTCGCATCATGGTGCAGTCAACGGTGGGAGTGGGATCGAGGTTTGTGTTTGTGTTACCGGGGGTAGAAAGGGAATGGGGAACGGGGAATGGGGAACAGGGAAGGCAGAGGGCAGAGGGCAGAGGGCAGGAGGTAGAGGGAGGATGGAAGAGGGAGGATGGAAGAGGGAGGACGGAAGAGGGAGGACGGAAGAGGGAGGACGGAAGAGGGAGGACGGAAGAGGAGTATCAAGGAATTGATATTTTCAGCGATCGGGTCAGGGTGGGCGATCGGTTGGTTGACGATCGAGAGGAGTGTCGTCGATCTGTGCTAATGGGCAGCAGCGTCACTGCAGAGCGGGTAGAGTCTGATGGTGCTTCGCAAGCGGCGGTACGGTCGTCTGAGTTGCGTGCAGAGAGCGTCCAGCAACCCAGCGTCAGTCCAGATGCCTCGAATTCGCGATTCCATATCTTGATTGTGGATGATGAGCCGGTTAATCTGCAGGTGCTGGTGAACTATCTTTCGTTACACAACTATTCTATCAGTCAGGCCACGAGCGGGCTGGAAGCGCTGGAGTTGCTGGAGCGCGATCGCACGCCCGATCTAATTCTGCTGGATGTGATGATGCCGCAAATGACGGGCTACGAGGTCTGTGAGAAAATCCGCCAAAAATTCACGGCCAACCAGTTGCCAATTATCTTACTCACGGCCAAAAATCAAGCCTCAGATTTAACCGAAGGCTTGAACGCTGGGGCCAACGACTATCTGACTAAACCTGTGGTCAAAAGCGAGCTGCTAGCTCGCATGAAAACCCACATCCAGCTGGCCAAAATCAACCTCGCCTACGAACGCTTCGTCCCTCACGAATTCCTCGACCTGCTAGACAAAAAAAGTATTGTCGATGTACAGGTTGGCGATCAAGTCGAGCGGGAAATGACGATTCTCTTCTCTGACATTCGCAACTTCACCACTCTGTCTGAAAGTATGACCCCAGAGGATAACTTCCGCTTCATCAATGCCTATCTCAGTCGCATGGCACCCTCAATTACTGCCCATCAGGGATTTATCGACAAATACATTGGCGATGCCATCATGGCCCTGTATAGCGGCGATGCCGACAATGCCGTTACGTCGGCAGTGGCAATGCTGCGCGAACTCGCCGACTATAACAAAACTCGGCAAAGTCCCCGGCGTCCGCCCATTCACGCAGGCATTGGCATCAACACCGGCTCGCTGATGTTGGGCACGGTTGGCGGTGCCAAGCGCATGGACGGCACCGTCATTAGCGATGCCGTCAACTTAGCCTTTCGCGTTGGCGAGCTGACCAAAGTCTACGGCGTCTCTTTGCTGATTTCCCACCACACCTTTTTGCAACTGCAAGAGATAGATCGGTATGCCCTGCGGATTATCGATCGGGTGAAGGTAAAGGGCAAATCAGATGCCGTCACCGTCTACGAAGTCTTTGACGCCGACCCCCCGGCGGTGTGCGAACTCAAGCTAGCCAGTCGTAGCGAATTCGAACGGGCGTTATTGCTCTACAACCAGCAAAACTTCAGCGAGGCGGCGCAGCTCTTTCACGGCTGTTTGCAGCAAAATCCAGCCGACAATCCGGCGCAAATTTATTTGAAGCGTTGCCAGCAACGCAGCATGGACTGATTTCATGATAGCAAGGCCAAACACCCAGGTTAAAATGAGAATTAGATTGAAATAAGGGTACGCTGATGACAGTCCGACAGCCTCGCTATAGTTAAAGAGGAATTTGCGCGACGCGGCAATGAGATTTATGAATCTCAAGTACGCCGACAGGTCGAAGATGGCAATTACGGGAAGATTGTTGCTATCGATATCGAAACTGGAGCGTTTGTAGTAGCCGATAGCGCGATCGCGGCCACCGATCGGCTCTACGCCCAACACGCCGACGCCCAACCCTGGGCGATCAGAATTGGACATCGGGCACTCTATCGCTTTGGTTCCCGAAGCTTGAAGTAATCAGAAAGTCATTGAACTTCTTGTCGAATCGATCGAAAATAGAAAAGTAGAGAACACCTGCAGCGAATGACAACACAAAATCGGATCGTCGATCGGCTCAAAATCTTGTCTGCCCTCTACAGTCATGGGGAAGGCAGCGATGTTGTTGCCCAGTCGCTGGATAAAATTGTGGCGCAAGAAATCGCCACTGCTCAGCAACAAGCAGCGGAACTCGAAGCAGAGTTACAGCAATTTGAAGCCCAATATTGCATGCGATCGCCTGCATTTTATCAACGCTTCCGAGCAGGCGCATTCGGAGATGATGCTGACTTTGTAGAGTGGGAAGCCCTCTATCGCCTGTGGTGCTCGGTTCAAGACCGCTTGAAGATTTTATTGCCATCTGAGTAAATCTGATGCGATCGCAGCAATATCTCACCGAAATCAAAATCCGGTTCACAACCAGCCCTGCGATCGCGGCTTTCGAGATTATCAAGGAAAGAGCCTTACCCAATCAGGGATATTTTCGTGCCCGTTTAACTCTGGTGAATGGCGATTTCTTAGAAGTGGTGGAATATTTTGTGGTTGATAGCGATCGTTGTCGGCCAGAACGATATCGTCATCAATGGATGGATGGAGCGCAGCAGACCTTACGCAAACGATGGGACAATGTAGAGCACTTCCCGAACCTACCCAATTTCCCTCACCACATCCATATCGACGAGGAAACCAACGTCCATCCTGGCGTTTCCATGAGTATTATCGTTCTCCTCGATGCGATCGAAGCAGAACTTAAAAATCCAAGTTGAGTAGATGAATATAGCAGTAGTCATATCGCTTAGGACAGAACAAAAAGCTCAAAGCCAGATGCAATCAACCTTTCCCTTCTGCCCTCTGCCCTCTGCCTCCTGCCTTTTACTATATAAAGATGACATCCTCTCCAGTCCCACCGCTTTTGTGAGTTACAGTATTAACAGTATCATTAAACCCCGACATCGATCTCGCCCCTATGCAGCGAAACGAAGCCGCCCGCAAACCCCGTAGCCTGCAAGACAAGCTCCGACGGCAACAGCAATCCGAGTTCGTTGGCCGCGAGCAGCCCCTGGCCCGTTTCCGCGACAACCTGCACCGGCCCGCCGCAGACGACCAGCGCTACGCCCTATTCAACGTCTGGGGACAGGGCGGCGTCGGCAAAAGTACCCTGCTGCGCCAATTCCGCAAACTCGCAACCGAAGCAGGCTTTCTCAGCGCCACCACCGACGAACAAGACACCACCGTGCCCCAGGTGATGGCCCAGCTGGCACAGCAGCTGGAACAGCAGGGCCACACACTCGACCGCTTCAGCGAGCGCTACCGGGTCTATCGCCAGAAGCGACAGGAGCTGGAAGCCGATCCCGACGCGCCCCAAGGCTTCGCCGCCTTCGCCAGCCGCACCGCCGTCAAAGCCAGCCTGAAGCTGGGGCGACGCTTGCCCGTGGGGGGTGCCATTCTGGAACTGGTTGATGACGACGGCTTGGCCAGTTTAGCCAGCGAATGGAGCGCTTACCTGGCCCGCAAGCTGACCAATAAGGACGAAGTGCGCCTGATCCGCGAACCAGCGACCGTCCTGACCCCCTTATTTCTGGCCGATTTGAACAAAGTCGCCGCCAGAGCTGGACTGACCCTATTCTTCGACACCTACGAGCGTACGGTCAGCTGGCTCGAACCCTGGCTGCTGGCGCTGCTCGAAGGCCGCCATGGCGACCTGCCTCTCAACCTCATCATCACTCTGGCTGGACGGCATCCTCTAGACCGCAACCCGTGGGCCATCTACGAAGGGGCAATTGCTCGTCTACCATTAGAACCCTTCAGCCCAGAAGAAGCCCAGCAATACCTCAGTCGCAAGGGTATTCATCAGCCCCCAGTGATGGACGTCATCCTCAAGCTTTCAGGACGGCTGCCGCTGCTGGTGGCGATGCTGGCGGCGGAAAGTCCCGCCGACCCGACCCAGGTGGGCGATGCCAGCGGCGAAGCGGTGGATCGCTTCCTCAAATGGGTGGAAGCCGACGTCCAGCGCCAGCTGGCCCTCAACGCCGCCCTACCCCGCCGCCTCAATCAGGACATCGTCACCCACCTGCAAGCGGCAACCATTCCGGAAGCGGATTCAGACGCAGCCACAGCCACAGACTTGTCCGCCGCCCTGTTCCGCTGGCTGCAGCACCTGCCTTTTGTGGAACAGCGCAGCGACGGCTGGGCCTATCACGACATCGTGCGCGGCCAGATGCTGCGGCACAAGCGACTGACCTCGCCCCAAGGATGGACAACCCTGCACGGTCAGCTAGCCCAGTATTTTGACCAGTTACGTCAGGGCCTGCAGCTGCCGGAATCGCAGCAGTGGAGCAACACCACCTGGCAGCACCACAGCCTGCACTGGCTCTATCACCATCTCTGTCAGGCGCCCCAGGCGCATCTGTCTGCAACCTTCAACCAGTTTCTAACAGCGCTGAAGCAACAGCGTTCCCTGGCGGCACAGTGGGCGGCAACGATGCAGCAGGCGGGGCAGGATACAGACGATACAGCGCTGGAGCAATGGGGATCGCAGTTGGTAGCAGGGTTGCAGGCTTATAAGGAAGAACGCTATACCATTACCGTGGAGATGCTGGCCCGGTTGTTAGCCCTAGACAGTCTAGAAACGCCGCAGCGTGCCATTGCCTTTGGCTGGCGTGGTTTCTTGCATCAAAGAAACGAACAATTCTCAAAATCCTTAGCAGATTTGTCTGAGGCCATCTCCCTGGAACCTGCAGAAGCAAAGTATTGGAACACTCGAGGCTGGACACATGTATTGAACCTATCTGATGAAGCAGCCCTCCAGGATTTCATGCAAGCCATTGTGTTGGAGCCGGATGACGGCCATGCAATAAGTTTTAGAGGATTTGTCTATTATCTAATGGAACGCTATGAAGAAGCACTAGTGGATTTCAACCAGGCAATTGCATTGAACCCAGATCGTGGATGGGCAATTGCAACTCGCGGAGAAGTTTTTTGCCAAATGGGACTTTATGAAGAAGCGCTAGCAGATCTCAATCAGGCACTTGAATTGAAGCCAAATGATTACTTTTCGATCGTCTGTCGAGGAAAAACTTACCGCCAGATGGGATGTTATGAGGAAGCGCTGGTAGACCTCAATCGGGCACTTGAATTGAATCCAACAGATTACGTTTCGATTGTCCGTAGAGGAGAAACCTATCGTCAGATGGGATGTTATGAGGAAGCGCTGGTAGACCTCAATCGAGCGATTGAGCTGAAGCCAGATGATTACTTTGCAATTGTCACTCGGGGGGAAACTTATCATCTTATGGGTTACTATGAGGAAGCTCTGGGAGATTTAAACCGGGTTATTGAGTTAAAACCAAATGATCACTTCGCGGTTACCAGTCGAGGAGCCACCTATCGCGAAATGGGACATTATGAGGAAGCGCTGGAAGATCTCAATTGGGCTCTTACGTTGAAGCCAGATAACTACTTCGCAGTCGTCCGTCGAGGAGAAACTTACTGCCAGATGGAGCGCTATGAGGAAGCTCTATTGGATTTCAACCAGGCCATTGAATTAGAGCCAGATGATAGTTTTGTGCTTTTCCATCGTGGAGAAGTCTGCTGTCAGATGAAGTATTATAAGGAAGCTCTGAGAGATCTGAATCGTACGATTGAGTTGGATCCAAACTTTGAAACTGCGATCGCCAATCGAGGGATAGTCTATCGTCGGATGGGGCACTATGAGGTAGCATTGGTAGATTTCAATCGGGTGCTGGAGTTGAATCCAGATTCTGCCTTTGCGCTGGCGAATCGGGGCTTCACCTATCGTCAGATGAAGCACTATGAGATGGCGTTGGCGGATCTCAACCGCGCTATTGAGTTGAATCCAGATTATGCTTGGGCGATCGTTAACCGAGGGGAAACCTATCGTCAGATGGGGTGCTATGAGGAAGCGCTAGCGGATCTCAATCGCGCCATTGAGTTAGACCCGGATGACGGCCTTGCAATCGCCAGTCGAGGAAAAAACTATGGTCAGATGGGACACTATGGTGAAGCGCTGACAGATCTCAACCGCGCTATTGAATTAGACCCGGATTATGCCTGGGCAATCGCCAACCGGGGAGAAACCTATAGTCAGATGGGGTGCTATGAGAAGGCGTTACTGGATCTGAATCGGGCGCTTCAGTTGGATCCAGATGACGATTGGTCTCTATATCTGCGAGGATTGGTTTATCTGGCGCTGCAACAATTCCAGGCAGCCCAAACCGATCTCGATCGGGCGATCCAGCTGGCTCAACAGCAATCCGTGCAGGATCCCCAAGATTTTCGAAACTGCTTTAATCTGGCGCTCTACCACCTGGTGGCGGGGTATGACGACCGCGCTCGCGACCTCTACGCCCAAGCCCTCAGCCTCAGTCCTCCTCCTGAACGCATCCGCGACGCTCTCCAGGATGTGGAGGAGCTGCTGGCGATCTTCCCCGACCAGGCGCTGGCACAGTCGATGCAGCAGCAGTTGCAGGCCCAGCTTGAGGGCGAGATCTCATAGATCCCGTTGGGGGTTTTGCCGTAAGCTGAGCAGTCTTCCACCTTATTTGGGTGGAAAGGTACGATAGATTTCTCGACGATGGAGTACCCGACTGAAGATAACAATCTCCTCTTCAAAGAAGAAACCGATTCGATAATCACCAACTCGAATTCGATAAGCGTTGTCTTCTGCTTTCACCTTTTTGCAATTGGGCAGTTGGTCAAAGCTCTGACAGCAGGGGATTTCTTCAAAGGCCAGAGACCGAACTTTCTGGAAAACAGGGCTACTTTTAAGTTGCTTTAGATCTTTGAAAAAACTTTTCTGGTAACGAACATTCATAGCTTTTCAAGTTCAATCAAGGCTTCCTCCAGACTGAAGCTCTCTTCACCGCGAGTTTCTTCCATAAGACGATACAAGCCTTCATCTTCGATTAGCTCGATCAGCTGTTGATAATCTTGCACGTCTAAAATGACTTGCTGAACCCGACCTTCGGCATCGGTGATGAGTGCCTGAGCAAACGGATACTCTGTAGTCTGCATGCTGTTCTCCTTGCACAGTTCGGCAAATATCTAACATTTTGCCTTTGTTGCTGCAAATCAGCGACCTAAAATGACAAACGCTCAAAATTGAAGCAATTCTCTGCCGCTCAGTTTCGACAGTAACTGCCTCAATGTCACCCTTAAATGCGGGAACGTCGGCGACACAATCGCCTCATCAAGACCAAATTTTCCGGCGTTCTCCTCGACATATCCCCACCCCGATGGGAGCTGCTCCAGGCAATAGACGCTGACCAGCTCCTTGTCCAATACGGTGTAATCCATCGTCCAATATTCTGGCACATGCGCCCTGGCATATTCTGCTAACTTATCCACATGGTCGCGCTGATAATTCTTGGCCCCCTCGCTGACGACCTCTACAACCAGTAAAGGTGGACTGTCCAGCAAGGCACGTTGGCGTTCTAGCTTGGCCGCTTGCTCCAACGTCACAACGCAAACATCAGGGGTACGACTCGTATGCAGTCGATGCGATTGCGGAATCGGGATGCCATAGACTTGAGCCTGGGCTTTATAAAGGAATCCTTGATTTTCAATATGGAAATTCAGAACATTGGTCAGATTCAAAACCAGATCGCCATGCAAACCCTGTACTTGCGACAAGTCAACCACCACTCCCTGTTCGAGTTCCCTGGGCCCATCACCGACAGGAAAGTCGAGATATTCCGCCAGAGTCAATCGCTGAACTGCAGTTTGGACCATGAGCCTGAGCCTCAGATGCGTATTGTTATTATAAGCGATAAACCACAACGGTACTCTTGAATACTTTGAGATCTTTTAAAAAGCTTTTCTCGTCGCGAAATATAGCACTATGGAGAATAGAACGGCACAAAAAGCCCAAACCCAGATGCATCAAACTTTCTCTTCTGCTTCCTGCCCTCTGCCTCCTGCCTTCTTCCATAACGTTAAACCACGCTCCCAACCTGCTAGAATTGAGTCAAAAATTGGGTCAGCAAAATGACGATTCCAACCCTCGCCCACCCTTCCCCCACCCGAACCTATACCCTGGCTGAGTATTGGACATTAGAAGAAACGGCTGCAGAGCGGCACGAATATCGCGATGGAGACATTGTTGCCATGACAGGGGGGACAATTGAACATAGCCGGATTGCCCTCAATCTGGCCAGTTCCTTTAAATTTGTCTTGAAAGGAACGCCCTTCAAACCTTTCAACAGCGATTTGCGAATCTGGATTCCTCAATATCGATGCGGGCTTTATCCGGACATCACCATCGTTGAGGGCGAACCTCAATTGCATGACGGTCGTCGAGATGAAATCCTCAATCCCACTCTAATTGTGGAGGTGTTGTCTCAATCTACCGAAGCCTACGACCGTGGCGATAAGTTTATGTACTATCGCTCCATTGCAGAGTTCTCTGAATATTTGCTGGTGAATCAATATCGGCCCGCGATCGATCGATTTGTCCGCACGGATACCAATCAATGGTTAATGGAGTCTTATGTGGGATTGGAGACGATCGTGCGGCTGAAAACAGCAATGCTGGAATTGCGGATCGCTGATGTTTATGAAGACGTCACATTCCCGGCAATATAGCCTGGACTAGACCCATTATTATGAAAGAGTCCAGCAGAGAGAAAGCGCCATGACGATCGCCGCCAAACCGATGACCCTTGAGGAACACCTCAACTTTAACGACGGTACCGACAGCCGCTATGAACTCGTTGACGGACAACCGATTGCCATGCCAACTGAGAGCGATCTCAACGATCGTATTGCCTCCTTTTTGTATGCCTATTTTCTGCAACGGGGTATTCCCCATTATTGCTTGAGGATGAAAGCGCAAATTGCGGTCAGTGGAAAACGGACAACGGCATGTATGCGGCACAAGTTTATCAAGGCGATCGGGCGATCGTGTCGTCATTCCTTCCCGACTTAAGGCTGACGGCTGGCCAGATTTTAACTGCAGAATACTGAAACTGTTGGTATTTGAAGGAAATCAGGAAATTATGTCTACACTTCGTTTTCCCCTCTGCCTGTTGATTCTCTCGCTCGGCCTAGTCGGTTTCGCTCAGGCTGTGCCGCATCGCGACAATCGTGTCCTGGCGCAATCAACAACATCTCAATCCACGACATCTCAACTAACGACATCCCGATCGACAATTTCCCAATCCACGACATCGCAATCGACACTGTCGCCATTAGCAACCGTATTGTCGCAAGCGACGATTCTGGATCTGAGCCACACCTATGATGAGAATACGCTCTATTGGCCGACATCTCCATCCAACTTTAAGATCGAGACGCTGGCCTCGGGCTGGACGGATAAGGGATATTTCTATGCGGCGAATGCCTTTTGTACCCCCGAACATGGCGGCACTCATATCGATGCGCCGATTCATTTTGGCGAAAATAAGCAAACCGTGGAGCAGATTCCGGTAGCGAAGTTGATCGGTCCGGCAGTCGTGATTGATGTGTCAGCGGCGGCGGCGAAAAACCGCGATTATCAGCTGCAGCTCGCTGATGTGCGCGCCTGGGAAGACCAGTATGGCAAGATCCCAGAGGATGCCATTATCCTGCTCAGAACCGGCTGGTCACAGTATTGGGGCGATCGGAAAGCCTATCTTGGTGATGACACGCCGGGGGATGCCTCCAATCTGCACTTTCCTTCCTTTGGCGCAGAAGCCGTACAATTTTTGGTGGAAGAGCGGAGTATTGCCGGCCTGGGAGTGGATACGGCGAGTATTGACAATGGCCCCAGTACAGATTTCCTGGTGCATCGCATCGTCGCTGATGCTAATGTCTTCGGTCTGGAAAACCTGACGAATCTCGACCAGTTACCGCCGATCGGTGCCACCCTGATGGCTCTGCCGATGAAAATTGCGGGTGGGTCTGGCGCTCCGGTGCGTGCGATCGCAATCATCCCATCCGCAGACTAATTGCGTACTGCAGACATATTGGATTGCGTACTGCAGACGTATTGGGACGTTTCACAACTGAATCGGTCGGACGTGAGGAGACGAGGGTTGGGGGGCTGGAAGAAACCTGAACCCTGCTCCTTGCGTCGAGTCCGAAATGGCACTGACATCAGTTTGGTGGGCAATGCCCACCCTACGAATTTTCAAGACTCGCGCTTTTTCTCCAAGCTCAAGCGTTCCAGACTCCAGACCTATGGGAGCAATTTATCGACTGCGATGCTGAAGTCCGCTAGAACGACCTGGGTCTTGACGGTCTCGCCGGGATGAAAGACGTGCCAGCGTTGTTGGGCCTTAACCATAATCAGACGCGTCTCTGGAAACAGCAGCCAGATTTCCTGGCAGCCCGCCTCCAGGTATTCCTGTGCTTTGGCAAACAGCTCCTCTGCGCTATCATCCGGCGAAGCAACTTCTGCAACCAGGGGAAAACTCTGGGGCAACACCGTAACATCGCTAAACTGCTCTAACAGCTCTGGCGTTATATAAGCAACATCAGGCCGACGGGCTTGCTTCAACGTGCGGCAAAGGGCTTCCGGACACACTGCTCCCCGCTGGTTCGTTGAGAGGATATGCTCTTGCCAACTATGAATCAGTTTCCCTTGAGATACACTGTGCTTAATCGTCATGCCTGTTTTTTCAATCACGTTGCCATCAACCCACTCGGTGCCCTCTGGGGGATGGGCGATAAACTCTTCCAGGGAGAGGGCGGGCAACGGTTTTGATTCAACCGCTTCTTCTGGAGAAAGCGCTGATAATGGGGTCGATGCGGCCCCCTCTTCCAGGGAGAGAGCTGGTAATGGTTTTGATTCAACTGCAGTGGCAACCATTGTTTCGTCCTTGAGAGGAGAAATTTAAACGCCTATCCAGGTTGAAAACTGACTTTCCATTGGAAAGATGCGTTTCGCACGGTAGGAGTTAACTGCCATTATAATCGAATAACGTTCGGCAGTTCAAAATTTAAAATTCAAAATATATAAATCTGCAAATCCTTAATATCAAGTGTGGTAGCGGGCTGACATAGCTAATTTGGTGCAATAGAGCCAGGTTGTCGAAAAAGCTATAATCTTGACTCGATAGACCTCGGCAGCACTAAAGTGCCAACTACGAATTTAGACGATTTTAGCCGTGTCAGTCCACTACAAAGCGACTGTTGTAATCTTGAAAATGTGGAGTTATTTCTTGACGATCCCTGACGAAGCACTTGAGACTGGCTGCGATCGCACGTGCATCCCAAAAAGACAAGAGAGGACGTTTTTTCGAAAGGACGAGGGATCGGGTGTCTTCGAGACACCCGATCCCTGACGCTGGCCGTTTGACTTAACCCGTGCTTGATTGGGGACATTTGTCCCCATGACCAACGCCTACTCAGGCGCTTTTGTCGTTGTTTGACCGAAGAGGACTTTCTTCGCCTCATCCGTCACTACCGGGTTAGAGTTAACTTCTTTGGCTCTGTCGTAAGCACGAACAACGGCTGGGCGAGCGGCAATGCTCTCGAACCAGCGCTTCAGGTGGGGAAAGTCGTCGAGATTTTGTCCCTGGCGTTCGTAAGGAACAATCCAGGGATAGGCGGCCATGTCGGCGATGGAATAGGAGCCAGCGATGTAATCTCGTCCCTCCAGGCGAGTATTGAGAACGCTGTAGAGACGGGTTGTTTCTTTGACGTAGCGTGCGATCGCGTAGGGAATCTTTTCTGGAGCGTACTGGCTGAAATGATGATTTTGTCCCAGCATGGGGCCGAGTCCGCCCATTTGCCAGAATAACCATTGCATCACCTGGACGCGATCGCGCATCCCTTCCCCCCAAAACTGTCCCGTCTTTTCTGCCAGATATTGCAAAATTGCTCCAGACTCAAACACCGCAAGCGGTTCTCCGCTATCTGCAGGAGCGCGATCGACAATAGCAGGGATACGATTATTGGGCGAGATTTTGAGGAAGTCGTCAGTGAATTGGTCGCCTTTACCGATATTGATGGGTCGAAGCGTATAAGATAGTGCAGCTTCCTCCAGAAAGATGGTGATTTTGTGACCGTTGGGAGTTGTCCAGTAGTACAGATCGATCATTGTCGTTCCTCCTTACTTGAAGACTTATCTCTGTTGTCCTGCCACTCGAGATAAACATATCCTAGCGGCAGCAACAGAAATGTCAACGTCCATAGCAGCGAACCGAAAAACGCCGTCCCCAAAGATAACAGCGCAACAGCTGGCTCTACAAGCGTCTGGAGTTTTACGGCCCGGATAAACTTCTCGTCTAGATCGGACGCGACCAGGCGTCGACTGTCTGTTGCATAGACCCAATTGATATAAGACAGTATTCCCACCAGAAAAATATTGAGACTGTAAAAAAAATCGACGGAAAAACTATTGGGATACAGCGTTGCCAGAGTATTGGAATACGGTACCAGGACAATCAACATAATAAAAAGCAACTGAATCCAAACATGGGTAAAGTTGGTACGTTGATAATATTGAAATTGCTTGACATTCTCCAACCAGTAAAATGCCAGGACAATAAAAGTAATAACGTAGACCCCCAGAGACGGAAGTTGGGCCATCAAAAGATGCTGAACACCTTCAGCTTTCACAGCGTCTTCCAGTTCCGTGACGTTAAACTGCAGTACCATGAGCGTCATCGCCAGCATAAAAACCCCATCGGACAAAAACTGGATCCGACGTAGCAAAACTTCTGAGTTGGTCATTATATCCTCCAACAACAAATTTACGACAACAGGATAGTTCTCCAAAAATAAGGATTTTTGAGCGCACGAGTTCCACTCACACGCTCAAAAATCCTTATCTGCTTGTCACTACCCACAATGGAAATGTTGAGCCTGAGTGTCACACTCGTTTATATTCATGCTGTCGTAATTGTAAACGTTAAAGGGCCGTTTCAGAAAAATCCCTTTCGCATTTCTGAGCATCTGCGATCCATTCAAGAAGAGTTATCTATCATTGGTCACAACATAGCATTGATGTTTTGCACAGCGTGGAAGATTATTTTGCAAGCTTCGCTGTGCATAGCGAAGCTTGCAAAATAACCACTTTATTCCCCACTAGAAAAAATTAAAGATTGGTACCCTCAGTGGCAATACTGTTCGGTTGCGACCTTTCAATTCAGCGGTGACATTTGGAAAATTTCCCTATAATAATAAGAAAGCGAGCAAAATTATTCTACTTTGAATCTACGCATTGGTTGCTTAAACAGAATAAGTTGGAGCCTGGATCCTTCCACCCCAGTGTTCAATTTATTCTTCTATTCGTCTATGCTGAATCTGTGCGGAAACGTTGTACTTGTGCGAGCGAGTGGGGAATGCACCTTGCCTTAGCCCTGCTGCGATCGGATTAATCTTATCTGGGAGACGAAACGATGTCATTACCCCCTCTGAAGATTGAAGATGCTCAGACGCTTTGTGCTGGGCGAGATTATTTTGTTCTGATTGATGAGAGCTTGTCGATGACGACGCCTGACTGTGCTGGGGCTACCAGTCGCTGGAATTATGCCAGGGAAGTGGTGAGTTTTATTGTGACCAAATGTACTGAATACGATCCAGACACAGGCATCGATCTGGTCTTTTTTGGGAGCAAGCCGCGCCTGATCGAAAATATCACGACGGTCAACCTGTCTCAGCACTATCCTGAACGACCGACAGCGGGTTCTACCGATATGGGAAAAGCTCTTGACCTGGTTTTCAAGCGTTACTTCAGCGGTGCGAAGACGCGACCGATTACCCTGGTTGTGCTGACGGATGGAGAAGCGACTGACGGCAAAGTTGTCGAGAAAGCCCTGCGGAATGCAGCTCAGGCAAGCGGATCGGGAGAAGACATTGCAGTCGCGTTCTGGCAAATTGGTTACGATCCAGGGGCCACTCGATTTTTGCAACGCATGGATGATGAGTTGGGTGAAATTGATATTGTGGATACTCAGTCCATGGATACAGTGATTGACAATTTTGGTAATCTGGAGTTATTGCTTGCGGCAGCTGTGATTGATTGATGCAGGCGATGAAGCGTTGATTTTGGGGACGTCGTTTGCTATGGCCAGCAATCCTTATCTTGAGCTGCAATCCGACCGCAATCCCTATCTGGAAGCGGCGATGAGCCGGGAAACAGAGGCCCGGATAATACAGAAGTTGGCTCAGCTCGTGCCCGACTCTGTTTCGCCGGAGCTGCAATCGACTGCGCCTTCAGCGGTTCAATCGGTTTATCAGTCTGTTTTTGAGGGACCAGTACCCTCTTTTGGGGATCTGGAGAATGGTGGATCTACGAGATCCGACCCTGCTGTATATGGGCAAACTCCTGTTTCTGAGTCCGGTCGCAACGAGTCTGTTGATGACAATTCTCTTGTTGATGACGGTTCTATTGCTCTGGAGACTGGATTAGGTGGGGGGCGCGATCGCAATCCGTACCGTTCCCCAGAAGCGTTGCTGCGAGAGGAAGCTGCACAATTAGAACAGGAACAGCAGCAATTGCGCCAGGAGACTATCCGGCAACAAAAACTGAAGCAGCAGCGAGAGCAGCAGGAAGCAGCTAGCCAGCGTCAATTGAAGCTACGAGCGAAAGCATTTCTGAAAAAAATAGAGGCTCTCGATCCGTTGGAGGGAGAACGGCTGTGGTTTGAGTCCTTTGCAGAACTGTGCTCCAGTCGATTAGCAGCGGCAATGGAACTGGTGGCAATTGCTCCGAACGACCTGGAATGATGTAGTGACCTGACATCGCGAATTGAGTTTATCAGAAGCCGGGGAATAGCAAAAACTGCAACGCTCACTCGATCAACCCTGCAGCACTAAAGTGCAAACTACGAACTTGCACACTTTTAGGTGTGTCAAGGCACTACGAGAGCTACGAGCTTTTGCGTGCGATCGCATAATAACGCCACGGCGCTGGATAGCCTTCCATCGTCAGCGATGGATCGTCTGGATCGAGGAATTCTTGCAGACTATCGACATCAGCCCAGGCTGTGCGACGCTGTTCTGCCACCGAGAGCGGTTCTGCAAAGAAACAACGAACGTGGGTAAAGCCTGCCCGCGCTAGCCAATTCTCCAGGCAAGTCTGAGTGGGCAAAAACCAGATGCCTCGTGCCCGAGCATAGCGTTTACGGGGGGTGAGAGCCACAGGCAGGTCACCGGGAATGCCCTGACAATCAATGACGATTTCTCCTTTTGGGGTCAGGGCCTGTCGGAGTTTGCGCAGCAGATCGATCGGGTCAGTATGGTGGTAAAGAATGTCCAGGCAAAATATCGTATCAAAAAAATCGGTATAGAAGTGCATATGCTCTACACCCAATAGCTCAAACGTCAGATTGTCATGTTGCACCCAATTTTGAATCAATTGAAAATTCCAGAAATGTTTAGCAACAGGCTCAAACCCGATCGCACGGGCAGGTTGCTGCTGAGCCATGCGAAACATGAAATAGCCATTATGACAGCCAATATCTGCAACAGTGCGATTTTTGAGGGGTTGAATGTGGGGCAAGATGCGCGCCCATTTCCAATCGGAACGCCATTCTGCATCAATGGTCGTACCAAATAGTTCAAACGGCCCTTTTTTCCAGGGACAAAAGGTTTGCAAGGTTTGACGCAAGCGCTGCTGTTGCTCAGTTGAAAGCTCCTCGGCCAAGCCAACTTTCACCGCTGCGGCGGAAAAGTCGAACCAGTCGCTGTGGAAATCTTGAACGGCCTGCACTGCCGAACGATAGGTCTGTACTCGAGGTTCAAACAGCCAGGGACGTCGTTGTTGGCGCAATGCCAGAATCGCCTCACGGTCAAGCGAGGCTGCGGGGCTAGCCAAGTAATCGGGAGGACTGTAACCAATTGTTTCATCAAACATGAGAGGAATAAGGGGGAATAGGGAAGGGGGAACAGGGAAGGGGGAACAGAAAGGGAAAAACAGGGAATAGCTGAGTGTTACTTTCTCTTATTCTTATAATTCTTGGTCGCGACCGACAAGTAAGAGGATGTTTGAAAAGTATTGAATCCCCCTCTGGCCCCCTTGAAAAAGAGGGGAATTCCGGTCAAAAGTCCTCCTTTTTAAGGGGGATTTAGGGGGATTCGGGGGGTTTTGCGACCTATCTTAGGACTTTTCAAACATCCTCTAAGAATTTGAGCACTAGCAGTTATTTCAGGGCGACAAAGGAGATAAAGTTGTGGAGCTTGATCAGGGAGTCAATTTGCTGAAAGCCGCGATCGCGCAACATTTGTATTTGTTGGGCTTCAGTCAGCGGGATTAAGACGTTCTCCAAAGCTTCTTTCTTGCGTTCAATTTCAGTTCTGGCATAGCCGTTACGTGCTTTGAAGGCTTCGTAATGACAAGTCATAGTTTCTTGAAACGATGGATAAGGGGAGCGGGTCTTTTCACTCAGAAAGAGCAATCCTCCGGGTACCAGACTATCGTAGATGGACTGCAACACGGTTTGACGTTGAGATAGGGGGAGAAACTGTAAGGTATAGTTCATAATGACAACACTACTGTTGTCGAAGGAGCAGTTTTGGGCGCGATCGCAAATCAGCTCGATCTGATGCCTGGATTGCCTTTGAACGAGCTTTTCTTTCGCCTTGGCAATCATCGGTTGCGAACTGTCAATGCCCACCAGCATTGCAGGCTGTTGCAAGAAACGTCCCAACAACTCCAGCAGTGTCCCTGTAGAACAGCCCACATCAATCAACCGGGTTCCTGGCTGATAATAGGCAAGCGCCCAATGGGCGGCACAAGCCACTACTTCCTGATAGAGTGGCACAGAGCGCGACACCATATCGTCAAAGACTCGCACAACGTCTTCATTGAAGACAAACGGCTTGGGCCACGGCCCCCGATCGAACAAGGCGTCGGTGTCCGAACTGAGATAAAGTGTTGTGTCAGTGGATTTTGGATTTTGGATTTTGGATTTTGGATTCTTGTCACAGGATGAATCGTGTTGGGTCATAAAGATCGATGAGTTCGAAGGAATTCAGACTTTGCATGGGATTAGCCAGTGACGATTTCTGCTGTCCAGACTGCTTCTCCTTCTGGTAACCCAAACCCTGGGAGTTGAAGCGTTTGACCAATTTTATGCATCTCCCAGTGACTGAAGCCTGGTTCTGTTTGGCCTGGGGTCGGCGTTTGGCCTTGAAATATTTTTTGTTCCCAGGATTGCTCAGTGCCGCTGACCTCTTCCCAGGTGCGTTCTTCGCGCATGCCAGACACTAAGATACGTTGAGGTTCGCCGCCGCAATATTGCCAGTACCCCAGAGCGTCAACGACAGTTTGAGCGGCCAGACCAACGATCTGTTGTTCTGGCCAGAGAGAGGAGAGGGTTTTAGTATAGTAGACAACGTTTTCAAATTCTTCAACCCAAATTTGTACCCAGCGCAAGGCTTGATGGTAACGCAGGGTAAAGAAATAGCCCTGTTTTTTCAGATCGGCAGCTAAACGCTGAAACAATTCGCCGACGGGTTCGTTATCGCTCTGAATATAGATGGCGCTGAAAGTACTCATGGACTGACTGATAACTCAATTGCATCCTATTTTAAACGCTGGTTATTTGGTGATTAATGGTTGGTGGTTAGCAGTGAGCGATTAGTAGTTGGTCGTTGGCCGTTCGCTGAAAGATGGTATTCCTTTAGATCCTTTTTTTCTTTAAGCGCCATTGGTTGGTAAAGCCACGCTAAATTAGTTGTGTGGCAAGCGCGATTGGAGAGTCGTCCATGTCTTCTACCCTGCCCCCAGCACCAACTACAAAGTCGGCAATCGTAGAACCAGAAATTTTAGAGTCCGCAAGGGTAGAATCGGCAACTGTAGCAGCCGAGCCAACTGCCCCAGACGCGGACAATGCTGAGATTCCCATTCCTGATGTTAGCCATCTTGTCACTGAGGATGACACCCCTGTGGATAATCTGATTCAAGAAAAACTGCAGCGCTTTCTGGTAGAGTGCCTCTACAGCTCGCTCAAGCTGGGCATTCCTTTCCTGGCTGCCTGTGATGTGGGATTGTTTTACGGCATCAAAGAGGATTCTCTAGCGCCTGATGTCCTGCTCAGTTTGGGTGTTTCTGTGCCTGAAGATTGGAGCGAAAAGCGCAAACGCTCTTATTTCATCTGGGAATTTGGCAACCCCCCGGATGTTGCGATCGAGATTGTCTCCAACAAAAAAGGGGGCGAGCTGGACGATAAACTGCGGAAATATGCGCGTGCTGGGGTTCCCTATTATGTCGTGTTCGATCCGCTGGAAAAGCTTTCGTCTCAAATCTTGCAGGTCTATGGTTTGCATGAAGGGCGCTATCAGCGTTTAGCTGGCGATTGGTTGGAGTCGGTGGGTTTGGGCCTGACTGTTTGGGAAGATATGTTTGAAACTAAGCATTACGATCGCTGGCTGCGCTGGTGCGACCGTGACGGCAATTTGCTGTTGACCGGAGATGAGCAGGCCGAGCAAGAGCGCCAACGCGCCGAGCAAGCCGAGCAACAAGTTGGGCAAGAGCGCCAACGCGCCGAGCAAGCCGAGCAACAAGTTGGGCAAGAGCGCCAACGCGCCGAGCAAGCCGAGCAACAAGTTGGGCAAGAGCGCCAACGCGCCGAGCAAGCCAAGCAACAAGTTGAGCAGGAACGCCAACGCGCCGAGCGGTTGTTAGAATTGTTGAGATCGCAAGGCATCCACCCAGAGGAATGACTCCAGGGCTTGACGCGACTGCAATGATTCTGTTATTACCGTAGAGAGCAGCGAATTGTATCGCTCGTCCGGCACAATTGTCCTTTCTCCTAAAACAAGATCGACATGTTTTGCCCCACTGCTTATTTTTATTTTTGGTATATGGAGGTTCACCTGGAGTGAGTTCAGCTTTGTATGGAATCTCTGGGTGGGCCGCAGTCTAAAGTCTGCGGTCTTTTATTTTGTCTGAGAACCGAACAACAGGATTGACAAACGATGCTAACCGATTTGCCCCAATACCGCTATCCCTTTTTTAGCCCTTACTTTTGGCCCCGCGAACCACCTGGGTAAGACCCTCATGTGCAGGATTTGCTGAACCCGGGACGACCAACGTTCCGGGTTTTTATCTACTCTGCGACCCCTGACCTGATATAGCAGAAGGCAGGAGGCAGAGGGCAGGAGGCAGAAGGGAAAAGTTCGCTATATCTGGTTTTGAGCTTTTTCTGATGTCCCAATCTATTCTCAAGTTCCGTCTCCAATCCCTGAAACCTGAAACCTGAAACCTTTTCACCAATTTAGGAGGAATCCCATGCAAAATGCACAACTAGCCACTAAAACCGATCTTAATCGTCAAACGCGGGTGCAGTTGCGCTCCAATGTTGTTGTTGGCGGCACCGACTTGTTGATTGTCGGCGGGCCGTGTTCTGTCGAAAGTTTGGAGCAAATGGAGACAGTAGCAGACCAATTGTCGTCCATTGCTGTGCAAGCCCTGCGCGGCGGGGTCTACAAACCCCGAACATCTCCTTATTCCTTTCAAGGGTTAGGAGAAGCCGGGCTGGAAATTTTAGACACTGTTCGAAAGCAGTATGATTTGCCTGTCATTACAGAAGTGATGGCCATTACTCAAATCGCAGTGCTGGCAGAGCGAGTCGATGCGTTGCAGGTGGGCAGCCGCAATATGCAAAACTTTGACTTGCTGAAAGCGTTGGGGCAAGCTGGCAAACCCATTATCTTGAAGCGAGGGTTGGCAGCTACGGTAGAAGAATTGGTCATGGCGGCGGAATATATCTTGAGCCACGGTAACCCGAATGTGGTGTTGTGCGAACGGGGCATTCGCAGTTTCGATCCTTACACCCGTAATGTTCTCGATCTCGGTGCCGTGGTGGCCCTGAAGCAGCTGACACATTTGCCTGTCATTGTCGATCCCAGCCATGCTGCGGGTAAGCGCGAACTGGTGCCCGATCTGGCTCGGGCTGCGATCGCGTGCGGAGCGGATGGTCTCCTGATCGAATGCCACCCAGAACCAGAGCAGTCCATTTCGGATGCTCGTCAGGCCCTTTCCCTGGACACAATGGCTGCGCTGGTAGAAAGTTTGCAACCGATTGCAGCAGCAGTCGGACGATCGATCCCCATGCCGCTTCAACCCTTCACCCATCATCCCGCTGCTTGAGGATCTCGGGTCGCGCCAGTAGGTTATAGCAGAAGGCTGGAGGCAGAAGGCAGAAGGAGGAGGGAAAAGATTGCTTCTAAGTACTTGTGCACAATAATCGGAGAAAGTGCGATCGCGCTATCGTCTATTCCTCCGGGTTGATGTTGTGCGATTCTCCAGCGGAGAGGCCATGCCTACGCAACAATTCTGCTAGGCGCTCTGCTCGCTGGCGTTCCTGCTCAAGTTGTTGCTCCGCCCGATCGGCTCGCTGACGTTCCTGCTCAGTCTGCTGGCGCTCTTGCTCAGCCTGTTCATCTCCAGTCAACAACAAATTGCCCTCGCGATTGCACCAACGCAACCAGCGATGATAATACTTGCCTTCAAATTCTCCCGCCCAAACGGTTAAGCCCAGACCTACGGACTCCAGCCAGGCATCCTGCAACCGTTGATAGCATCCTCCATGTAAGACATAGACCTGTAAGATCTCAGATGAAAGCTGTTCCAGCGGATCGAAGACAACATAGTAGGCGACACCAATGCGGGCATACTTCTGCCACTTGTCGCTCAGCTCTCCCCCTTTTTTATTGGAAACGATCTCGATGATCGCATCCGGCGGTTTGCCAAATTCCCAGACAAAATAGGAGCGTTTGCGCTGCTCGCTCCAATCTTCCGGAACAGACACATCTAAACTGAGTAAGACATCAGGCGCGAGAGACTCCGTCTGGTTGATGCCGTAAAATAAGCCCAGGTCGGCAGCCGCCAGAAAGGGAATGCCCATTACCCTGATTTTATCAGCGAGGGTGCGACTTTAATTCAAAATTCAAAATTTAAAAAATCTGGTTTTGCGATCGCATTGGCTGCGGAAGGAGCGCGATCCCATTAGATTTCATCAGAAAGCGCGATCGCAGCTGCTTCGGAGACAGCGCCATCGCATTTCGGTTTGGGGGGAGCGCGATCTCGTCAGGTTTGGTGGCAGTACGATCGCAATGTTGTCATTAGACCTGTCCGATAGTTGGAGTGGAAGCCTCCCTGAGGGGGGCTTCCACTCCAATTTCCGAATGAGTCTATTCATCCAGATTGATATGGTGCAATCTCATTAGGGTTGGTGGAGCGCGATCGCATGCTCTATTTATGCCCCTGATTGCGGTTTTGTCTGAGCCGTTTTTAGCATCTCGACTAACTTCGCCATGGCAGATTCAAGATGAAAGCCTGGATCCTGAGCGATCCAGCCTTGAGAACTGCGCTCGCGAAATTCAAAATGGAGGTGGGGCCCAGTAGAATACCCTGTGCTGCCAACCCGGCCAATAACACTGCCCTGCTCGACCCATTCGCCAGGTTTAACGAAGATTTCTGACAGGTGAGCGTAGCGGGTCTCTTCTGTATTATCGCGATGGCGAAGGGTGACAAGCAAACCATAGCCACCTAAAAAGTCTGCGATCGCAACCCGGCCAGCATAGGCCGCTAAAACAGGAGTTCCCATCGGTGCGCCCAGATCGGTGCCCGCATGAAACCGGCGTGCCCCTGAAATCGGATGCACCCGCCAACCAAAGATGGAGGTAATCGGCGCAGGCAACGACAGCGGAAATAGCAATCTAATGTTGCCATTTCCCAATCGACCAGGCGGACGGCGAGTCTGGTTATAGTAGCGTCTGGCTGAAGCAGTTGTCGATCTGGGCTGCAGCGTATTGATAGCAACTGCAAGTGCTCCGGCTCTACCTCCAACTTGCCGTGGAGCAGCTGTAGGTTTGAGTGCCGGACTGCACAAACTGCCTGGCACGGTCTGACCTCGTCTCAGAATAGTTTGGCAGCCTGTAGACCGTTCAGATAAGACAACCGCAGCAGGAGCTTCATAGCTGCTGGTCGCACCCAGATCGTAACGATCCGGATCGATATAAAGATCGTTGCTGATTTTGGTTTGATTTTCTGGGGGAAAGGCAATTCTTGGCAGCTTGGACGCCGATGGTGTCGAATCCGGATTCGACAGGATTATCGGTGTTCTGACCCCAGGCACAGGACTGGATTCCACTGCAGTGGGTGCTGGAGCAGCAAAGCGCGGTGATGGAATCGACACAGCAGGCAGCGAAGAAGGCTTTTGGGGAGTCGCGGCAGCAGGGGGTGCGGGTTGAACAGCTGTTGCTGGAGCCGGGGCAGCCTTGGGGGCAACAGGAGAGATTTGTCTGGGCGGTGCTGATTGCACTGGTGCTGCTTGAACCGGTGCGGGTGGAGCTGCCTGCACTGGAGCCGCCTGCACTGGAGCAGGTGAAGCGGTTTGAATTGGAGCCACCTGGACCGGAGCCACTTGCACTGGAGCAGGTTGAGCTGCCGGCGCTGCTGGAACAACAGGCTGAGGAGGAGCAACAGCGGATGCAGCAGCAGGGGCAGGAGGAGATTGGCTTTGAGCTAAAACTATGGCATTGCTAAGGAGACCTGATCCCCCCAGCCAACTGAGGCTACACACGAGCAAAGAACGGATTAAACCCTGGTAGGGCAGGGGTTGGGCAGTGTCAGTTTTTTGAGTCATCTTTTTCCATCAATCCTTGCATCTGACGCGGTCTGAATTTGCCCTGGATAGCAACTGTAGTCGTTGGCCGCCGCAAGCTGGTTCCTTTTAGGCCATCAGGCAAGCGCTGAAAAATTTCAGCGACTTAAGTGAGTGTAGCAAAGCCCGCCCTATTTTTGCATAGACTTCTTCGCAGAAGCTGGATGGCTATTTTGTGGCAATTGGGCAGGATAACCCAGACGGATTGTTCCAGGTTTTAGGGAAATCTCTGGGGCAGTCATTGTTTGCCCATCTGCCTGCAATGGTATCCTTCCCCTGTGCTTGAGGGCTAAAGTCGGAGAGGTGGCGGTTAAACGAACTAACAACTCTCCTGTCGCTGAAACACCAACTGCAATGCCTGAGCAGTTGTCAAGCTGGACAGACTGGCCAATGCTGCCCAGGAGAGCTTGATAGTCAGGCAGCAATGATTCTATTCCTTCTCGCTGCCAGCGGCGATATCCGGAGAGGAGTCCTTCTAGGGTCAGAGCTGCAACCATTTCTAGAGAGTCAATTTCAGGCGCGATCGCAGTCCGATCCTCAAGGGAATCAGCTGGCCGATCGACCAGGAAAGTTTTCAGGCTAATTCCAGGAGCAGGCACAGGGTTGGCCCAGTTGATCCCCACACCAACCACTGCAGTGACAATTTGGCGCTGCCGGACGCGAGTTTCTGTTAGGATGCCCCCCAATTTACTCCCAGACAAGACCAGATCGTTGGGCCATTTTAGCTGTACAGGAATTTGCCAGCTGCGAAATGCTGCCGCAATCCCCCAGGCAACCGCCATCGTCAGTTGGGCCCCGTTTTCTGCTAGCAAGTCCGGCACTAAGACCAGAGATAGATACAGTCCTCCGGGTTGAGAGATCCAGGTGCGGCCCCATTGCCCCCGTCCGGTTTCTTGCTCAGCTGCGATCGCAACCGTCCCTGGTCCAGCCCCCTGCGCGATCAACTGCCACAGTGTCTGGTTAGTAGACTGAAGACGCTCAAACAAATGAATCGGGCCTAAACCAGCTTCCTCCCAGCTCATCTGAGAGAAAAATTCAGATCTTTGCTGCACAATTTGAAGCGCTGATTCGAGGTCTGGTCGGCAAAGCATAAAAGAATTCAGGATTTTGAGGGCAGAAGGCAGAAGGCAGAAGGCAGAAGGCAGAAGGCAAAAGACAGAGGGCAAAAGATAGAAAGTAAAGTATAGTCTAGCGCCTGGGCTGTGAGGCTATGAAGGTTCAGCACAACTAAAAATTATGCAAAATTTGTAGTTGGCAGTTGATTAGCATTCGGATTATAAGGGGCACATTTCCAGACCTCACTAGCCTGAGAATTGCTATAGCGGTTTGTAATGAGATTCAGTACTCGGTTTCGGTAGGGGCTTGGTCTGCCAAGTCCACCCAAGTTTTCTGTACTTAACCAGACTGAAAATTGCTATGTAAGAATTCAGAGGGATGCGGAGGCAATAGTGCAGGAAACGAACTCCTCAATCTTCCAACTCCCACATTCAGCCCTGACACCTAGACACTGACATATCTAAGGTGATTTCTTAGAATGAATGTCCCGGCAAAGCTAAGGGTATGATGCGTTACGCTAGCGCTAGCAGCACCCTACAACCGTTCAATTTCGGTACAATCTTTCCCAGAAATCACCTGATGCATTCTGACTGACACCTAACACCTGACAAACATCATGCACACCTGGCAGTGGGAAACCGGGCACGGGCTGCCCTATCTAACCTGTAGTCTATTGGAACGCTGGCCCCACGGTTTTTTTACTCAGCAATTTTGGCCCAGTTCTCCAGCAGAACTCACTGCTGTTTTGCACCCAACCGCTCACGCTTATCGTGCGAAACAGGTGCATGGCAATACAGTCCTGTTTGCCTCTGACATTGAAATCATTAATCTTGACGAGGGCGTCAATGATGATGAAGGAGATCGATCTTTATGGAAGAACGACGACCTGCCGCATGCAGATGGTCTTCTAGCAGCACAAGCCAATCAGTCAGTCTGGGTGTGTAGTGCTGACTGTACACCGGTTTTAATTGCAGACACAGGCACAGGCCAAGCGGCGGCTGTCCATGCCGGGTGGCGGGGTACTGCTGCCAAAATCGTCCCTCATGCGATTGCTAAATTTCAGCATCAAGGGAGTGCATTGCCAGATCTGCGAATTGCTATGGGCCCTGCGATCGCGGGAGAGGTCTACCAGGTCTCCACTCAGGTCGCTGCAGAAGTCATTGCTAGCCTGGTTCCTCATAACACTAACCTGTCTGCTGATGTGATGCTCGATCGACTTTCTCAGCAGGCCAATCCGCCTGTGCTTCCCGATCCAGAACCGGGACGAATGCGGTTGGATGTTCGGCGAGTCAATACCTTGCAACTAGAACAGTTGGGTATTGCCACCGAGCAGATTGCGATCGCGCCCCACTGTACCTATCAGGAGCCAGAACGCTTCTTCTCTTACCGCCGCGATGGTTTGAAAAAAGTCCAGTGGTCTGGGATCGTAAGTTTAGGTAATCGTTGAGGGTTCATGGCTCATGGCTCATGGCTCATTGGGTTGGGATCTCCGTCCTCCGTCCTCAATCCTCCCTCCTCCGTCCTCAATCCTCCCTCCTCCGTCCTCAATCCTCCCTCCTCCATCTTCAATCCTCCCTCCTCCGTCCTCAATCCTCCCTCCTCCGTCCTCAATCTTCTGTCTTCAAAATCTGAGTGCCAGCGATCGAGAATGTCTTTGATGACGACCTCTTGCAACCAGACTTGAGCAACAACAGTCAAGGGTAGAGCGAGCAACAAACCAATGAAGCCAAAAGAGGTCGCGAAAAACACCTGAGCAAGCAAAGTTACGGCAGGCAACAGCGAGATTTGCTGAGCCATGACGTAGGGAGTTAACAAGTTACTTTCAAGTTGCTGGATAATGATGTAGAGAATCAAGACGGTGAGGGATTTCCAGGGGCCATCCAGCATCGCTACCATCATCGGTGGAATGACGCTTAAGGCCGGGCCAATGTTGGGGATAAAGGTCATAAACCCTGCAAGGACACCATGGGCCAGAGCGAGGTTAACCTGCAAAATTGACAACCCCATCCAGCTGAAAACTGCGATCGTGACCATATTAAACAGAACCCCTGCCAACCACCCCCGAAGCGAGGCTTCGCAACGATCCAACACATTTTCGATCCGCCGTCGATAGAACGAGGGAAAAAGGCGCACGAAGGTGTTGCGGTAAGGTTTGGGATCGGCCAGCATCATCAACGTCAACACCACGACCAGCAGGCCGTTCAAGGCAACGCCCAGAAAACTGGTAAAGAAGGTCACCGATCGATCCACCAGATCCTGGAACAGCGGCTGAACCTGCTTAAATAACGTATCGGCATCGGGCAAGTACTCATTTAAGTCGATGGATTCAAGCCGTTTCAGATCGTCCAGCCAGCGATCGAGCCGATCCAACCCTCTAGGCAGCAGTTCAGTCAATTCCTGAAATTGGGCGGTAAAAGGGGGCACAATCAGTGCAAAGAAGCCCGCCAGCAGAATGAATAGGCAGGTAATGGATAGCATCACGGCAAACGAGCGACGTATGCCAGTTCGTTGCAGGCGACGGGCTAACATGTTTAAAGCAGTGGCTAAGACGACTGCCGCAAAGATCAGCAGCAACAATTGTCTGATTTGCCACAAGACGTAAAGGGCCGCAATCAAGGCAACCGAACCGATCCATTTGCCTAAATTCACAATGCCGACTCCTTTGCAATCGCGCTGCAGACTTCCTGACATGGGCCAATGGAGAGATGAATCAGCATTGGATACCAAAGCCCAGGGTTCCGATTCATCCCTTAAATGACCAATGCCAATTTATTAGCATAAGGGGGAGAGCAAGCTTTTGTAAAAGATCCAGCCCTGAGCGCAAACCCGAGAGATTGGAAAAGTTGCCTATCTCCGTCTCCAGGCTCTCCAGCCCAGCGCGATCGCAATCAGAAGCGGCGGCGCGATCGCAGCCACCAGAGCGCTCGTCGCCGTTACCGGAATCGGCAACAGCGGCCCGACATACTTGATCGCCAGCGCCAGCACCGCTGAAACCAGCAAGATTTTAGCAATAAAAATAAGGAGATCGCCCATAAACCAAACGGCTAAACCTGCTTTTGCAACATTGCTTCAATAATACGCGACCACCGCTCAGCTGTGTCCGCTTGCTGCTGGCTAATTTTAGCTTGTTGCTCAATGCTTGCTGCTTGCCGTTCAATAGTGACATTAATCTGGCGCAGCTCGGCTCTGAATTCAGCGGAACTTTGCTTCATTTCTTCGCGGAACGCAGCATTATCGCGCTTCATTTCTTCGCGGAACGCAGCATTATCGTGCTTCATCTCTTCGCGGAACGCAGCATTATCGTGCTTCATCTCTTCCCGAAAGCGCTTCATTTCCTCACCGAAGGCATCCAACCGTTCGACTGTGGCCAGTCGGAATTCCGTGATGCCTTCCGTCAATCGACCCACCTGATCGATCAGGACATCAAGCTTATTGTCACTCTGCTGATTTGTGGGGTCAGTCATCGATGCAATCTTGAGTCAATAGGAATAGTATAATGCAAGCCAGGGTAAGGGAATGCTGCTGGCTAAATCTGCTTTTGCAACATCGCTTCGATAATACGCGACCACCGCTCAGCCGTGTCTGCTTGCTGCTGGCTGATTTTAGCTTGTTGCTCGACAACTGCCGCTTGCCGCTCAATGCTGACCGCTTGCCGATCGAGGGTGGCGTTAATCCTGTGCAACTCGGCTCTGAATTCAGCTGAACTCTGTTTCACTTCTTCGCGGAAGTGTTGCATTTCCGTTCTGGATGCCTCCAGCCGTTCTGTAGTGGCCAGTCGGAACTCTGTGAGACCTTCGGTCAAGCGACCGACCTGATCGATCAGGAGGTCTAGTTTGTTTTCAACCTGCTTGTTTTGGGAGTCAGCCATGGATGCAATCTTGAATCAATAGAAATAGTGTAACACAAGCCAGAATAAGGGAGGACTGATGGCTAAATTTGTTTTTGCAGCATCGCTTCAATAATGCGGGACCACCGCTCAGCCGTATCCGCTTGCTGCTGGCTGATTTTAGCTTGTTGTTCAATGCTAGCGGCTTGCCGATCGAGGGTGGCGTTAATCTGGCGCAGCTCAGCTCTAAATTCAGCTGAACTTTGTTTCACCTCTTCTCGAAAGGCAGCATTATCGCGCTTCATTTCTTCCCGAAAGCGTTTCATTTCCTCACCAAAGGCATCCAGCCGTTCTACTGTGGCCAGTCGAAATTCCGTGATGCCTTCCGTCAATCGACCGACCTGATCGATCAGGAGGTCTAACTTGTTATCATTCTGCTGGTTTGTGGCATCAGCCATCGATGCAATCTTGAATCAACAAAATCAACAGAGATATTGTAGCAGAGGCTGGAGCAAGACTGCGGCGCTGGTGGGCAAGAGATGAAAATCGCCAGCTGCTACGAAGCTGAATTTAACGGTCGGCTGGGTCATGGGCGGGGGGAGTGCAGTAGAGGTACTTGACGGTGCCGTCTTTTAAGACCAGTTTGCCGGAGAGTTTGTCGCGCCGTCGCTGGAGGGATTTGTCGGTGGGGGCGAGGACGAGGGCGCGCTGGCAATAGGTGAGGGCGTCCTGCCGTCGATCCAGTGTTACGAGGGTCTGGGTCAGGGCTGGCAGGATCTTTCTTAGCCCTGGGAGGTTACCTGCGGCTTCGTCGATCTCAAAGCTGCGGATCAGTTCGCGGGCAGCGACTTCGATCCAGCCCCGCGCCTGCGTCGCTTTTGCCATGGCGGTACGCACCTGGGCAATATGATCGGCGTCTTGCAGGCGTTCTCCCAACTTGATGCTCTCGCGGAAGTACATCAGGGCCAGGTTGAACTTTTCGTCGTTGGGGTCGGGTTGTTGAGCCAGGAGCTGTCCCAGGCTGTTGAGGACGAAGGCTTGGCCGCTCAGGTCGTTGAGCTGGTGGCAAAGGTCGTAGCTCTGGCGCAGGGCAGTCTCGGCTTCGTCCCAACGCTCTTGCTGGGCCAGGACTTTGCCCAGACTGTGCAGCCCGATCGCGAGCGACCGCTGATCGTCCAGACTTTCAGCGATTTCAATCCCTCGCTGTAGACTAGCCAGAGCCTCTTCGCAGCGTCCCAGTTTTTGGAGCAATCCCCCGACACAATTAAGGGCGATCGCAAGCGATTGCTGATCTGCAAGGGTTTCAGTGATTTCAATCTGTCGCTGAAAAATAGCCAGGGCTTCTTGGGGCTGTCCTAACTGCTGAAGCAATCCACCCACACGGTTAAGGGCGATCGAAAGCTGTTGCTGATCATCTAGCGCTTCAGCAATCTCAACCTGTTTTTGGAACGCCTCCAACGCCTCTTCATTATGTCCTAAACGCTGGAGCAGTCCACCTATACGGTTGAAGATGATCGCAAACGATTGCCGATCCCCCAGCGTTTCAGCAACCTCAATCTGTCGCTGAAACGCTGCCAGTGCCTCTTCGTGGCGTCCCAATTGCTGGAACAATCCGCCCAGACAGTTGAGACCGATCGCAAGTGATTGCCGATCCCCCAACGCTTCAGTTACCTTAATTTGTTGCTGGAATGCCGCCAGCGCCTCTTCGTGGCGTCCCAATTGCTGGAGCAGTCCGCCTGCACAATTGAGCGCGATCGCAAGCCGTCGCTTATCCTCCAGTGTTGTGGCAATCTCAATCTCTCGCCGGAGGGCATCCAGAGCTTTTTCGTCGCATGCCATCTGTTGGAGCAATTGGCCCCTAGATCCGCGTGCGGTCGCAAGCTGTTTTTTGTCATTCAGGGTTTCAGCAACCTCAATTCCCCGCTGAGAAGCATCCAGGGCCTCTTCGTAGCGTCCTAGTTGTTTGAGTAATCTGCCTAGACAGATGAACGCGATCGCAAGCGATTGCTTATCATCCAGCGCCTCAGCAACCTCAATCTGTTGCTGAAACGCCGCCAGCGCTTCTTCATCGCGCCCCAACTGCTGGAGCAATCCACCCAGGCAGTTGAGCGAGATCGCAAGCTGTTGTTTATCATCCAGCACTTCAATTACCTTAATCTGTTGCTGGAAAGCTGCCAGCGCCTCTTCGTGGCGTTCCATCTGCTGGAGCAATCCACCCAGACAGTTGAGTGCGATCGCAAGCGACCGCCGATCCTCTAGCGCTTCAGCAATCTTAATCTGTTGCTGGAACGCCGCCAGTGCCTCTTCGTAGCGTTCCATCTGCTGGAGCAGTCCGCCTGCACGGTTGAGTGCGATCGCAAGCGACCGCCGAGCATCCAGAGCTTCTTCAATCTCAATCTCTCGTTGGAACGCCGCCAGCGCCTCTTCATTGCGTCCCAACTGCTGGAGCAGTCCGCCCAAACAGTTGAGACCGATCGCAAGCGACTGCTTATCCTCTAGCGTTTCAGTTATCTTAATCTGTCGCTGGAACGCCTCCAGAGCCTCCTCATAGCGTTCTAATTGCTGGAGCAATCTGCCTAGACAGTTGAGCGCGATCCCAAGCTGTTGTTTATCCTCCAGTTCTGCAGAAATCTCCATTTCTCGTTGGAACGCCTCTAGTGCCTCTTGGTAGAGTCCCAACTGCTGGAGCACTCCGCCCAAACAGTTGAGCGCGATCGCAAGCGATTGCCGATCGCCCAGAACGTTCTCAATCTCAACCTCCTGCTGAAAAATCTGCAACGCCTCTTCCAGCCGCCCCAGCCGCTGCAGGACAACCCCCGCCCGGTTGAGGCCAATCATCAGCTGACGTTGGTCATGCCGATTGCGACCGCTGCTTTCCTGCGCCTGCAGCCAGCGGGCCGCCAGCACAATATCGTCGATTTCGGTGGCAATCTCGGCGGCAATGGCCCCATCAGTGACGTCGCTGCACTGGACAAAGTCGATCCAGAACCGGGCGTGGCGCTCGGTGGCGGCAGCGATCGGGCCGCGTTCTTCGGCCAGGTTGCGGGCAAACAGGTACACCAGGGGATGAAAGACGAAGCGGTGCTCCCCCTTGTCCGCTTCATTCAGCAGGGACAGCTGCTGGAGCCGATCCAGAGAGTCTTGAGTTGCCCATTCGTCTGCACAATCAGCGGCCACCGTGGCGGTGCGGCGGGAAAAGCCCTCCTGGGCGCAGACGCTGAGGCAAGCGAGAAAGTCGATTTCCTTTGGTTGGAGCAGGTTCAGGCTCAACTGCAGGGAAGCGCTGATGTTGAGATCCGGGTCGCCAGGGATTTGCAGGCGGTTCAGGCAGCGCTTTTGCTGGTGCAGGGAATCGGCATAGTCATCAATGCTGCGCCGTTCCTGGCGACGCAGAGCTGTGCCAATGATTTGCAGTCCCAGAGGCAGGTTGCCAACCAAATCGATCAGATTTTGGGCGGCCTTGAGGGCAGTGTCAACGCGCTTGTCTCCCAGGATGCGGCGCAGCAGTTGCAGGGCGTCGGCTTTGGGGAGGGGAGACAGGTTGAGAGCGGCTGCTTCTGGGATGTCGAGGGAGGCGGAGAGATCGCGATTCCGGGTGGTGACGATGACAGTGCATTGGCCGCCGGGACGCAGACGCTTCACGGTGGCGTCCTCGGCATTGTCGAAAATCAGCAGCATCTGACGCTGGGCGAAGGTTTCCTGCATCAGGGTGGCGGCATCGCGTCCGTCCTCCGGATCGAGGGGGAGGCCGCAGCGCTGGACGAAGTCGCGGGCAATGGCGAGGGCGGCTTTGCCATCTACCCGCAGGCCAATGACGCCATCGCGGAACTTTTTCTCGTGGACTGTGGCGAAGTGACAGGCGAGGGCCGACTTGCCAATGCCGCCCACCCCAGCCAGTCCGGCAATGCTGCAGACCTTTGGCCCCTCGGGATCGAGCAGCAGCCTCTCCAGGGTCTCCATTTCCTCGCGGCGTCCGGTGAAGGTGGAGACATCCAGCTGGGGCAGCACAAAGGGAGTTTTGGCCGCTGCCTGCGGTTCAGCCACTCCCTGACCCGCAGGATAAACATTGACATTGACCGTACCGCCAGACATTCTGTCGACGGCAGCACCTTTGAAATCCCCCTGAGTGGAGAGATTGAAATCAGCGCGTTCAAGGCGATCGGGCTGTTGCTCCACGGCGACCGTCCTAGTGGATATCGAGCTGGAAGTCGCCGCCGTTGATGCGGTTGGCGGCAATGCCTTTGAAGTCGCCGCCGACGGTGAGGTTGAACCCGGCCAGGGCCTCCGGGCCGAGGCTCTGGCGTACGGCCGCCGCCTGCTGTTGGATTTCGGTATTCTGGTCCAGCGCTGCCGCTGCTAATTTGCTTTGCAGTAGCGGCGCGGTGGCTTCAGGGTTCTGTTCGTATTCATCCACCAGGCTACTGCCCAGAGGTTGATTGGCCTGCTCGAATTTGCGTTTAATCAGAGCTTTGAGGCCCTCGTAGGCGTCCTGGGCTACCTGGCCTGCGGGTTTGGTTGCGTCGGCCAACAGGGCGGCCAGAATGACCGATGCGGGTTCCATTGCCTTGCTCCTGGGTGCGGTTATTGTTTCTATTATAACTCGGGTCACGATCCCTCTGGCGATTGGCGAGCCTGCTCAAATTCTGGGTACAGCCTGGACTAAAATAGAACTATTCCCAGACTATAATGCGCGTAAAGCGGCCGGAGGACAAATTGATGTATGCCAACGCCAACAGAATCAAACTTCATCGTCGCGTCTTTTTCGGCCTGGATACTTTATCTGCACAGGAGAAAGCCGAGGTGATGCAAGCCATTCATTCCCTAGAGAGTTTTTCACCGGATGAACCGCTCAAACATGGGATGAAGCGGCTTGAAACGGATGAGCTTCTCTATCGTTTTTATGCCACGCCAGCGTTCGGCTTGATCTTTGGCCCTGGAGCAGGAAACGAGATTGAGATCTTAGATATTTTTAATCGCGATATGGTGGATTACTACTTTGGAAAAGACAAAACACTACAGCGGTCTGCAGGTCAATGAAGAAGTTTTCCCAAATTGCCTTTGAACTTGCGACTTGTCGGCAGCAGTTGTCTGAGTTCCATAAACTTTTGCAAGACTATCAGTTTTTGCTTGAGCGTGACAAAATCTTACCTTTTTTCAGAGAACGTTGGTATTTGTCAGCGTTTATGGGGTACTATCACCGTAAAATTTCTAGATACGATCTGGTGGCATTTGAATACGATTTATTTGGCGACTTCGTCTGCGATCTGGTTGTGGGAGATTCCGTTAAGAAATCCTATTGTTTTATAGAGTTTGAGGCCGCTGCTGTTAACAGCATCTTTGTTTCAAAGCCGGGACGGAATACGCCTGAATGGTCGTCTAAATTTGAACGCGGTTTTAGTCAGATTGTTGATTAGTTCTGGAAACTGGAAGATCTGGAAAGAACGAATGATTTTGAGAGCCGTTTCCACAGCAGGAATATTGACTATATGGGATTACTGGTGATTGGTAGAGATGACTCCCTCGATCTACAAAAACGAAGACGGTTGGAGTGGCGCAGACAGAATACTGTTGTGAATTCTAAGCATATTTATTGCCTGACTTACGATGAGTTATGTGAGGATTTGCGGTTTGGGCTGGAAAAATATCACTTAAGTCAATAGCTGCGTTGAGTAGGGTGATGCGATCGCAACTATGACTGTAGGAATATCAGTATGATCGATTACTCAGAGCTGGTTATTCCAAGCTGCGATGTATATCCTGCAATACACTCTTCAGAGGTCTACTTTCTGTTGCAGATTGAGCTAGAGGCGAGGGCCATTGCCCAATGCTCTGCCCATGGGAATCGCGATATCGACGGTCACGGGTCGTTGTCCATGCACGATTTCATTCACGATCTGGCCAGAGACATTCAGGATCTCGGCAAATTGGGTTGGGGTGAGGTCTAAATCTTCTAGAATATCTGAGAGGACTTCACCGGGATGGACAGGTTTGATGGTTCGTTCGGAACTCATTGTTTTGATGTTTACCCTAACCCAATTATACAGGAATTCATGACGACTCAAACGATTATTCTCACAGGGGCTTCGACGGGGATTGGCCGGGCGCTGGCAATTCAACTGGCGGCCAAGGGAGCCAGTCTGGTGCTGGCGGCACGGAATCCAGTGACCTTGCAGGAAACGACGGCTGCGTGCAACCAGGTGGGAGGTGATGCGATCGCAGTTCCAACTGATGTCGCGCAACCTGATGCCTGCCAGCGATTGGTCGAGGCAGCGGTAGAGGCATTTGGCCGTGTGGATGTGCTGGTGAACAATGCTGGCATTAGCGCGATCGCACCCTTCGAGAAGATCGAAGACCTGCCCTTGTTCGAACAAGTGATGAGAGTCAACTACCTCGGTGCCGTTTACTGCACCCACTACGCCCTGCCCCATTTGCAGACTAGTCGGGGTCTGCTGGTGGCGATCTCATCTCAGTGCGGCAAGATCGGCGTCCCGACGCGATCGGGCTACGTGGCCAGCAAGCACGCGATGCAGGGCTTCTTCGACACCCTGCGCATTGAACAGCGCCCGCACGGCGTTGCGGTGCTGGTTGTTTCCCCTGGATTCGTCGCCACCGACATTCGCAAGCGCGCCCTGGGAGGTGATGGCTGTCCCATTGGGGTCAGTCATCGAGATGAAAGCCGACAGACTATGCCTGTAGAAGAGTGTGCCCGTCAGATCGTCCGAGCTATGGAACAACGCCAGAGAGAATTGCTAATGACGTTCAAAGGAAAGGTGGCACCCTGGATGAAACTGATCGCCCCTGGGTTGTTGGATCGGATAACGGCGGCGGCGATCGGCAGTTAACAGCTGTTGCGATCGGCAATCCGCGATTGCAAGCAGTATCTTGACCAAAATCGTTAAGCGTCGCTTTGCCGCGTCGCATCGACGGCTAACAACCCTCGTTTGATTTCGTAGTCAGTGATGCAACTCATAAATAATCGTTGTCTCTGACTGCGAATGTCCTGTAGCTTGCCCTGGATTCTTCGATCCTGCTTCAGAATTGCAGTCACAATATTGGTATCCAGCAGATAATCCACGCTTATTTATCTCCCTTCAACCGCCGCATCGAACTAATTTCTGCAATAAAGGCTTGTTTTGCATCAATTGCTCAACTAAGTCAGAGATGTGGGTTGCAACGGTGTTCTGATCGAGGGTGAGTTGGGGCATGATAGTCTCCAGGGCTACGATCGGTTTGGACGGGCGCTCTTTTATTGGAGCCTTGTTTTTATTGTATGGCAAAAGGCAGGAGGCAAAGGGCAAAAGGCAGGAGGCAGAGGGCAGAAGGGAAAGGTTGACTGCATCTGGTTGTGAGTTTTTTGCTGTTGCAATCGGTACGCTCAAAACTCCTGACTGGTTTATGAAGATCGATGACGGCTCAGCTGATGGCTCGCAGGATGACGCGATCGCGCCCTTCATGTTTCGCCTGGTACAGTGCCCGATCTGCGGTCTCAACCAGCGTTTTGGCTGACAGCTCGAACTGGGGAACAACGCTGCTGACTCCCACACTCAGGGTGACGTGCGAACTGGCTTCGGAGCTGGCGTGAATCAGCTTCAACGCTCGCACCTGGGTGCAGATGTTCTCTGCCACCGAAACAGCTCCTGCTGCATCGGTATTCGGCAGAATGACGGCAAATTCCTCGCCCCCATAGCGCGCAGTCAGGTCGGCAGGACGCCTGGCGGACTGACGGATGGCTGCCGCGATGTGTTGCAAGCACCAATCTCCGGCCTGGTGACCGTAAGTATCGTTATAGCGTTTGAAAAAGTCTACGTCGCACAAAATCAGAGACAGGGGCTGGTGCTCTCGCCGCGCTCGCTGCCATTCGAGATCCAGGGACCGATCGAAGGCGTAGCGATTAGCCACCTGGGTCAGCCCATCCGTGTGGGCCAACTGCGAGAGCGTCTCGGTCAGATGGGTTAGCTTAGCCACCGTTTTCAGCAATCCGGTTTGCTGGGACTGCGGGTTGCGCTGTTCAACGTTAAGATCGGGTGAGTTGGAGCGTGCAGACAATTCTTGATGGTGCAATTGCCACAGAGGGTCGAGCTTTCGTTTCAATAAGGCACCCACCCGAACGCGTTCGAACAGCACTGCCGTCCCAATCGTCAGGCTGAAGAGTCCTACAGGCCAGACCAGCGGTAACCAATAATTCGCCTGAAAGAGCAGCAACCCAATCCCCCACCAACTGCCGCACAGACCTGCCCCTGCCAGGAACTGACGGCTGATTCGCCAGCGACTGGTGACAAAACTGATGCCGGGGCTGGCCAGGAACAGGATCAACACCCACCCTCCCCGATGGGCCCGGTTGAGACCATTTTGCCGCAACAAATTATCGATCGCAGCCGCATGCAGATAAACGCCACTAGCAGGCGGATTGCGATCGTATGGTGTGGCGATGGCGTCTACGAGACCCGATGCCGTTACGCCAACTACGACAATCTTGTGGCGGAAGGTTTGGAGAGGGATCTCTCGTTGTATGACTGCGGCAAAGGAGTAATGGGGCACTTGACGAACCGGACCGGGCCAGTTGATCCAGAGCGGTTGCCCCAGGTCGGGTAATTGTACGGGGGTCTTCACCAGAGAATAGACCTGAGCCGCGACAACACTGATGGCCGGGACGTCCTGAATCTGCAGTTTCAGCTGGCGAATGAGGCCATCGCTGTCTTCATGCTTGAGGATATGCCCGGTTGCGATCGCAGCTTCCGCCAGGAGAGGCAGAGGGACAACAGGATGACCCGCACTATCCCAAGCTTGCGCCAGAACAACCCGTCCCTGATTCTGCATCGCAGCTGCCAGCAATTCATCATCGGCACTGCTCTCAGAAAAAACGAGATCGAAGACGATGACAGCTGGCTCTGCAGGGGCCAGTAAATTGAGCAACGAAATATAATGCTGACGCGACCAGGGAAATTTCCCAACTGCGGCTAAACTCGCTTCATCAATCCCAATCACAACCACCTGTTCGCTCCAGGGACGAGAACCCCGTACCTGGAATAATAATGTATATGCCATCTGCTCAAGCGGCTGCCAGCCGCCAAACTGAAGCAGAATGCCCACTAGTAACGCTGCAATTCCACCAGGCAGCAAACGCCAGCCAAATTCACGGAACTGCCAATGCATACTCCTGCTTTGTCCCTAACGGCGTCACCACCACTGCCCGGATAGAACGAGTGCCAGGCAGCGGCACTCTGAGCGCAAATTGGCCATTCTGTGCAATATTCTGAGCCACACCACCAACAATGAGCAAATTCACGGGGTCTGTCTGGCCTGCTATCTGGACTGTTCTGGAATCGATCGGCGCAAGAATGTTCACCTCCAGGCGAGGATTGTTAGTCAGGGGCACAGGCGGCGATGGCGGATTTCCTGGAACGACAAGACTTTGAAACCCACCATTGACGGCCACGGACTGTCCCTGAGCAGTTGTGGCAACGCTTCCTTCAAGGGTAGCAACACCAGTCTTGCCGTCAGGATGAACGCTGACCCCAAACTCTGTACCGCGAACGCCACTCCAACCAGCTGGGGTCTCAATTCTGAGACCCGAACTGGGATTCGTGAAAGACCGTATTTTCAAGCGGGCTTGCCCTCCTGTCACTTGCAGACGAGTCAAACGACCGCCATCAGAAAGTTGCTGCAATCGCTGAATGCGGACAGTGGTATTTTCTGAAAGATACACAAAACCAATCCCGGTATCGACTGCCAGGGATGCACTAGCGTTCTGGAAAGTCTGAATGCTATCTCCTACCGCTTGGAGTCGAATACCAATTCTCGCTTGTCCCGCTCCCTGTTGGCTGCGATAGCGAACAGCTCCTCCAATCTGGCGGACTTCCAACCAGCGTCTGGTGCGCACGGGCACCGATCTGGGTTGCGATCGCACAGTACTGCTCTCCAGACCCAACATCAACAGAGCAGACCCCAAAACACAAGCATGTTGCCAAGAAAATCGACGCACTGCTGCACCCTAATTTAAGCCACTGAACAACCAGAGATTTCGCACTGAATTATACCTATCGCCGATGGCAACAGCTAAAACCCTCAGTTTGGAATTCGATCGAATGAAAGGTGCTTCAGCACTATCCTCAATCGGCAATGGCCTGAATTGCGTTCGCGATTGAATTGCTTTCACTATTTTAATGCTACTCGCCCCTAAGTCCAGGTACTTTATTGTACTCTATGAGACTCATGTTTGAGCATTAACTCGACCAGAAGGCGGTTGACGGTTAGCCATTAGCCATTAGAGGATGTTTGGGAGGATGTTTGAACAGTACTGAATCCCCCTATCCCCGAATAGCACTTACTGTTAAGTGTAGGATGAGCAAAGCAAAGCGTGCCCATCAGAGAGCCTGTGATGGGCACGGGTATAACCCTTTGCTCATCCTACTAACTCATTTGAGGAACTTTATTATACTCTTAATATTCTCGCAAAATTGGCGATTCACGGTTGGTGATTCGCCATGGACAATTAATCCTGAGCCATCAACCCTGAACCACGAACCTGAACCACGAACAATTAATACCCATTTGATGTAGAGATGCAACGTGATGAAAGTGTCAGAATGACTACCCAAATGGGACACTTGCCCAGCCAGCCTTTCTTCAATCCAAACTCGGCAATCTAAAATCCAAAATGGGATAACCCTTAAAACTCCACCTGAAGATCGGCCATTAATTGGGCTATGGTTGCGGGGTCGCCTTTGCGATAGTAGCCGCCGTTGAGTTCAGCAATTTGGGTCAGCACCTGGGGATTAAATTCCCCTGCTTGCCCGTAACCAACGGTAAAAAAGGCAATCCGTTGATCGGTGGAAAGGCCACTTTTTTTCAATTCGGTAGACAGTTGAGCCAGCGTGATGTTGGAGTCGGAATCTTCTCCATCTGTCAGAATCAAAACGGCATTAATCGCCTCTGGGCGGTATCGTTTCTGTAACCAGTTTCGAGCATAAAGCGCTGCATCATATAACCTCGTGCCGCCGTCAGCCTTCAGATTGGCAATAAACTGCATGCCGCGATCGCGACCTGCTGGGCTGCCATCGACTTCAATTGGTGCCTGGATATCGCTATCAAAATCGATCAAGACAATCTTTTCCTTGGGACCCAGGCTATTGATATAGGTACGCAACGTATTTTGAACTGCCGGTAACTTACTGCCCTGCATTGACCCCGAAGAATCCACAACCAGGATCACTTGCGAGGGTTTCTTGGCAAATTGCCGCCAGGATTGCAGCATGGCGGCAACGACCTCGGGGGCAGGCGGACGCAGGGAATCATAACTCGCCTGCGGGTCAACGCCAAATTGAGGACTAAACTTCACTCCCAATGCCACGCCGGGGATGCCCGGTCTCAGCCCCTGACTGACGGCAATTTGCTGAACCGCTGGCGATCGCAAATACTCAACGACCTGCTCTGCTGCTGCCTTCTCATCCGCGCTCACCCAGGGCGCATTCGGCAAAATGGCTCGCATATTTGAGCTGAAGGTTGCTTTAGGATAGATGGCGACGTAGGTCTCCCCCGCTTGAGGTTGCGAGTTTGCTGCGATCGCAGATGATTCATAAACCGAGGCAATGGATGCCCAAAACGGGCCATGTTTCACCATATCCTTAGCCAGGGAGCTGGTCGAAGCCCCATAGCGCGTTACCTTACTCTGGATCTTTTGCACATCGCCTTGATACGTTTTCACATCCGCCACCGTCAGCTGTTCCGGGCGCTTCCCTGACACCGAAACAAACTGCATCACCAGCGTCTGTAGACCAGAATTAGAGCGTGTTGGTGCCGTTTGCACATAACGCACGGGCAGTTGGGTACTATTCGGATCCAGATCCCGATGGCTTTTTGCAGCCACTAGTGCCTTAAACAAATCCGGCGTTTTTTTCAACCCCTCAGCCACCTCAGCTGGAGCCATAAATACCATGGGGCTGTTGGCTAAAAGCGGCGCATCTGCGATCGCAGGAATATAATTTTGTCCTGGAAAAATCCGATCCATCTCATAGATCAGCTGATTGTGATAAATCTCCCCATCCACCGAGAGCAGCGTCGGAAAATCAGGCGACTCCGCCTGAACCGCACCAGACTTGAAACTTGCCGCCAGAGTCGCGACCGTATTCACCACGTCCCCACTACCCGACTCCTGACAGCTCAAATAGAATGCCTGACCATTCTCCAGCTTGGGTCGCTGCTGATTAAACTGAGCCGCAGCCTGCTCGCAGAAGTGTCCCAGCGCACTGCCCACCAGAAACTTGACCTCAAGACCTCGCCGGGGCGGAGCATTGCCCGGGTTTTGCGAAGTTCCGCCACCACAAGCACTGAGCAACACCAGCAACACCGGCAAACAGGCAATCCGTCTCGCTGTTGCCCCAAGAGAGAACCGAATCGGACGCGGTTTGAATGTCATAAATTTTTGTATGAATTGCACAATCGCGATCGCCTTTAGAACCAAGAATACTTCTCAATCTTATTGCGTATCCCCCAATCTTGGGCGGTTGCATTTCTTTTAGATAAAATTGTTTAACCTTATTTTTTTCCTTACACCCAAACTAGACTCCTGTTTAGAGGATACCGCTGAAAATACTGCTGCAGAATCAACAGAACCCATGCCCCAAAACACACTTGCCCAACCCTCTAGAGGATCGCGAATTAAATAACTTCACAAACAACCACTCTGTAGAGACACGGCATTGTGTCCCTACGCGAGAATTTGCACTTAATTCAATCCTCATTCTTTAGCCCCAACTCTAGATCGGCTCAAGCAGCTAGCCCAGCTCGAAGCCGATAGGGACTCTTATGGAACAGACCCCATTTGTTCTATAGCCCTGGTCACAGCATTAGAACTCATCATCAAGTAACGTCCAACCCAAGCTACAAATTGAGATCGACTTCGCTGATATGATATAGGGGAAATGTGTTTCTCCTGTTATGTGCTACACTGCCGATAGTGATTCAAGATTGCATCGATGGCTGATTCCACAAACAAGCAAAGCGACAACAAGCTCGATATCCTGATCGACCAGGTCGGTCGATTGACTGAAGGGATTACAGAATTCCGCCTGGCCACAGTAGAACGACTAGATGCTTTCGGTGAAGAAATGAAACGCTTTCGGGAAGAAATGAAGCGCGATAATGCCACCTTTCGGGAAGAAATGAAGCGCGATAATGCCACCTTTCGGGAAGAAATGAAGCAAAGTTCAGCCGAATTTAGAGCCGATCTTCGCGAAATCAAAGTCACGATCGAACGGCAAACAGCCAGCATTGAGCGGCAAGCTGAAGTGAGCAAGCAACAGGCAGAAATCGCTGCACAACAAGCTGAAACTGCCGCACAACAAGCTGAAACTGCTGCACAACACGCTGAGGTCAGCAAGCAACAAGCTGAAACTGCAGAACGTTGGTCGCGCATCATCGAAGCAATGCTACAGCAACAGGATTAGCATTCAGCCCCTAAGCGTAACGCACCTTATTGCGTTGATCCAACCCAAATTGTACAAGTTTGTAGTGGGCACTTTAGTGCTGCAGAGTCCATTAGGTAAGTGTTACAGCTTTTTCTACACCCTGGTCTATTGCACCACATTAGTGATGTCACACCATGGTCTGAGTACCTGACTTATGAATTGATATATAGCAAAGAAATGGAAGCTTTAATTCTCAATCGATCTCGATTCCTAAGATGGCTAAAGATCCTATTCCTTTCAAGACTCCCACGATAGAAACAACATTTTTGTTCAGAAATGCCGTCACCTGACTGTTTTAATCCTCTTGTTCTTGTACCATCCGGGATCGTTTCTCTTTGAGACTGCCGTATTCCCATTCCCCATTCCTTGTTCCCCTACTCAAATTGGTGTGTAGGCTGTGGGTTGTGGCGACGATTGTACGACCTGAGCATAGAGCTGCTCTAATTGGGTGATGTTGCGACTGAGGGTGTATCGCTCTAGAACCCGCTGACGGGCTTTTTTCCCCAACATTTCGGTGAGTTCGGGATGGTCGCGGAAGAGGGGCAACAGGGTCTGCAATTGGTCAGCTACCCGTTGAGTATTGAGAATAACGCCTGCACCGCCAGCCAGCACTTCACCGTCTGCGCCTGCGTCGGTTGCCAAACAGGCGAGACCGCAAGCCATGGCTTCGAGCAAGGAGAGAGAGAGTCCTTCGACTAAGGAGGGTAAGATAAAAGCGTCAGCACTCTGCAAGATCTCGATTCGCTGTCGTTCGTCAGCAACAAATCCTTTCCAGATAATACCCGCATCTGGGCCGTAACCTGCCATCAGCGACGGCAGTAAGGGGCCATTGCCCAACAGGATGAGTTTGCTGTCGGTGCCCATTGCTGAGAGTTTCCAGGCTTTGAGCAGGGATTCAACGTTTTTCTCAATGGCAATGCGGCCCTGGTAAACGAAAATACGACGTGCCTGTAGGGTATTTTTGAGGGTAGACTTTGCCTGGGAACGACCGGGTTCGTATTTCTGCACGTCAACCCCGTTAGGAATCACCGCGACTTTCTGTTTGGGCAAGCCGAGGCGCACGAGGAGATCTCGCTGCAGGTTGGAGAAAACGATGGTGCAGTCGTAGTTGGCCAAAAAGGGGGCGTAGAGTTGATAGGTCAAGTGTTGGGTGCCGGATGTGAGATTGCGGAGTTTGGCATCAAAGGGAGGATGGAAGGTGGCAACCAGCGGCAATTTGAGTTCCTGACAGATTTCTGGCAACAGAAAATCTAGGGGAGACAGGGTGAGAGAAGCATGAACGAGATCGGGTTGGAGTTGGCGCAGCGATCGCGCCAAGACTTTCCCAGCACTAAAGGTGGGGATGGTGTAAATTTGGGATTTGTACAGGAAAGGGAGGGATACTTCCTGACAATCGGGGGGTGAGTTTTGATTGGCGGTGTTCTGGGCAAAGTGCAGGAAACTAACCTGATAGCCCCGGTCTCGCAAGGCGTTTGTCACTTCGCGACCGTAGGTGACGTTGCCGCAGAAGGGTGTTTTTTTTCCAAGCCAGGCAATATGCATTCAAGTGATTTTCAAGTAGTTTTGTAAATTTTTATATTAATTGCGATCGCGGGTTGTTTTTTTGCTCCCCGTACGGGAAATATACCAGGTCAGGCCCCCTCCTGCGATCGCAAGAACAGACAGAATCAAGAACACAGGCTGCAATCCCAGGACCGTTTCAGCGATGCCAGCCAGGGCCAGGGGCAAACTTAAGGCAATGTTAACGGCATTGTTTTGCAGGCCAAACACTTTTCCCCGCATCGCTTCCGGGGTTTTTTCCTGGATCGTGGTTTGCATGGGGACGCCAATCAGCGCTGCACAGGCCCCCAGAGCGCCAATCAGCAGCAGGGCCGGTCCCAATTGCTGGGCAAACGCTGCTAGACCTACCAGCGAAGCGGCCATGCCCACCGATCCCATCCAGGCCAGCTGAAAATGGGAGAACCGCTGGCCGAACTGACCGACCAGAGCCGCACCCACTGCCATGCCGACTCCACCGGCAGCCAGCAGAAAGCCAAATTGAGACGTCTTCAAAGTTGGGATGATTTCTGCCAGCCGCACCGCCAGGACGGCCAAGGCTGCCACAATGGAAAATAAAATAATTTGTTGAATCAGGGCGTTGCGCACTTGACGCTGATGCTTCAGATAGCGCAGACCCTGGCGCAAGTCTTGCCAGATGTGAGCAGCCTCGAAGGGCGTCGCAGAGCGCGTTTCATGGGTGCGGATGCCGAGGAGAAGGAAACCCGCGATCGCATAACTGCCTCCCACCAGCAATTCTTTGCCAATGCCTGCTCCGCCCCCAATGCTGGCCATCCAGGTATCGGCCAACGCCAGCAACGGCTCCCCCACCGCAAAGCCCACAATCACTGCCGCCATCATGGTCGTGGTGTAGAGGGAGTTGGCGGACAGGAGATGGCGCGGTTTGACAATTAACGGGATCGCGGCCTGCTCTGCCGGAGCAAAGAACTGAGTCAGAGTGGAGACCAGGAAGGTCACCAGCAAGAGCAAGCAAAAGCCCGCTGGAATGCTGCCAAATCCAGGCCAGTCATGAGAGAGCCACAATAAGGGCAACAGCACCAGCACCAGGGATCCGCGTAAAAGATTAGTCAAAACCAAAACGCTTTTCTTAGGCCAGCGATCCACAAAAACCCCAGCCAGGGAACCGAATAAGACGGCTGGAATAGTAAAGGCAATCATGATCGCTGAGACCCAACCGCTGATGGTCTGTCCCTCTGCCTGGAAACGATTGGCAATCAGGGCAATCATCAACACCAGATAGACTTTGTCGGCCAGCTGGGAAAAAACCTGGCCGCTCCACAGGGTGAGGAAGTTGAGGTTTTTCAGCACGGGCAGGAAACCCTGGGCAGAATCATCTTGGAGGGGTGTCTCTGGGCGATCGCTGGGAGAATGGGGATTGAAGCGGCTGGGGGATGCGGGTGGCGGCTGTTCGCAGGCGCTGTTTTCGGCAGGGGAATTAGGGGACACCGGGATCGCGGTTGACTCATCCTCTGCCTCTAGCCAGGGATCTGGAATCCTACCGAGGCTGCTCTCAAGGGCGCTCCCGGTTTCCGGTTCAGGGGTGCGATCGCAGCGGTCTAAGTTCGCGGCATCCAGATCGGGTTCGAAAGATGAACTCATGGTTCCAATAGCCCGGCAGAGAGCAATACAACAACCAAACCAAATAGACCTGTCCGAGAACTGGAGTGGAAGCCCCCCGGAGGGAGGCTTTCACTCCAATTTCCGCATGAGCCTAATGTCAACCCGACATCAAACAGGTGTCAATCAAATCAGCAGAGCGAATCGGGCGACCGAAATGATATTGAGCATATTGTCTCAGAAGTCGCTCCAGGTTGAACCAGGTCGAGTCAGAGATTGACAATTTGCAGTCATTCGCAGCCATTGATAATTCTCCCAATTGTTCTCCTGATAATGTTTCTGATAATTCTCCAGTCAGCACGGGTGCTGACTGGGCCAACTGCTGCAGCACGGACAGTTCCATCGCATTGACCTGAAAGAGACGCTGGTGCTCAAGCCGGGGTTGGCCCGGAGATTTTCCTGCCTGCTGGCGCAGCCTGGGAGACGGATAGCCTGAAGCAGGAGATGCGATCGCAGCAGACGGGTAAGCACTGTCATAAGCACTATCAGCCATTTCGGCAACCGACCGAGAGCACATTCTAGACCCAGAGGACAACCGCTGGGGCCAGCTCGGCAATTTTCCCGCAGCCGCCAAGCGATCCAGTTCTTGCGGCGCGATCGCGCCCCCACTGGCGGCACTAAACCCCGCATACCAGCCCGGCAGCTCAAAATTCGGTTCAATCGGCACCCGACAAAGCGAACACACCTGCACCTGGGGAGCCAGACCCGCCAACGCCAGCAAATGAAAAGTTCCCTGAACCAAATACGCCGCGATCGCCACCCCCTGTGCCCTCCCCTCCCGTCTCGGCAACCCCTCCAACCGCCGCAAATGCTCATTCAACGCCGCAAACAACTCCTCCTGCGGCTGCTCGCTCAACGCCTGAAACAACACCAACTCCGCCAAATACTGGCCCGCCGCCAGCTTCCCCAGATCTCGACTCAGTCCCGGATACGACACCACCGTTTCCGCCTGAGCAATCTTATCCAGCGACCGCCCCCGCGCAATCAACAGCCGATTCACCACAAACAACTCACCCCGCCCGCCAAACTTCGACAGATGCTTGCGCGCCCCCTTCGCCACCACCCGAATCAACCCAAACTGCTGCGTCAAAATCGTCAGCAACCGATCCGCCTCACCGATCGGCGCACTCTTCAAATTAATCCCCGTAGCCTTATACGTCCGACTCATACCCTTTTGGATTTTAGATTAGCGATTTCTGGCCCAAATTCTCCCGCTGACGAATCAACTCCGGCCCGCGAGACGTTCCCAGCCGCGTCGCCCCCGCCATCACCAAGTCTAGTGCTTGTTCAACAGTACGAATTCCTCCCGACGCCTTGATCCCCACCTGCTCGCGAGCAATCCCCTTCAACAACCGCACATCCGCCACCGTCGCCCCCCCCCAAAAGCCTGTACTGGTTTTCAAAAACGCCACCCCCGCATCCAGACACACCTCAACCGCCAACCGCTTCTCCGCTTCTGTCAGCAACCCCATCTCCAGGATCGCCTTCACCGTCTGACCCGTTGCCTCGCAAATCTCCGCTATCTCCCGATGCAGGTCATCCATTTTTCCCATCTTCAGCCAGGCCAGATTGATCGCCACATCCAACTCCGTCGCCCCCTGCTCCACCGCCTCCTGCGCCTCATACAGCTTCACCGCAGACGTTGTCGCCCCAGAGGGAAAACCAATCACCGCACAGACCCGAGGCGGTTTACCATGCAACAACTCCGCCGCTTGCCGCACATGGGCCGGATACAGACAAACCGCCGCAAAATTAAACTGCTCCGCCTCCGCACACCACTGCGTCACCGCCTCCGCCGTCGCCCCCGGTTTCAGCAACGCATGGTCGATCAACGGTGCCAGATCGATATCTTCAAGTTCAAGCACTGCCATCGCATTTTTTCACCAGACTCTCCGATCGAGTTGTAGCAGCAATCGCCCAAAAATTAAAGGCAAGGGAAAACCAGTTATAGCCAAAGGCAGGAGGCAGAGGGCAGACGGCAGAGGGCAGACGGCAGACGGTAGAGGGCAGACGGCAGAGGGCAGACGGCAGAGGGCAGACGGCAGAGGGCAGACGGGAAAAGTTCGCTACATCCGGTTTTGCGCTTGTTGTCATCTCCTAATCTATTCTCGTAGCGCCATATCCAGATGTGTAGCGAACTGACACACCTAAAAATTGTCCAAATTCGTAGTTGGCACTTTAGTGCTGCCGAGATCTATCGAGTAAGGGGTATAGCCTTTTCGACAATCTAAACTCTATTACACAAATTAGCTGTGTCAGTCCAGTCAGTTATGGGGCAGCAACAGCAGAAACCCAACACACAATCCTCTGGCATCCGGTTTCGCGGGATCGACCCAACCGAACTGAGTCGGTATTCCTTATCAATCTGCCCTCCATCCTCTGTCCTCCGTCCTCCATCCTCCGCCCTCCGCCCTCCATCCTCCATCCTCCGCCCTCCATCCTCCGCCCTCCGTCCTCCATCTCCCGCCCTCCGCCTCTTCAAATTGTAAAGCTACATTACAAAAACTGCTCCGTTGCGTAAAACCGCCCGCATTGAACCGAGACCTTAATGAGTCCCGACTCCCAACCGCAGACCGATCCAGCACATGTCCCATGCCCAATGCTGCCGCAGAGCAGCCGCAACATCGCGCGTTCTTAGTCCAGGAGGCCCCATCCGTGACGACATCAGGAAATTCTTCCACAGTGTTCATAAGCACTCCCTTAACGCTCCGTTCCCTGAACGCAAATTGCCCGATCGCCCCCAGCCTCACCCCCCTCGATTCCAGAAATCCCAGCCATCAGAAATCAGACCCACCTCCCACTCCAATACTGTTCGGTTTAGAAACGAGAATTAATTTCTCGCGTAGGGACACGGCATTGCCGTGTCCCTACAGGTCTATTTTTCGTAAAGTAATTGAATCCGCTATCCTTAACCGAACAGTATTGCCTCCCCCTCCCCCTCCCGCTCGCTCTGCCCTCTGCCCTCTGCTCTCTGCCCTCCGCCTCCTCCGCCCCCTCCGTCCCCTCTCTTCCCTCCTGCTTCTGCCCTCTGCCCTCTGCCTTCTGCCTTCCCTCGCCTTCCTGCTCCTCAACGCCCCCCCAGCCTTCGCCCAGATAATCCCCGACCACACCCTCGGCCCCGAACGCTCCCGCGTCATCCCTCTCGACGCCCTCACCGATCAGATCCAGGGCGGTGCCTTGCGCGGCACCAGCCTCTTCCACAGCTTCCAGGACTTCAACATCGATGCCGGACGCGCTGCCTACTTTGCCAACCCTGCCGCCATCCAGACCATCTTCAGCCGCGTCACCGGCAACAACCCCTCCCACCTCTTCGGCACCCTGGGGGTCTCCGGCAGCGCCAATCTCTTCTTCCTCAACCCCAACGGCATCCTCTTCGGGCCGGATGCGCGGCTCGACATTCGCGGCTCCTTCAGCGCCAGCACCGCCGACCGCTTCCTCTTCCCCGACGGCAGCCAATTCAGCGCCCGCAATCCCCAAGCCGCGCCGCTGCTTGTAGTGGATGTCAAGCCACCCGCCGTCACAGTTGAGTTTGAAGGCAGCAATGCCGCCCCCATTACCAGCAGCGCCATCTTGGAAACAGGCCAGGATCTGACCCTATCAGCAGGCAACCTCGATCTTTCCGGTCAGTTGCTGGCGGGCGGCGACCTGACCTTGCAGGCCCAGGATACGATCCGCATTCGCGACAGCATCACCGCACCCTTCATTGCGGCGGCAGGCAGTGAGATGTTGGTGCAGGGCAATCAGTCATTGGATATCTTTGCCCTCAACCATCCCCAAGCCGCTTTTCAAAGTGGCGGCGATCTGAGTCTGATCAGCAACGGTAACATCTCTGGAGATGCCCACTTTGTCAGCGGTGGCGATTTCTCTGTACTCAATTTGTCCGGTTTACCCGGCAACTTCGTCAGCCTTTACGATCCCATTATTAGCTCGAACAGCGATGTCAACCTGGGTCACTACACAGGGGTAGCGCTCAAGGTCGAAGCGAAAGGCAGCATCGCAGGTGGTGATATCAGGATTACGGGGCCAGATTTATCTGGAACTATCCCCTTGGGCGATCCGCACCACGCCCTGCTCACTAGTAGCTCAGCGTTGGTTTTGCAAGCAGGGAAGAACGCTCTGGACAATCCTGACAATTTGCCGCAATTGGGAATCGGAGGAACGACTTTCATCTCTCCTGGCTCGCTCTCATCTCCAGGCAGCATTGTAGTTGGAGATATTGATACTTCATCAAGCTTTCCGGGTGGAAATGGTGGCCCTGTAATTTTGGCAGCTGTTGGTGACATTACAACTGGAGAAATTAGTTCTAAATCTCAAGGTCTCTTTGGAGATGGAGGAAATATCTCACTTACAAGTACGGCGGGAGATATTGTAACAGAGAAACTAGAATCTAGATCGCAAACTATCCTCTCAGGTAACGGAGGTGCGATCGCTATTGTTGCTGCTGGTGACATTACCACAGAAAAGATAACCTCTTTTAGTAATGTTGGAAATGGAGGACAAATCAGTCTTACCAGTCATCATGGCTCGATCGACACAATGGGTGGTGAACTGGATGCTGGTTCTGGTTCAGGAAATGGTGAAACTATCACTCTGGCTGCAGCTGGTGACATTACAACACAGAAAATATCTTCTGGCAGTATTGCAGGTAATGGGGGAAAAATCCATCTCACCAGCGATCGCGGCAAAATTGACACAACAGGTGGAGAACTGGACTCCACATCTTTTTTGGGGAATAGCGGTGCAATTATGCTTGATGCCGATCGTAATATTACGACAGGGGAGATTATATCTTTTAGCCCTGATAGTAATGGCGGGCCAATCGAGATTCTCAGTCATCAAGGCTCGATCGACACGACGAGCGGAACGCTACTCTCTGGTTCTGTTTCAGGCAATGGCGGCGCAATTAATCTCACCACGCATCAAGGAAATATTACCAGCCGCGATTTAGTCTCCGCGACTTTGAACCAGGGCGGCGGTAACGTCAGCACTGGTTCTGGAGGAGCGATTACCATGAATGCGAATGGCAATATTGCGGTTGGGTTTGCAAATTCTTCATCGACTGCTATCTCTGAAGGGGTAGGTGGTTCTGGTACTGCAGGTTCGGGAGGAGACATTCGCATGCGAGCAAATGGCAGCCTCTCTACGGGCAATCTCATTTCCTGGTCATCTGCCACGGCAAGTGAGACCGCCACAGCGGGGTCAGGCGGCAACATTCATTTAAGTGCAAACGGCAATATCTCTACCACAGGTCTGGATGCTTCGGCCCTTACCTTGACACCAGCAGTGTCCGATCTGGTGTCAATTCAGAGTCTGGCAGATAGCAGTGAACTGTTGCCCGCAGCGTTGGCGTCGGTACGCAGCGGTAACGGTGGTAATCTGACCCTGCACAGCAGCGGTCATCTTTCCCTCCAGGGCAGGGCGATTGCTACGGGTGGGGTAGGTGGTCCTGGTATAAGCGGGGTTTTGCCGACTGGAGATGGGGGCACCGTAGATTTTCGGGCTGGGGGCAATCTCACCCTCGCCCCATCAGTAGGAATTATTGAGGTCAGCGGACGCAGCGGCGGACGGATCGATCTTCACAGCAACCAGGCGATCGCTGTTACGGATAGCTTTATTTCCAGTAATAGTGCTGGAAACGGCAAGGGTAAGGGCATTCATCTGGTGGCTCCCTTCATTTTTATTCAAGGAGGTCGAAATGGCTCGACTCCTCTGAATAGCAGGACTTTTGGTACAGGCAAGGCAGGCGATTTTACTATCGACACCAATCATCTCAGGTTGCAAGGGACACGTATTGCCGCCTCAACATCTAGCTCCGGACCGAGCGGACGTTTAACCGTTAACGCCACAAATTTGGTTGAACTGTCTGATGGCAGTTCTTTAAAGTCCCAAAGCTTTGGGTCAGGAGTTGCAGGAGATATTACAGTCAACACCAAACAGCTAAAACTTCGGGGTGGTTCCAGGATTAGTGCAGCAACCTTTGACGCCGGTCAAGGGGGTAACATCATTGTCAATGCCTCCGATTTGGTAGATCTCAGCGGTTTTTTGCTGGAGCCAGACAACAGACTAGAAGCTACTCGCTTCGATGCTGGAACAGCGGGGTCTGGTGCTGGCGGCAATATAACGGTTAACACTCGTAAATTGCTTGTCAGCGAAGGTGCAGCGATCTACACTGGCTCAACATCTCTAAGTCAAGGTCGGGGGGGAACAACCACAATCAATGCCTTAGAGTCGGTTGAGCTAAGAGGAACAGCACTGGCGGGGGCACTGTCCAGCGGTTTGATTAGCGATAGCCCAGGTGGCGGCGATGGTGGCAACATTCAGGTGAATACTCGCCGATTAACTGTACGGGATGGGGCGACCATCTCTTCTTCCACCCTACGGCAGGGTGAAGGAGGAACAGTAGATATCAACGCTTCCGAAACTGTAGAACTTCAAGGCACAGCTCCCGACGGTCGTCCCAGCGGTATTTTTTCTTTAGCAGGTACGGCAGGCGTTTCTCAAATGTTTTTAGAACAAGCATTGCGAGAGTTCCCGGAAGAGGAGCTGATAATATTTGACGCAGAAGATTTTGCTAACCTGCCAGCAGATTTTGCCTTGAGGGTGCGACCTACTCTGTCAGAGTTGCTGAGCGATCAGCCTGCAGCGACGGGGCAGGGCGGCGATGTCAATATCCGTACGGAGCGCTTGACTGTACAAGAGGGAGCGCAGGTTGGGGTCAGCGGGCAGTTTGCCGATCTGGATGCGGGCAATATCAACATTGAGTCGAGATCGATTTTGCTGGATCGGGGGTCGATTGTGGCGGAGACGGCGTCGGGGGAGGGCGGCAATATCAATCTGTGGGTACGAGACGTGCTGTTGCTGCGCCACGGGAGCCAGATCTCGACGACGGCGGGCACAGCCCAGGCGGGGGGCAATGGCGGCAACATCACCATCGACGCTGGCTTCGTCGTTGCCGTACCGGGCGAGAACAGCGACATCACCGCCAATGCATTTACGGGCAACGGTGGCAATATCCGCATTCGCACCAACGGTATCTTTGGCCTCGGTTTCCGTCCCCACCTGACGCCGTTGAGCGATATCACCGCCAGCTCCGAGTTCGGCGTTGATGGTACCTTCACCCTGGATCTGCTGGTGCCGGTGGATGTCAGTCGCGGCTTGGGCAACCTGCCCCAAGAGCAGAAGCCCGCAGAACTGGATCGGGGCTGCTACGGCAAAGGCGGACGCGGCTCAACAGAGCTGTACGACATCGGTCGCGGCGGTATAGCAGCAGGGCCAGAGGAACCGCTAGAAGGCAACGCCCTGGAGTGGGTTGGACAGACCATAGATAGCGAGAAAATGGACAGCGAGGCAGAAGAAGTGCAGACTGCTGCAGCCCAGGCTGGGGATTCTCGGCATGAAGTGGCCCAGTTGAGCACAGAGGAATTGCGGCCCCCTTGCCGCCGCCGCTCCCAACCTGAAGATCTGTAATCCCTGGAACACCTCGTTGAGCGATAGGAACCGGGTTCCTTGAAGGAACGGTTCCTGGGACTCTCAGCGGGCTATTGCATCAACTGCCGACGCAAGTCGCGCAAGGCGACGCCGCTCCCCTGCTCCGAGGCGGTTTGCAAAACACAGGCAATCAGGTCTGGCAGATCGATTTGGGGAAAATAGCGGCTGAAGCGTTGCAATGAGTAGTCCCCTGCTTGCAGAGCATAAATCTGCAAACCCGTTTTTCGAAATAACCACACTTCTGGTACGGCATAGGGGAGATAATCTCTGGCTGCAGAGTAACTGGTGACGTCAATTTCAATCACCAGATCGGGGGGCGGATCGACGCGCCAATCCAGCCGCCGTCCCCCCATTGCGGCCTGCCAGCGTTCAATATAGAAACAGTAATCTGGCTCAATTCCCCCCACTTCCGGGAGTTCCATGGTAATTGGGGTAAAGGCTTCGTAATTGCGGTTCTGGCTATTGAGCAATTCTTCAACCACTCTGGCCAGCAAATGGGCTTCCCATCCGTGTTTGGGTAAAGGACTCATGAGCAAAATCTCACCGTGGCGATATTTCAATCGGGGAATGGAACCATCGCCCCGGCTGTCCCGGAGACTGCAATAGTCTTGCCAGGTTCCAGGCATGGACATCACCGTTCCGGGTGGCAGTTGGATGCTTTCTTTTGAAACTACGGCATACATGGCTTGCTCCCCTTGCCAAACTCCTTCTAGCGTAGCGCATCAAGCTTGACTCGGAACACAATATGAGGCACAAGCAGTCGAGGGTTCAACGATCGAACCGGATTGTCTCTTGCCGCGCCATGATTTTTGTAGTATAACCGTAGTATTGCAATAATATTGTGCTTGAATCGGAAGGAATGAGAATTTAATCATTTGCCAATCTGTAGGGGTATCCCTTGTGGGTACCGGGGCATATCGGTGCGATCGCAAGGGATTGCCCCTACAGATCCAATCTGCATCTTATTTAATTCTGATTCCTAAGCGATCGATCCGCAATCACCCGAGGAGATTGGAACCCAGTCGCCTTGTTTTCCAGAGGAGGTGACCCGCCATGTCATACGAAAAACTCGCGATCTCAACCCCAGTTCCCGTCCTGTCCTGGGCCAATCATGGCCTCGGTCACGAAGAACTGCAAATGGCTAAAAACGTCGCTTCTTTGCCCTTTGTCTTCAAACACGTCGCCCTGATGCCAGACGTTCATCTGGGGAAAGGGGCGCTGGTGGGATCGGTCGTGGCAACCAAAGACGCCATCATCCCGGCAGCAGTGGGCGTAGATATCGGCTGCGGCATGTGCGCTGTCAAAACTCCCTTTGAAGCCAGTCAGTTAGACGGCAAACTGAAGCAAATCCGCCTGGACATTGAGGCGGCAATCCCCGTCGGCTTCAACGCTAACAAGGAAACCGAAAAAGTTGTGGATAACTGGCAGGGCTGGCGCGAATTCCAGGATCTGCATCCCGGTGTCCAGCGTCTCGCTAGCAAAGCGTCCAAGCAGCTGGGTTCTCTGGGCGGCGGCAACCACTTTATTGAGGTTTGCCTCGACGCTGAAGACCAGGTTTGGCTGATGCTCCATTCTGGCTCTCGCCATATTGGTAACATGTTGGCTCAAAACCACATTAAAACAGCAAAAGAGCTCGCCCGGTTAGCCAACGAACGGTTGCCCGATCCCGATCTGGCCTATTTTGTCGCCGGGACGCCCGAATTTGCCGCCTACTGGCGTGACTTGCAATGGGCTCAGAACTACGCCCGCTTCAACCGGGAGGTGATGATGGCTCGCTTTAAGCGTGTCGTCGAGAAGCATGTGGCCGGTGGCAAACTCACGAAGTCCTTACTAGCAGTGAACTGCCATCACAACTATGCCGAACAGGAAGTCCATTTTGACGAAGATGTGTACGTCACTCGTAAGGGGGCTGTCCGCGCTCGTCAGGAAGACTACGGCATTATTCCCGGCTCTATGGGAGCGAAGTCGTTCATTGTCAAAGGTAAAGGCCATGCCGACAGTTACTGCTCCTGCAGCCACGGTGCGGGTCGCCAGATGTCTCGTAGCAAAGCCAAGAAGCAGTTTACCCTGGATGACTTGATCCAGCAAACTAAAGGGATCGAATGCCGCAAAGACCGGGGCGTGCTAGACGAAATTCCTGGTGCATACAAGTCTATTGATGAGGTGATGAACCAGCAACTGGATCTGGTGGAAATTGTGGCAGAGCTGAAGCAGGTCATCTGCGTCAAAGGTTGATCCATCTGGCACAGGGAAATTGTGGAGATTGAGAAGATGGGATGAACTGGAACCTGGGGATCTTGGCCCCAGGTTCCAATTTCTGTTTTGAAGTCTCAAAGCTTTAACATGGGTGAGATGGGAGAGATTTCAAGTTTTCTCTATCAAAAGCACAGTTTCTGAATTAAGTTGGAGTGAGTTTGCATTGAGGATTTCGATCGATCCAGATTGCAGGATACAAAATCGAAAATAGTTATAGCGCATCGTCCGTTCAGTCCCGACTTTAGCTTTTTCTATTCCATGCCTTCATCCCCTCAAACATCTCCAGTTCAATCTCTCCTGCAAACTTTATTGGTCCCCTGTTTGATCCCGATTGTTCTGCTGATAGCGTTGCTCTCAGTGGCAGGCTACCTGGGCGAAAGCCGCATTCTGGAGTTGACTGCCCACTTCAAAGTGCAGTATTTCATTATTAGTAGTCTTGCGTGTTTGGTCTTTGGGATTGCTCGAAAGCGCTGGTTTTGGCTGATCAGCCTTGCTTGCTTGGTTGCCAATCTTGTGGTTTTGGCTCCCTGGTATTTGCCTCAACCTGGTTTGGACGCTGACGGAGCGGGACAAGCTTTACGACTGGTCGTGGCGAATGTGAATTCCCGCAACCAGGATTATGCCAGGGTGGTGAATTGGATTAAACAGGAGCAGCCTGATGTGGTGGTGTTTATGGAAGTGAATGAACCCTGGCTGAAAGCATTGGAGGCAATCCGTCCGCTATTGCCCTATACCCTGGCAGAATCCAGAGACGACAATTTTGGCATTGCCGTCTACAGTGCTTTGCAACCCGATAATGCTGAAATTGAGCGCTTGGGAAATGCAGATATCCCCAGTGTGTTGGTGGAACTGAATCTTGCGGGTAAACTGGTTTCAATTGTTGCCACTCATCCCTTCCCTCCAGTCAGTCAGCAAGCGTTTCGTTTGCGCAATGTTCAGTTAGATGCTGTAGGTCGTTATATTCAGCAGTTGCGACATCCTACCCTTTTACTGGGCGATTTAAATTTAACGATGTGGTCTCCCCAACATCAGCGATTGGTGCAACAAACGGGCCTGCGGAATGCACGACGAGGGTTTGGAGTGTTGCCAACCTGGCCAACCTACAATCCTCTGCTCTATATTCCCCTGGATCATTGTTTGGTCAGTTCGGAAGTTCAAGTGATACGTAGCCGAACTGGCAGAGCAATTGGCTCCGATCACTTACCCTTGATTGTTGATGCTGTTGTGCATCTTGGGGGGCAAACTAGCAACACCTGATTTTGGATTAAATCAATAGGACAATGCTAATTTGGTGCAATAGAGTTAGGTTGTCGAAAGGGCTATAATTTTTACTCGCTAGACCTCGGCAGCACTAAAGTGTCTACTACGAATTTACACAATTTTAGGTGTGTCATACCACTAGAAACTTTTGCGGAAATAGGATTCAGGGAATTTCTCGGTAATCATCATGACAATCTGTTGTTTGGAAAAGACCAGGTAGCTGCGAAATAGCATATTAGCATCGGGTTCAATATTGAAGTATTGGGATAATTCATGGGCAGCTACTTTCCCAGAATCAACAATTTCTTTGAAGGTCTCGACCCTTTGTTCTAGCCAGATCTTGCCAATGGGCGTTTTGGTTTTCAGTAATTCATTTCTAAATTGTTTGTCTAACCGTTCTGGAATCAGGATTGATTCGGCATAGATGAAGTTTTTGCGACTAATTCTTCCTCGCAATAAAATCTTTCTTTCGATCGCTTCAGTCTTCTTTTTGAGGGCCAGTAAAGGAATGTCGTAGGCAACAGGAACAATTGATTCTGATAGCTTGACCACCTGCATTTGTTCAGATAGATAGGCTTCCAACATATCGGTCACGGTTCCATCTGTAGTTAGCAAAATTCTTTGAAATGTGCTCAGCTCCGAGGGGTCAATATGACTGCGAGTCAGAGATTGCTGCAGATCGGGTCTCATAAGAGGAGCTTATTCCTGTATATCTTCAACCAAGATACTGCCACAAATACCTTGCTTTTTTCCAAAAAAACATTTTAGGTGTTTTCTCAGAGTTAAGAAGTTTTGAGCGTGTGAAGGAGGTTTGCACGCTCAAAACTCCTGATTTGTCGATCGCTATCACAGGTTAAGTAATGGCTGGGTAGTCCTATAGAGGTAATGATTTTTGAGCGCGCAGGTTCCACCTGCGCGCTCAAAAATCATTACTTGTTTACCACTACCAGTAATGGCTGAATATGGCCAGGTTATGATTTTCTAGCTTGATAAGTTTTGATGAAAAAGTGTTGTTGCAATCAGCAGGTATTTCATCATTAGACCTGTCTGAGAACTGGAATGGAAGCCCTCCTCAGGGGGGCTTCCATTCCAATTTCCGAATGAGTCTATTCAGTTTTGTTGCGATCGCACTCCCTCTCGTCTCAGCTAGCATCTTATGAAGAGTTAGAGAGTCAAAAAAATAGCTGCATTCAGGGAAGAACACAAGCAGATCTGATAGAGTAGTAGTAACGTTTACTTTTGGGAATTTCAGTATAATATCCCTATTCTTTCTCTTTCCATGGGTCTAAATTCCTTTAAAACAATACTGTTTACTGGGTTGCTACCGTTCAAAATGTGCCACTCTAACTTTTACCCAATAGTCAGCTTGATTTCTCCAATATTCTAGAGGGTTCAACATTCAATTATATGGGTCGTTATTTCAGGATATTGATCTCCTTTTGGAGTGCTGCACTTGCTGCTGAAATGGAATACCGGACTAACTTTCTCATTGCTACCCTCAGTAGTGTGGGCGGTATGGCTGGTAGCGTATTTACACTCTCCTTGTTTTATCGTGGAGACTATCAATTTGGCAGTTGGGTTTGGGAGGAAGCGTTGATTGTCTTAGGAATTTTTACCTTACTAAAAGGATTTTCCAACATCTTTCTGGATCCTAACCTGAACCGCATCGTCAAGCATGTTCAACAGGGGACATTGGACTTTGTGCTCTTGAAACCCATCAGCAGTCAATTCTGGCTTTCAAGCCGTGCCCTCTCCCCCTGGGGTATCCCCGATCTGATAGTCGGTTCGAGCTTAATTGCTTATGCCGGTGGAAAACTACAGTTAGAGTTCGGCGACTATTTGCTGAGTACCATACCCCTTGTGTTTGGTCTTGTGAGCCTCTACAGCATCTGGTTTATGTTAGGAGCCACCAGCATCTGGTTTGTCAAAATTTACAATGTCACAGAAGTGTTGCGCGGATTGTTGGAAGCAGGACGATTTCCAATGTCAGCCTATCCTACTGTATTCCGCTTTTTCTTCACTTTCGTTGTCCCAGTGGCTTTTATGACAACTGTTCCGGCAGGAGTGATGCTGGGCTGGCCGGACGCAGATGCGATCGCGGGAGCAGGCCAATTAACTCTGGTGTTTTGGATTCTGGGGGGAGGTGGACTCGCGCTGGGATTGTTGCTGGTATCAGGGTGCTTTTGGAGATTTGCTCTACGTTTTTATACCAGTGCTTCCAGCTAGCATACCCAATTTGTGCCGATCGTTTGAAGAATGCAGTGGAGCCTGGGGCTTTGGATTCCAGGTTTCACTTGCTATCTTCCTGTTGACCGATGACCAAAATTTCGAGTCTGGCGAATAAAATTTCCTGACCTTGATTGCTTTCGCTGGCAGAAATAAAAGATGGTGAGATGATGCAAAGCAATGAGCTATCCCTACCTCCTGGCAGCAGGTCTATTGATTGAGGGTCAGGTTGCCGCAGCGTTACCAGCGACTTCACCAGTACAACCTGATGAACCGCCTCCTCTGGCTAATTCAGCCAAAACGCAGGCATCCCAAATTGTTGTACCCCAAATAGAGGTGCTGGAAGCTGAAAGGTCAAACATAGAATTCAGTTCCCAGGCAAAGGATGTTGAGGTCTCCAGCAACGAAGACCCTTCGTTCAAACCGATTCATGAAGGCTATGTTGAACGGGCCGATCTGTCCACTCCTGTACAGACCTCCTTCGCTCAATCCTTCCACAAGCTAACAGTGCGGCCAGACTGGTCTCATAGGCATGAATCAGGTTTTGTTGAAATTTCTCCTATGGCACTGCTTTCTGTTGGCTCAGGACTTGAGCGATCGCAAGTGAGGTCTGCGTTAAGGCAGGACAAGGCACAGGAAACTATACAAGTTGAGAAGGCTCCGGAACAAAAAGCCTTAGTCACCGAAATACAGGGGAGGCGAGGGCACCAGAAGCAGGACGCCAATGCTGAATTTGCTGACAAGACTAGCCCGGTCCCAATTGCTGAGGTTCGCAACGTTGAACCCGACTCTTCCCCCTTTAGCATTGCATTTTCGAAACCAGCTGCCAGACGAGCGCCTGCATCTGGTAGCCAGCTCTATCAACAGCGCCTTGCTGCACTCAAGGCCGGGAAACTGTACACGCGATTGAGTCCTGATAGTTTCTGGTCTGCCTGGATTGGCGCAGCCCGACAGCCTACCTATGGAGAGTGGAAACGCTTGCTGGCCCTTGAAGCAGGAGCGGTTGCCAGGGGACAAGGACCAAATCGACTGACGGTATTGCTGGGGGATTCGCTCAGTTTATGGTTCCCAAGCGAACAGTTGCCAGATGGACAACTTTGGCTTAATCAGGGTGTGTCTGGAGATACTTCTGGAGGCATTCTGAAACGATTATCGGCGTTTTCCCAGACTCGACCCACGAAAATTTATGTAATGGTGGGGATTAACGATTTGCGGCGGGGGACATCGGATACAGAAATCCTCACGAATGTCCGTCAGATGATTCGGCAGTTGCGGCAGAATCACCCGCGATCGCGGCTAATCATCCAATCTATTTTACCCACACGGAATAATTGGGTTCCCAACCGGCGGATCCAGAACCTCAACCAGCAGATTGCCGCAATCGCCAGACAAGAAAATACCAGTTTCTTGAACCTGTACGATCGATTTGCAGATACCCAGGGACAGATGCGCCAGGAATTAACCACTGATGGATTGCATCTCAGTCAGCAAGGATATCAGGTCTGGCAATCGGCCCTATCCCAGGCAGAAGAGCGCATCCTGCCTACATCTGAACCTCACCCAGAATGGGCCCAGCCATCCAGACCAACCCTGGTACGCCAACCTGACAACCGTTTGGATCGCAGGCAGATCAGAGCTTATCAAAACTGGTTGCAAAAATCTCAAGGAGCAATCTTGCAGGTTCCAGAAGATACCGTAACTACTCAGCGACATCGCCAATACGATAGATGGCTCAGCCGGTCAGAACAAAAGGTGGGTTTAAGTCATTAATGGGTTGACTGTTAATGGACCATTGTTGATCGTGAATGGTTCATCTTTCAGGGCCAGAGAAATTTTGTCCTACTTGAAAGCAAGACCTGGTAGGCATTTTGCAAGCCCTGCTTTGCCAGGTTTTCACAGCTGAATGAATATAAACTGACCGGTCTTCTCACCAATTCGATCGTCGTTTCTCAAGCTTCGGGCCGCTGGAGTGTATAGCTGGTAGTGACCATAATCTCAGCAATTCAACAGTCAACAAGCAACACCTTTGCATTTCATTCAGCCAATTTTGCAATTCTCAGCACATTAGCCGACTGTTGAAACAATACAAATTAACCTACAAATATGCTCTCAACCTGAACCTGGGACTCAAGCCCAGCAATATCCATGACTCCTCATGCATACCCCTAATCAAAACATTTCACTTTGCAAACGGCGACAACCTTTTAGCCCCATGCTGGCATCATTTCGGTAGTCTGCTTCAGGCGACCATATACTTAAAGTGCGGTCTGATGCCACTTGATAGAGATATTCAACCCCCGGATCGTATTTCATGCTCACTCTCAAGTTGGAAAAGTCGTCTTCGCAAATTTCATAGCCCAATCGAACTACAATCTGAGCGAGCAGACACTCAGGAGTATCGCGATGTTCTCCAGAGGTTTCCCTCTCTTCCCAAAATTTGTTCAGAAAGGGTTTCAGGATGCGCAAAATTTTTTCAGGGTTTCCGTTCCTGCTGGCATAGACGATCGCAGGAATGCCTTCAACAAGGATGTGACAGGGAATGGCCATTTTTTTCTGATTCGCTCCTAAAAAGCCCTATTGATTCTCAAAAACCGATCTTTCAAAGAACAATGTCGCAGGTCAGTACGCCTAGATGATTCTAATCTGCTTTCTGCAACGGATTCAATCACCCTTTGACAGATATGGTATACTTGCACCATTTCTTGTGATGTTTTGAAGTTAATTAAAAGCTTTCAATTATAACGCATATAGTGTTTAAAAATACAGAATATGTATCTGTAGAAATTAATTTGCTGATGTGAACTAAATTCTGAAGCAAAAATTGTGCTCTCCCAGGTCTAAATCTTAATATTCAAACCATATCTGTTAGAATGCTTCGACCAATTGAGCCTTTGCTTTAGAGATGTTTGAAAAGGGTTAACTCTTTTGCAGTCCTTTTTGTTAAGAGGGATGTCGGGATATAGAAGTGTTTTCCTACCCATATCAGGACTTTTCAAACATCCTTTTATCGCAACAGTTAAGCTCGTGAAGACAAACAAATTCAGGGCACGCTCCGCACGTCCCGAATTTATCCTGAGCGATATGACTATTGCCCTAGCATAAATTTATGCTAAACTCAAAAGCCATTTCATCCTTAACAGCGCTAACGAAACAGTGTCTAGAAAAATGCGGTTCATCCAAATTGACTCCAGTAACTTGTGAGTTAAGAAAATGTCAGAAAAACTTTTACAACAACACAGAAATATTTGGAAGCAAAAACCAATATTGCGACACCTGTATACCGAATGGTATCGAGAGATGTCGTTGCAAATTCAGTCGGGTAATACATTAGAACTTGGAGGAGGAAGTGGCAATTTTAAGGAATTTGCACCTAATGTCGTCTCTACAGACATTGTTCCTTTGCCATGGATAGATGCAGTGGCTGATGCTCAAAATTTACCGTTTGAGGATGGCAGTTTTGATAATATTGTCATGTTTGATGTTTTGCATCACATTGAAAATGTGACTTTATTTTTTGATGAAGCTTTGAGGGTACTGCGACCTCGAGGAAGAGTTGTCATGATGGAACCCTATGTTTCTTTATTATCCTGGCCTATTTACTATTTCTTTCACCCAGAATTAACTAGCTTTAAGCAAAATCCGTTAGCCTGGGTTGAACCTTCGTCAGAACGGAAACCATTTGATGGTAATCAAGCTTTCGCAACAATCTTATTTGAAAGAAGGTTTAATGATTTTCAGAATAAGTATCCAGATTTCATGAAGCGATATCAACGTCGTATAGCATTTTTTGCTTATCCTTTAAGTGGTGGTTTCGATCGTCCTTCCTTGCTCCCAATTCAATTACTGAAACCTGTTTTAGCCCTGGAAAAAGCATTATCTTTTATGAGTAGATTTTTGGCATTTCGTATTTTAGTCGTCCTTGAGAAACGAAATAAATTGGATTGAGTTCGAACAGTAAAAATGCGATCTGTCTAATTGCTGAACAACCGATAGTAATTCTCAGGCTAGTGAGGTATGGAAATGTGCCTCTGCCTTCGGCAGAGGCACATTTCCATGTACTTCAGTCGCATGGGAACCGCTATAATTACTGAACAACAACATAGCGACCAAGAAGAATGGAAATTTGGTAGTGGTAAATAAGTAAGACTGTTTGAGGGTGTGGGTTCTGCCTGAATCCTCAAGCCTCCTTACATCTGGAGGGATATATGATATTTTTTGAGCCTAAAAAAGATGCACTCTAATCCGATATTGGAACATAATTTTTTCTGAATAATGTCATAGCATAACGGTTCTGGATCCTAAATAATGAGGCGTTTGAATATTAATGCGGTGAGGTTTGCACTTAAAGATTGTTTTAGTTCCTGCCTGCTCCCAATGGCCATAGCTCTTTTGGCCTATGTGTTTTTCCTCAGCATCCCGCTTCCAAAAGAAATTGGTTTGACTGCACGAGAAGGTTTTTTCAGCATACTGGTTGCGATCGCAGCATTGTTCTACCCTGCCTATCATCATCCTGGCCGCTTGGGAACAGTTTTCAGTCTAAGTTTGACTTTGATCCTCTTCGCTCTACCCTTATCAGGGCTGTGGCACAGCGGTATTAGCGATCCCAGTATAATAGGTGGCCTGTTACCCTGGAGCGACGCCAGCGGCTATTACGGAGATGCGAAACAGGTTTTAATCGGCGGCAGTTTTTCTGCTTTTTCCTCCAGGAGACCCCTATTCGCTGGATTGCTAGCCGCCCTATTAGGATTGACCCAACAAAACTTGCAGGTGTCTCTCGCAATTTTAGTGGCAATTACAGCAATTGCCTGCTTTCTACTAGCACGAGAAATTCAGCGTAGCCACGGCACAGTTGCGGGGCTGTTCGTTTTGACCTTTTTGTTTTTGTTTTATAGACGCTTTGCCGGTACAACTCTAACGGAGAACTTGGGCTGTCCCCTAGGTGCTGTTGGCTTGGCCCTGTTATGGCATGCTGCTATCCAGAAGCAATTGGGTAAAGCGTTGGGAGGGCTTTTTTTGCTAACGCTAGCATTAAACGCCCGTGCTGGCGCTTTTTTTATCTTACCTGCGATTGTCGTTTGGGGAGTGCTTTACTTTTCCCAAAAATCTCGCTATGGCGTTGGTAATTTAAGGAATGAATTGGAAGCCAGGGCCGAAAGCCCCAACTTCCAATTCATCACCCTATTGACCAATACCAGATATCGCTATTCCCTACAGTTTCTCTTCGGGGGAATCAGTGTCATTTTTATCGGTTTTGCCATCAATTTCACCCTTTTGAGAGTACTAGGTTCGCCTGAAGGAGAAGCATTTTCTAACTTTGCCCATACTCTCTATGGGTTGGCTGAGGGCGGAAAAAACTGGACTCAGATTCTTGTAGATCATCCAGAAGCCAGCGAGAAAGAATATTATGCTCTAGCATTTGCCGCGTTTCGTCAGAACCCTTTTGGAATTGTCATCGGTGCAGTGAAAGCTTGGGCACAATACTGTTTACCCAACTGGAGCGGTGCATTTGGGTTTATCAATATCACATCTACTGTTACACCAATCAGTCGCCTGCTTGTTTTGGGCATTCGGACAATACTGTTTGGACTCAGCGTTTGGTGCCTGATATTTTGTTACTCCCACCGCCGATCCCCAGAAAATGGTCTCATCATTGCACTTGCAATCGGCATTCTGCTATCCGTTCCCTGCGTGCCTCCCTGGGATGCTGATTTGATGAGAGCTTATGCCGCCACAATACCCATTTCTGCAGTCGTGGCTGCTTATGGCAATACATTGCTGCTGCGAAGTATCTCTCGAACTGATGCTTTAACTGTCCCACAGGCAAATCCCCAGTTCCACTTTCTAGGATGGTTTGGTCTCATTCTCGCTTCCCTTTGTTTTGTCGCTCCTATTGTTACTGAGAGCATGAGTCGTCCGGTTCAATTAGACAGAAATTTTACCTGCCCAGGAGAACAAGTATCAGCTTATATCCGTACCAGTCCTGGTTCGTCAATCGATCTCGTTGCAGATAACGAAGCGGAACAAACTCGACTACCGACCGTGCGCTTGAGCGATTTCAGGCAAGGATTATCCCAGTTGAGGGTTGCATCTCCAGATCTGGCCCAGAAACTAGAGAGTTTGAGCGATCTCACTACTCTGATGCAAGCAAACGATTTGCAAGGTCAGAACCGGGTTTGGGTGATTGCAAAGAGCGATGCATTGCCCAGCAAGAAGGGTATTGTTTGCATTTGCGGTCGTCCAGATACTGAAATCGCTGACTTCTTTCACGCTGATTTGATTTATCCAATGTCTGGCCGAAAGTGCAAGGTATAACAAAAGGCAGAGAGCAGAGGGCAGAGGGCAGAGGGCAAAGGGCAGAGGGCAGAGGGCAAAGGGCAGAGGGCAAAGGGCAGAGGGCAAAGGGCAGAGGGCAGAGGGCAGAGGGCAGAGGACAGAGGGTCAAGGGGAAAGGTTGACTGCATCTGATTTTGCACCTTTTGTTAGGTTCTCATGCTTTGACACAGCTAAAAGCGTGCAAGTTTGTCGTTGGCACTTTAGTGCAGCAGAGTCTATCGGGTAAGCGCTACAGCTTTTTCCACAACCCAGTTCTATTGCACCCAGTTAGCTGCGTCAGTCCACTCATCTATAGCTCTACGGGTTTAGGTTTGTGTGTGTACCTCCCGCGAAGCGGGAGGTACACACATTTTTCGTCCTAACGTCTATGCGTAGTGCTATATATCTCGTAGTGCTATATAGCAATAGCCAAGCTTGTTAGGACAAACAAAATTGAAAGCGCACTTCGTGCGCTTTCAATTTTGTCCTAAGCGATATGGCTATCGCTATAACTGCTGACGGCACTGAACAGAGAGAACCTGAATGAAATATCAGGTTTATGTCCCATCTAACTTCTACTCCCTGCCTTGCAATCTCTACTCCTTGAATTGGAAGACTTTATTGCTCCTCTAACCAACTGCTATGCCAGAGGGCTTCGGCTTCTGCAACCGACAATTCTCGTTGTTTCTTCTTGTATTTTTTGTGTAATGCTTTTAATTGCGAGGAGAGATTGCGCAACTGTTTTCTCCCGATCGCGAGCGCTGAGTCAGACAACTCTATTTCCATTAAGCGCAAACGTACAGCGACGATCTTCATCACGGAGGAGCGCTCGGTTCCCTTTGAATTTTCTGCTTCAACTAATAGGGTCATGAGATTAGGTGGAGAGTTCACAGATTCGGTTGTGGCGTCTGCTTTGGAGACTGCTTCGAGAATGGGTTCTGGAAGCTGTTGCGGTAGAAGGTTGGTTTTATGAAGCAAAATGTTAGCGTTTCGAGAAGCCAACTGTAGAATTGTTACAATTGCTTTCTCCAGACTATCTCGCCACTGAGCCAGACGATCAATTTCAGTTAATGGAGGATCGACTTCTGTCAACGGGTCAGCATTGGAGTCTGGAGAAACAACGGTCTTATCAGGAGGATCGTCTGCAGGAGAGGAGGAGTTAGGGGGATCTTCTAAAGAAAGATCCGTATCAGCAGAATCGTCTGGTGGGAAGATAGTGGCTTCCAGATCTTGTGCTTCCAGGACCAGTGTCTCATCAAGCTTGCCAGATTCTTGTGCTAGGATTTCAAAGAATTCATGAGACACTTTCAGGGAGCCAGTTTTGGCGGATGGTAGGGGAACGGTATGATCGCCCTCGGCTGGTGCTACTTCCTCTGCTGCAAGGGGTACATAGAGTTGGGCTTGCAGTTGGGCCTGCGTTTTTTGGACGAGCTGTCTCAGGGATTGCTGCAGATGTTGTCGCTGAGTGTTGCTGAGACGAAGGAATGCCTCTGGGTAGCCCTGGGTACAAATATGATAGATGGCCAGAACCAATTGCTTTTCTACAGCCTTGCCTAATACGTTGAGATAGTTTTTGTAGGCAGCACGAAAATCTGGCGCGATCACAACTGCTGCTGCATCGATCGCTGCCAGATCCTGTGCAATGCGTTCAACCGCTCCGGGCATAGCCTGCTTCTATTTCTGACCAGTCTGGGCTGCAACTTCTTCAGCAAAGTTGCTTTCTTCCTTTTCAATCCCCTCGCCCAAAACAAATCGAGCAAAGCGACGCACCTGTATATTCTCACCCAGTTGAGCAACAGTTTGTTTAATCAGCTCTTCAACGGTAATGCTTTGGTCGCGAATAAATGGTTGATCCAACAAAGACAGCTCTTTCAAGCGCTTCTGAATACGACCTTCAACAATCCTGGCACGAATGTTTTCTGGTTTGCTTGCCAGATCCTCGCGACCCATCTCAATTTCCTTTTCTTTGCTGATAATGGTCTGAGGAATGTCGTCCACCTTAATATATTCCACATTCGAACAGGCAGCAACCTGCATGGCGACATCGCGAACCAGCGTCTGGAATTCTTCTCGACGAGCCACAAAGTCAGTTTCGCAGTTCACTTCTACCAGAACACCAATGCGACCACCAGTATGAATATAACTCCCTACCAGCCCTTCTGCCGCAACTCGTCCCGCTTTCTTTTCAGCAGAGGTAATGCCCTTCTGCCTCAACCATTCCATTGCCTTGGTCACATCACCGCCGCTTTCTTGGAGTGCTTTTTTGCAATCCATCATGCCAGCACCTGTTTTTGCGCGCAGTGCTTTGACTGTTTTTGCTGATATTTCTGCCATCTTGATTCAAGTCCTTCGCTCTAGGGACAGATTAGACTCATCCGGAAATTGGAGTGGAAGCCTCCCTGGAGGGGGGCTTCCACTCCAGCTTTTGGACAGGTCTATTGAACGTATTCAAGGAACGGGGTGAAGCCTGCAGGGGAGAATGCGATTGAGCATATTGACCAACTTGCAGGCTACAGGATCGCAATTAAGCCTCTACTTGCATTTCCTCATCCATTTCTGGAACGGTCTGATCCAGGTTGCTGTCAACCTCCTCTTCTTCGAAGTCTGCTTCTGCACCTTCGTAGTCTTCATAATCTTCTTCTTCTCCGACATCTAGCTGAGCATGACGACCTTCGTAGATTGCATCAGCTAGCTTGCCCACAATTAGCTTAATTGATCGGATGGCATCATCATTGGCAGGAATGGGAATATCGACAAGATCGGGATCGCAATTTGTATCCAACAAGGAAAGAATTGGCAAACCCAACTTGTGGCATTCGAGTACTGCGTTATATTCCCGACGTTGGTCAATAATAACCACTACGTCAGGAACTTTTCGCATCAGTTTAATCCCGCCCAGGTACTTCTGCAATTTTCCCAATTCCCGACGCAACATTGAGGCTTCTTTTTTGGGGAGCAGGTCAATAATGCCGCTTTCCTCGCGACGCTCCAGCTCCTTTAGACGATCTACACGGGTCTTAATGGTCGTCCAGTTGGTCAGCATTCCTCCCAACCAACGTTGATTAACGTAGTAGGCTCCACAGCGCATTGCCTCTTGGGCAATAATCCCAGCTGCCTGTCGTTTGGTCCCTACAAAAAGAAACCGTTTTCCCCGTTCGGAAGACTCTCTCACATAGTGGTATGCCTCTTCCATGTATTGGGCAGTTTGTACCAGGTCAATGATATGAACGCCGTTGCGATCGGTGTAGATGTAAGGGGACATTTTGGGATTCCAGCGGCGGGTCTGATGACCAAAATGAACCCCTGACTCTAGCATTTGAGCCAATGTGACAACTGGCATAGTGTTTAACTCCTAATTCGGGTTGATCCTCCATCCAGGAGCATTTCCAGCAAATGTTTGGAAACACCCGAAATCCTGGATGTGCGATTTTTAGACAACTTTTCTAAAGTAGCACAGTTTAGTGGGGTTAACTGGGCAATGCCTATTGTGTTAAGCTAGGCGGCCTGCTATGGCTAGCATTGCTATACTCACCCCTGGTGAGAGTTTTGAGTTTTGTCTTTAGAGAATGTCTAGCCTGAAATTTCTGAACTTGCAGCCCGCTGCAGGCGGTATTGTGCTTGTTTTTTTGCTCTTTCTATCCACAACTGCGATGGCTCAAATAACCTGGAAGGAACCGCCAGAACCTATTGTCTCGATGTTGGAGGCTCCTCAACCGCAGGCCGTGTCGATTTCTCCGGACAATCATTGGTTGGTGTCTCTGGATCGACCTTCCTTACTTCCCATTGCTGAGTTGGCTGAGCCGATCGTTCGGGTTGCTGGAATTCAGTTGAATCCGCGTACGCACGGCCCTGCCCAGGAGTATGCGTATCGGGGTATGACCCTCAAACCCTTGGAGGCAGAAACTGCAAAGCCTGTAGCCTTGCCGAAGGATGCCAGGATCCGGCATCTACGCTGGTCATGGGATGGAAGATACTTGGCTTTTACCCTGACGCGATCGCAGGGCATTGAGCTGTGGGTGTTAGACGTGGAGCAAGGACAATCCCGACGCTTGAGTGGGGCAATTTTGAATGCTACCTATGGCAATCCCTGTGATTGGTTGCCGGGTGAAGCCGGACTCATTTGTAAGGTTGTTCCTGAAAGTCTGGGGCAGCCGCCAGAGAAGGCGACCATTCCCCAGGGGCCATCTGTAGAAGAAAATCTGGGACGCAAGGCTCCCGCACGCACCTATACAAACCTGCTGCAAACCCTACATGATGAAGCGTTGTTTGAGTACTATCTGACCTCATGCCTGGACCATATTGCTCTGGATGGGACGCGAACCCAACTTACCCAGGCGGCTCTAATCGATGAGGCGATTCCTTCGCCCGATGGGCAGTGGATCCTGGTGAGAACGTTTCACCGTCCATTTTCTTACCAGGTGCCACTGAGCCGTTTCCCGAAGCGAATTGAGGTATTGGATCGGACGGGTGCAGCGGTTTATCAGGTTGCCGATCTGCCTTTGGCGGATGATATTCCGGTCGCCTTTGACTCAGTACGACAGGGACGCCGTAAGGTGAGCTGGCGTGCAGATCGTCCAGCTACACTCTATTGGGTTGAGGCGCTTGATAGCGGCGATTCCCGCAAACCTGTACCGTTTCGGGATGCGATATATCTGCTTGAGGCACCCTTTGAAGCGAAACCGCAACTGCTTTTGCGATCGCAGTTACGCTATGAAGAAACGATCTGGGGACAGGATGATGTCGCGTTGATGATTGAGTCCTGGTACGATACAAGACAACTGCGGATCTGGAAACTCGATCCCTCTAATCCTGAGACAAAACCCTTGCTGATTGAAGAACGGAACTTTCAAGATGCTTATAACGATTCTGGTTCTCCTGTGACTGCAACCGGGCCATACGGTTGGAGCACAGTGTTATTGGCTCCAGATGGGGAAAGCGTCTATCTAAAGGGACGCGGTGCTTCTCCCAAGGGAATTTATCCCTTTCTGGATCGGTTGAATTTGCAAACCAAGGAGAAGGTACGACTCTGGCAAGCTCGCGATCCCTATTATGAAAAAGTCATACGAGTATTGGATGCTCAGGCCCAGCAACTAGTGACACAGCGACAGTCCAATTTGGAACCGCCAAATTATTTCTTGCGCCAGCGCGGCGCTCAAACCACCCTGGCCTTGACTGACGCTGAAGATCCAATGCCCTGGTACGTTGGCGTCACCCAACGCGTCGTCCGTTATCCGCGACAGGATGGCGTGATGCTTTCAGCAACGCTCTATCTACCGCCAGGTTACGAGCCTGAACGCGATGGCCCGCTTCCTGCTCTACTATGGGCTTATCCTCGAGAGCATAAAAGCCGAGCCACAGCCAGTCAGGTGACTGTGGCTGCCAATGCCTTTAGCCGTCCTTCTGGTTCCTCAGTGCTGTTTCTGCTGACTCAGGGATATGCAGTGTTGATGGGACCGACGATGCCAATTATTGGAGAAGGGGATGTGGAACCCAATGATACTTATGTGGAGCAACTGGTCGCAAGTGCTCAGGCAGCGGTGGATTTCCTGGTGGCAGAAGGGGTGGCTGAGCGCGATCGCATTGCCATTGGCGGCCATTCGTATGGAGCCTTTACGGTCGCCAATCTGCTAGCTCATAGCGACCTGTTCCGAGCCGGCATTGCCAGAAGCGGTGCTTACAATCGTACCTTAACCCCCTTTGGCTTTCAGGGAGAACAACGTTCCTTTTGGGAAGCGCAAGACACCTATATTCGCATGTCTCCCTTCACCTATGCTGGTGAAATCAACGAACCGCTCTTGCTGATTCATGGTGCGAATGATAGCAATACAGGCACCTATCCGCTCCAGAGCGAGCGGTTGTATGAAGCCATGAAAGGTTTGGGGGGCACAGTGCGATGGGTCGTATTGCCATTTGAGGATCATGGCTACCGTTCCCGCGAGGCAGTCGAGCAGGTGTTATGGGAGATGATTCAGTGGTTAGATCGCTATGTTAAGTAGGCTTCATGAAATCGGTAGTCCTCCAGGAGTAAGGATTTTTGAGCGTGTGAGTGGAACCCGCACGCTCAAAAATCCTTACTTTTCTACCACCACCCATGAAGTCAAGGCAGAAGAAGGCAATGCTATCTTTAGAATAAAGTCAGCCGCCCTCACCTACCATGACCCAAGCCATCACCAAACCCAAGCTGACCTTTGAGCAGTATCTGCACTCTGATGACGGGGCCGATGCTGATACTGCGTCGCAGTCTTTACCATCAGGGGCTTGTTTGTGTTGCGGGCGCAATCGATAAAGTACTGACTACAAACTTTGCTTAACTTGGGCTGTGTCAACGCAAAAGGTTGGATGGCGCAAAGCGTATTCCCTGATAAATTATTTAAGACATAACACGAGTCCCAAAATGAGAAGAAGTAATTTTTCCTCTCTGCTGTCTGTCTTCATGTTCCGTCTGCCTCCTACCGTCTGCCCTCTGCCTTCTTCAACCCAATCAATGAATGTATGATGACAAGTTCGCTGCCTCGTGCTGGATATACTTTGCCGGTCTTTGCCTGTGCTGCCGCGATCGCAGCGCTGCGATCGCTATACGATACCCAGAGGCCCAATACTGTTGTCGTGGATTTGATCGAGCCTGCCAGAACCGTTGAGATTCCAATTGAACAAGTGGCTCGTTTGAGCGCTAATTCTGCTCTCGCGATTAGCCGCAGCGATCCAGGGGACAACCTGGATTTGACTAAAAATACACCGATCTGGGCGTGGGTGGAATTGACCCGAAAAGCAGTTCAACCTCCAGCCACTGCGATTGACGATGCCGATCGAGAACCATCTCTAGCGACACCATCAGCTGCCCAGCAGACAAAGATATCTATCGACGATCCTGAAGCGATCGCTGATAGCGCGATCGCGATCGCAGGTGGTGAAGGCATCGGACGACAGATCGATGCCAATAACCAACCCGCCATTTACGCTTACGCTCAACGTTTGCTGCGGAAAAATCTGAAACGCTGGTTAAAGCCAGAGGATACCATCAAGGTCACCCTGATTTTGCCAGAAGGACGGGGCCTGGCGCAGCGCACGTCCAATGCTGCATTTGGCGTCGTGGACGGCCTTTCGTTGCTAGGTACCAGCGGTATTGCACAACCGTTGAGCGCACCGGGGCAGTTGGAGGCTTATCGCAAAACCCTGCGACACCGGGCTACTCAGTTCAAATCTCTGGTGATGTGCATTGGCGAAAATGGACTGGATCTGGCTGCGACAATGGGCATCGATCGCGATCGCACGCTCAAGACTGCAAACTGGTTGGGGCCTTTATTGGTTGAAGCTGGCTGCCAGGGGGTTGAGGCCATTTTGCTCTTTGGCTATCACGGCAAACTGATGAAACTTGCAGCTGGGATTTTTCATACCCACCATCATGTTGCGGATGGACGTTTGGAAATCCTGACTGCCCATTGCGCCAACTCAGGCTTACCCACAGAGCATCTACCCAGTATTTTTGCCAGTCCTACTGCAGAAGCAGGGTTGCAGTATTTGCGGCAGCTGGATGCTGAACACGGTAGCGATTGGGTGAGACGGGTTTATGGCGCGATCGCACAACAGATCGACCAGCGCGCCCAAACCTACATCCAGAAACACAGCGAACACTCTGTCAAGGTTGGCTCAATCTTGTTTGACCGCGATCGCCAGCTCATTGCCACTAGCGAGATAGCCACTGCGCTTTTACCCAATATTTTGACAAGCTAAGGATTCAACGGGTAAACTGACACCTGATTTTTTTTGCAAAGGTACTATTGCCCCTTTGAATAAACAACACCATTTAGATTTAAAACATCAACCGGAGTTGAAACATAAAACTCTTTACTATGTTGTTCAATATTGCATATTGGTAAACCTGCAATATTAAGTGAAGTATTGATCAAAATAGGAATTCCTGTAAGCTGGTAGACTCTGGAAATCAATTCATGCAGGATTGGATTGCGATCCTTAGACAGGGTTTGGATACGACTAGTTCCATCTACATGAACAATCGCGGGAGCTAATTCTTTAGTTTTTGCCTTTGCTTTGACTGCAAATGACATATAAGGCGAGGGAAATTTAAAATCAAACCATTCAGAAGCGTACTCTTCAAGTATAACAGGCGCTATAGGGCGAAAGAATTCTCGTTTCTTAATTGTTTCGCTAACCTGACGTTTCATTTCTTGTTTCGTCGGCATCGCAAGCAAACTTCTATGTCCTAGTGCTCTAGGACCAATTTCAGTTTTCCCCATATGCCACGCTATCGTTTTTTGGTTCACGATTAGCGACACAAGGGTATTCAGGTTCGATTCAGAAATATCATCCTTTGCATTACCCTGCCCTAAATATGGCAGGTTTTGAGGATTTATATTTAAACCTTGCTGGCCACAATAGTATAGTAATGCCCCTAGAGATTGACCTTCATCACTTGGACAAGGAGGAACATAAACATTATCGTAATTCAGGCGTTCTCCGACTAAATTATTGGTAATAACATTTAATGCACATCCTCCTGTCAGAACAATATTATTAGAATACTGTCTATACTGTTTTAAAGTTGAAATTATATCGTCAGAATACAACGTTTGCAATGTATAAGCTAAACACGCAGAATCATTAAAATCTTGAACCTCTAATTGAGAAAACAAAAAATCTAACTTTTTTGGACTCCAAACATCGCCAATATGGACGAATTCTTGACTCAGAAGTACATCCTGATAATGAGAGCTAAATTCACCATAGGCTGCCAACCCCATAGTTTTACCAGCACCAAAACGATCGTTAAATAGTTTTTTAGAAACCACCTGCCAAGCTCTACCATCAAATCCAGGTAATGAATTTAGATGCAATAAGTTGAGTCGATTGTTTTTGTATAAATAAACTGAAAAGTTAGGTTCCTCTAAAGTAAGTCTTCGATCGCCTCCGCCATCCATTGCTACAACTAAAGCATCTTCTAAATCGGATAGGTAACATAAAGCAGCATGGGCATCCAAATGCTCCACTTCATAGATATCAGAGTTTGGATATTCTGTATGTATAAAGTTAAAAATCTTGGACGTTAGATATGCATGTCTCCTATGTTGACTGAGAATAAAAGTGACTTCTTTTCCAATTGAATAATCTTGAGCTAAGCATGAAATAATTGCGAATAAAACATCTATATTACTTTTAACACAATACCGTTTTATGTTGAAAAAACGCTCTAGTTCTAGATGTAAAATAACGTTAGTGTCATTGGCAATCGTAATGCATGAATCATGGGCATTAACGGCTATAGAGAAGTAATGCATTACGATCGCTCCTGAAGTTATTAAAAATACAACTATTTAGTTTCGATCGCCCCGATCGCGGCTACAGGAATCGCTGCAATATATCCAATTAATCTGAGCGGTACTGCTTCGCGATCTTTATTGCTTGTTGTGTCATCAGGAAGAGTCGGTTTCTAATTGCGTTCTGGGTTTAGCCTACCCGATGCCCAGCCTGATGGTAAAGAGTCATTGGCAGAACAGTTTTCATATCCTGTTTGGCTTATTTCTCAAGTGAAGGACTGTCCTCAAATAAGTCCGGATCAACACAATCTGCTGGCAATCTGCGCTGGTTTCTCACTCCGTATTGTTGGTGCGTTTACCAGGTCATTTGCGCAATTACGATAGTCTATCCTTCAATGGGATGGAGGTTGTGCGATGAAAAATCCCCAAAACTTTCATAGGATTTTCTCGTTCTCTCGAGAGATTATTGCTATTATGTATTGAAATTTTCGCGCCTCTTTTAAAAGCAATTATCCCAAAATCCTCTAGTTTTCATGATTTATGGAGAGGCGTTTTGTGGGTATCGACCCTGCCAAAGTACATAAACAGGCAAAATCTGAGGATACTCAAGCTTGGGTTGCAGATCGAATGAAATTCAATTAAGCTTCGCTTTATTCTTTGCAGAACTCTGGCCTGATTGAAGTGCTGGTATTTCAGCCACCTCATCGATTCACCAAATTTATTATTACCTAGCTATGTCTCTCACGCTTAAGACCGATCCCGTTCCACCAGCGCAAGCGATTGGGCCATTAAACCGCCAGATGATTGTCATTCTGGATTTTGGCTCCCAGTACTCAGAGTTAATCGCTCGTCGGATCCGCGAAACCCAGGTTTATTCTGAGGTCATTTCCTACCGTACTTCAGCGGAGCAACTGAAACAGCTGAATCCCAAAGGCATTATTTTTTCTGGCGGTCCAAATTCGGTCTATGCTGAAGCGGCCCCCCAAAGCGACCCAGAGATCTGGCAATTGGGCATTCCAGTGTTAGGGGTTTGCTATGGCATGCAATTAATGGTGCAACAGCTGGGGGGTGAGGTTGCTCTGTCCGAACGCGGAGAATATGGCAAAGCCTCTTTGAAGATCGACGATCCCACCGATCTGCTGACGAATGTAGAAGACGATACCACGATGTGGATGAGTCATAGTGATTCGGTCACAACTCTACCCGCAAAATTTGACATTCTTGCCCATACAGATAACACTCCTTGTGCCGCGATCGCGCATCACGAGAAGAAACTCTACGGTGTGCAATTTCATCCCGAAGTGGTTCATTCCATTGGTGGCATTGCTTTAATTCGGAATTTCGTCTACCACATCTGCAACTGCGAACCTACCTGGACTACAGAGGCATTTGTGGAAGAATCGGTGCGCGAAATTCGGGCCAGAGTCGGGGAAAAACGGGTGCTGCTTGCTCTTTCTGGGGGAGTTGATTCTTCTACCCTGGCCTTCTTGCTCCATCAAGCCATTGGTGACCAGCTGACCTGCGTTTTCATTGACCAGGGATTCATGCGTAAGCGAGAGCCAGAACGGTTATTGAAACTTTTCAAAGAACAGTTCCACATTCCAGTTGAGTATGTCAACGCCAGAGAGCGGTTCCTGGCACAATTATCAGGAGTCACCGATCCAGAAGCAAAACGTCGCCGTATTGGCCATGAATTTATCCACGTTTTTGAAGAAGAATCAAACCGTCTCGGCCCGTTTGATTACCTGGCCCAGGGCACCCTTTATCCAGATGTGATTGAATCTGCCAACACAAATATCGATCCCAAAACTGGCGAGCGAGTTGCAGTGAAAATTAAGAGCCACCATAACGTTGGCGGTTTGCCCAAGAATCTGCGCTTCAAGCTGATTGAGCCTCTGCGCAAGCTCTTTAAAGATGAAGTCCGCAAAGTAGGGCGGTCAATTGGATTACCTGAAGAGATCGTTCAACGCCAGCCCTTTCCGGGGCCGGGACTGGCTATTCGCATCCTGGGAGAAATAACATCGGAACGTTTGAAAATCTTGAGAGATGCCGATTATATTGTCCGACAGGAAATCAACCGTCAGGGCTTTTATAACCAACTTTGGCAATCCTTCGCCGTTTTGTTACCCATTCGAAGTGTCGGTGTTATGGGCGATCAACGCACTTATGCTCACCCCATTGTCTTGCGTTTCGTGTCTAGCGAAGACGGTATGACAGCGGATTGGGCCCGCGTACCCTATGAATTGTTGGAAACGATCTCCACTCGCATTGTGAATGAAGTTAAAGGAGTGAATCGCGTAGTCTATGATATTACTTCTAAACCCCCAGGGACCATTGAGTGGGAATAGAGTTTCATGCAATTTCTACAGCAGGAGTTCTGGTATATTCTTGACCCTTGCCTGTTGGGAATCTAGTGTTTCCCCCGATTTTTCCATGAACAAAGGATAAGTTTTCATGCGAACAGGGTTTATCTTTTTGTAGACTGGTTTCGATGCAACTGTTAAACATGCTAGCCTGCGTGCTGGTATTTAGTATGTTATGCTATCGCTGATCGCATTTTTCTCTGTGAGGCTACAGTATCTTGCAGCAGCAGCGATCGGGCGTATCTCCAAAGCTGCGGTGCGAAAATATTGATTTTAAGCTCATATTCTACTAGTCTCCTGTGCCTGGATTGACATACGATGGGAAAGTCGTTTCAAGCTGAAGATCGATCGATTGATTCTGAGATTGTTGCTGAATTAATTGGCCTCATGCCTGACACCTGGAAGTCAGCAATCCTTCATGTCCGTTCCTTACGGTTTAGTGAAGGATCGGAACAACACAGCATTACAATCACCAATCCTGAGAAACAGCAGGGGGTTGTCATGCCAAGCGATCGATTATGCTTCATTATCAGGCAGCTTTCATCTGCCTTTCTCACACAAGGAAAATCATGGAGGGAAGTCATCTATACCATTTCGCTTGCCTCTGATGGTGAATGGAAATATACCGTTGATTACAAACATTAATGCGGCAAAATACTCCCATTCCACTCCATGATTGAGGACTATTTTTTGCCCTCACCTGCTGATTGCGTTGGCTTCTCACCTATGCAATCTAACACCGGGAAGGAAGTAGCAATCCTATTGGACTCTCAACAAACAGCAGCGTTAAACAAGTTAAGAAGTTTTGAGCTGATGGATAGAACTCTTGCGCTCAAAGCTTCTGACCAAGTTGGAACTCCTCTAAACAAATGAGTGCCTGTTTTCTGACTTTGACAGATAAGTTTGCTGTTTCAATGGGATCTCAATGGTAAATTCTGTTCCTTTCCCGTCTATCGAATTACACAGGATGCGCCCTCCATGGTTCTCAACCACAATTTGCTGGCTAATGGAGAGTCCCAGGCCAGTACCCCGCCCTGGAGGTTTGGTCGTAAAGAAAGGGTCAAATAATCGCGATCGCAACGTCTCAGATATTCCTGGGCCATTGTCTGCAATGCAGATTCGCACCCAATTTTTATTCAAGCACTCCGTGTGAAGGCGAATCTGGAGATCGCTATTATTTGCTGTCTCCGAGCTACTTTTTCTGTTCTCATATGCCTCCTCCAAAGCATCAATCGCATTGCTAAGAAGGTTCATAAAGACCTGGTTGAGCTGGCTAGGATAGCACATCACCTCTGGGATATTGCCATAATCCTTAATCGTCAAAATCTTGGGGCGCTCGGGCTTTGCTTTCAAGCGACTTTTTAAAATCATCAAGGTACTATCAATGCCCTCGTGCAAATCGACAGCCCTCTTTTCCGACTCGTCCAAACGGGAAAAATTGCTCAGTGAGAGGATAATCTTTCGAATGCGATCGGCTCCAACTTCCATGGAAGAGAACAATTCGGGTAGGTCTTGCTTCAAGAAGTCAAAGTCTATTGCCTCCATTTGCTGCTGGATGGCGGGATTCAGGTTGGGATAGCACTGCTGAATGCTTTCCACCAATTGGAGCAAATCCTGGGTGGAACCTCTGGCGTGCATCAGGTTTCCATAGATGAAATTCACCGGATTGTTGATTTCATGAGCGACCCCGGCCACCAACTGGCCCAAAGACGACAGCTTTTCGCTCTGCACAAGCTGCACCTGAGTTCGTTTCAAGTTTTCTAGGGCCTCGGTGAGGTGTGCGGTGCGCTCAGAGACTTCCTGCTCCAACTTCTTTTGCAGGTGTCGCAGTTGCAAGTGGACGTTAATACGAGCGATCGCTTCTTCATGTTGCAAGGGTTTTGTGATGTAATCGACCGCTCCCAGTTTCAATCCCCTGACTCGATCTACCGGGTCAGACAGGGCAGTCATGAACATCACTGGAATCTCTTGGGTGACGCTGGAGACTTTCAGGCGACGACAGGTTTCAAACCCATCAATCCCCGGCATCATCACATCTAACAGAAGCAGATCGGGGAGGAAAGACTGCACTCGTTCGAGGGCCTCTTCCCCACTTTTGGCAATGGCCACCCTGCACCCTGACTGATTCAAAATTTCGAATAGAACTTGAATATTGGTCGGATTGTCATCAACCACCAGAATGGTGCTTTGTTGCATGAGTAAATCAGAGGGCATCAGCTGTCTCCTGGGCAATCGATTTTTCTACTAAGTTCAGGATCTCTACCGTTTCGAACTCCTGAGCCAGTTCCAGGAGACGATTTGCAAAGGGAATGTATTTCGGGTCGAGCTGCTTGAGACGATTTGCTTTTTGCTGAATCTCGCGAATGAAACCTCCTCTGGCTGAGTCGTGCAACGCGGCCAATTCCTCTGGCGGTGGAGCAACCAGCTCAACGGATAGAGGCATAGCATCCGGAAAGATCTGGGTTGGGTTCTCCTGGTGCTCGAAAATCCATTGCAATTTCAGATGCTTTTGCAGGTGGCCCAACAGTTCTTCGAAGTCGACGGGCTTGGGCATGAATTCGGTGCAACCTGCATTCAGACTCTCCTGGCGCTCCACCCGAGAAAGGCTAGCGGGCGAGGCAATAATGGGCAAGGTTTTGAACTCAGGCAGTTGCCGCAGTTGGCGAGTCATTTCCAGACCATTCATGCTTGACATGACGACATCGGTAATAATCAAATCTGGCTGAGCCATCACGGCACGATCGAAGCCATCCTCACCATTGCTGGCTTCTATCACCTTGAAATCCATCGGTTCCAGCATATTGACGATTACGGAACGGTTCTCAGCCCGATCGTCGACGACGAGGATTTTGCGTCGCTTGCCCTGATATCCCAAAATCCTGGAGGTGGCCTGTTTCTCTTTTGTCTCAATCCATTCTGAGGCGACGGGCAAGGCAACCTCAAACCAGAACCTGCTGCCCTGACCTAACGTGCTTTGCACCTGGATCTCGCTTTCCATCATTTGTACCATTTGCTGGCTAATGGCCAGTCCCAAACCTGTTCCCTCTGAATTGCGATCGCGTCCGTTGATCTGTTCAAACGGCAGGAAGATCCCAGTCAGCTGCTCTGGTGCAATGCCAATGCCCGTATCCTCAACCTGGAAGCGAATTTTAGGGACAGGTGCTGGTTTCTCCTGTGGAGACGCTGCGCGAACAGGGTTAACGGGGCATGGTGGATTGTGACGATCGTCAGCCCCCCAAACACAATCGCCTGCTAAAGCTACGTTGAAGGTAACACTACCGGAGTGCGTGAATTTGATCGCATTGCTGAGCAGATTTAACAGCACCTGACGCAGGCGCTTATCGTCAGCAAACACAGCCGTGGGCAAACGATCGGAGGCATGATAGTGGAAGGCAAGCCCCTTTTGTTTGGCCTTCACCTGGCAGATTTCCACAGTAGCGATCAAGAAGTTGGGCAGATGGAAATCCTGGGGATAGAGTTCCATTCTGCCCACTTCTGCCTTCGACAGATCCAGAATGTCGTTGATCAGGGTGAGCAGGTGAGTGCCGCAGCGGCGAATAACCTCAACGCCTCGTTGTTGCTTGGGGGTGGTCTCTGGATGTCGTGCCAGAATTTGAGCATAGCCCAAAATGCCGTTCAGTGGGGTGCGCAATTCGTGGTTCATATTGGCCAGAAAGCTGCTCTTAGACTGGTTCGCTGCCTCTGCTGCTTCCTTGGCGTCCTGGAGGTCTGCCAGGCGTTGTTCCAGCATCTGCGCCGACACCTCCAGTTTTGCAGTCATCTGGTTAAATTCGTGGGATAAAGCCTCGATTTCGTCACCCGTTTTAATCTCCAGGCGATAGCCCAGATCTCCAGCTCCAATTCTGGCAGTTCCCTGCTGGAATTGCTCAATCGAGCGGACGATCGGCAGCAGAATCCAGCGAAATTGACCGAAAAAGACCAGCAATAGTACCCCAATGATAGCCAGGTCGAGCATTCGCCTGAGCCAGATCAGGCGCTTAAGCTGTTGATGAGACAATGCTTCTTGCTGACGCTTGTTTGACAGCAGCATATCGAGATAGAACTGGATATCTTTGCTGAAGGAATTGAGTGCCCGCATATCCTGATGGATGTGGCGGGTTGGGGCAGAGTTGCTACTCAACCGGGCTGCCAGCGCTGACAGAGTTTGATGGCGGTGACGCAGGAAAGCGATGTCTTCTGATTCGTATAGCAAGCCCTCTACTGCGTTGAGATGGCTCAGAAAGCTCGATTTTGCTTGTTCGTATTTCCTCAGTTCAGTGGGGTTACGGTCCATGAGCAGAAAGTTCTTGAGCGCCCCCAATTGGTTGTTCAATGTACTTTCTAATAGCAGGGTCGTCTCAAGCGTTTGCCGAATTTTGCTATGTTTTTCATCTGTGGATCGTTCTGCCCGATGGAGCAGCAGATTGCTGCCTCCCAACAAGGATACAATCAGCAGGCTGACGGCCACAGAAGAATTGAGAAATTTTGTCAGGATTTTCATGGGTTTGGTCTGCCCGTTAAGGCTTCAACGCTGCCTGGAGCCGTCGGATGGAGTCATAGTCTGAATCGGCAGCGATGCTGTAGCCAGATGATTCGGCTCCGCTAATGTCAGCCAGACCGTCTGGGGCATTCAGTAGGGCTTTACTGAGGGCAAGCTTCAAAGCGTTGGGCAACTGACTGGAGACGACGAGGGGGCCATTGGGAATTGGGTCGGATTCCCAGATGACTTTGTAATTCTCGGCAGCCAGCACCCCGAATTGGCTCTCGCGGCTATAAGCCTGGCTCTCGGTGGCGATCGCATCGACTTTCCCCGCAGCCAGGATCTCAGCCGATTTGTTGTGTCCGCCTGAATACTCAACCGTGCTAAAGTCCTGTTCTGGGTCGATTCCCAGTTCCTGGAACTGGACTGAGGGCAACAGGAAGCCGGAGGTGGAGGAGGCACTGACAAAGCTAAATCGCTTGCCCTTGAGATCTTCAAGGGTTTGGATGCCGCTGTCGGCCCGAACGACGATGACACTGGTATACCAGGGGCGACCGGTTGTTTTTTCGATCGGCACCACTAACGGTTCCAGTTGCGGATTGCGATCGCGGGCTTTGATGTAGGTAAAGGCACCCAAGTAAGCCAGTTGAACCTTTTCTTCGGTTAACAAGTCCACTGCCTCTTCATAGCTTGCAGTCATCTCAACCTGGATGGCGATCCCTGACTTTTCTCGCAGATACGCCGCCAGCTCTTGCAACTTGGATTGCTGCTCGGCGGAGTTTTGCCAGGGGATGGCCACCAAAGTGAGAACAGTTACAGGCTGGCTCCCAGTCTCTATGGATTGAGCAGAATCTACAACGCGATCTGGGCTAGCAGGTTGAGTTGGAGCGCGACAAGCAGCACTGAATAAGCCGATTGTTAGTGCCAGACTGAGCATCGCACTCAACGTCTGGCACTGCCCCGGCTGTTTTTTCAGTCGGCTGCGATCGCATTCAGCAGGATAAGAACGGAAGGAGGACATTGGCTCGGTCTCTTTAGGGAAAGGTCAAGAGTTTAGCTTTGCTTTGAGTTGCCGGATGACGTTGTAGTCTGAATCTACAGCGATGCTGTAGCCAGATGATTCGGCTCCGCTAATGTCGGCAAGGCCCTCAGGAGCATTCAGCAGAGCTTTCCTGATGGCGACCTTCAAGGAGTTGGGCAACTTGCTGGAGACGACGAGGGGAGCGTTGGGAATTGGGTTGGATTCCCAGATAATTTTGTAGTCTCCTGAAGCCAGGACTCCGGCTTGGCTTTCGTGGGTATAGTTCTGGTTCTCGGTGGCGATTGCATCCACTTTCCCCATCGCCAGGAGCTGAGCAGACTTATTATGTCCCCCTGAATACTCAACGGCACCAAAGTCCCGATCGGGTTTGAGATCCAGTTCCTGGAAGTGGACTGAGGGCACCAGGTAGCCAGAGGTAGATGAGGGGCTAACAAAGCTAAACCGCTTACCTTTGAGATCTTCCAGGGTGTTGATGCCGCTGTCAGTTCGGACGGCGATGACGCTGGTGTACCAGGGCCGCCCGGTTGTTTTTTCGATCGGCACCACCAGCGGTTCTAGTTGTGGATTGCGATCGCGGGCTTTGATATAGGAAAAGGCCCCCAGGAAAGCCATCTCCACCTTTTCTTCGACTAATAAGTCCACTGCATCCTCATAGGTTTCTGCCATCTCGACCTGTATGGAGAGGTCTGTTTTTTCTTGCAGATAGTCTACTAACTCTTTCAGACTGGCTTGCTGCTCGGCAGAGTTTTGCCAGGGGATAGCTGCCAGAGTGACTGTTATAATAGACTGCTGTTCATTTGCTGCCGAGGTGGCATCTCCAGGGCCATTGGAGTCAGGGGGGAGATTGGGGACGCTACAGGCGACACTGAATAATCCGAGGGTCAGAGCCAGACCAAACACTGTGGCCAGCGAGCTGTGTCGACACGCTTGTTGCTGCATTTGGCCGCGATCGCCTTGAGTCAAAGAAAAATGATGGGTTTCCATCGATTTTGCATCTCTAAGAAGAAAGATTCACAATTGCTTCAAGCCGCCGGGAGAGTTATAGTCTGAGTGATTTTAGCCGTCTGCTGTCCTGGGCACCTTCGATGGATGGGGCCGACCTGATATCCTACGCAATTTCCCCTATCAGCGTTCCACTAGAGCACCGTCAGTTCGATATCATGTTAGCGCTGTCAGCCTGATTTCTAATGCCACTTAACTATAAGGAGATAAATCAACTATTAGGGAAAAGTATAGGAAAAAGTTGGAGGGTACACATCAGCTATCTTGCCGAACATTGCCTACGTGGATTTTCAGGTTCGGCTCTCAGAAAAGTTAATCGTTAGTGCAGATATAGCAGCAGCCAAGCTCGTTCGGACAGACAAAATTGAGAGCATGCGTCATGCGCTCTCAATTTTGTCCTCAGCGATATGCTCCTTGCTATATCAAAGATTGCAATTCATTCCCTGACTTAAGTTCGCCTGACTGCCAATTTTTCCCTTTAGGTGGCAATTTTGAACAGATATGCGATTGCAATTGGATAGAAATACCTGAATCCAAAGGGGTAGGGATTGCCATCCTGGCCCAAAATAATGTTTCATAGAATAGTTCAAACGTACAAAGTTATGTTATTTGTTGATTGTTCATTGTTGATTGTTCATTGTGCGTGAGCGATGAACCATGAGCGATGAACTATGAACCATGAGCGATGAACCATGAACCATGAACCATGAACCATGAACCCTCACATTGAATGATTCCTGAGCTGCTAAGCCTGACAAACTTTCTGAGTTACCGCGAAGCGACCCTGGATTTCCGGGGGTTGCATACGGCTTGTGTTTGCGGTGCAAATGGTGCGGGCAAATCATCCTTGCTGGAGGCGATTACCTGGGTGCTCTGGGGTCAGAGTCGGGTCGAGGTTGAGGATGATGTGATTCATGTAGGAGAGCAGGAAGCCAAGGTGGAGTTTCGCTTCCAGGATCGCCAACAAACCTATCGGGCGATCCGCGCTCGTCAGCGGGGACAGTCGAGTACGCTGGAGTTTCAGATCGCGACGCAAACAGGGTTTCGCTCTTTGACGGAAAAGGGGGTGCGGGCGACACAACAGATAATTCTGAATCATATCAGATTAGATTACGAGACCTTCGTCAATTCTGCCTATCTGCGTCAGGGGCAAGCGGATGCGTTTATGCTGAAGCGACCAAGCGACCGGAAGCAGATCCTGGCTGATTTGTTGAAGCTGGATCGATATGACGAACTGGCGGATCAGTCGCGCGATCGCGCCCGTCAGTACAAGGGACAGGCGGCTCAGTTAGAGCAGCATGTACAGGGACTGGAAACACAGTTAGAACAACGAGGTGCGATCGCAGCAGAACGAGTTGCCGTAGAGACCCTGCGAGGTCAACTGCAGGAAGAGCAGCAAGCCGATGAAACTGAATTGCGTCGCTTGCGCGCAGGACAACAACAGCGGCACAACTGGGAACAGCAAGTGCAGTTTCTACGACAACAACAGGCTACACTGACCCAAGATTGCGATCGCATCCAGCAAGAACTGGCACGTAGCCAACAACGGCAACAGGATTTAGCCGCAAAACTGGCCCAGGAAAGCGAAATTGAGACCGGCTACGCCCAGTTCCAGACATTGCAAGGCGATGAAGAAATTCAATCTGCCAAATTCCAGGAGCACCAAACCGCTCAGACACAACGACAGAAATTGCAACAGGAACAAATGCAGCACATCAGCCAATTGAAGAGCAACCTGCAACAGGAACAAGCCCGATTTAACGATCTGGAGCAACAGGCAGTGGAAATTCAACAAATCTTGCGCAAGATTCCAGATGTAGAAGTAGCCCTGGCTCAGTTACGAGACGCACGATCGCGACTGAACGACTTAGATCGATTGCAAACACAAGCCTCTCCACTGATGCAACGTCGTCAGCACCTGCAAAGCGATCTCGACCGACAGCGGGCACGACTGAGCGCACGACTAGAAGAACTGCAATCAGCCGCCCAACACCTGCAAGCTCAGCAAGACCGTCAACCCCTTTTGCAGCAGACTATGATAGAAGTGGAAGATCGAATCGAGCAACTGGAAAAACGGCGGATCTACCAGCAACGCGTGCGAGAAAAAGGGCTGGAACGGCGCAGCTTTTTGGAGCGTCTGCAAGAGCGCCAGCGCGATTATGAAGCTCAACTCAGCGAGCTGGATCAAAACCACGAAAAAATTGGCCAGCCCGATGCCCTCTGCCCGCTGTGCCAGCGTCCCCTGGACGAGCACCACTGGCAGCTGGTGCAGGAACAGCAGCAACTGCAGCAACAAGAGATTCGAGATCAGCTCTGGGTGGTGCGAGAACAACTGACTGTGTCCGAGAAGGAAATTCAAGTTTTACGCCAGGAATATCGCGACGTGGACCAGGAATTAGCGACATATGGAGCCGTGCTGGAGCGACGCGGGCAATTACAGGAGCAACTGCAAGGAGTGCTGGCTACCCAGGAGCATCTGGAACAAATCGGTGCTGAAATTGGGCGTTTGGAAGCGGTCTTACAAAGCGGCGAGTATGCAGCAGAGGGGTTTGCAGAATTGCAGTTGATTGAGGACAAGTTGCAAGACCTGGACTACGACGATAAGACCCATGCCCTGGCTAGAGGAGAAGCCGATCGCTGGCGTTGGGCAGAGATTAAACAAGCGGAAATTCAACACGCTCAGCGGAAACAGAAGCAGCTCGCTGAGCGCCAGCCGGAAATCCAGGCACACATTGCCGATCTGCAAACGCAGCTCGATACAGTCGATCGATTGCCCCTGCAGCAGGAAATCGATCGGCTCGATCGTCGTATTGCTGAGATCGGCTATAGCATAGAGCACCACAATCAGCTGCGGGTAGAACTGCGCCAAGCGCAAGTCTGGCAATTACGCTATCAGGAACTGGTTCAAGCGAGACAAGACTATCCTGTATTGGAGCAACGGCAGTTGGAACTGACTCAAACCTTGGAGTCGCGATCGCAAGCCCTGGAAGCCAGCAACCGCGAGCTGGGAACCCTCATTAGCCAGTTAGAGCAAACCCCAGACTGCACCGAACCGATTCAACAGCTGGAACACCAGCAACAACACCGACGCCAACAATTGGATGAATGCCTGGCCCAGTTGGGTCGCCTGCAGCAGCAACAGCAACATCTGGACTCTCTTCAGGAACAGCTGACGACCCAGCAGGAGCAATTTCAGACAGTCTGTCGTCAGCATCGCGTTTATCAGGAACTGGCTCAAGCCTTTGGCAAGAAAGGTATTCAGGCATTGATGATTGAGAACATTTTGCCCCAGCTGGAAGCCTCGACTAATCAGATTCTAGCACGTCTGAGCGACAATCAACTACACGTCCAATTTATCACCCAACGACTGGGGCGCAGCAGTCGTTCTTCTAGCAAGAAAAATCAAAAAATAATTGAGACACTGGATATTTTAATCGCCGATGCTCGCGGCACTCGCCCTTACGAGACTTATTCGGGTGGAGAAGCGTTTCGGGTCAACTTTGCCATTCGTCTGGCGCTGGCGCATCTGCTGGCCCAGCGTTCTGGTACGGCACTGCAGATGCTGATTGTGGATGAGGGGTTTGGTACCCAGGATGGCGAAGGCTGCGATCGCTTGATTGCCGCGATTAATGCGATCGCACCCGACTTCGCCTGCATCCTCACCGTCACCCACATGCCCCACTTCAAAGAAGCCTTTCAAGCCCGCATCGAAATTTCCAAGACCCAGGACGGCTCCCAACTCAAACTCTTATTTTAAGTCGTCAACTACAGTGTCTAGATCGTCTTCCAGAGATAAGGATTTTTGAGCGCGCGGTTTACACCCGCGCGCTCAAAAATCCTTATTTGTTTATAGCGGTTCCCGTGTGACTGAAGTACATGGAAATGTGCCCCTGCCTTCGGCAGGGGCACATTTCCATACTTCACTAGCCTGAGAATTGCTATACCACTACGAATTTCTAAATCTCTGCTATGCTTTCTGCTCAACCATTTTAGCCAAAATACCCACGATCTTTCCCGGTCCCTCAATCGAATATTCATCCAGATCGATATACGCCTCTTTCCCTGCCAACTTCAAAAATTTCCAGGCCGTTCCAGTCGTCACTGCTCCATACACTTTTTCAACCTTATTCTTCTCATTCCGATTGAAAATCTCTGCCGCAAACATTTCTGCAATACACTGTCCCAATCCACCAATAATATTCTCATTTTTCGCCTCAACAATCGCCACAACAGGCGCATCCAGCATCAACTGCTCCGATGAAGCACTAACAATAAAATCGCAGAAGCCATTCAGATTCTTCTCCCGATCCACATTGAACTCAATCCCTGAAAACAAGCTAATCTGACGATCGAAAATTTTTCTCACTTCAACCAGAACATTGGCAACAATCAACTCCGATCGGGCTTTTTCAGTATTAATCGAGCGAGCGAGAGGAACATGTTCCGCTAAAATATCTCGCAGCATCGGACTAATCTGTACAGCCTCTACCTCAAGAAATAAACGCTCGCTTTCAATCAGCGACACGCCCAGTTGGCTCTTTACATCTCTAAGTCTAAAACTGCTATAAGGCATTTCTTTACCTCGAACGCTCTTACTTAGCCTCAGTACGGTGCATCTTCTTCAATTTCACTAGCAAGCTTCTTTAATTTATCAACAATTTGAGTAAATCTGGTTTGTTTAAGTTTCTCAATCTTGAGCCAAGCTCCACTTGAAGATATCCTCTTTCTATTGATAGCTTTCAGAGCAGCTTGTTTTGAAACATGACTTTCATGTGCTGCAAAGTTTCGCAAAGCAGAGAGTTTGTCAAGAGCATCTTTGTAAGCATCATTTTTTATAATTCGAATTAAGAAATGATCTTGGCCTAAAAAATTCTTCAATATTTTGATTAGGCCCCCACGCCCCTTAAAGTCAAAGTAATTTCCACCTGTAACAAGGTATTCACATACTTCATCAGTCATGTGTTTTGGGAATTCTATCCCAGTTGTTGGAAATAAAATAGATGTATCGTTATTAATTGCACCAACTAAGCAGGCTAGAATCATTGCTTCAAATTCGCGATAGAGTCGAATAATTGCATAATTATAAAGCCAATTAATATGTTCTTCACTTTGATTTTGAGCTACTTTCTTTAGAAAATATTCGATGTCGTCGGCTTTTTCTAGAAAATCCTTAGCAGATTTTTTTATACTTTTCTTTCTTGGCATGTATTGTTGAGAGAGAAATGTCGACAAATAGTCAGAGAGCTAACCTATAGTTTACAATATTCTATGGGGAGTCCCAAGTTGTATAATCTCAAAGATAGTTACGATTTCAAAATACTTTATTTCGAGATTGCTGTTACACAGATTCTGCGACATCAAGTTTTTGTCTGTCGCGATCGCGGTACAGTTTTCCTATCTACTCTTCTTCTGGCAATAGCGGAGTGATATAGGCCAACAGTTCAGGAATGTTAGTTTTAACAACTGCCCACACCAGATCTATTTGGACTTCATCGTAGTCATGAACCAACCGATCGCGCATGCCTGCAATCTTTCTCCATTCAATACCTGTATAACGATCGCGAAACGCTTCTGAAAGCCGTTTTACGACTTCACCGATAATCGTAATTTCATATAAAACTGCCAGCTGTGTTCTCTCATCATTCTCAAACTCGGTTTTAGTCATACCACGAGTTAGGCGGAGAACGGTGCGGCAGAGCTTAGCAATATCAAGCAGATAGGATTCGTCCCGACTCATAAATCACCTGGGCAGTATTCAAAATGTTTTTACGGCGAATCCAATTATGACTGTCCTCAACAGACCGTTTTTCCACCAGATCGACTTTCCGTCCAGACAGATCTTGTAGCTGGTATTCCATACCCACTAAATCCATCAAACTCATTCTGGCGCGAGACTCAGGTTCAAAGACGACCAACATATCAATATCGCTATCGGCACGAAAATCATCGCGCAAGACAGAACCAAAAATAGACAGTTCAAGAATATGGTATTGCTTGCAAAAGGCTTCTAACTGCTCTAAAGGAACATTCAGTCGATCGTAGAGTTGCGTTCTGTCTATCATGTATCCGCTAGACCCATTCTGGGAATAAATTTTGTGTAAGATGATTTTGAAGCTTCAAAAAAGTGTTGTTAGGTCATAGACTTTGCATCCATGTACTTTACGGGCAATAGCCGATGTCCGATCGTATCAACAGCTGCACCGCACTGTTCTAAAACAATATATCCCAGTAAGGGTTCGTATTCGCCGTTGTCGGGTTCCATGTCGATGAACAGTACCTCATTGTAAATGGCTCGAAATCCTTCGACCTTGATTTTGACCGGGCCACAGATTGTCCCTTTGACTACTTCTTGTGTGGCAGTTTGTAATTCAATGGTGGCTTCTGTTTCAAACACACCCAATTGTTCTTTCCAGGCTGAAGGTAAGGTCAGATAACTTGCACCCGTATCCACCAGCGCATCCAGCTTTTTGGATAAACCCGATGCGGCGATATTTTTGATATCGACAGTGGCAATAATTCTCCCCATGATGTTTTTCTCTACGAGGATTGTCCCAACTCATACCATTTTGGATTTTAGATTGCCGATTTTGGATTGAAGAAAGGCTGACTGGACAAGAATTCTGCCAATTTCATCAATTTCATCTCCAAGGCAAATTGTTATCAGTCAATGAACTTGGGCAGTATTCAACTTGTTTGCATCCAGCCGCCAGCCCCGTTCTGAAACTCAATTCTGGATAACAGAGTAGCAGTGGTGTAGGTTGGGTAGAACAGAGCGTTCGCGTAGCGTCTCCGACAGGAGACAACCCAACACAAAGTCCCCTGGTGTTGGGTTTCCGCTAGCGCTGCAACCCAACCTACAATTGCCTAAATTTCTGCTGATGTAAGCGTCATTTGCCCCTACAGATTGTTGACATTTTATTGAATTCTTGTGCCGAACTGTTCGCAGTATAATTCTCAGTATACTCAAGAGACGACTATGCAGAAACCTGAACTGCTTGCCCCCGCCAAAAATCTGGAACGCCTCAAAGTGGCCGTCACCTATGGTGCTGATGCGGTCTATGTGGGCGGACAGAACTACGGCTTGCGGGCGCGAGCGGACAATTTCACTGATGCCGAATTGGTTCAGGCGGTTGCGTTTGCCCATCGCCATGGAGCCAAGGTCTATATTACGCTCAATGCTTTTCTCCACGATGCTGACTTTGAGGGGTTGATGGACTATTGTCAGTGGTTGGAAGCGATTGGGGTTGATGCGGCCATTGTCTCCGATCTGGGGGTCATTCGTACGATTCGGGCTAACTCCAATCTGGATATTCATCTGTCGACCCAGGCGTCCTGTCTAAATACCTATGCCGCTCAGGTTTGGCAGTCTCTGGGGGTTAAGCGTGCGATCGTGGGACGAGAACTCAGTGTCGCGGAAGCGGGATCCATTCGCGAACGAGTCGGAATAGAGGTAGAAATGTTTGCTCACGGGGCGATGTGTATGGCGTACTCTGGCCATTGTACGATTTCTAATTTTACGGCAGGGCGAGACTCGAATCGGGGTGGATGCATCCAGTCTTGTCGGTTGCCCTATCGGATTGAAGGGAATGGGGAACAGGGAACAGGGAATGGGGTTGAAGGCAGAGGGCAGGGGGCAGAGGGCAGAGGGGGGAGAGAAGGTGAGGAACAGAACGACAGGGTGACGTTTATGTCGTCGAAGGATTTGTGGGGCATTCGTCAGATTGGGGAGTTTTTCCGGCATCGGATCTGTTCTGTGAAGATTGAGGGGCGGATGAAGTCGTCGTTTTATGTGGCGATGACGTGCAGGGCGTATCGACGGCTGATTGACGACTATGCGGCCGGATGTTTGACAGACGATCGGATGAATGAGATTGCAGCGGAGTTGGAGTCGGTGCCGCATCGGGATTACTGTTCGGGTTCGCTAGATGCGGCAGCGGGGAGCGATTCGATTTTTGGGCAGCTGTCGGGGATTAATACGGGTACGTATCAAGCCTTAGGTATGGTAATGGAGAAGACGCCTGAGAAAATCGTGGTGCGGTTGCTGGAACCGTTAAACCTTGGCGATGAGGTGGAGGTTGTGCCTGTGGAGGGGGAACCGATTCGCTGGAAAATTCATCAGTTTTTTTCGGTGACAGGTGAAGGGTTACGGCAGATGCGGAAAGATGGTATTGTTTGCATTCCTAGAGAGGATGCGATCGCAAACTGGTCCGCGATCGCAAAACTGAATGTAGTGCGCCGGAAAGCGATTGACAGTCAGCCACAAGCTGCCGCGATCGCATCTCCCTAGTTGTCAATTCAGCACTATTCAATCAAATCGCCATCAACAGCGGTCAATCAACTTCAGCCCGCCGCCAAAGCCAAAATCCTGCACCATATCGCTTTTCAGGAAGTCGTGGGGGAAACCCAAGTCAATGGCGCTGACTTCGTCCAATTGCTGCAGTTGGGCTAGGGTCAATTCAAATTCCAGGCAGGCCAGATTATCTTGCACCTGTTTGACTTTGCGGGAGCCGATAATGGGAATAATGCTACCAGGCTGTTGTCGCAACCAGGTCAGTGCCACCTGAGCCGGCGAACGACCAATTTCGTTTGCGATCGCAACAACAGTTTCAGCAATCTTCAAATCTCGCTCATTAATTTTGAACATCCCATCCGTCAAGCGTCCTGTTTTTTCAGACTCCTCCGCCGGACGATTATATTTACCAGTCAGTACCCCACCTCCCAGCGGACTCCAGGCCGTGACACCAATCTCAAACGCCTGCGCCATCGGCAACAAATCCCTTTCAGGCGCGCGCTCCCGCAAAGAATACTCCACTTGCAGGCCAATGAAGGGCGTCCAGCCACGCCAGCTAGCGAGGGTATTGGCCTGCGAGATAATCCAGGCAGGGGTATCGGAAATGCCAATATAAAGCACCTTCCCCGCTCGTACCAGATCGTCAAACGACCGCATCACTTCTTCAACTGGAGTGGTAAAATCCCAGGCATGCAGCCATAGCAAATCGATGTAGTCCACATTCAAGCGCTTTAAGCTAGCCTCCACAGACTGCACCATGTTTTTGCGGTGGTTTCCCCCCGCATTGACTTCACCATTGCCCGTGTTGAGACTATACTTGGTCGCGACAACCCATTTCTCCCGATCGGCAGCGATAAACTCGCCAACATATTTTTCGCTAGTCCCGTTCGTATATAAATCAGCCGTATCCAGGAAATTGCCACCTGCTTCAGCAAAGGCATCAAACACCTTGCGGCTGTCCTCCTTGGATGAACCCCAGCCCCAATCTTCCCCAAACGTCATCGTGCCGAGACAGAGTTCCGAAACGCGGAGGCCACTTTTACCCAAAAGCTTATAGCGCATGACAAATCCTTATTGCTAGATTGCTAGAAAGTACGTTCCTGGATATAACCGTCCTGCATCAGGAGAGAGGTGTTTTCATAAACGTTGCTCTTCCTTGCCATCGTGTAACAAAAAGTTCAATTCATTTAGCCTTTAAATGACCAACACTGGCACAGGAATCATTATGTTGCACAAGTTAGGAACTCAAGCTGTAATGGCACTTACACAAACTTTAGCGTGTATCAACTTGGAGATGACACAAAAAATAGAAAAACGTGATTAGACCTGTCCGAGAACTGGGATGGAAGCCCCTCGGAGGGGGGGCTTCCATCCCAATTTCCGGATGCATCTATTAGCCAAGCGGTTGCATTGGGTTGCGCGACTGCTTCACCCAATCTACACATCGCTTGCACTCTTCCGATCTCAGTGCCATTCGACTTCAATTTAGAAACTAATCATGACTTTCTCTGATTTCAACCCTCAGAGACCTCCCCCTTCTGGGCGATATAGCACCACCTTATTGGACAGATTTCAATCGATTTTGGATTGGTGATTTTGGTGTGTCCCTAAAACAAAACACAACCCGCGAACTCCCTAATCCAAAATCTAAAATCTACAAAAATGTTTTAATCCAAAATCCAAAATCCAAAATCCAAAATCCATCAAGATTCTTCCCACTGCACTAAATGGTGTTCCATGGCAAAGCGCACCAGCTCTGCCCGATTGTTGGTAATGGTCTTGCGCAACAGACTGCTAACATACTTCTCAATCGTTCGCGGACTCAGGTGAAGCGCGCTACCAATCTGGGCATTCGAGAGTCCTTCAAGCAGCAAATTCAAAACCTCTCGTTCGCGGGCAGTGAGACGAATGGATGGAGAAGAAGAAACATGTGATATCGGTGTTGGATTGTCTCGCTCCACGGGAACTTCCGCAATGGGAACTCGAGCTTGCCACTCCGATTGGATAATTTGCGATCGCTCCAGTAAATTGCGCACCATTGCTCTCAGCTCATCCATATCAAACGGCTTGGGCAAATAAAAATCGCACCCCATCTGGTAGCCAATGATGCGTTCTTCCTTGCTCCCACGTGACGTAAGAAATATCACGGGTGTCAAACGAGAGGCTGGTCTTTGTCGGACCTGACGGACGAACTCATAGCCATCCATTTGGGGCATCATAATGTCCGTCACAATCAGATGAGGCCGATATTCTTCGACCATTTCCAGTGCAACTTTACCGTTCTCAGCCGAGATAACGGAGTACCCGGTTGTTTCAAGATAATCGCTGATAGACAAACGAACCCCCAGGTCATCATCAGCGACGAGAATGGTTAAAGGCATGGGGAAAACACGGGATGCTCAGGCAAGACAATTTAGAGTTTTCACATCCGCATAGTTATCCAGATTTTTATGTCTGCTCGCCAGACCCTTTTTTATGGTGGAAACGAATTCCTAAAAATATATCGTAAACGAAACTAAGAAAGTCTTTCCCTTGAAGTAATCCTAAAGATTGATGACAACCCTTGGCCGCAAGCAACGGTTTAGTGGCTAAATAGGCTCGCTCATAGTTATACCAGGGGATCGATGGCCAGAGATGGTGAATGAGATGATAATTCTGCCCCAGAATCAGCAAATTTAGGATAGGACTGGGGTAGACACGAGCATTCTTCCAGCGATCGCGCTCTTTAAACGGACGATGGGGAAGATAATCAAAGAATAACCCTAGCGCAATACCAACCACCAGCGCTGGAGAAAACCAGAAATTCATAATATAGCTCAGGAAGCCATATTGGCAGGCAGCAAATACAACCAGCCCCACAAACAAACGGCTTAGAAACCATTCTAGGAGTTCATATTTGCGCCAAAGCCGCCGTTTGAAGAAAAAGACTTCGTGATAGAAAAAACGAGCTGCAATCAGCCACAATGGCCCGCCAGTGGACACAAAATGATCGGGATCGTTATCAGGATCGTTGACATTTGCATGATGTTGCATATGCACCCGTGTGAAAACAGGGAAAGCAAACCCTAACATCAGAGCACTCCCGTGACCCAGGGTGGCATTAATGATGCGATTGCGGTGGGCCACATTGTGAGAAGCATCGTGAATTACCGTCCCAGAGAGGTGTAGAGCAAGAACATTCGTGAAAAAACAGCACCATCCTGGCCAGTTCCAGAGCCAGTAACCGCAGACAGACAACGCAATCAGCGCCACTGCCCCCAGAAACATGAATAGGGTCGGATTCCAATCACCCTGAACACCTAGAAATTCCTTCGGAACTGTCAGCGGCTTTTCCGCCTCCGACATCAACTATTCTCCTATGAACCATCGTGGGTAGTATACGCCACGGCGGGGGAATAATAAAGTTTTGTGAAATTAGCGCCTCTAATTTTCAACACCGCAATCGATAATCCCAGAATATGATTGCCTGAAAATCTGCCTTCCGGGGAATGCCTGAATTTCTCCTACAGAGGCAATTAGAGCAAATTATGGTTTTATCGCTGGTTCATAGCTCATGGTTCATTGTGCATTTTTGGAACTTTATTGTTCGCGGCTCGTATTTGGGGACTTGCGCAGAAATAAAATACCGACCATAGAATTCATTTTCCAAAAAAGTAGCCAGATAAGTCGGTATGGTATTAAGTTGCAAGGCCCTTGGCAGTTCGTCAACCCTGAACTATCAGCGATGAACCATAGAACAACTTGGGACGTTATAGCTCCAGCATGGAGCATCAAGGATTAGCGCCCCCACCGAAGGCACTAACCTGCCAAATTGCGAACTAACAATCATCAACAATGAACCATTAACCATCAACAATGAACTATTCACAAAATCCGGGAACGCAAAAGACTGTCAATTCGTCAACGAGGAAGGGTACTGACCTGGACAATCCATCAATCTCTGCAACCCTTGCAGCATTCATTCAGAAACCTACCCACTCCCTGGCGATCGATACCTGAGACTTTTGGAGGTTGTTTCCATGAAATCGCAGAACTTCAAAATTTCCAGAGACTTCTCCTCTATTGCCTTCAGCAGTATGAGTTTGTTAGTAGGAGGGGCATTGCTGCTCGGAAGTCATGACTCCGTTGCCGCTGTCGAGCACGTTCCTGCAGCTGGTTATCATTCTCCTTCAGCCAGTCTTTTTCAAACGCTGCAGACAAAACAAACTCCCCCATTGATGGCCCAGACAACTCCAGGAGATGTTGTCGTCGACACAGAAGGAGAAGCACCTCCAGAAGGGGATACAACGCAAGGGGGGAACCCTCAGCCTGCTGGTGACACTCGCTTCGCTTGCCAGACTGTCAATGGCCAATACACAGTGATGTATTATCCAGAAAGTCAACCGGCTCAAGCCTATGCCTGGGCAACCCCTACTGCTCTGGGTGGCGGGTGGACGTCTCAACGGCGCTGCGAAGCCATTAGCCAACGCCTGGAATCCTATCGGCCGGATGGTCTGCTGGAAATGCAAACCGCGATAGAAAACAACCACAACGTTGTTTGCGTCACAACTGAAGCTCGGGGGGATTGCCGCATTGTCTTCACAGTGCCACCGGGACAGGATGCCGCATTGACCCGCGATCGCGTCTTCGAAAACCTCACCATCGCCGACAGCGGACAATCAACCCAGGGTGTTAGTACCTTTACCAACGGTCGCGACAATAACGACCTCACCGATCAAGTGAGCCAGATTTTGGGCGTCGATCTGCCCTCTCTGGGAAGCCAGAGGCCCTTATCCAGACCATCACGCGGCATCAACCTCAAACCATTCCTGGACCCTGCTGATGGCGGTACGGGCACCATGCTGAGAGGCGGAACCGCAGGACGCTCCAACCCCAGGCTCAATCCAGACCGCTTCCGCTAAAAATTATCAATAGACGGCAACATCCAAACCAACCAGGACAGCCAGTAATAGGGGGCACTTCACGTCCCCTCAATTTATCCTATACAAAACCTGGAAGGTTGAACGGCGCTTACATAAGCAAATTACATCAATTTAGAAATCGGTCAGTAGGATAGGCAAAGGTCTATGCCCGTGCCCATCACAATCTCTCCGATGGGCACGCTTCGCTTTACCCAATTCTACGCTTAAGGAAGTGCCATTCACCTGTAAGGTTAGATCGAGTTAGCAAACACAATTTGGAAGGTTAGCGCCCCAAAGGGGACGCTAACCCCTGCTTGTTTGTGCTGGGTCTATAGAATAGGTTATTTTGCAAGGCTTGCAAAATCAGTAGCTCGTGCAATATCACAATCAAAAGTTAGGGTAAACCCCGTGGGGTTTACCCTAACTTTTAGCGTTGACAGAGCACTAGACAAAATGAATTGTGCATTCGAATTGGCTGAAATCCTTACAATTCAGACATTTCCCAATTTTGAAATATCCAATTTATTTATAAATATACAATTTATTTATTTTGAACAGGGACTTAACCTTCCAAGTCGGGTAGCAAACTCGAAATCAACTTTTAGATTGGGTTGAATCGCCAGCGGAAACCCAACCCAAGCTCTTTGGTGTTAGGCTTTGCAGACTCGACCCAACTTGATACAGCCATATTTTTAGGGATTCACAAAGCTCAAGCAGCATCCCTTCAGCGCATACGCCCAAAGCATGATAGTATCCCTCTTGCTCCTGCGTACAGGTAAAGAGGAGATCGAAATGCCCTGAAACGATTACCGCAATTCCGTAAACTATTCCTAGCAATCCCGTAAATTGATAGCAGCAGGCAGCAGCATAAACTCCATTCATTCATTTTGAACATTGTAAATTTCCATCAAGAAAGCCTCTTGCTCTCAGTCTATGGATGCAGCTTAATCCTGAATTATTAATCTGCTGGTTACATTATTAATCTGTTGGTGACATTCCTTTTACCTGTTAACAGTTACTAGGAATTGCCGAACGCTAAGCTTGAATCAAAACATCATGTTGTTGCCTGTTAGCGTAGCGCTCAACAGTTAAGGACATTTCTCTGTTTCAATCGATGCCATCAACTCCACTCTCCATCATTCCCTATCCTTAGTCTCCTTTGTAGTTCCCTGGATTTTATGCAACTGCAAACTTCCCGACGCCGCCGGACAAAAATCGTCGCAACTATTGGGCCAGCTACCAATAAACCTGAGATCCTGCGCGCCTTAATTGAGGCAGGAGCAACAACACTGCGGCTCAACTTTTCCCATGGTACCCACGAAGACCACCAGCAAAGTATCCGGCAAATCCGGCAAGCCTCCTTCGAACTCAATCAACCCGTTGGCATTTTGCAGGACTTGCAAGGGCCAAAAATCCGCTTGGGGCGGTTTGGAACCGGGCCGATTGTGCTGGGAAAAGGCGATCCCTTCATCTTAACTAGCCGTTCTATTATTGGCGATCAACGAATCAGCTCTGTCACTTACAAACCCCTCGCTGATGAAGTACCTGAGGGAGCCACCATCTTGTTAGATGATGGCAGAGTGGAAATGCTGGTCAAGAAAGTCGATCGGGATGAAGGAGAATTGCACTGTCGGGTTGTTGTGGGGGGGAAACTCTCCAATAACAAAGGTGTCAATTTTCCAGGGGTATATCTTTCCATCAAAGCCCTGACGGATAAAGACCGCAAAGACTTGATGTTTGGCCTCGACCAGGGAGTAGATTGGGTCGCCCTGAGTTTTGTCCGCAACCCTCAGGATGTTCTGGAAATCAAAGAATTGATTTCCAGTGCTGGCAAACAAGTTCCTGTGATTGCCAAAATCGAGAAACACGAAGCGATTGAGCAAATGAATGCCATTTTGCCACTCTGCGACGGAGTCATGGTCGCCAGAGGAGATCTTGGGGTTGAGCTGCCTGCGGAGGATGTTCCCATTCTCCAAAAAAGACTGATTGCCACTGCCAACCGTCTCGGCATTCCCATCATCACTGCCACTCAGATGTTGGATAGCATGGCACACAGTCCTCGGCCCACCCGCGCAGAAATTTCAGATGTTGCCAATGCGATTTTGGACGGCACCGATGCAGTGATGCTATCCAATGAAACTGCGGTAGGAGAATATCCCGTTGAAGCTGTCGAAACCATGGCGCGCATTGCCATCCGTATTGAACAAGAAGGGATTGCTGGCAGTAACCAGGAAGATGCCAGCCAATCGATTACCAATGCCATCAGTCAAGCGGTCGGACATATTGCCAACCAACTCAATGCCGCCGCCATTATGACATTGACGAAAACAGGCGCAACAGCCCGCAACGTTTCGAAGTTCCGGCCTCAAACCCCTATTCTGGCCATCACGCCCCATGTCGATGTGGCCAGACAGTTGCAACTGGTCTGGGGAGTCAAGCCTTTGCTGGTACTGGATTTACCTTCAGCTGGTCAGACGTTTCAGGCAGCGATGAGCGTGGCTCTGGAGAAGCGGTTAGTTTGCGAAGGCGATCTGGTGGTCATGAGTGCAGGAACACTTCAGGGAGTGGCAGGATCGACCGATCTGATCAAAGTCGATGTTGTGACCACTGTTTTGGGGAAAGGGATTGGCCTCGGCCAGGGTTCAGTGAGCGGTCGGGCGCGAGTGGCCCACAAAGCAATCGAAGTCGGTAACTTTAACGCTGGGGATATTCTGGTTGTCCCTTGTACCAGTGCTGATTTCGTAGATGCGATTCGCAAAGCTGCAGGCATCATTACCGAAGAAGATAGTATGACCAGTCATGCTGCTGTGATTGGGTTGCGGTTGGGGGTGCCTGTGATTATGGGCGTACAGAATGCAACCGAAGCGATTCGAGACGGGACGATTTTAACCCTGGATATGCAGCGAGGTTTAATTTACGCGGGGGCTATGGGAACCAGTCAGCCCGGTGCAGCTTTACCCATCTGAGTTGCCCCTCTAACTTGCCCCTCTAATTTGCCCCTCTGAGCGCTAATCCGTTTAAGTCCACACGCGTTTTAAGTGGAGGATAAATCCAGGTAAAATCGCTTCGCCAGATAAAGTATCTGGATTTTCCAACACTGCTATTTCTCTTCCAGGGCAATAAATTTCCACGCGTCGGTTTTTGGGGTCAATCAACCATCCTAATCGGGCACCATTATCAATATATTCCTGCATCTTGGCTTGCAGTTTTGATAGGCTATCCGATTCAGACCGCAGTTCAACTACAAAGTCTGGGCAGAGTGGCACGATGCCCTTTTGCTGTTGGGGAGTGAGGGCTTGCCAGCGATCTTGACTGATCCAGGCAGCGTCAGGAGAGCGATCTGCACCATTAGGCAGTTTAAACCCGGTTGACGAATCAAAGGGAACTCCATGGCCGCCTTCTTCCTCAATCCATTTGACCAGGAAGTAGGAAATTTTAATATTTCGGTATCCCGTTTCTCCACCAGTGGGGGGATTCACACTTAACTCTCCTGTTGCCGTCCGTTCCAATTTTACGTCGCGGTTCGCTGCTGAGAGGGCCTCAAATTGTTCCTGGGTGACGTGGAGGATCAACTCGCTGGGCAGTTCCAGGGATAGGGTTTCAGGTTGAGGAGATGGTTTGACCATGGTTCGTGTTGGGTTGCGGTGCGCGATCGCAGAGTGCGATCGCAGCTGGGTCTGCACCTGCAGTCCAGGAACGGCTGCCTCCATTATAGAAGTCTCTATCGGGACTGTAATTGCTAATTTTTAAGGTTGAATTCCTGCGGCCACTGAGCGCGAGCGTTCCGGGCTGCTTCGAATGTGGGATCGACGGCCAGGGTGCGGTCGAGATAGTCCAAGGCTTGCTCCAGATGCTGCAGTTGATAGTGACTCATGGCCAGGTTATAAAGGGTGCTGGCGTCGTCGCCGTGGCTCTGTCGGGAACGTTCAAAATAATCAACAGCGCTGGTGCAGTCGCCCAAACTGTACAAAATCATCCCCAGGTAAAAGGCCAGATCCCGGTCTTCACCCAGGGGATAGTATCCCTGCCAGACTTGATGTGCCCCCTGAATCAGATCCTGACCCAGAGCGGCAGATGCATGCTCCAGGTGCGGTAGCAGGGCCGAAAAGCAGGCGAGAAAGACTTCGGCATCCCAGTGTCGAGACTGCAGGTAGGTTACTAACTGGGACAGGGATAGGGTTTCAATCTGGTTGGCAATCAGGGGATCGAGGAGTAACGCAGTCTGACTGCTGGTGAAGAGATCCAGGTGATGGTAAGACGCCTGTGTTTCTCGAAAGCCAGTGGGGTGGTTACCAAATAACAAGATCTGAGTACTGAAGCCAGGGGTGACGCGTTCGGGCTGCAGGGCTTGTCCTCCCTGACGTTGGCTGTAGTCGGCCAGGGCGTGATAGTTGACGGGTAAGGCAACGTAGCCGTTGCAGTTGGGGATAGGTTCGCCGTTGCCCTGCAGGGCAATTTCGTGGCAATAGGCGACGTCGCTGGAGATCGCCATCAGACGATCGTTGGCCAGGGTTCGCAGGAAATCGAGGCTGGTGAGGGCGACGGTGGGCCAGAGGATATGGCTGCGATCGCAGTGCTGCCCATACTGTGCCACAAGATCTGGAATTGAGGTGCGATCGCGCTCCAAAGGCCGCTGTTCGTAATGGAGCGAAAACTGCGCCAGCGACTGCCAGCGCTCCAGGTCGGTGCCCGCAGGCGCAGACAGCGACACCCGATCTTCATAAATGACTCCAGACTCCAGGTAGTAAGCGTCCTGAGGCAGGCAACTGAATACATCATTGGCGATGACGATGAGGGGATTGACCAGGGTGTCTGGGGTGAGAATTTTGTTGGAGTGGCGGAGCGCGATCGCATCCGGATGCTGCAAATCGAATGCAGCCACATCCAGAGATCCCCGCTCGAACCACGGTTGCAGAGCGTCATGGTTCTGCCAAAAGTCCAGATTCTGGGGCACGAAATCAGTCAGCACGTACTTCACCTTGAGTTTCTTCAACCCAGGGCGAGCCAGCAGCGGCTGCAACTGCCGCAGCAAACGATAGGCAAAGCGTCCCGTCCCTGCCCCCAATTCCAGGATGTAAACTGGCTCCGTTTTGTCCAGCACCGCAAAGTTAGTTTTGTGACGTTTCGTGACGGCAAGGCAGTCCTGGAGAAAGGCCGCGATCGCACCCGCGTAACCGAATGCCAGAGTACTGCTATGAGCAGGGTTGAACGCGATCGCATCAGACCGATCGGCCCTGGGAGACTGGGCAGAAAAAAACTGCTTCTGCAATCTCCACAGAACAGACGCCGACAATCGTACCCCTTCAGCCTCAAGAAAAATTCGCTGACTCGCTTCTGATTGTGTCGCTTCTGAGGAATCTGCTTCTGTTGGTGGTGAAGAGACAGAAGATGAAGCTTGCCCCTCCGATTCAGGTGGCGATAAGTCCTGCCAGAGATCGACCTCAGAGAGAGCCTCAATCGCCTGAGCCAGTTCCTTTAAGACTGCCGGAAACGTATCAGTATCTATCGTATTAGTATCTATCGTGTCTGCAGTTGTCGTAGATTGCTGCAAATTCTTAAACGCTGGTATTTCCTGGAGCACCTCTATCTGTTCAAACAAAGAAGACAGATTGTTCCCCGTCGCCGTTTTGAGAAACTGCTCCAAAAACTCAAGCCCCTGTTGGCGCTGACTTTCTGGATCCCGGCCCTCAGCCACAATCAGCGACCAGAGCGTTTCATAGCCACAACGACCCGACGGCTGCTCTTGCCAGATAGAGGTCGCAAACCAGCTATCCGTGCTCAAGAGAGGATGGGTTTTGTCCAATTGCTCCAGCTCAGGCCCAATGGTGTCTGGCTGAGGAGAAGCAAGGCAGCTGGCAAGATCGGATAAAAGATCTGCACCCAGAACCAGAGTCACCTGGAGCGGCAAGTCTGCAGTAAAAGCCACCTGAGTCTGCCCCTTGAGTATCTCTGGATAGAGATTGAAGAGGGCTTCAGACTCAATCTGTGTATAGAGATCCAACGAGGACTCAAACGTTAACGTACAACCAGATAACTGCTCCTCTTGTTGAGCAAGCTTGAAGGCTGGACTTTGGAGGGCCACAGCGTTATTGGTAGGGGTATACAAAAACAGTCTAGTCACGGTTCTATGCTGTCATCAGATATTGCTAGCTCGTTAAACCATGACCCCCAACATCGCCGCTTCATCTTCCTTCGCCGCCTCTGCTTTTTCTGCTTCCTTGGCTTCGTTATCAATCACGCCTCTCACCCCTGCTGCAGCTCGGGACGCCTTAATCGTCGCCACGCCATCTTTGACGAAGTTGGCGATTGCCTTCACTAAGTTGGTGGTTGCCTCTGCACCTCCCGCTGCTGCTGCTTTCGCCAGTCCCCCTAATGCACCCGCCATACTGCCTGCAAATCCAAGGATGGCTTCAATCGCAGTGACCAAATTGATAATGAAGCCTGAGGTGCCTTTAGCCGCTCCTTTGATGGTGGCTAAGGCTGCGGCTCGCCCAATTTTCAGACCACCCGCAATGGCCCCTAAAATGGCCCCTACCCCGCCAGTGGCAACGGCGATAAAGGTGGCACAGGCCAGCCCAATGGCCCCTTCAATTGCAATACAAGCGTTGAAGGCTGGATCGTATGATGCCGCTTTGTCCGCAGCGCCCCGAGCCTTAAATTTCTTCTTCTGGGAACCCAGATAGGAGCGGATCCACTTCAAGATCGCAACTGCGACTTGACCGCCGCCCCCGACGACAGCGGGAACCCCAATCACCGCCCCAATCCCTGTTCCAGTCAGGCCCACGCCCGCCGCAATCAGCAGCGCCCCGGCAATGAAATGCCCCGCTCCCTCCAGGACTAACCGCAGGGGATTAGAGGAGGGATTGGGTTTCACCGCCTTCCACAGACTCGCGACTTTACCGCCCTCGGGATCTTCCGCTTCTTGCTCATCAGTGCCCGTCAGCTTCGCCTGCTGAGCCACATACCTTGCTTTGGCATCGGCAGGTTGCTCGTGGAGAATCGAGAGCGCATCGCCCATGGTGCCATAGCCCTGGCGATCTTTGTCGCGATAAATCGCCTGGATGTAACCCCGCTCGCGCTCAATATCCCGTCTCAGCAGGCTCAGCAGGGGCCGCTCACCTTCTTTCGCTGCAGCCAGGGCATCAATCTTGTCCAGCAGCTTCATGTAGGCTTCTTCTTTAAGCTGTAAGCTCAGCGTCAGTTCAAAGGTTGGATCGGTCGGCTCGATATTCGAATCTGGCCCGCCAGTGGCGTGGGGAGGAGTATCAGGTAACGCATCCGCGTCCGCTTTGGCATGAAATTCGTTCAATGCCGCTAAAACTTTGGGATACTTCTTACTGCGTTTGCTCACGGGATCGACTTCTGCTAATGCCTCTGACGTAATCAAGCGTTGTAGGGTGGGAGTGGAATTTTTCTGCACCCGAACGACAGGTTTAGCTTGAAGAGTTGCCGCTGGCTTAGCTCCAGCCCCTCCCTGCTGCACCACATGAGTCAGTTCGTGGGCCAGTAAATGCTGACCGCTGCTGCTGACCGGATTGTACTCGCCTTGCTTAAAAAACAGATCTGAGCCAGTGGTGAAGGCGCGAGCACTCAGGGACCGGTTGAGCCGATCGGCAGTGCTGTCGGTATGCACCCGGACGCGACTAAAGTCGGCCCCAAACGCCTGTTCCATCGGGGTGCGGACGGCGTCGCCTAAAGGCTGTCCGCTGCCGCGTGCCCGCTGAATCGATGATTCTATGTCCCCAGCGACTGTTCCTCCTTCAGTGCCCACCTGGCATTGTAGTGTCTCGTGCATGGACAGCAGCAAATTCGGTTGCCCCTTTGTCCCTGGGGCTGATTTCTGCTGCAGGTTCAGGGGCTTCATCCGCAGGTCTGAGATCTGAGATCGAACAGGATTCAGTCGCTGCGCCTGCCGATCGGCATCTCGCTGGAGCGCTTTGTCTGCTGGCGGTTCAGGGGAGGTCGCTGCTGGGGTATTGATCGCGCTGACCACCTGAGCTGCCACCCGATCGGCCTCTTGCTCGTAAGCATCGTTAGCAGCACCTACAGTCAGTTTGGGTTGCAACAGGAATGGCAAGGGAGCGATCGGTTCCGGTTCGGGGGCTGTGTGTCTCTCTTGTCCGAGGTCAAACTGCCGCTGCAGGGGCGCAGGTTCGCGTCGATCGGGCGGTGGGCTACTCAACAACAAATTGATATCGTAGTGCAGATTGGGCCCTGGAACAACCTCCTGTTCCTCCTCTGGCTGCATCTGAAGCGACAGCCCATCTAGATGATTCTCCGGGAAGGCTATCTTTCGCGGCGGCTGGGCAAAAAAATCGTCCTCAGAATCGTTTTCTGTTTTGTGAGTGTTTCTGCTGCGTTCAAACATACCTGAATTTCCCCTGATGACTCGCTGGCTAGCCAATGTTTATTATGCCATTTGTCTTTGCCCTAACGGAACCGGGATTTAAGCAGGCATGCCAGCAGAAGCGGCAGGCAGGAATGTCCGGGACTGTGTCTGAGCACCGTTCTACTGGATTGACACCGCGAATTGAGTACAATAGAGCTGGGTTGTAGAAAAAGCTGTAACGCTTACCCGATCAACTTTGCAGCACTAAAGTGCCAACTCCGAATTTGTACAATTTCAGGCATGGCACATCACTACTGGTCTGACCTGTCTACAAATGTGCAATAGTTGGCAGCGGCTTTGAAGGGATGTAGCGGATGGCTATCTCCTTGAGATTTTCAGAGTACAAATCTGTTATATCCGATTTCATCCGCTGCCGACTTGAGTCTTAATGCACTAAATTAGCTGTGTCAGACTACTACAAACAGTCTGGGACGCCTGGTGCGATAGAAATTGATAATTCTTAACAACCTAAGTCAGCGCTTTCATATCTGCAAAAGTTTTGCAGATATGAAAGCGCTGCTGGATGTTGACCTGACTTTTTGAATTTTGGCGGCTCAATCTTGAATATTTTATCGGTTCCAGTCACTTTATGAGTGTAAGATAATATGTTCTCTTTACGTCTTCTTAAAGTTAGTATGTTTTGCTGTGGAAAATTGAGGGTGTTTTGTCAGGCGTTTGCTCTGTCTTTGAAGTCTTGACCGGGTCGCTCGATGTTAATGCAAACAGGCTCAGAGAGATATGACTGTCATTCCTCAGTCTCAGACCAGACTGATTCTTCACTGTATCCAGCATTTGCAAACTGGCTATGATTATTTCTACGGTCACCAACACCCAGAGTATGCAACGCTGATTGAACCGATTGCCACCCTGGCGCTGGAGGCAATTGCCCGTTGCGATGCGCCTTACCACCATCTGGAACATACGCTTCAAGTGGTTGTTGGTAGGTCAGGAGATGCTCTACGGCAAACAGCTATGCGAGGAACCGATTTCACCCCAAGACTGGCTCCATTTTATGGTCTCGCTGCTGTGCCATGATACTGGCTATATCAAGGGCATCTGTCGCCAGGATCGACCGGAGAGTTTGTCTTTGCGACAGGGGTCAATGGCGGTTGCGTATCTCTGCCGCCGACGGCAACGGGGGCTAGTTTAACGCCCTGCCATGTCGATCGGGGGAAGCTGTTTGTGGCTGAAACCTTGAGCGACTATCCCGCCATTGATATTGCTACGGTTCAACTCAACATTGAGTTGACGCGGTTTCCGGCACCGCAAGAGGAATTGTATCAGGATACGCTTCAGTTTCCGGGTTTGACTCGTGCTGCGGATCTGATTGGACAACTTGCGGATCCGGCTTATCTTGAAAAATTATCGGCGCTCTTTCGCGAGTTTGAGGAAACCGGAACAAATAAGATTTTGGGATCTCAAACGTCTAAGGATCTACGAGCGGGCTATCCCCGGTTTTACTGGCAGAATGTGTCGCTTTATTTGCAGCATGGCATTCGCTATCTGGAGATGACTCAGTCGGGGAGAGCGACTCTAGTGAATTTGTATGACAATCGCTCGACGGTGGAGAAGGAGTTGGATCGCTTTTATAAGCGCGATTTTCTACATCGCTTGCTAGACTTAATGGGAAACAAAATGTCCCGCTGGTAGGGGCTTGATATATTCAATGTCTGGCAATTGAGTGAGAGAGATAGGAAAGCAGGGGAAGTGGAGGAAGCAGGGGGAGCAAAGAAAGAAGTTTTTTTGCTGCAGAGAGTCGATGGGTAACTATCTGGACTTAATACGTTTCCTTTCCTTGGGGTTGTGACTCTAAATAGTCAGATTTGTTTCTGTTCCTTTCCCTGGTTTCATGGATTGAGCGATGTCTATCGATTGGATTCGGTGATGCACAGATTGATTAGTCCAGCATTAACTGCAATTAGAGTCATACACTTAGGGATCTTACTGTTTATCGTTTGCGCTTGGGCTTTTCCCTTCAAACTCATCTGGCAGATTCATTTGATTGCGGTACCCGTGACGATTTTGCAGTGGCAGCTCAATGGCGGGACTTGTGTGTTGACTAATCTGGAAAATTGCTTGCGGGGTGAGGAGCAAGACAGAGAAAAACAGCAGGGGCAGTTTATCAAAAGTTTGTTGGGCCGTTTTTGCAATCCTTTACCTGCTGACCGCACGATCCAGTGCTGGATTTATGGAATTATGGCAGCGGTTTGGGCGACCTCGGCAGTGCGATTGTATTTAGTTTGGTTGTAGATATTGGATTTCAGGCTACTCGTTGTTCGTGTCAGTGGTGATGCCATACTTGAGGGTGTAGTGTATCAATTCAGCACAGGTAATTCAACCCAGGACTTTGTCCATTTGTTTAGCATTACTTTGTATCTAATCGAAGATTGATTTCAGTGGATGCCGTTTCAAAGCTAATAAAAAATCTTAACAAAGATACTCTCAAAACTGTCCGGAGTACCTATTGAAGCAATTGGTAGGCTTAGTATGCAAAAAAATCACCTGCAAGTTTTCGGAAATGAAATTATTCATACCTGATTGCAATCAGGCTGAAACTTGTTGTGCATGGAAATAGCTGGGTAGAGCTTGAAAATTGTTGCTTTCAGAGTGCAGAACGGATTACTTCTGAGGTACTTTAAATGGCAAGAATATTTATTTCCGCTGGACATTTTACGGGCGATCCAGGGGCACCTAGCATTGGCGGGACAACAGAAGCGTTTGAAATGATGAAAACTCGCGATTTAATCGTTCAGGAGCTGGAATCGCGAGGTTTAACCAAAGACGTTGATTTTTTTTCAGTGCCTGACTCTATCGATCTTGTCCCTACAATCAGATGGATTAACAGTCGTGCGGTATCCGGTGACGTTGCGATTGAAATTCATGGCAATGCCTTTAGCAACAGGTCTGTGAGAGGAACAGAATGCTTTCATGTCGTAGGCAATGCCATGCGGCGACAAAATGCAAGGCTGCTGCTGAATGCCTTGCTTCAGCAAGTGCCAGGATTACCCGATCGAGGCCCTAAACCTGATACCCTTTCTGCCCATGGGCGTTTAGGGTTCTGTCGTGATGTTGCCGTTTCGTCGTTGTTATTGGAGTTGTGCTTCCTGAGCAATCAAGCGGATTTCGATCTTTTACAACGCAAACGTTCGGAATTTGCTCGTGGCATTGTCAATGGTTTAATTGCCTGGAGCGGTATTACTTCACCACCACAGCTGGGAGGTACCCAGACTTTTCCTGCGATCGCGATTGAAGTAAACGGGCGACTAGCACAAGAGCGCGGCATTCTGGTCAATGACAATTCCTTTGTTCCGGTTGATTTAGTTGGACAGGTAGGCATCGATTTACCTGTAAATTCTAGCGTCAGGCGGGTGAGTCAGGGAGGAATTGTGTATGTCAAGGCAGTCGATCTCCAACAATTTAATGTGTCCGTTGGCTGGAATCCCAATCCTCCCACCGTCAGGCTAAATACGTCGCTCATACAAGCCGAGATTGGTCGCATTATGGGTCGAGGGTTAACATCGGCTGAGCAATTGGCGACGTTCTTGAAATTAAATAATTCAGGCGACTTCGCCACGCGCTTCCCCAACCTGGCCCGATTGTATGTGGAAGAAGCCGCAAAAGAAGGTGTTAATCACGACATTGCCTTTTGTCAGATGTGCCTGGAAACTGGCTATCTCCGGTTTGGCGGCGATGTGGAACCCGATCAAAATAACTTTGCGGGCATCGGAGCGCTTGGCGGTGGCGTTGCTGGAGCCTCATTCCCGAATGCTAGAACTGGCGTCAAGGCACAAATTCAGCACCTGAAAGCTTATGCTAGCACTGAAAATATCAACGACCCACCCCTCGTCGATCCCCGCTTCAATCAGGTCAACCCTCGTGGCAAAGCAACAAGAGTTCAAGATTTATCCAGGCGTTGGGCGGCGGATGCTCGGTATGGCGACCGCATTCTTGCAATTTTGAGGCGACTCTACAGCGGTGTAGCGATTGATCATATGCATGGTAGAGATATTGGTGGCCACTCAATCTCGATTACTGCTCCTGCACCTGGGTCTACTTTTGAGCTGAATCAGACGTTTACGATCCAGGGGAAAGCATCCGATAACGTGAAGCGGGTCGATCTCAGCAGTCCTTTTGGTGGAAATAGTTTCTTATTGAAAGCTGCAGCAGTTGATAATGGTCAATGGCAAGCTGATGTCGTATTGACGATGGCGGGAGAGCGGATAATCCTTGCCACCCCTGTCGGTAGTGAAGACAATGTGCTTGATTTTGATTCAGAAAAGCTGACCGTCGTTATTAACAGCAAATTAGCTCAACCTGTCCGGGGCGGTTTTATTACGAGAGGAGTTGACCCCAGAATTCCCCATCGGGGGGTTGACATCGGACATCGCGATCGCGTTAGCACGCCAATTCGTGCGATCGCAGATGGCACAGTCAAATTTGTCCAAACAAATTGTACTGTGGGGCAAATGCGCTGCGGAGGCGGTTTCGGTAATCACATCGATATTCGTCATGACGCCTTGGGTTACCTGAGTCGCTATGCCCACTTGAGTCATGTCAATGTGACCAGCGGTCAGACCGTTAGCAGGGGTCAGATTATTGGCACAATGGGGGAGACAGGGCGCGCCTTCGGCCCTCATCTTCATCTCGAAGTCCGGCAATTGAGCGACAATGTTGCCCTGGATCCCGAAACGATTATTGTTCCAATTGTGTGATCGTCCCTCGTCCAGATTGGTCCCTGGAGTTCTCCAGTGGAACACTCTACAGCGTTCAAGTCAGGAGGAATTCAGCCACCCATATCATCTGCGGGGTGCCTACCGATCGATGGGTTGACCTGACTTAGAGTTCGAATTAATGCAACGGTACTCTGGGCAAGCCAAGATAGTCTTGGGGATCCGGTGGGAGCATCTTGCTGGCGACAGCAGGTTTTCCCACTGAGTCTTTTTCAAGACGAAGCAGACCTTGCAATTTAATCTGGCTGATTTTCCCGGTTGCGATCGCAATGCTTGCTGACTGGATTGAAAATCGAGTTCATTTAGGCCAAATCAGGCAATTCCCATCTTTGCAAGATCGGTGGATCAGAATTGCGAGTACCGCGACTCAACTCAAACTCTTCTTCTTGCTTGGCGCGTTCCTTTTGCTGCTCGGTCTTGTCGTTAATTGGATCCTGCTAGCGATCGGATAACAGAATGCTGAACAGCAAACTTTTTTGCAATCTTTAGATCTCAGGAGAATTTCAATGAAACGCTTAATCGTATGTTGCGATGGGACATGGGCCAAGCTTCGCGATCCTTATCCAACGAATGTCGTGAAGTTGGCTCGTGCTTTTCTGCATGAGGGGAAAGATGGTGTTTCTCAGCTGGTTTATTACGATGAGGGGCTAGGAACAAATAGCGTTTTGGACAGGCTACCGGGTGGAGCCTTTGGTTTGGGCATCGGTCGCGATATCCGCGATGCTTATGCTTTTCTCTGCACGAACTATGAGAAAGGAGATGAAATCTATCTCTTTGGCTTTAGTCGCGGGGCCTATACGGTACGTTGCCTGGCCCAGATGGTTGGCAACTACGGAATTTTACAACGCTCTGCAATGAGACTGATGCCCCAAGTCTATTGGTACTATCGTCTGCCCAAAGAAGAAGATAAAGAAGGAAAATATCTATCTGGCAGAAAAATAAAAATTACCCGTAAAGCAGCTAAATCCATTTTTAACAACAAAAATAACCCATTTCACCAAGATTATAAGGAAAAGTTCGGTCAAAAATCTCGATTCAATAAAGAGAATGTTTCAGCTTTCTTGAAAGATTGGCTAGAAGACACTCTTCCATCTAAGACTCGCAACGATGTTGAAATCACAGTACTTGGATGTTTTGATACTGTGGGTCAGGTTGGCATTCCTGATGTCTTTGATTTTTTACCCTTTGAAATTTACTGGAGCAAACACTTCAGGCAACTGGGTTTCCACAATAACACGGTGAATGAAAAAGTGAGGCTAGCACTTCACGCTGTTGCAATGGATGAAGAGCGTCGCTTTTTAATCAATACTCCCATGGCAGTCAGCGCTTGCTCAGGCGTTAAACTCAAACAATTCTGGTTCCCCGGCGATCATGGATCTATAGGAGGAGGTACTGCGAAAAATAAGCTATACCAACTGTCTAATATCCCCCTGAATTGGATGCTAGATGAATTCGATGAAGATGAAACAAAGGTCTGTAGAAAAACCTTACATGAACCCGATCGTTTCCAGGATGATGACAAAATATGCCCTTTGATAAATTTCCCCAAAACTCCCTGGTGGTTCAAATGGCTTGGGCTCCATCATCGCCGTCCCATTCCAGACGAAACTGAGATCTCAGGACCTAGCGTAGAGGTCCCGAATCAATTTCATGCAAGCGTTATCGAACGTTTAGCTGCTTGCAAGAAGTATCGCAACCCCTTTCCGAGAAATTTGTCGAGGTTTCGAGGGGATTTAGAAGAACATATTCTACAGCTTCCACAGCCTTCAGATCCTCATTAGCTAATTGCTAATCGCTAACTGCTAACTGCTAATCGCTAACCGCTAATCGCTAACCGCCGATCGCTCATGATTGCTCGTTGTCCATGTCGGTGGTGAGGCCGTGTTCGAGGGCGTAGCGAACGAGTTCGGTGCGGCTATTGGTGCCGGTTTTGCTGAACAGGCGGCTGACGTATTTTTCGACGTTGCGGACGCTGGTCTCCAGGCGGCGGGCGATTTCTTTGTTCATCAATCCTTCGGCCACGAGGTTGAGGACGCTTTGTTCGCGTGGCGTTAGATCGATGCGGATGGGGGTGGGGGTGGGGATAATGTTGCTGCGTTGGGAGGTGAGCAGGGCTTTGATTTCAGCAATTTGACGGGCCATTTCGGCGATGTCTGGAGTTTCGCTGTCGCTGGTGTTGCTTACGATCGCAGCCCGCCGTTTCAGCAGGTTGCTGACAATGATCACCAGTTCATCCGGATCGAACGGTTTTGGCAAATACGCATCGCAGCCCGCTTTATAGCCTTCAATACGATCGGAGGTCATGCCCTTGGCAGTCAGAAAGACAACTGGCATCGTTTGGAAAGTCGGGTCATCGCGCATTTGCTGCAGGAATTGGTAGCCATCAACACGGGGCATCATTACATCCGTAATCACCAGATCGGGCAGGTTCTGTTTCAACATTTCCCAGCCCTCCACCGCATCACTGGCTACATAAACAGTGAAACCGCTGTCTTCTAAATAAGCCTGAACTGCTTCTCGCACGCCCGGCTCGTCATCAACCAGTAATAATCGTTCTGCCATCTCAGTTCCCTTATGCAATTCCCTTATTTTCTCACTTTAGCGAATTTTGATGGTTGATGGTTGATGGTTGATGGTTGATGGTTCGTAGTTGGTTGTTTATTTTGAATTTTGGATTGTTCATGTTGAATGTTTTAAGGGAGCCATTCAATTTTGCGAGCTTGCTCAGGCAGGTTGGCTTGCTGTTGGCCGATGATGCGGGCACGATTCGTGAATAATCCAATAGGGGTGCTGAGCAGGTCTAGCCAGGTCGCTTTGCCTGCAATTGCGTTCAAACCCACTTGAGGAACTTCTTTCAATAGCCAGCGCCCCCAACGACGGAGATAATCTGGGCCTGAGAGTTCGGGCATTAAGGGAACTTGATGCAGCTCGTGCAGATAGCGATTGGAGCGGCCATAGCGCCGCCACTGGCTCTGAAGTTGCTGGAGCGTGGTGCGGTGGCGATGGCGAACAATGGCACGCTCGGCAAAATGCAGTTGCCAGTCTGTCTGTTGCTGAATGCGCCAGCACAAATCGGCGTCTCCTCCAGTCGTTAAATAGGGGCGGAAGAGACCGACCTGTTCCAGAATCTGACGGTGAAGGGCCAGGTTGGCCGTTTGTCCGTAGGGATAGAAGGAATGGGACAGAGTATGTTTTTGAGACAGGGTCTGTTCGCGTTCTGCGTGCTGTTCCAGCAGAGTGTTACCCGGGAGAGCACTGATTTCGCCGACAACGACACCAATTTTAGGATCTTGGAAAGGCTGTACAAGGCTCTGCAACCAATCGGGCTGAGGACGACAGTCGGCGTCGGTGAAAGCAAGAATAGGGCTGTTTGTTGCCCGAATGCCAGCGTTGCGGGCAGCGTAGGAACTTTGAATATTGGGTTCGCTGAGGGGATGCAGGACAATGCCCTGGGTGCTGGCTGCGGTAACGGCTTCTTGGAGAAGAAGGGAGGTGCGATCGCAACTGCCATTATCTACCAGCAAATAATCCACCCGGTCTGACGGATAAGTCTGTCGCAGCAAACAATCCAGCAAATCCGGCAGATCTGCCTCGCCATTATAGATTGGCACAACAACAGACACCTGAGGCAAAAACAGTTGCTCAAGCTCAACTTCCATTCCTTCAGAATCAGCCATTAGCAATTAGCGGTTAGCGGTTAGCGGTTAGCGGTTAGCGGTTAGCGGCTAGTAGTTAGACTAATCGCCAAAAGCCAAAAGCTAATCGCTAAAAGCTAATCGCTAATCGCCAACCCTATTATCGAACAATTTCCACCGCCGTGCCTGCCTGCAGGAGTGGATAAAGTTCATCCACATCCGGATTCTTGAGCGAAATGCAGCCCAGCGTCCAATTAGAGCGACGATCGATCAACCTGTCTTCTCCAGTCGGGACCCCATGAATGCCAATTTCCCCACCAATGGTAGCCGACCAGGGAATTTTTCCCTGGCGCTTGGCAGCCAGATGTTTTTCCCAGGATGCGTCATTCGGATAATCCAGCCAGATAAATTTTGACCAGGATTCATGGGGATATAAATCCCGAATTTTGAAGATGCCCTCTGGCGTGCGGCGATCGCCTTCCCGCAACTTATCTCCAACTGGATCGCCCCCAAAAACAACCGGATAGGATTTAACCGGCTGTTGTTCGTAATAGACAGTGAGGCGATATTGGGATTTTTCAATCAAAATCGAGACATTCGCTTTATTCAGCGAAGCCAGTGCCAAAATTTGGGCAATGGGCTGTTCGTAATTCAAGAGCTGATTAGGGGACGGGCGAGAATGGATGCCCGCTGTTGCTTTTGACACGCAATTTCGCCAGCAAATCGCGGTCAGCCGAGAGAAGGGAATGACATAACCGACGCGACTTAACTGGGCATATAAAACCACAAGAGAAATCGAGAGCATGCCCAAGGATAAACTCAGCTGTTTCCAATTGCGTCGTTTCTTTTTTGCCATTAATCGTCAGCTGTTGCACTGTAAAATAAACGTCGATACAAAAAACAAACCCGTTCGAGAGTCAAGATACTGCGTTATATGGAGCAGGAGCACAAACCAAACTGACGCTCTCAAGTTCCTTCGACTCACTGACCAACATAAAATTGTGCTGATTTGATAGTGTCGCGCCATCAAACTACAGAGCTACCGAAGCAAATTCCAGATGCTGGCTGGTGGGGTTGCCCATTTTCTTTGAGAGGCAGGCAAAGCCAAAAATCTTTGTTCATTAAGGCATGACATCGGGGCGCTCTCCCCTCCCCACATCCATCCACCAGTCTGATGCGGATAGTTGGGTCAATCTAGCTGAGTGGTCGAGTAGGCTGTATAAGCACTACGAGAATAGATTAGGACAAAACAAAAAGCGCACAATTAGGTGTAGCCAAACTGTCTCTTCTGCCTTCTACCCTCTGCCTTCTGCCCTCTGCCTTCTCAAGGATGAATCTGGCCCAGAATAACGCAAGCGAGCTGTAGCCAAACTGTCTCTTCTATCCTCTGCCCTCTGCCCTCTGCCTTCTCAAGGATGAATTTGACTCAGAATAGTACGCAAGCGATCGTAGTCATCTTTCAACAGTACACCCAGAGTACGTCCTGCTTGTACCAACCAGTCCCGTTCAGCCTTGCGGAGTTGATAGACCGCTCGAATGGCAGCAGCAACCAGATCGTCTGCTGGAGCACCGCGGACTTGCAATAGCGTGCGCAAAAAATCGAATTCCTCTGTAAAGCGCAGAATGACTTCAGCGTCACAACAATAGACAGCCTGGTGAATCTGGGGCGGGCGTGGGGGCAGGTGCTGATAGATCTTGCCACTGAGACGCGTGACTCCGTTCGAACGATCCTGGGCTTGGAAGCCAACGATCGCAGCTCGGAACTCCGTCTTCAACATGGCGAAGATTTGAGGTTGCTGTTCTCGCAAATCTTCTAACGAGAGACCCAACGCTCGAGCTCGATGCACGGAGTCAATCGGGCTGGTGGTGGCATGGTAAACCACTCCATAGATCTGGTTGCCCGATTCCTCATCTGCGGACTGCACCCAGCTGCCAAAAGCAGGCATGACAGGAAAACTCAGCTCAGCGGGTTCCAAACACTGAGCCAGGAATTCCGTGGTTGCAGTCTCAATTACCTCAGCAATGTGATTCGGCTGACGAGACTGAGCTGAAAACTGGGGCAGAGGAAGACGCATGGTAATGAGCAGTTAGCAATTAGCGATTGGCAGTTAGCGATTCGCCATGAAAGTTAGCCATGAACTATGAACCATCAACCATGAACTCCTAACCATGAGCCATTAACCATGAGCCATCAACAATCAGCAAACTATTTCTTTTTCCCTTTGGCTTTGGCATCCACGGCTTCCAGTTCTGATAGACGAAAGGTAACGGAATGATCCCAGTTGCCGCCTTCAAACAGGACGGCTGCTTTGCCATCGCTAACCCGCTGAACAATGCCCTGGTAGTTGTGGTATATGTCTCCAACTGTTTTGATCCGAACGGCTGAACCTGGGAGAATCATCTTGCTTTGCGAGCCTCTCTAAAAAATTGCTTTCTATTAGCTTAAGCTGTTTGGTGGTGATTGTTGAGGGTTCATTGTTAATGGTTCATTGTTAGGGGTTCATGGTTTATTGGTGAGGGTTCAGTGTTAGGGGTTCAGTGTTTGTGACATTGCAATGATAAGCCATTCACTTCAGGAGCCATTAACCATGAGCCACTAACTATGAGCCATTACCTATGAGCGATTCACTATCGAACATAATTACTATATAGTATAGAGGAAGAGACAGCAAGGGAAAATGGCACGTATTGTTGAGCACAAAACAAAACAGCCTGGGACTGTCAGAATTCAGGAGCTGGATCGGGTCCAGCAATTTTTTCATTCGGGTCTCAGTTGGGAACAATTCAAGGCCCTGCAACAGGGGTTTGACGACTCTCCAGGAATCAGGCTTGCCTATTACAAGGGTGAGGTTGAGATTTTGGCTGTATCGCCAGGACATGGAATTATCGCGGAAAATTTAGGGTTTCTTCTGGAACTGTGGATGCTGGATCGTGGAATTGAGTTTGTCAGCACAGGAAATATGACTGTTGAACGAGAAGGCGTGGTGAGCGTTCAGGGGGATAAGTCTTATTGTTTTGGCGAACTTCGGGCCATTCCCGACCTCTCGATTGAGGTGGTCATTAAAGGGGAAGGAATTTCTAAACTGAAACGCTACGCTGAGTTGAAGGTTCCTGAGGTGTGGTTCTGGAGAAGGGGAAAGATCGCTGTCTATCATTGGGATGGGGCAGACTATATTCAGGCTGAGACCAGTCAGTTTGTCCCAGGAATTAATTTGGCTCGGTTGGCAGAGTGTGCGGCGATTGAGTCGAGAGCGATCGCAGTCAATCAGTTTCGCGGCTGATACCCATGGTCACCCTCTCCCCCAGCCTGCAAGCTAGACTTGCCCCACCGCTCAAAATCGGCACTGTTGAAGTCAACAGTCGAGTCTTGCAATCCCCCCTTTCTGGCGTCACCGATCTGGTGTTTCGTCGTCTGGTGCGGCGCTATGCCCCCGACTCCATGATGTACACTGAAATGGTTCAGGCCGCCGGACTGCGTCACGTCAAAAAATTGCCCCGAATTATGGACGTAGATCCTCAAGAGCATCCCATCGGTATCCAATTGTTTGACTGTCGCCCCGACTTTCTCGCCGAAGCTGCACAGATGGCCGTGGCAGAAGGAGCGGACACCATCGACATCAACATGGGTTGTCCCGTCAACAAAATCACCAAAAATGGCGGCGGCTCATCCCTGCTACGACAACCTGACATCGCCGCTGCCATTGTGCGACAAGTTTCTGCTGCCGTCGATGTCCCGGTCACGGTCAAAACTCGCCTGGGTTGGTCAGACGAGGAAATTAATATCCTGGAATTTGCCCAACGGATGGAAGCTGCCGGAGCGCAGATGATTGCCATTCATGGTCGTACCCGCGCCCAGGGCTACAACGGCGAAGCCCGCTGGCACTGGATCCGTCAAGTCAAAGAACGGCTTTCGATTCCGGTGATTGCCAATGGCGACATCTTCTCAGTGGCAGCAGCTGTACGCTGCCTGGAAGAGACAGACGCAGACGGTGTTATGTGTTCTCGCGGTACCCTGGGGTATCCCTTCCTGGTGGGCGAAATCGACGCCTTCTTAAAAACGGGACAAAAACGCCCCCCACCGACAATTGCGGAACGATTGCACTGCGCCCGCGAACACCTGGAAGCGCTCTGGCAATACAAAGGCAAACGGGGTGTCCAGCAATCGCGCAAACACATGGCCTGGTACGCCAAGGGATTTGCTGGAGCGGCAGAATTGCGGGGGCAGCTTTGTCGGATCGAAACCGTGGAGCAGGGGGTGGAGTTGATAGAGGGTGCGATCGCGAATTTATCGTAGAGGGCAGAGGGCAGAGGGCAGAGGGCAGAGGGTAGAGGGCAGAGGGCAGAGGGCAGCAAAGGGAGCATAGATTTGTAGTCGGCACTTCAGTGCCAACCCGCGTCTTTCGCTCAAGTTGAACCTCAAACGCTGGTCTCCTGGCCATCACAACAGGCTGAGATACGTCTGCTTCGCATTCATCGGCAACAGCCGCAGTTTGCCCTGATCCAGCTCAGGTTGCAGGCCCAAAACCTCCATCGGCACCCGCCCCAGTAAGACCGTATCCTGCGCCGTCAATTCCAGACAATCGAACGTTCCCTGGCGATCGGCCAGCCGAAACTCAACCCCGCCAAACAGCCGTCCCCGGAGGATACCCTCGCTGGTTCTGCCGCTACTGGTTCCTTCATACACTAACCCCAACCGCTCGATAATAGCGGCAGGCAAACCCAGAGTGAGAAACTTCGTATCCACCCAAAGGCGATCCACCGTGCAACTGCGAATCTCTGTGGCAGCCAGCCGATTGCGCTCAACCATAGCCTGGTCAAAGTAGTTGGTCAGGGTTACAGGTATTGCAACTGACCCTGTTGCCTGACCGCGAAAATTGGGGATTACCAGTGTCATCTCAACGTCCTCTCTGGATATAGTCCTTTTTCTTAGTATCGCTTGTTCTGCCTCTACACGCTGAGATTGCCCTGTCAGTCATTGTCTATCGGCAATATCCGTAAAGTGCCATCTCTCAAGCTAGGTTCCAGCCCCAGGGCTTCCATCGGGGTGACCCCCAACAAAGCATAATCAACTGCAGTCAATTCCAGACACACAAATCTTCCTCGGCGCTCAGCAATACACAGATCCACATAGCGAAAAATGCGGCCCTCCACCTCTCCAGCAGTGGTTTCCACGCCTGTACTTCCGTCTTGCACCAAGCCCAATTGTTGGATGATAGGGGCAGGCAAACACAGCAGCGTGGCTCCTGTATCGACCAAAACGTTATCCAGCGTCACAGAGCGAACGTCCTCCGCTGGGATAAACTTTCGCTCCGCCATAATGCGATCCACCCAATTGGCTACGGTTACAGTGATGATAACTTGTCCCAAAAGCTTGCTCCTGAACCATCGCTGTTCCGATTTTAAATGGAAGAGAGTGACAGGCAAACCCAAACCCAGCAGGGAACCGATCTCTATTTTGCTGACTTGATATTAAGCTTCAACCTGTTGTTTGGCTGAATCTGGCGTTGTACTCCGACATTGCTGATTATCTTCTGTCGTCGGTGTCATTGGCAAATGAATGGACTCAATTTGAACGACATCCTTGTCCTGAAGATTGAGCGCCGCCTGCAACATCTTCAGCTCCTGCCAGGTTTCTGGACTGAGCGGATTCTCAGACAACAGCGCTCCCACCCAGGCGTCTTGATACTCCTGCAAATGGCGCTGGTACTCTGACACCTCTAAAAATTCTGCTTCAATCGCCTCAGCCTCCTGAGGCAGAAGCCCCAGTTCGCGACGTTTTTGCTCCAGGAGCTTGCGACCGACAGGGGAAATCGTCCCCTGCCTGACCCAGCGTTCCACCTCCTGGCGGTAGAGCGCTTCGGGCAACATCAACTCTTCAGATAACTGGAATAATCGTTCCTGACGTTTCAGTTTTTCTTTATCCCTTCGCCAGGTTTTCATTTTGACTTTGATCAAGACCTTCTGTTCATCCTTGAGGTCAACCAGCGTACTGAGATGGTGGAGTAATTTATTAATTTCCGATGGTTTTTCTGCCTCTAAGATCTGTGAATCCAGAAGATGAGAGATCGCTTGCAACGCCTGATTATCAGGTTGAAGATTCAAGACACGATCGAACTGTTGCCCGGCTAAGTCAAATTCTCCTTGCACTAACAAATGCTGACCGTAGGCAAGGCGAGTGCGAACAAGCAGGTCTTGACCATAATCTGGATCGAGTTTGTAGACCTGGTTGTAACAGTCTATGGCTCGATCGAACTGTTGCTGCTGCCAATACAGATTCGCTCGTTCTATCAGCACTTGCCGAAACCCATCTAAATTTCTTGAGGGATCGACTTTGTAGGCCCGTTCGTAAAGGACCAGAGCGCGATCGAAATCCTTGCGATCCAGATAGGCTTTGGCACCTTGAAATAAGGCATGGAAGTGATTGGGGTTTTCTGCTAGCGCTTTCTGGCACAAATCAGCGACTGTCACCTCCTTGCCATCATGCTGTCGTTCAGTGGCCTGTTGATAGAGCTGATTGGCGCGGGGAACCAGTTGCTCCAGGGCAAAAATTTCCCGTTCTAGAGGATATTTTTTCACCAGCCAACGACGAACCAGTTCGACCGCGATCTTGTAACTGGATGGCTTTAAGCTCTGCGAGCTACCCACTAGCTGTAAATGTTGTAGAAAGTTCCATTCCAATAACCGGATCTCAGCTTCGCGCAGGGAGTCTATCAGTTCGACTCCGTGTTGCTTTAAGAGCACCAGGGCTTCTCCAGTGAATTCTTCCCCTACAGGTCTGGCATTCTGGAGGGCGCTCCCAATCTGACTGTTAAAAAACTCCATAAATGCCAGATCGGATGGATCGAAACTCGCTTGATAGCATTCCGGCGCTTCAGGCCAGTCCAGGGGGTTGTAAGCGGGGTAGTGTCCGACTTTTTTTTTGTTGACCAGTTGGGTGACACCAATCAATTCTCCATCCAGGTTAAATACTGGCATGCAAAGCAAGCTACAGGTACGGTAACCGTTCAGTCGATCTGACGTTTTAGCAATTTCGGCGTCAGGATAGTCGTAGAGATCGAAAGGGATATTGATCTTTTTCCCGGTGGTTGCGACTGCCCCAACAAAGCCTTTCCCAAGGGGAATGGAGACTGTAGTAAAAGAATTGTCGGTCTGCCAGATTTTCGTTCGCAGCTCGTGGTGCTGGCGATCGATTAACCAGAGGTTGCAACGATCTGCATTCATCAGTTTTCTGGCTTCTGCTGTTGCTTGTTTCAGGGTCTCTTCTAAACTCCAGGTCTGTTGATTGAGCGCTTGGATGGCAGCAATGAGGGTTTCAAATTCCCGTGGCAGTTGGAAGAATGAGCGGGACGATTCTAGAATGACCTGGATCAGTGGGGTAAATTGTTCAAAGAGTTCCTGGTCTTTTTCAACAAATCCTTTGGGATCGATCTGGGCTTGCAAAGCGCTATTTCGATTGGCTTTCTTTTTCAGTTTATTGATCAGTTGAACAACGGCAATTAATTTTCCTGCTCCATCGAGTAGGGGAAGGGTGAGCATTGTGTAGGGATGATAGTGCAGCTTTTCGCTGAAAGCAATGGCGGCGTTGGATTTGAGCGAACTATAACTGCTATTGACAGGTGTTTTATGGGTGGCGACGTAACCGGCAACGGAATAGTCTGGGTCAACGGGGATTTCAATTTCTGGGATCTCGTCTCCTTCTCCTTTGGCCCAAATTGCCCAGAGTTTATGTTCTGCTTCGTCTAACAGATAAATGGTTGTGCGATCGACTCTCAAGAGTGTTTCGATTTTTAGCGTAATGGAACGGAGTATCTCTTTAAACAGTTTTTTGACTTTGCTAATCAGGAGGTCGTCTAATACAGAGGCAAGGCTGCTGCCTGCGATACGCTTGTGCGGTTGAGTCAGCGTTAAGGGGAGAGCGCGATCGGGAAGGGAGGGATCGGTGCTAAATCTTCGTTGCTGAGCATGGGCAACGGCGGTGAAGACGATCCGTTCTGGCAGCGAGAGACCGTCTCTGAGCCAGACTAATCCTGCTTCGCTGATTTCGATGGCTTCATCGACAATGCTGGCGACGCGATCGCGGGTAACGTACCAATTTTGTTCTGCCCTGGCGCGAGCAAACAAGGCGTGACAAATTGCCTGAGTGAAATAGGGATGACCCGATGAGAGTTCCAAGACGGCCTCAATGGCATCAGGATTGTAGGCCAGAGAGTCTTTTGCGGGTTCAGTAATCAATCGCCTTGCCTGCAATTCATTGAGCAAACCAATGGTTCGTTGAGGGGCACTGTTGAATATTTGCGTTAGGGCTGATAAAGCATTTAATTGCTGTCCTGGGACTAGAATGACAAATAACGATGACTGTTCGTTGAGCAGAGTTTGCAAATAAGACAAGAACCGGGTCAGGGTTACACGATTGGGCAAGGTTACATCGTCGAAATTGGGTGCATCCCCTAATGCATCAATATCATCTAGAACGAATACCAAATTTCTTTTGCCCAAACTCTGATAGATTGCCGGTAGAAATTCAGCAGAGAATAAACTTAAATCCGCCTCCAAAGCATCAACATTCGGCAGCGGAATGCGATACGTTGCCAAAGGTGGGCACCTGACGATTTCGTTCGCCAGACTGTGCAGGAGTTGCCCTAGAGAAAACGATCCCTTATCCCGACAAGCAAAAGGAACAAAAACAAAGCGGTGCGGGGCGACAAAATGCGGCAGTTGATAGATGATAGAAGACTTACCTATGCGTCTTTGACCGGACAGCAGAATGACCTTTGCCCCCTGTCGCAGGTTATCCTCGGCGAAGGCAAACAAGTCTTCTCGCCCAAAAAATAAGCGCGGATCAGAAATAGGATGTCCAACAATGTAGGGATTTCTCTGACTGTTTTCAGCAGGCATACTCGCTTTCTCCCTGGTGAGCGCAGACCAGCGCTAAATGATCTTTTTGAGAAGTACAGCTGCCATTGCGGCAGCTCATTCAAAAGATAGATGTCCCGATTTTATGGTGGCATATCTTGCCAGGATTCCCTGTCACTTTTCTGTTCCAGGGTAGCTTATAGTAAGCCTTCCATCGCTGCTCCAACTACGCGGTGATTTTCATCCTGGCGCAACTGCGTCAGAGCCTCTTGAGCGCGAGGATCCTGGAACTTTTTCAGCGCATAGGCTACACGCAGCCGGGTTCGCCACCAATCGGCACTAACCCTTACGAGCAAAGCGTTCAGCGCTTCCTCTTGCTGCTCCGTGGCTGCCAATAGGCTCAGACAGTCGATCGCAGATTCCTTCACGGTTTGATCGTCATCTTGGAGGGCCAGGGTGGCAATTTTGAGTAGCTGGGCGGGGTTGTTCAGTTCGGCCATTGCGGCCAGGATGCTTCGGCGCATTAACCAGTGGGTGTCTTGCTGAAAGGTGGCGATTAGATGGGGAATGGCATCCTCGCCAAAGAAAGAGAGAGAGTTGGCGGCTTCTGCTCGGACGTTGGGATCGCGATCGCGATCGATCAGCTCTAACAAGGCCTCAAATGATGCCTCAGTTTGTTGCTTGCCCAACCCCATGGCGACAAAGGAGCGGACCAAAAACTCTGGATCTCGGAGCTTGCTTTTCAGCAACGGTACTGCAATCTCTGGCGAGTCGCATTGTCTCAATTCAGTCAGTCCCTTGAGCCGATCCTGCATGTTGGGACTGCGCAGATAGGCTTCAATCCGATCGATGTCCATTGAATATCATTCCGATGGCGTTTTATTTACTTTACTTTACTTTCCCAACAGAAGCATTGGCGTTCATCAGCTGATAGTTCGTCAGCGTATAGATCGTGCATGGGAAACTGATGCTGAAAACCCCAGTTTCTCATCGATCCCCAGAACTTGAAAGGTTAGCACCCCAATAGGAGTGCTGATCTTTGATTCTTCGCATTGGGTGCAATTACCCAGAAAAGCAGACAATGCCTTGGGTGCTTGAAACCCGTAAGGATGTTTGAGCGCACAGATAGAACCTGCACGCTCAAACATCCTTATGCGACTTGGAAGGTGAGTCCTCCTCCAGAGAGGCTCACCTTTGATTTTTCAGGCTAGAGCACGGACTCAGGTTATTTGGCTAGCCTTGCTTCACAAGGCTAGCCAAATAACCTTCCCAGTCGTGAGTTTAAGGGATCAATGGGACGCTGGGGTCGAAGGCCCCAGCGTCCCATTGATCCCTGTATTGACTCGGACTAAAACTATAGAGACCGTTTCGCCAAACAGTCTCTATATTGCGATCGCAATCATCTTGCAAATCCCTTAGATTCAGGTTAAACAGCAAGACCTACCGACGTACTGTTTTGCTCGCTAGAGACCGTCGTTGCTTGGGTGGTGTGGGAGGCAGATTCCAGGTTTGGGAAGCATCCAATGCTTCCATAAACCCCATTAAAGAATCTGGCGGTGTTGCGGCTGTATTGGAACTACGAGAGTTGAAAACTTCTTCAACTTCTGGATGCCGACAGACACCCGTTTCGCAATCGAGTCCTAGCTGATGCCAGTACATAACGGGTACAGATTGGCCGCGTTGACCGTAGTGTTCGTGGTTGATCACATGGGTCTCAAAGTAGCTTTTGGGCGAGTGGTAGCAAGCGCGTTCCCGTGCATAAGGAACTGTAAAACAGCCAAAGGCTTTGCGATATTCCTCCGAGTCCAGGATGGTTCGAATCAATCCCTGGATACCCGTTTGAGTCAGAACATCAATATGCTCTCGCATTTCATCCGCGTTGCGGAGCGAACGACCCAGGAAATGCTTAAAGCAAGTTTCCACAAACTTTGGATTTGAAGAACGGTAGTAAAAGGCATTGAGATAAAGTTCAGAATTACCTAATTCTTTCAGGAAACGACGGACTCCAATTTTATTTTTGAGGAAATCGCGTTCCAGGGTTGCTAGCTCTCCTGCTCGTTCGGATTCATAGGGTTGCCGTTCTAAAACCTGTTGATAAATTTGGCTCAAAGCGAACGTACGCTCGGCACGAGAAGAACGGCGGTCAACAGAGATCGCTGAATTGCAGTCCATAGCAATTACCTCAGGAATGGGTTTACAAGCGATTGGGGCAGCAGAAACTGATACGAGCCAAATGGGGACTGCTGTTCCCAATGGGTTGATAGAGGCACGCTGAGGTAGTTCCCTGTGATGATGATGTTAGAAGGTTGCGTATCTTATTTCTTAAGCTGCCCCAGTATAAAAAGCATTCAACAGTTCGCAGAGATTCTTAACAAAACGGGGTAGCGGAAAACAAGTCATGACTTTGGGCATATCCAAGAGGATGTTTGAAAAGTCCTGAGATAGGTAGCAAAACACCCCGGAGCCCCCTAAATCCCCCTTAAAAAGGGGGACTTTTGACCGTAATTCCCCCCTTTCTCAAGCTATCCATTAGGCAAAAGCCCGTAGGATTTTTACCCGCTCAGACATCCACCCAATCTCCAACTTCCCCATTTTGGAACGAAAGCATGCGGGTTTGGACGAGATTTGCGTAAAGGATAGTTTTTCAAGGGGAGTTAGGAGAGATCTGGGATACCTCACAAGATTTAAGGTTACTTGATTTCTTGCCCCCCAAACGCTGGATGTGCATCATGATTTTTGAATCTGCAGGTTCCACCCCCGTGTTCCAAATTCCTTATACCCACTTGACTTGGAGATGTAACTGATGAAATTGGCAGAATGACTGACCCAATGGGACGCCTGCTCAATCAGCCTTTCTTCAATCCAAAATCGGCAATCTCAAATCCAAAATGGTATTACCGCTGGAGGACTACCGACCTGGTTTAATGAAACAAGATGCGTTACAAACACGGATTGTTTCCATTATTTAGACGGAAGATTGCAATGAGTTCTTTCCTGAGCGAAAAAGCAAAGCAGTTGATTGCCCAAGCAAGAATCGTTAGTTTTGCGGCCTGGGAGACATTTTTTTCTCCAGAGGTCATCCAGATTTATCAGGTGGCTGATGATGAGGGACGTTACCTCAACGATGAAGATCTACAGCGCCTGCGGACCCTTGCCCCCGATCGCATCCATACGTTTGAGTTAGTACAGATGTTGCGCGATCGCGCCCCCGAGATCGTCGCCGAGGCCCGTGCCCAGGTCTTAACCCAATTCCCCACCATCGCCGATCCCGGAGGAGACCTGTATCCCCCTATGCGAGCAGAGGCTTGCTGGCGCGACTTCTGGCATTTCCTGCGCTGCATCACCTATGGCATCGCTGGACAGAGCACCCAATACACGAGCGAAGCCGGACTCCAGGCCATGGAACTGCTCTACCAGGAATTGCGCGTTCCTTTACCCGCCATGGTGTTGGGTCTGGAAGGAGTCAAAGCTGCCAGCCTGAAACGATTGCCTGCTGAACCTCCCGAACGACTCGCCCCTTATTTCGATCGCTTGATCGACCAGTTAAAACAGTTCAGTAACGCTGCTTCTTCTTAAGAACGTCACCTGGTAACGTCAGGAGATGGAGACAACATCTGATGAAGACTGCTAATTCAAAAATCGTCATTTCTATTTTTTATCGAACGTACAGGGAGGAAAAAAATAAAGACGAAATCATTATGCTTTTCAGGGATTTTCCCGATGGAATTAGAACTTCTATCCTGCAAGAAGCAAAGCTGCTTCAGGATGAGGAACCGGCTATTCTGGCTTATTTGACTCCCATGCACTGGGTATTACTGACGAATGGCCGGATCTTCTGGAGAAAGGATAATGATCTCGCCAAAATATTGTATGAAGCGATTGAGAAGGTCATTGAGCCTGGCTTTGAGGAACTGTGGCAGATGAAATTGTCATCATTCAACAACGAGATAATCAATCATGAGTTAAAATTTACGACTCAATCGGGACAGTTGTTTCATATTGATATGGGGAAGTTTGGGGAACGCCGGTTTACCTTTATTGACGCTTTTTGCTGGGCTGTTAGGAAAGTGAGACAACTGGGAGAAAGCGAGCGCTGAATCCGTTTCGCCGATCGACTTTTTCGGGAAAGAGATTGCGTCGAGCGGGACTGGCTCTTGTTCTACTTGTGCGCGTGCGGGCCAGTGTCAGATTGGGACTGAGCTGCTTGTCTAACCGCTTCAAGATCCAGGTTCAACCTTGCGGCAATGTCTTCCACAGTCAAACACCAACTCCAGGAAGAAAGGCACTGTTTCCCACCACAAGGGATTACCCCTACGATCCTCGTTTTATTTAATTCTTGTTCCTTATTTATTCCTCTGGGCGCACTGCACCAAAGGAATGAAGTGGTTTTGGATACCGTGGATTGCTTGTGGCGGATGTTCTGGCGGAGGCTGGATGGTTGCGGCTAGAGTCAGGGCACGGTTATAGAGTGCCAGAGATCGATCGTACTGTTCCGTTTCAGTTTGCTGCTGTGCGATCGCACGCAAGGCTAGAATCTCCAACTCCGGTGATTCCAGCGTTGCTGCAAACTGCAGTGCCTGGTCGTACTGTTCAGTTGCTGCATACTGGCGGGCAATTGTCTCCAGTGCAGGTCTGCGCCAGGACGGATTCCCGATTTGTTTAATCCCTGCTAATGCCAGGTCAAACCGTCCAACAGCAGCATATTGTTCCACCAGTGTTGACAGCAACCAGTCCTCGTTCTGCAACAATTGAGCGATCTCGGCTGCTGCGTCGAATTGGTTCAGGGCAATATAACGTTTCGCGATCGCGCTCAAGGCAGCATGCCGATACGTCCGATCTGCCAGTGCCTGTATCTGGGTCAGCACCTGAGCCAGGGATTCACCCGTCGCATGCTGGGCAAGCCCCGCTAACGCCTCGCCCCGATGATATTCATCCTGCACCGTCATTGCCAGCTGCAACGCTGACTCAGGCTGTTCCAGACGTGCCAGCTCAACGGCGATTTGCGCTGTTGCCCAGGCCCATTCTCCTTCATCTTCAATTTGCTGCACCAGCGCCAGCGCGGCATCAATCTGCGTCGCTGCTGCCCGCTCAACGGCGATATAAACCAAAGCGCGATCGCGCTCCCAGGGTTCCAGTTTCTCAGCCAGATGCATCGCTGCCGCAAAGACTGGCTCTGCTTGCTTGCCATCGCCTGCTGTCGCTGCGTGGCGAGCGACGCGAGCCTGGAGTTTAGCTGCAAAAGCAGGTTTCGTGACGATGCGCTTTGCCAGTCGTTGTGCTCGATCGTAATCACCTGCGGCGGCGTAATTGTCTGCGATCGCAACCAGGGCTTCCTGCCGATCGTCTGTCAGGTCTCCATCCAGCTTCTCGGTTAGCGCCACCGCCCGTTGCAGATCTCCGGCTGCAGCATAGGCCAAAACCAATTCTTTCCACTGTTGAGATTCAAAACTCACCCAATCGTAAGTATTAAACGCTTGCTGGATATAAAGGTCGAGAGGGCCTTGACGAAGGTAGCAGGACAAAGGAATACCTCTGAGCCGAGGCTCATCTGCGATCGCAACACTGCCACCCCAGGGCAACAGGTTCAGCAGCAGCGCGATCGCGACCCATCGCTTGTTCATCAAAACCCTTTTCATCCAAGCCAACAAAATTGTGTAACTCATGATAACTGCTATAGCAGAAGGCAAAATTGACTACATCTGATGTTGAGTTTTTGTGATGTCCTACATCTATCCTCAATCATGCTATAACTGCTAACCCTGGATTTCCTGTACCTAGCTCAACCTTAACCTGCCCTGAGATTTAAGGGAGTTCTCCACACGACTTGGCAGGTTAGCCAATACCGTTCGGTTCAAGGATAGCGGATGCAATCACTTGACGAAAAATAGACCTATAGGGAGCACGGCATTGCCATGCCCCTACACAAGAAATTAATTTTCCTTCCTCAACCGAACAGCATTGGAAGGTTAGCGCCCCCTTCGAGGGCGCTAACCCTCATTTCTTCGTGCCAGAACGGAAAAATGGGTTATTTTGAAAGCCTTGCTCCGCAAGGCTTTCAAAATAACCTTCCCAGTCGTGTCCCCAGCAATCAGGATTGTTGACTACCAACAGGTTTAATGCGGAGGATTGAGGGTTTTCCTTCCTGGTCATGAATTTGGAGTGTAGGATTATAGAATCTGCATAGAGCTATCCATCCAGCAATGGGGGAAAGGAACCATGCAAAACGCAAAAGCGTGAGGCACACTCTATTCAGAGGCAGGCGAGGAGCGCAAGTTCATGACACGGGCAGAAGAACTGACAAAGGAATGGCAATTTCGGCTCCAAACGGACTGCTCAGATTGCAGTGAAACAACCCAGCTGGCCATTGTTCGCTGGTTGATTGGCAAAGATACGGAGCGGTTCGATGACCTGAACTCCAGCCAGCTAGCCATTGCCCGTCAAGCAATGGATTATCGCTATCGGATTTTGAAACAGCGCTATCTCGGTGTGGGACCAGAACGGGCTTACAAAAGCTTGATTCAGCGATTGGGCAGCTTGATGTTGATTCGCAACAAAATTCGCACCTGGGTAGCCCTGAGCCGCGATCGCCAACGGGCGGTAGTGGATGTTTTACAAGAAGTCATTCAAGAGTTGTTGCAAAGCGATCGCTACCTGCAGCGCCAGATTGACTGGATTGGGGAATGTACAGAAGACCGACGGCTTCGCAATACCCTGCTGCTGGCCAGTGTTGAAGAATACTGTCTGCGTCCCATCCGCAACCAACCCCTGTTACTGTTTCGATTTGTCAATTATCTGCGGCGCTCCCAGCGAGGTGGCATGACCCAGGTGCCCGAAGGAGACTTAATCCGTCTGGTTTCTGAAGAAGTGATGCCAGATGATTCAGAAAGTCCGGTCAGTTTGTTAGATGGACAGGCCATTCTTCAATATCAAGAAGAGCAAGAATGGGAAGAGCGTCAGGTGCTCAGAAATAATGTCAAACAGGAATTTGAAGCCTACCTGGAGGAGAACCTGGGTACGGTTGCAGTGCAATGGTTCCAGCTCTATCTCAAAGGACGTTCTCAAGAAAGCATTGCCCAAACATTGGATATGCCGATCAAGAAAATCTATCGGCTGCGGGAAAAGGTGAGTTATCATGCCAATCGAGTGTTTTCCCTGAAGTGCAAGCCGGAGTTGGTAACCCATTGGCTCGAAACCTCCCTACCAGAACATGGATTAGGACTGACTCCCCAGCAATGGCAGGATTATCTGGATAATTTAACCGCTGTGCAGCGCCGCATTATCGATCAGCTGAAGATCGGTCAAAACATTGAGGAAATTGCTCAAGAGCTGAAGCTGAAACCCCATCAGGTAACGAGCGAATGGATTAAGCTCTATCTGTCAGCGCAAGATTTGCGGAATGCGTCATGAAATGGGAAGAAGGCAGGAGGCAGACGGCAGACGGCAGACGGCAGACGGCAGAAGTTGATAGAAGGCAGACGGCAGAGGGTAGGTGCTGATAGTGAGTACTTCTTCTTGACCTTCCCATCGCAACTTGAACGTGAGAAAAGCCTCAAGCCAATCTGGAGCCATCTTTCCCTTCTGCCTCCTGCCCTCTGCCTCAGGGAACCGTCTTTCCCTCCTGCCCTTTGCCTCCTGCCCCCTGCCTCAAGGAGCCGTCTTTCCCTCCTGCCCTCTGCCTCCTGCCCTCTGCCTCCTGCCCCCTGCCTCCTGCCCTCTGCCTCCTGCCCTCTGCCTTCTGCCATATTCACCCAGACCGATCCGAGAAGACCATGAACGAGATTGACAATGCAGCTGAGAGATTGCAGAGTGCAGAACAAGCATTAATTCCGGTTTTTGCTGAGATTGATGCTCAGGTTAAGCGAAATCTCAGGCGGGTGCTGGCCGCGTTTCGCCGCGATCGCGTTGGGCCTCACCACTTTGCTGGGGTAAACGGTTACGGTCACGACGATCTGGGCCGTCAGGTGCTCGATCGAGTGTTTGCAGCAGTCATGGGAGCTGCTGCTGCTGCTGTGCGAGTGCAATTTGTATCGGGTACCCACGCGATCGCGGCCGCCCTATTTGGCTGCCTGCGACCCGGCGATGAAATGCTAGCCGTAGCGGGGCCACCCTACGACACTTTAGAAGAAACCATTGGGCTGCGGGGCCAGGGTCAGGGATCGTTGATCGAATTTGGCATCACCTATCGACAACTGGAATTGACCGCAGCAGGAACAATTGATTGGCCAACTCTGGCGAACGCCGTAACTGAGCGCACCCGACTCGTCTTCATCCAGCGTTCCTGCGGTTATTCCTGGCGACCCGCACTTGCGATCGCAGACATCGAAAAAATCGTTCAACTCACCAAACAACAAAATCCTGCAACCCTTTGTCTGGTCGACAACTGCTACGGCGAATTCGTCGAAGACCGCGAGCCCCCTGCCGTCGGTGCCGATCTGATTGCGGGATCGCTGATCAAAAACCCCGGCGGCACCCTCGCCCCAGCAGGGGGCTACATCGCTGGAAAAACCGATCTGGTAGAAGCCGCCGCCTGTCGCCTCACTGCACCCGGCATTGGTCGCAGCGGTGGTGCCACCTTCGATCAGAATCGTCTGTTGTTTCAAGGACTGTTTCTCGCCCCCCAAATGGTCGGAGAAGCCCTGAAAGGTAACCATCTGGTCGCAACCCTCTTCGAACGTCTCGGCTATGCCGTCAACCCTCTCCCCCTCGCCCCCCGTCGCGATACCATCCAGGCCATCCAACTCGGCTCTCCCGACAAGTTAATCGCCTTTTGTCGAGCCATTCAACAGCACTCGCCCATCGGCTCCTATCTCGATCCCACCCCCGCCATCACGCCTGGCTACGAGAGCAAACTCGTCATGGCAGGGGGCACCTTTATCGACGGCAGCACTGCCGAGTTTTCTGCCGACGGCCCCCTGCGCCCTCCCTACATCGCCTTCTGTCAGGGGGGAACCCACTGGAGCCATATTGCGATCGCGCTCGAAGCCGCAATCGAAGCCGTCGGCCTTGCTGAGGATTAGAGGAAGGGGAAAGTGCGGTACCTGTAGGGGGCGGTCTTGTGCCGACCCTGAGTCTATCAGGTCAACTCGAATGGATTCACCCACCAGTCCATCGCCTTCTCGTAGAGTCACCCAAAAAACGCTGAATAGTGTTAGATTTCATGAATGGTGCTGCGAAGACACCGCCGTTCAAGTCGTATCATTAAAGCTGGTTCTGCCAGAAGGATAAAGGATATCTATGCCGTTAACCCAGTTACCCATTTTTCGGCGAACTGCTCCAGTCATGCTCCTGACAGTGCTGGTCGCTTGCGCTCAATCTGTTTCCTTCGCTGCTGAACCTGGAGCAAGATCGACCGAGCGAGGAACTGTCCCGACGTTGGCAGGTCTTCCCCACACTGCAGCGGTAGGTCTCTCTACCAAACAGCTTGAGCAGCTCTTAAGCCTGGGAATCAAAGTGGCTGTACCGACGCGGGTTCCCCCTGGTTTTGCGGTTGAGAAGGTGGAGGCTGGCATCGATCCATGGGCTGGGCCTGGAGGCAGCCCTGTTTATACGATTTTTTACCGCGAGCCGGGCGGGACTTGCTTTGCCATCGAGTCCAGCAGCGGCGGCTTTGGCGGTCCAGTGCCAGAAAATTCAAGGCCGCTCGATCTGCCATCATTGCCGTTAATTGCTGCATCGGAGGGATACCAGTATCAATTATTCTGGACGGATAAGCGTACTGGAGAACCGCCTTTCCCCGATCCGGTCGTGTTCTCGGATTGGCTGCAGGGACAGGACAGCTTCTATCGTCTCAGCAGCGGTGTGCTCGATCGACAGGGGTGCCGATCGATTAGCCCGGAAACAGCGCTGCAGCTGGTTGCTTCTTTCCAATATTTGCGTCCTTGAGCCATCAGGGGGGATTGCGACTAGAACAATGTGCCGTCTTTTCTGGCTCGGGTGGTGGACACTGGCCCATCCTGTGGCTTTCGCGATCGCAGCAACAATCGACCTTGCGATCGCAGCGCTGTTTATGTCCGTGCTATGCCACTCTAATAAAAGTTACTGTGCCTGGATAGGATACTGTTTCGCAGGAGGATGGGGATTGTGACCAGAACAATGGACGACCTTTTCTGGCTCGGGTGCTGGATACTGGCTCATGCTGTGGCTTTCGCGATCGCACTCGCGATTGATTTTACGATCGTGGCAAATAGCAACATGGTTTCCCTAATTCTACCCGCTGGCGTTATCAGCGGTTGCTGCAGTGGCAGCGTTGAAGCCTGGTTGCTGAGGGGGAGATGTCGCAGACCGGGCTGGTTGCTGGCAATAACGATCCTGGCGACACCGCTAGGCATAATATGGACGCTAGCGGTGTTTTGTATTCTCTTTCGTTTGCTTGGAGAAGGAATTCAATCCCTTCTCCTTCAGGTTATCATCCTCGGCTTGTGTGTGGGTATGGTGGTGGGTATCTTCCAGGCTCCGTTCCTGCGCTGTCGTCTGAGTTATGCTCTTGGGTGGATCGCGATCGCAGCATTGAGTAGAAGCATCGGCTGGGTTGCAGGTGTTTCTCTATTCAACGGTTATGGTCTTGCCAATGAAGCGGTACTTGCGGCGCTGAGTGGCGCATTAGGAGGTGCAATCTATGGCACCATTACGGGTCGCTACTTGCAACAAGCAATTCCCCTCAGACAGCAGACAGCCAGCAATCCTAAACAAGGAACTATCAAGCATCAACCATGAATCACCAAGCATCAGGAGAACAAAGATTATGCCTCGAACAATGCACCGTCTTCTCTGGCTTGGGTGGTGGATCCTGGCCCATACGGTAACATTTGCGATCGCGACCGCGATCGATTTTTCGATTATGGAAAACGCTGACCTGGATCAATTGCTGTGGATGTTGTTTGTTGTAAGCATTATCAACGGTTGTTGCACGGGTAGCGTTGAAGCCTGGCTGCTGAGACGACTATGGCGCAATCCAGGCTGGTGGCTGGTGGCAACGGTCCTGGCAACCCCTGCAGGTATCGCGTTGGGGGTGGTCGTTCTTGTTGTGCTCACCCCTACAATCGGGCCAGCGTTGCAAATCTCCAAGGTCTTTTTCTTTGGCTTGGCCATTGGTGCGGTGGTGGGTACGGCTCAGTATCCCTTCCTACGCCGCCACCTGCGTCCTGCCGTAGCGTGGATCGCGATCGCAGGCATCGGTCGAGGCAGCGGTTGGGCCGCAGGTCTTTCTCTAGCGATGTCTCCCAACTTTGCCAGTGAAGTTACGCTGGCAGCCCTCGGGGGCGCATTGGGGGGCGCGATCTACGGTGCCATCACCGGCAGCTACCTGCAACTCATAATCCCCATCAAAAAGCAGACCGCGATCGACCCCCAACAATGAACAACCCACCAACCATAAACACCCCTCGAACGATAAGGGAATAGCAACAATATTGAACGATCGTCCTTGGGTTTCCAGTGTTAGTTTTTACGTGAGACTACATTGCTAGCAGGTGCGATCGCAATGCACAAATTCTTCCAACGGCTTGTCCCCCTCAGCTGGACTTTCATCCTCTGTTGTCTGGTGTCCTTAACCTGTAGCGCTATTCCCAGCAGTGCCTATAGCGGTTCCGCCGGAAATGACCCTCTGAAACCTGAGATCTGCGGCCAGCTCCCCTTAGCAGTGGATGTTCCCAGTTCCGCCAAGACCCCCGAAGAGGCACGGCCCTTCTTCGACCACATTGACGGCATTCCCATCACTGACCCACGCTTCCAGCCCCAACCGCCGTTCGACCCGCTCACCCAGAGCCAGATCGACCTTTTCAAACAATGGATGAACGAAGGCTATGCCCCCTGATACCATTGTGGATTTTAGCTTGCCGATTTTGGCTTGGATCAATGCTGACTGGGCAAGCGTCCCATTTGGGCAGTCATTCTACAATAAGAAAAGAGGAGCTTTGCCGGTGTTGTCTACGCTCATAAACTCAGAGTGTCCGTGGGCAATTGTGTTAGCGATCTAGAGATGATTGCTAAAGCTGCCTATCCTGAAGCGTGAGCCAATCGCGTTCAATATTTACCGTTGTAGTGCGATCGCGTTTTGAATGCAAAGGGTCAAACCAGTAGGATAGACATGTGCTCATTGATTCATTCTACCCAATCTAGCTAACCTGAAACCTGAAACCGACCCTCATGCATCGGCTCCACCGGAATTACAGAGATCGCGGCAGTCGCGATCGCAGCCCCACTCTATCCTCTCAATCAGCCCCCAAACCTGCTCCCAAACGGCCCCCAAGTCGATGGACCAGTCTGTTCGCCCTGGCCTTAAGCCTGTGCTTGATGTGCGGCGCGTTCCAGCCCGGTGCGGCCCAGAGTCCTGCTGCGAGTCCCAGTCCTGGCTCCAGTCCCAGCGTCAATTCCCGCGACGTCCTGGTTGAGGCGATTCGGGCCGATGTCCGCCGCCATCTGGATCTCTACGGGCAACCGTTGAGCCACGAGGGCATTGACAAGCTCTATGGAGACAAAGCGGCGGCGGCAGGGATGCCCTATGAAGAACTGATTGAATTGTATGAAGCGGAATATGCCCGTCAGCGAGCGACGCGAACGCCGGGACTGTGGGAGCAGTTTAGCCCCAACGTCGGTTGGCTGGCGGCGCTGCTGTTGTTCCTGTTGCTGGTATTCCGGGATGTGGTGAAAGCTTGGCTGAAGACGGGGGCTGAAAAGGTGGGGGAATGGGTCTATCGCCGCTTTGCCGGGACGGCCCTGTTTCGGAGCTGGGCGCTGCAGCGCTATCAGGCAGCCCTGGTGGACAATTATCAACATTTGCCGATGCCGTTTCTGCGCCATCGGCAGCCCCTGGCGATGGCGGAGGTATATGTGCCACTGAAGGTGTCCCTGGCCCGAGAGGAAGCGCAGCGGGCAGCGGCGGCAGGGCAGCGACGCACAATGCTGCCGATTGAGGCCAATGTGGCGATCGCAAACCACCGCCGCCTGATGGTGTTGGGGGAACCGGGGTCGGGCAAGTCGGTGCTGCTGAAGTATCTGGCCTGGGCCTCTGGGGCAGGAAAGTTGACCTGGTTGGCGGATCGGCCTTTCGCGATCTTGGTAGAGCTGTACCGGCTGGGGGCGGTGGATTGGGCTGCAGCCCAGTCCGAAACCCAGTTGATTCGGGAGCTGGTCAGGGTGTGCGATCGCAACCAGTTTCCCCGGGCGGAGCAGTGGATTCGCCAGAGCTTGCAGTCGGGTCGGCTACTGCTGCTGTTGGATGGGCTGGATGAAGTCAGCAGCCGCACCCGCGTGCCCGTAGTGCAGGCGCTACGGGATGTGTTGAAAAAGTATCGCCACTGCCGCGTCATTATTACCTGCCGCACCGCCGTCTATGAGGACGAATTCACCGACATCACCGAGCGCACCCTGGAAGTGGTGGAGTTCACCGATCGTCAGATGCGGCGCTGTCTGAAAGCCTGGGACGCTGACCTGCAGCGGGCGCGCCAGTCCATCGATCAGCTGATGGTGGCGCTGCGCCAGCGACCGTTGATCGCCCAGCTGGCCCGCAATCCGCTGTTGCTGACCTTGATTGCCTATTTGTATACGGAGCCAGGGTTTGTCTTGCCGCGATCGCGGGCCGAATTCTACAGCCAGTCCAGCCGCATCCTGCTGGATCAACGAGAGTACAAAGGCGACGACGACTACCGCTACAACCGCTATCAAGCCAACGAAAAACGCCGCGTCCTGCAACATCTCGCCCGCTACATCCAGGACCACAGCGCCGACCTGCAAGACCGCCGCAGCCTCAGCGCCGCCCGCACCCGCGAGCAAATCCGCCAGGTGCTGCCCGCCCTCGACATTCCTGACAATGAAGCGAAAGCAATGCTGGACGAAATCGTCGAACGCAGCGGCCTGCTGATGACCATCGACGGCGGCGACCGCTACCGCTTCCCCCACCTGAGCCTGCAGGAATATTTCGCCGCCGCCGCCCTCAAGGAAGACGAAGCCGGACTGATCCAGCGCTTCCAGCAAGATGCCGACAGCTGGCGCGAGCCCGTTAAACTCTGGTGCAGTCTGGCTAACGACAGTACCAGTCTAGTGCGGGCCATCTACCAGCACCAGCCCCTCACCGGCTTTGCTTGTCTGGCGGAAGCCCAGGAAGTGGAGCAATCCCTGGCCAGCACCATCATCGCCCGCTTCCAGCAAGAACTGGATCGACCGCAAATCGACGATACCCTGGCCCGTGCCTTCGGAGCCGTCGCCGCCAACGAACGCAGCCGGGGACAGGCCGTCTTCGCCTTCCTGGAAACCAGCCTGCGGGATCCCCAGGCTCCCCCCCACCGCCGCGCCGCTGCCGCCGACGCCCTCTCCCGCACCAATCTGCCCCAGGCCGCCTGCGTCCTGGTGGACTGGTACGGGGCCAGCGAACCGATCGTCCGCATGGGGGATTTAGCTGTTTTGCCCCTGGCCCAGCGGGCCCGCCAGGACGGGTTGCTCCAGGCTGTAGACGAACTGTTCGCCATCGGCACCGCCTCCGCCGCCCGTGCCCTGGTGCCGCTGCTCTGGGACGAGAATCCCGTTTTGGCCGCCCGCGCCGCCGTCTACCTGGCCGCCCTGCTGCCCCAGCCCGATGTAGAAGAAGAACTGCGCTACTGTCCCCTCGAACCCCAGCCACAAGCGACCGATCTGGACTGGATCTGGCAACCCTTCGCCGAACCGCCCAATTCCGGCCTGCCCGCCATCGCCGCCCGCATCGCCCAACAGTTGAAACACGCCCCTCCGGACGCCCTGCCCGAGCCACTACCCACCCTCGATCCCCGGCTAATGGTCCCTCTCTGCGCCCTGGAACTGCGGCCCCAGAGCCTGCCCCAGTCCTGGCCAGAGAGCGCCCAGAACTTGCTGGAATACCCGGAATCAACCCCTGCACTGAATATGCAATGCCAGTGGACAGTTAACCAACTATTGCGCGACCTGCCCCCAGAGAACGATCGCTGGCGGCGGTTGTTGGCTGGATTGCCGCCCAGATTGCAGTTGAACCTGCTGGGACGCTTGCTGGCAAAACGCTCTCCCACCCGCACCCACTGGCGCAGCCTGTTCCAGGTGGTGGACTATGACCTCAGAACTAGCTGGCACTATCGCGCTATCTTGCTGATTTCCCTGCTGCTCTCGATCGCGACACTACTGCAACTGGGCTTCATGGTTGTCCTCAAGCCTGAATCCTGGTCCCTGGCCCTTCTAACACCAACCACAATGGCGATCGCCGCTTTCTGGTTGACCCTCTGGCAGGGCATGGAGCAACGACTAGAGCCAGCACTCTACTTGGAGTTGGGCCTCCTGGGACCCATCGTCTTTCCCCGTTACTGGCTGCAACTGCGTCGCCAACATCAGGTCTGGCCTGGAATTGAGGTTCTGTTTCAGACCCTTCAAGAACAAGAAGGTAGCACATTCGTATTCGCAGGCGCAGTCGCAGGCGCAGTCGCAGGCGCAGTCGCAGGCGCAGTCGTAGGTGTAGGCGCAGTCGCATTTGCAGGCGCATTTGCAGTTGTAGTCGCAGTCGCATTTGCAGGCGCAGTCGCAGGCGAAGACGCAGGCGTAGGCATATTTGCAGTTGTAGTCGCAGTCGTAGTCGTAGTCGCAGTCGCAGTCGCAGGCGTAGGCATATTCGCAGGCGCATTCGCAGTCGCATTCGCAGTCGCAGCCGCAGCTGGGGGGGGGCTGGGAGCCTGGATGCGGCTCAAATCAGATCCCCAGCAGGGTTTTCAATGGCTGGCGCTGCTGGCGTTTCCCTGGTTCTGCTGGTTTCCCCTGGTCGTTACCTTTGGGACGATGGCGCTGCATACCCTGCTGGCGCGGGTGTCGCCTCTGGGTTGGCCGGTTTGGCTGCAAACGGGGCTGGTGACGTTGGGTCTGGCGGCAGTCAGCGGTGCCCTATGGGGGCGGGGACGCTGGTTGGAAGCCCGCGCCCGCAATCCCTTTCAGGGCGGCGTCCTGGGGGCAGCGTTGGGGGCGAGACGGTGAAGGATTGCCCAATGCCCCTGTAGGGGTCGGTCTTGTGCCGACCCCGGTCTCTCGGTTCGGCCCCAAACCCAATCCACGATGGGAATTGGGGACATTCATGACGGGGGAGCCGCGATAGGGCACCCACGAGGGATGCCCCTACGGATGCATGGTGTTGTGGGCAATCGCACCCGTAGGGGTCGGTCTTGTGCCGACCCCGGTCTCTCGAATCGGCCTAAGACCCAATCCACGATAGGGTTTGGGGCAATCGCACCCGTAGGGGTCGGTCTTGTGCCGACCCCGGTCTCTCGAATCGGTCCAAGACCCAATCCACGATAGGGTTCGGGGCAATCGCACCCGTAGGGGTCGGTCTTGTGCCGACCCCGGTCTCTCGAATCGGTCCAAGACCCAATCCACGATAGGGTTTGGGAACATCCATGACGGGGAAGCCGCGATAGGGCACCCACGAGGGGTGCCCCTACAATACGCGATGTCGAAACGTCATGGGCGCGTTACCATTTTGAGGAGTTGTTGGGATGTAATCGATCCTGTTCCCAGTGTGATGGATTGTTGGCGATGTATTGACGGATGTTTTGTAGGGCATCGCGATCGCGAATAATATGTTCGTAATAATTGCGTTGCCACAGTCGTTTATCAAAGGGCAACCAATGCCGATCGCGAACTGCGATCGCATATTGATGGGTGGTGATAGATTTAAACACCCCCACCACATTGCCCAAGATCGCTCTCGATTTTTTGTGGGGATTGTCTACGTTGAAATCCGGCCCTATCTCTACATCAGTCAACTGGATGATACCGTGGATATGATTGGGCATGACAACAAACGTATCCAGGCAGACAGGCCCAAAACGATCGGGCAAATTGTGCCAGACTTGTTGTACCATCTCGCCAGCATCATTAACATACATTGCATCATTGCTAACCTTGCCAAAGAGACAAACACGATGCTGGGCACAAATCGTCACAAAGTAGCTGCCTCCGGATGAGTAGCCATACCCTTTTAGCCGGATGGAGCGACGGTGATGTTTGCTCGGGTTATAGTTCACGGGGATAATATACTACTATCGCGCTAATCATTCAATCTCAGATCGGTCTAAGACCCAATCCACACTGGGGTTTAGGGATGTTCATGACGAGGGAGCCGCGATCGGGCACCCACAAGGGGTGCCCCTACGGATGCATGGTGTTGTGGGCAATCGCACCCGTAGGGGTCGGTCTTGTGCCGACCCCGGTCTATCGGACCAGCCCAACACCCAATCCACGATAGGGTTTGGGGCAATCGCACCCGTAGGGGTCGGTCTTGTGCCGACCCCGGTCTATCGGACCAGCCCAACACCCAATCCACGCTGGGGATTAGGGATATCTATGATGGGGGATCTGCAATAGGGATTGGGAACATCCATGACGGGGGAGCTGCGGTAGGGCACCCACGAGGAGTGCCCCTACAGTTTCCTCATGTCTATTGCCCGACCGCCCAAAATCGATCGCCGACCGTCTGGGAGCGCTCTGGTGGTCTGACACTCCTACAATTGTGCAAGTTTGTAGGATGGGCAAAGCAGAGCGTGCCCATCCCAAAGTCAAGATGGGCACGGACATTCGCCCTTTGCCCATCCTACTCAACTGGACGCTTGTTCCCAGGCTATGCCTGGGAACAAGAAAGTCTGACCCATTGATATAGCACTACGAGGATAGAGTAGGGCATGACAAAAGGCTCAAAACCAAATGTAGTCAACCTTTTCCTTCTGCCCTCTGCCTTCTGCCCTCTACCTTCTGCTATATCAGTCCGCACAAACGACGTTCGAGTCCACTGCACAGTAGAACTGGCTGGAGTCTGCCGTAAACTCAATGGGCACGCAATCCGGTTTGTTCGTGGGCGGCTCAACGACCGCACCCTGACGGATCAACCGTCTGGCTTCACGGGTAGGTCTGGCGACATTTTCCCCGTTCTTATTCTTCCGCAACCGGAAACAAGGAGGGATACCCTCACCGTTGTTATCTCTGACGTAGACATTGACCATCATGCCTTGATCCTCGTGGATCAGGATGTGGCAGTGGAATACATACTCACCGTCGTAGTCCAGGAAGCGATTGCGAATTTTGGTGGACGGGTTGGGTGGATTTGAGTTCGTCCGGGGAACGGCTTTGGTGTCCCACCAGCGCCAATTGGACGGATCGTTGGGGCCATCCGGATCGATCAGATCGCCCACAATCTGGAAGGGATTGACATGAATGTGGAAGGGATGGTCAGCACCGCCGATATTGGTCAATTCCCATTCCTCAGCCGTACCCAGGTCAACAGTGATATCCACACAATCGGGATCGTAGAGTCCTGTACGACCGGCAACAGCATCCTTATTGACGTAGAAGGCTTTGGGGCCAATCATTTTTCTGATTTGATAGCCATCCATCGGGTTGATGCCCCCCGGAGTCCGATTGAAAACAATAATCCGGGGAGCAATTTTCCCCGTCGCCGCCTTGTAGTTCACCAGTTCATCGCAGGTAATCGGTGCTAGATAAGGATACCGTCTCAGGGTGCCGGGAACTTTGCAGGGAATGGTTTCCTGGTAGGGTGCTCTGTCTACATCCACAAAGGCCAGCACTTCAGGATTGGCGTTGTTCTTATCCAGCTTGATCAGATGATATTTGCCTCGGGGCAAGTTGATGATGAAATCAGCCCGGTTCCCAGAGGCCATTTCCCACCAGGTATCGCTGGTGGTGGTGGCTAAGGGAGTTCTACAGTCGGTGGGAATGGCTGGATTGCTGGCATCGTAGGCACCGACCAAATGAGGCCGCTTGCCATAAAATGAGATACCATCAACCGCAATCAGCCACATGGGTTGCAAGGTGTATTTGCTGGTGTCGCTGTAGTCTCCCGGCAGGGTATATAATTCGCCATCAGGAACTTTGTACAGTTGCAGAGAGATATTGCCCCGGGGCGTGGAGGTGGCATTAATGAAACGCCAGCGCTGGTTTTGCCCCGAGGCCAGGTCGATCGTGGGTTGGTAAATGCCATTGAGCAGAAAATCTCCAGGGGTGACCGTTCCTTTAGTAGCGCCGCCGCCGCCAAAGGTGCCACCTCTGGAATAAACGGCCATGTCGTCGCACAATCGCCGCACTCGCGGATCCGGCAGATTGGACGTATCGTAGGCATCGGAGATGACGTTGTTTTCCAGATCTTCAATGCTGTCTGTCGCACAAACGGGGTCGGGAGGGACGACTTCTTGAATGAGCATAATTTTGTCTTGCATGGGCCCGACGATATTCAATCGCTCGTTGCGTTCCCGGACGATAATTGCCCCTGCCATGCCATTAGATACCTGAACGCCAGTGGAACCATGTTTGTGGGCGTGATACCAGTGGGTGCCGGGGGCATGGAAATCTGGTAGGACGACGCACCATTGATGGGATTCGCGGGGATCGACTGGAGCGAGCACATCATCGGAGGATAAGACTTTCTCGCCGTTCAAGGTGTAGCTGGAGGGGGAAACGTGCAGGCCGTGGAAGTGGATATTGGTGGTATTGAAGCCCTCTGGCCAGTTGAGGATGCCAATATCGCTCGGATCCCGTCTGGGGAAATTGTTCTGCAGGTTCACCTTGATGGTATCGCCTGGTTCCACAATCATGGATGGCCCGGGCACGGCATGGTTATAGGTACGAGTGGGAACTTTTTGAACACCAGCAGGCGTTCTGTACTTAAAAATTTTCCGATCTGCGTAGATATCGATATCGACGGTACCGTTGAGGGCACAAGCCATGACTGTTGGGTTAAAGGGTTCGTAACGGCCTCTGCTCGGGGTGACAGTGGGAGCAGCACCAACATTTCTGCCTCTACCGCTGCCTCTCCCTTTACCGCCGCCAGTGCCATCTCCTCCAGCTGCTATTGCTGCTTTGGGCTGCAATAAGCCTGCGGTGGCGGCAACGGCTGCCCCGGCACCGGTTCCTAAGAACAGACGACGGCTTAATTTTGGTGTTGAGGCTAAACGATTGTCGGCGATGGTTACTGCTTCAGAATCGACGTTTTTCTCGGGAGCCTTCTCGGTGTTGTCTTTCATTGCAATATCCTTTTTCTGAAAATGGGTTGGCTGAGATCAACTGTCCATGGCAGATGTCAATGGGGAAACAGGTCGCATGGATGGATATCGATTTCACGGTGGTGGGCCGAACGCTATTCCCCTTAACATCAGATTGAAGACACTTGAATGCATCTAAAATTGGCACTACTGCAGAATGGCAATGACATCAGGTTAGTCGGTATTGCCTACCCTACGAATTTCTATCCTTTAAAAGACAGAGACTCATGTAGCTGTTCCGTACCTGTACGCAGATTGAATATGACCGCCTGTAGTTGACATCAGTTCTAATATTACCGCTTGTAGTTTGCATCAGTCTACTGCAAGCGAAAAGTGAATTAACCTGCATTTAAAGGGTTAACGATTTCCTCGTTTTCCTCGTTCCCAAGCAGCGCATGGGAACGCAAGCTTGGAGGTGCCCCCCTCCTGCTTTAATGTCCCGACGAGGCGAAGTTTCCGGGAGAGTGTCCCCAGGCTCTGCTTGGGGACAAAGAAAAGTTCTGTCAAAAGTGAGACAAGAGACACAACACATGGTAGACTGCATTAGCACTTTTGATTGATGACGAGCATTGGGAATCATGCGGATGATATATGCCAGTGTCTGGCGTTGAGTCGATTCGTTTAACGTGGTCAATACTTGTCCAATCTGACAAACCAATCTGGACATTGCGCTTCTGGATATCGCGCTCGGCTTGAGATGCAACGCTCCAGATTGGGCTGATTCTGGCAACGTTAATGGTCGATACAATCATCCAAATTTCGATTTCTCTTAAACAGAATTTCGATTTCCTTTAAACAGGGGGCGAGATAATGTTTTGATACCTTATTGTTCTTATCAAGAGTGCGACAATCTAACCCAGGTGACAATCTAACCCAGGAGAAAAGATGAAAAGATTTTGGTCCGTTCTCAGACTACTCTGTGCATTTGTGCTGTCTGTACAGTTCTTTTTGATGGTATCCCCTGCAGCGATGGCTCAAGAGCTGCCAGCCGTTGTCGCTCCTTCAGGGGCTTGTACTCTAGATATCAATACGTGCGGCAATTCCAGTGTCTGCACTTGTCCAGATGAATATGAGTACGATTCAACGGTTGGCTATTGCTTGATTGACGATATGGATGATGCCACCAGCCGGGGAGTTCCCGCTCGTAGCATCTGTTCCATTCAAGCCGAGCTGTTGCCGCCCGATGCCTGTGTAGGCGAGAATCAGTTGGGTTATCCGATTAAATGCCTTTGCCCGGGAACGACCTACTACAACCAGTTAATGGGTCAGTGCGTGGTTTCGTTTAGATGACGCGCTGTTTCGAGATTTCTCAGGCCATGCGATCGCGCAACAACAGTAGTACGACAGTTTAACCAATATAGCAGTTTAACCAATATGACAACTTGACTAAGGTGAAAATTTAACCCAGGAGAAAAAATGAAAAGATTTTGGGCCGCTCTCAGACTATTTTTTGCATTTGTGCTGTCTGTACAGTTCTTGTTGATGGTATCCCCTGTGGCGATGGCTCAAGAGATGCCAGCCGTGGTCACGCCTTCAGGTATTTGCACTAAAGATATCAATGTGTGCAGCAATGCTAGTCGCTGCTCTTGCCCAGGTGAATATGAGTACGATTCAACGGTTGGCTATTGCTTGATTGACGATATGGATGATGCCACCAGCCGGGGAGCGCCCGTTCGTAGCATCTGTTCCATTCAAGCTCAGCTGCTGCCCACGACCTGTACAGACGAGGAAAATAACTTGGGTTATCCGATTAAATGCCTGTGTCCGGGAACGACTTACTACAACCAGTTAATGGGTCAGTGCGTGGTTTCGTTTAGATAACACGCTGCTGTTTCGGGATTTCTGAGGCGATGCGATCGCGCAACGGTACAAGCCGTTCTGTCGCGATCGCCTCGTCGTATTTTATTCGTCCCATTTTCCTCATTTCCATGCTTTGTTTGGAACGGCAGATTTGGAGGCAGCGGTAATCATCGCAGCACATTAAGACAAACGATCGGGATCGACACCGAGTTGCAAAAGGCGATCTCGTAACTGTTGATTTTCCTCGCGTTCCTCCCGGGCGATCTCTTCGGCACGATCGGCTCTTTCCTTTTCGCGATCGCGATCTGCTTCGGCCAAATTTGCCCGTTGTCCTTCGCGATCGGCTCTTTCCTCTCCCGTTAACAATAAGTTGCCCTTGCGATCCCACCAGCACAACCAGGGTAATTCTAAATTTTGATAGCGTCCGTGCCAAAGACCTAACTCTACACCTAACGTTTCTATGGGAAAGCGATCGCTCCCATTGGGAGGAATGAGTTCATACCCCCTTTCCCGCAAACGATAAACTTCTACTCGTTCCCGTCGTACCTCATAAATTCCATAATAAGCTGGACGAAGAGAAAAAACAGCTGCGATCGCTGGATTTAGGATGAGTAGAAATTCTTAAGAATGAGAGACAAAGAATACCGAGAAAAAATTAGAGAAGAGCAGAAAACATGCCATACTAAATGTAGCAGAAATGATGCGCTACCTCACAAGCAAATTAATACACATTTTGCGATGTTGGTATTTAAACTCCGCCCATTTTGGTCCCTGGAGTTTTGTCCCCAGGAAAAACTACTGCTTTCAAAATGGACGGGGTTTACGTCATCCTGCGTAAAAACCGCGCCGTAGAAGGCACAATGGAGATTACATGAAAAAAACGCTGAAAATCTTAGCCTGTTTGCTCGTTGCAATGATAGCAATATTAGGCACGAACGTCTCGCAGGCAAACGCACAAGCGTGCGATAAGTCTAGCACACCCACATGTTTTGAGACTCTCGAATCGGGGGAGAGTGTCGGTATTCCCCTGCCGGGATTTGACTTAAAAAAGGTCACAATCGAATTTGTTGGCGGACCGATTCCCGCAATTTATCCGCCGCCAACGGTCAACTACGATTTGGAGGTTGGATTTACGAAAGTACAGGGCAAACTCGAGCCTACCGCAAAGGCAAAATACAAGTTTGACCCACCCGCTTTAAACGAGGGCAAAGTCAGTAATCTCGGCGGACTGCCAGCCAAAGTCGTGTGGAAGAATGTTCCCTCGGAAGATTAGGCCCTGAAGTCCATACTCTAGACCCATATTCATACCATTTTGGATTTTAGATTGCCGATTGTGGATTGAAGGAAGGCCGACTGATCAAGCATTCTGCCAATTTCAGAAGTTGCATATCTAAGTCAAATGGGTATCGCAACGGCGATCGCATTCTTCAATGTCGATCGCCGTTGCTTTTATTTGTAAAACTGAAAAGCCAAACATTGATAAGAACTCGTAGGGTGGAATGGCGCTTACTTAAGCGTAGGATGGGCAAAGCAAAGCGTGCCCATCAGAGATCTCGTGATGGGCAAAGGGCTATGCCCTTTGCCCATCCTACTAACTCGGTTTCTAAACTAATGAAGTGCAACCCAACACGGGCAAGGGTTTCGTTGGGTTGCACCAAGCTACATTCGGCTTCTAGTCCAGGAGAGCCGGGGGTAAAGGTAAAACGCGAGCGACACCTGAATCTGCAAGATCCACCTTCACCGTATCGATCGTGCCCGTAAAGGGGAAGGGCACGTCATCGGCGTAATCCAGCGAAACCGGAGACCCCAAATCCATGCCCACATCAAAGGTCTCACTGGCGGTAAACGCAGCAGGCACGATGCGCTTGACCGTAGTATTGTCAACTTCAATGCCATCGACCAGGATCGCTACATCTGCCACGAGATCCTCTAGGTCAGGAGATTCGGGATCTTCTGGGTCAGCAGATTCCGAGAGCTTGATGGTGGTTTGCACCTGAATCTCGTGAGTACCCGGTGCGATCGCGTCGGATTCAGCCGTGTAGCGATCCAACAACATCATATTGTACTCGTACTTCAGCTTTCCGTCCTGCATGAAAAAGGTCAAACCGCCACTGGCACCGCCGAGGGCATAGAGAACTCCGGAATCGTCACCGTTGAGCGTGACATCGATCGTCACCGTATTGCTCTCGCGGCCTAAACCCGGCGCGGTAAATTCCGGCATCCGGGTGGTGCTGGTATCAAATGTCCAGCTGGTGTAAGGCGTCTCGATCCGATCTTCGGGATGGATGCGCGTCCAGAGACCGCCGCCAATCGGAAAGACCAGATTATCTTCTGCCTCTTGCAAGAACAACTGCTTCATCATCTCCAGAATCTCTGGCTGTTCGGCTGCGAGATCGTTTTGTTGCATGAAGTCTGTCGTCAGGTCGTATAATTCCCACACATCGTCGCGAGAATCCCAGTCTTCCAGCTCGGGTCCGGAACTTGTGGTCCAGGGAGTCAGGGGACCAAACGTGCAGGCATACCAGCCATCGAAATAGAGGCCGCGACTGCCATTATTCTCAAAATACTGGATCTGCTTTTGACCTGGTGCCGTGGGATCGTCAAAGGTATAGGTCATGCTGGTGCCATCAAGCGGCTCCTGAATAAAGCCATAGACCGTTTCCGGTGGGGTAATGCCGAGAATGTCGTAAATGGTCGGGGCGATGTCGTTGACGTGATGGAACTGGGAACGGGGGGTGGAGTCCGGGGTAATCCCATCAGGCCAGGAAATCACCAGGGGGTTGCGGGTGCCACCAAAGTGGGAGGCAATCAGCTTGGTATAGCGGAACGGTGCATCGCCCGCCCAGGCCCAGGCGGCATTGTACATGTTGTCCGTTTGAGCAGTGCCCAGGGCGGAGAGGCCTGCGGGATCTTCTGTTGTGCCAAACTGGTCGCTGAGGGCCTGGAGCTGTTCGTCTACGGTGTTGGAAATCTGGTTCTGGGCCAGCAATTCGCTGATGCTGCCGTGTTGGCCTTCGGCACTGGCCCCGTTGTCGCCCCAAATGTAAAAGATCAGGGTGTTGTCGCGAATGCCTTCGGCCTCCAGTTCGTCAACGATCTTACCGGCCTGGGTATCCACATCCTCGACAAAGGCGGCGTAAAGCTCCATCAAGCGGATTTGGAAAGCCCGTTCGTCGGATTCCTCTTCGCCGGGAAGGTCAGCCCAGGCGTCCATCCCTTCCGGTCGAGGGGTATCGACCGCATCGTCTGCCAGGGGGAGCCAGTCCAATTCTTTCTGGCGCTCAAAGGTGCGGCGACGCAACTCATCCCAGCCATCCTTAAATAGACTCTCACCATTCTCGTCTTTATATCGATCGGCGAGTTCGCCAAAAATATGATGGGGACCGTGGGCAGCACCCGGAGCCCAGTAAAGGAAGAAGGGTTTGTCAGGGGTATACGCCTGACGCTGGCGCAGCCAGGTCACTGCCTGATTGGCCAGGTCTTCACTCAAGTGATAGGGCTGTGTTTCAGCTTCGTCGAAGTAGTGGGGGGGTTCGATCGGGTTGGTATTTTCAAACAGGCGCGGCTCGTATTGGGAGGTTTCCCCAGCGACAAAGCCATAGAAATAGTCAAAGCCATGGCCGGTGGGCCAGCGATCGAAGGGTCCCATGGCGGTGGTTTCGTTGGCTGGTGTGTTGTGCCATTTGCCAAAGGCTGCGGTTTTGTAGCCATATTCCCGCAAGACTTCCGGCAATGTCGCCGTGGTTTTGGGAATGATGCCCAGGTACCCATCCCAATCCGTTGCTCGTTCTGCAATGGTGCCAGAGTGGACGCGTTGGTGATTGCGTCCGGTCAAGAGGGCGGCACGGGTGGGGGAACAGATGGAAGTGGTATGGAAGGTGTTGTAAGCAATGCCTTCATCCCACAGGCGTTGAATGGTGGGGGCTTCGATCTCGCCCCCAAACGCTTTAGCCTGGCCAAAGCCCACATCATCTAAGAGGATAATCAAGATGTTGGGGGCATCGGCGGGGAGATAGTTTGGTTCTTGCCGTCGAATCATCTCGGACTCTTGCAGAGTCTCGTTGGCGGTGCTGGCGGAAGGCACGGGCGGGAAGGGGAGTGCGGTGCCATCAGCGGCGGTCGCAGAACGCCTGGGAAGGGGAGGGAGCGGGATGCCATCAGCAGTTTGCGCTACCACAGGGGGAGCCATGGTTCCCCACAGGAGAGAGAGCGCGATCGCAAACACCACAACGCCTCTCAAAATCCGGTTCAAAAGACCGTTCAAAAACATGAACAAAACCTCATAAAAAGGGTTAACAGAATGCGGGCCGCATCCCAAAACAAGAGATAGCTGGTCTTGGGAGGGGCGGTTGGGGCGCGATCGTGCGATCGCACCCCAACGCCTTGCCTGAAATCAAACTGCAATCAGACTCGTAGCCAAGCGTGCCCATCGCAAGCTTCTGTGATGGGCACGGGCGTGGCCCTTTGCCCATCCTACGAATCTAAACGCTAGGCAGCTTCCTCTGCCTGCACTTCAGCCACCACCTCGCGCACGATGTCAAACAGCTCAGCCACGATGTACTCCACAAAGGGCTTGCCGTCCACATCCTCCGTAATCCACGGATCCATGATCGTCGAACGCATCACCACAATCTTTTCACCGGAGCCACCACCGGATCTGGGTGTGCCGCTCGGCGCATTCCCCAGCAAGCGATCGCGGTAATCGTTAAAAAACACCTCACCGTAGGTCTCCTTGAAGAAGGACGTCGTACTGACAATAATCTGATAGTTGTAAATGTCGCGACCATCCGCCTTCAGACTGATGCGATCGTAGATGCGCTCGTTGAACGCATTCACCTTGTCCAGATCCGTCGTCAGCACACCGTTCACCTTATAGTTGAAGGCATAGGTGAGAATATTCAAATCCGACCCTTCCTGACGTAAGGTCTCCAGATCCGCACCGCTGGTATCGTTGAGGATCGATTTGGGCGTTTTGCCAGACAACTTGTTCAGCCAGGACTTCACCGCCTCTTCCCGAGTTTGGCCTTCAGACAAATCCATATAGGGCGTCGGCTCCACGGTGAACTCTGTTTCCTGCTCAGCCATCTCCACCAACTTCCAATGGAAGATCTTGCAGTTGTACGTCGTCATGGTCATCAGCTTACCGTAACCCTGCAGCGTCAGCGGAATGGCCGCATGGCTGAGATAGACCCCTGCCGCAGCCGCGCCGGGCTTCGAGCCTTCAATCCCATAGGTGCCCAGCAACCATTCGTCGGGGGTCTCCGATTCGCCGCTGTTGATATAGGGCGCTTCAAAGGCAATCAGACTGCGCATCGCCATATTACGATAGCACAGTGCCCCCGCCGGATAGGGCAGGTAACCCGTTTTGTGGGGATCGATCGTAATCGTATCCGTACTCCCAAGCGCTTGATATTGTGCCATCACGTAGTCACTGACAGACAGCGGCACGACTTCGCCGGAACCGTCATCATGCAACAGGGCGGCGAAATAGCCCCCCCAGGCACAGTCCGCATGCACCGTAAAGTCCACGTTCTGCGAGCGATAGGTCGTCTGCGCCGCTAAAACATCGACCAGCGGATCCACATTGCCCTCTTCTGTCGTGCCAAACACCGCAACCACCGTAATAATCGGATGCTTCTTGCCGTCGCCTGCCGTGTCTGAAATGTACTCATTAATGGCCGTTTTCAGTTCTTCCACATCCATGCGGCCATGCACATCCAGGGGCACGGTGTGCATGTTCTTGGCCCCCAGTCCCAGAATCGCTGCCCCCTTGGGCAGGGAATAGTGCTTCGACGCCGGCACCAAAACGACCGGATCTCCCACCGTCGCATCGGTCAAAAATTCCTGCTGGAAGTCCAGGAAGCCCATATTTTGCAGCGAGTAGGGATCGATGGCATCATTCAGCGCCCCTGCATCGACGCCATACTCCTCCACAGCGCGGCTATACAAATTCAGCACTTCATCCACAGACAGATTCAACATCTGCCAGAGGTCCAGGCCCTTCAGCAACACAGGGGTACCGCCAGCAGGGAGGGTGACCGTAAACCGATCCGCCACATCTGACCCTGCCGCTGCATCTAAGTCTATCAGCCCCTTGCGGAACGAGAGGGGATAGAACTTGAGGTTGCGCGCCGCCCACAGGGCTTCGATGTTGGCCGTCGAGCCGCCGCAGGTGAGGTGACCCCAGGGCTGCGGCTCGGTGGCGTGATAGCCCAACATGTGGCACAGATCCTCGCAGGCTTCCACTTCCAGTACGGTGGTGATTGGCGACGCTTCCAGGGCAACGTTGTTCTGGTTGTAGAGCATGGCGGCGAAATAGCCCGCCATCCCTGGCAGGGTCTGATCCCAGGTCATGTGTCCCTGGTAGCGCATGCTAGCAAAGGGGCCAGATTTCTTTAGCTGGGCCAGCAGGGCGTAGAATTCCGTTTTGATCAGATCCACCGCATCCAGATAGTCCTCCTCCCGCTTCATGCTTTCGGTGATCGGGGAGGGATCGCTGGGGTGGAAGTTGCGCCGCCAGAAGACGTGGTCGTTCAGGGCGACGTCGACCAGCTCAGCGAACAGATCGACGTTTTCGCCCCGGGGACCCAGGAACCAGGCACCCACGTCCGATGTGACTGCAATTTCGCCTTCCCCTGGTTCCTCGGCAGCTTTGGCCTTACGCCGCTTTTTGCCGGTCAATTTGGGAATGACGCGATCGGCGAGCATCTTGCCGATGGATTGCCTTAACTTGTGACCGTCGTAGTCGGGGGTTAGTTTAGCTCGTAGTTTTTTCATGATTGAACTCCTGTTAACAGTAAATCGGTAATTGAACCTGTAAACGCCGCGATCGCAGGCGTTCAGTTAGGGGCGTTTGGCGACTGTTGCCAACGCCCCTAACTGATTGACTTCGATCGTCAAGAAAATGGCGTTCTCCTCGTTCCCATGCTCTGCTTGGGAACGGAGTTTCAGAGGCTCTAGCCTCCTGCCTTCCTGTCCTGACGAGGCAGAGCCTTGCAGGGAGCATCCCCAGGCTCTGCCTGGGAAACAGGACAGAATTAGGAAGCCGACATGCTTTGCGCGGGTGGAATGTAAGGATCGGGTGTCCCTGGAGGAATGGGCGGTTCCGCTTCCAGAGACGCCGCATGGTCGGTTAACACTTGACCAGCGGGCCAACGCACCCAGGTCAGCTGAATCCAGCGGGGATCTAGGGGGTACTCTTCCTTCGGATCTGTATAGAGATCGAAAAACATCTGCACGTTGTAATTTTCAGTCGGGTTTGCCCAGGCGCTGTCAATCTCTTTGGTCATCAGTTTGTAGTTGCGCCATTTGGCCCCAAATACCTGGTTGCCAACGTAGACCACCACGGCCTCCCGATTGGAGTTCTCTTGCTTGCCCCGGAAAAAGTCCAGTTGATCGACGCCATCGATGATGCGATCTTTGGGGACTGTGCCGCCAACAATGCGGGCAAACGTGGGAAACAGATCCATTTCATGGACGATTTCGTTGCTGACGGTGCCTGCAGGAATGTTGTCGGGCCAGCGAATGATAAACGGTACCCGGAGCGATCCCTCAAACCCGGTGAAGTAGCTGCCGCGCCAGGGGCCGCTGAAGCCCTCGTAGGGAGCGGAGGCATCGGGGCCGTTGTCGGAGGTAAAAATAAACAGGGTGTTGTCGCGAATGCCCAGCTCATCAACCTTATCCAGCAATTGCCCGACATAGGCATCGGTCTGGGCTAACACATCGGCGAAGTCGCCATTGCCTGTCTTACCAGCAAAATCAGGATGCGGCGTGACGGGCATGTGGGTTTGGGTGTAGGGAACAAATAGGAAGAAGGGCTGGTTGGCCTCGACTTGTCGCTGCATGAAGTCCATTGATTTATCGGTCACAGTTTTGTCGATCAGGGCGCGCTCTTCCAGATCGTAGACCTGTAGATTCGTTGGTGTTTCTCCTTTGTGCCCGATCATGATATGGGCTGGCTGGGCAGCCGGATGGGAGTCGGGGCGGTAACGGGGATCGTCTGGCCAGAAGCTTTCGTCGGAGGAGTTGGGAATGCCGTACCATTCGTCAAAGCCCTGATCGGTGGGAAAGCGGCCTTGGGTTTGACCGAGGTGCCATTTGCCAAACATGCCGGTGGAGTAGCCAGCGTCAGAGAACATCTCTGCCAGGGTGTATTCCCATTGGGTGAGTCCGTAGAGCGGCGTTTCCAGAGGAATGGAGGCGTTGCCAGTGCGGATGGCGTAGCGTCCGGTCAGGAGGGCAGCTCGGCTGGGGGTGCATTGGGCTTCGACGTTGAAGTTGAGCAGGCGCATGCCTTCGGCAGCGAGCTGATCGATGCGGGGGGTGGGTGCGCCGCGCAGGATGCCACCGCCGTAAACGCCTGGCTCGCCCCAACCGAGGTTGTCCATTAAGATCAGGACGATGTTGGTTTTTTCACCCGTGAAAGCGGTTTGAGTTTCGGCCTGGGCGGGTGCGTTGGCAAAGCCGCTCCACAGGAGCATCGCAATCCCGAATAGAACGGAGATTGCGCTCCGCACCATCCTCTGCCAAATACGATTCAAAAGCATCAGTCAACCCTCATAATTAAGATCGTCAAATGTTCGCAAATGTCCGCTGCATGTCAGCCCACCGCATTGGAAACTATCGGCATCACATCCCTCCAGGCTCAAGCGGGTACTGCAACTCTGCAATCATGGCGTCCAGCGACGCATCATTGGGACCCGCGCTCTCCAGATCCAGCCAGGTCAGAATTGCCGTCTCGTGCTGAATCATCGACTGCGTCACATCCTTGTCTTCGGGTGGCGCAACGCTGTCGATCTCCTGGAATCGGGCCAGAAATGTCTCAACCGTCGGTTTCGTCACCGTGGCAAACTCGGAAAAGCTGGTCGCATTTTGATAGTCCGCGACTGCGTCATCCACCTCACTCAAGTCCATATCCTCCAGCAACGTCATATTATACTTATAGAGGAGAGGCCGCAGGCGGGCTTTAGTCTCCGTCTCCAGCTGTAGTAAGGTATCAAAGTGAGATCGGTCACGATCGTTCTTTGCTACCTTAATCAGCGCCAGCGCCCAAGCCTCGCCAAAAATCTCGCTCTCGTACAGTCTCGTAGGTAGGTCAGTAGGGTGCGTCAGGCAAAGCCGTAACGCACCATCCTATCTGTTGGTGCGTTACGCTATCGCTAACGCACCCTACAGATTCACTTACTTTCCCATCCTACCTACAACTTACTTCTTCTTCTTACGACGCTTCAGCAACCGCTTCAGCGCCTTACGCGACTGCCGCCCAATGCCCGACAGCAGATTATCTGAGGTTGCAGGCCCCTCGGTGGGATCTTCAGAGGCACACTCCACGGGACGGATATCCTTGAAGTTGGAGTAAGGCACCGGGCAATTGCCTGCATCGTCGCGGGGATCGGGTTCAACGCCGGATTCAATCGCATCCCGCGCCTCCAGCACCAACCGCAGCAGATCGTCCATCACCTCAGGGGTAATGTTGACGTTCATTGGATAGGACTTCACCGCATAGATGAACCCAGGTTCAAGCTCCTCATCCGGATATTCGGTGGGACGGAAACCGCTGGTGTAGCTGATGTAGGGCGCATAGTCATCGCCTGGCTTGCCGTAGCGGTACCACTGCCAGAGCAGATCGGCGATATCTTGCTGCAATTTGTTATTGGCCTCCAGTTCTGCCTTATAAGCCGGATCGGTCAGCTCTCGCTCGTATTGTGCGGCAGCATTCACGCCCTTTTTATACACCCGGAACAGGGTGACAAAGCCATAATCATCTGGGTTGACGCAAACTGCAGTGGACTCATTTGCGATCGCATCATCCCGAAAGTGGTGCTGCAGTTCCAGAATGCCCCCCAGGATGGAGCGGAAGCCCTCATAGCCCATATATTTCAGCGTCGCCCAGGCGGCCATAGAGTAAGACCCAGAGCGAGATACTTCCAGGGTGTAAAGCCCCGGATTGTAGCAAGTGCGTGCCTGCAGATAAGCCGAACCCGGACGACTCATCAGTTCCTGGAAGTTATTCAGATCGCGCACCATGATGGCACTGCAATTGTAGGTCGACCAGCCCGTCTTGTGGAAGTCGCAGCCAATGGCGTCTGCCAGGACGACTTTGCTGACGCGCTCGTAGTTTTGCTGAATTTGGGGTACCACCGCTGGATCGAAACCCAGGGGATTGGCCGCGAAATCATAGCCCTTGAAAGTGAGCCAGGACCAGCCAATTACCGCGTCAGCATAGATCATAGGTCGGCCCACGCCATCGGGATGGTCAGCCAGGGGATATTCCCGATCCACCAGCGCCCGCACTTGCTCAATCGGATCGATGGCGAAGGCATCGGTGGTACCCATCGTGCAAACAATCGCCGCAATCGGGATTCCCTTCCCCTTCAGGTCGAGCACCACCTCCTCCAGGTGCTCCATGTCCATCTCATTGCTCTCATCGGTGTCGATCTCGATATAGTTCTCCATGCCCAGACCGGTCCAGTCGCTGGAGTTCTGCTTGCAGTAGTGCCCCTGCTGGGACATCAAGATCTTGGCATCGGTGCGAATGCCCGTACAGCGAGACTGGTCACCCAGGCAGCGGGTGATAGCATATTTCATCCCATAGAAATAGCAACCGGAGCCGCCAAAGGTGAACAATCCACCCGCTTCATTTGTCGGCCAGCCGATCAGATCCGCCAGAATCGCCGAGGTCTCCATCTCGGTACGTTCCACATCCCAGGCATACTCCCCTTCAATGATGTTGGGGCTGAAGACGTTCGTCATCATGGCCGCAATAATCGCCGCCGTGTTGGCTGGCGGAATCACGTTCGGCATCACCAGCGGATGGTTCCAGGTCGGCATACCGATGAACAACTGGGCAGCCTGTTCCAGCACATCTTTCACAGGGAGCATGTTTTCGGACAGACGGGCATTAGTGACGTTGCCATAGTCGGGGCTGGACACATTGCCGGGTTCGCCGATCACCTGATCGCCGATCAGATAACCCGGAGTTGACGCGGGCGGAGATTCAGCCGTGCCAGGCGGTTTCAGTTTGTTGAGATAGGCAATCGCCTCGCCCACCATCTGAGCAAAGGGATCGGGATCGGTGGCATAGTAGGTAGGGAAGGCACTGCGCATATCGGCGCGCAGGCTGGCCCAACGGGGAGCGTCGCCCTTGACGCTCCCGTCTTTGTTCCAGAGTGAAGAAAATCGAGAAGGCATAGAGGTCTCCTGTATGAGTGTTTACAATTCGCTCGTTCCAAAGCGCTACCTTGGGACGGGCTGCAGCCTCTCGATCGAGGAATCGGCAGGCTGCAGTCTTCCGTGCAATCGCTCGCGTCGCCTTCAAGGACAATCCGGAGTTTGCCACCAAACTGGTGCTCGGCGGCAAACGCAAAGAGAGCTTGTCGGGCTGGCTGCTGCAGGCCCAACGGTTCTATGCCAATACCCTGGACAATGTTGACATTCATTCGGCTCTGGCTCCCTATGGCGTGACGATGGAAAAACTGCAAGCGGGGCAAGCGGAAGTGGAGGCCGTGGAGGGTGCTGGCAAGCGGCAGAAGGCGGAAATGAGCGAGGCCCAGATCGCGACTCAGGAAAGGGATACGGCCCTGGATGCGCTGGACGATTGGATGGCCGACTTCCGGGAGCTGGCACGAATTGCCGTGGAGGACAATCCGCAGTTGCTGGAGATGCTGGATATCCGGCAGTCCTCCTGACGTTGGGGGAATTGCATAGGATGGGTGCGACATCCCGTAGGGGGTCGGTCTTATACCGACGCTGCAGCCAGCGACTGAGCGAAAAGGCTCGTTTTTCGGGGCCTCCCATTGAAACGAGGACAGCAGGGCACCCACGAGAGGTGCCCCTACGGCAACCATTAGGGAAGCGGATCTGACCCAAGAAAGACTTTGGTGAAGTCATTTTTGACGCTAATGAAGTGCCAGTCATCCTGACTATTCACCTCATCCACCGCCTTGTTGATATGACAATAGGTCCCAGGGCCGTCGTCTACATCGTTATCGGGATTACCGTCATCATTCAGACTGCAATCGACGCCGGTATCTTGTTCTTCATACTGTTCCCGATCCAGATCGTCGTGCCGGAGCAACAGCATTAAGCTAGGGCTGGGGCCTGGCCCATCATCGGTATACTGCATCATTTGGAAATCGCCATTGGAATTGCCCCCAGCCAGGATCGGCTTCTTGCCAATGTAGCGCTCAATGCCCACCGCTTTTCCGGGGCCATCGTTGATCGGCTCAACTGGGGTAGAAGCCCGCTTCAGCACCGCGTTTGTCTCGTCAAACGTCGTTGTGAACGTCGAGCCAATAATGTTCTCTGGTGGAATGCCGTAGTACTCTTCTGCAAACCCGCGAATGAAATCAATCTCCCCCCCGGAGCAAATATAGACCTGGAAATCATTGGCCCGGAGATAGTCGAGCAACTCCACCATCGGTTTGTAGATTAGATCGACGTAAGGCGTCTCAAACGCTGGGTTGTTTTCAGTGGTCGCAAAGGTATGGGCTGCGACGATGTAATCGTCTGTGGTTTCTCCAAGATGCAGATCGACTTCACCGTCGCCATCCGGATCGAGAAAGAATGCCTGATAGTAATAAGGAAATTCGCCCCAGAGCGTACCATCATTATCGAAAACCGCGACGCGATCCTCAGCCGGGAGGCTTAACCCTTCCACAAAATTGATGATGGTCTGAACAGTTTCATTGTTTTCGGGATCGTTCCAGGAAGAGAAATACGTCTCAGCTTGCTTGGTGGTTGGCAGATCGGTTGCTTGAGATGGGATGCTGGTCGCATTCACCTGGCTGCAACTAGCGATACCCAGCCACAGCAAACAAGCGAAACAGAGGAGAATGAATTTTCCGAAGATTTTGATTTTCATGATGGTAATGGATATGAGAATCAACCAATGATGAAACACTCCCTCGTTCCCATACTCTGCTTGGGAACGCAGTATTGGAAGCGACCGCCTCCTGTATCAGAGTGTCTGCTTGAAAACTGGCGAAACTTACGAGGCTGGAGCCTCTGGGGAGACATTACCAGGCACAGCCTGGGAACGAGGGAAATTGATAAATTGTGCAGGGAAGCAGTCTAGTACTTACTTCAGCGTAGGATGGGCAAAGCAAAGCGTGCCTATCAAAGAGTCTGTGATGGGCACGGGCATAGCCCTTTGCCCATCCCACTGACCGGTTGCCAAACCGATGTAATCTGCTTATGTAAGCACCATTCCACCCTACCCATCACTTAAATTTTTCTTATTTCAGTGACATTGAACATTGGAGTCTGTTCTGTTGGAATTCACGTTCTTCAACCCAATCTGCGAGAGGCAGAAATTCAGAAAGCACTCGCTTCTGGGGGAGCGTTCCCAGGCACAGCCTGGGAACGCGGAACGGCTAGCCGAGTCAACAGTCGCAATCGAAAATCGTCAATCGCAAGTCCCAACTTCCAACCGACTAGTCGGGAGAGGGCATTTCAATCTCATCAATGATGTCTTCGACGATCTTGTCCGGATTGCCGCTAAAGGGAGGCTGACTGGGGGGATACTTTTCAAACGTCTCCAGGTATTTCTGCACCAGCCCAATTGCTGGCAGCGACAAGTAAGAGCGCCGCACCCACCAGGTGTTGTAGTTATTGGAGTCCGTATCGGCCCGCTCGTAGGGATCCCGACGCAAGTTAAATAGCTTTGGCAGCCGCAGTTTCACAAATGGCTCCCGCCAGACATCGAAATAGTGAGCCCGTTGTTCCATAAAGACTACTTTCCAGTCGCCAACCCGCACCCCTGGAAGCTGACCTTCATCATTGAAATAGATGAAGCCGGGACGTTTGCCCTTTTCTTGCAGGGGATCGGCAGCAGTCAAATAGGGCAGCTGATTAAAGCCATCCAGATAGGTGCCGCAGAACTTGGTTGACTCATCCGCCGGGCAGTCTTGCTTCAGGGTTTCTGCGATGTCAGGCACACCGGCTGCTGCCATCAACGTCGGTACCCAATCCAGGTGGGAGAAAATCTCGTGGGAGACCACACCGGCTTTGATATGTCCAGGCCAGCGCACCAGCGCCGGGACGCGGTAGCCGCCTTCCCAGTTGGTGTTCTTCTCACCCCGGAACGGCGACAGACCGCCATCGGGCCACTCGTTGTAATGGGGGCCATTGTCTGTGGTATAAATGACAATCGTATTGTCGGCAATGCCCAACCCATCCGGGTTCTCTGCACTGGGCGGGTCCAGCAGATTCAGCAACTGGCCCACATGGCCGTCGTGCTCCAGCATGCCGTCGGCATAGAAGCCCTGACCGCCGCTCAGTCCCTCCACATCATCGTTAAGGTGAGTATAAAAATGCATGCGAGTAGAGTTGAACCAGGCCAGGAAAGGCTTGTTTGCACTCACTGAGTTAGTGATGAATTGCTTGGTGCGATCCAGGAATTCCCGATCCACTGTCTTCATGCGCTCAATATCGAGCGGCCCGGTGTCCTCACAAGTTTGATAGCCCACGGGACCAAAGCGCTGGTACTTATCTCCAGGACTGTAATTTTCGTCGTAGACGTCTGACGCCTTGCAATCCAGGACGCCACGGGGGCCGATGAACTGCGCAAACTCGCCATCGGGGCCGCCAGGATAGTCCACATTCTCCGGTTCCTCTTCCGCATTTAAGTGATAGAGGTTGCCCAGGAACTCGTCAAAGCCGTGGACGGTGGGCAGAAATTTGTTCAGGTCACCCAGGTGGTTTTTGCCAAACTGTCCAGTAGCATAGCCCAGAGGCTTCAGCATTTCTGCCAGGGTCGGATCTTCATCCTGGATGCCGAAAGGCGCGCCGGGGAAACCGACTTTCAGCAGGCCCGTGCGCAGGCCGCTTTGCCCGGTGATGAAGGCGGCCCGACCTGCGGTACAGCTTTGCTCGGCGTAGTAGTCGGTGAACAGCATACCTTCGTTGGCAATGCGGTCGATATTAGACGTGTCGTAGCCGACGATGCCCTTTTCATAGGCGCTGACGTTCGTCCAGCCAATGTCATCGCCCATAATCACCAGAATGTTGGGCTTGCTGGTTTGGGCCAGCGCCGCAGACGTCGGAATCCAGGGAGGAATGCCCGACACGAGGAAAACAATGGACATCGCGATCGCGATCCCCATGCGCATGAGCCGTTGCATGGATAAAAAAACTCCTTATATAAATCGCCTTGAATCTATATCGCTCAGGCCGCAGCCGCAACAACACCCATCAATACCCGCATGTAGGACGATCGTTCCTTGCCCCAGACCCTGAACCGAGATAGATTGTGCTCGATCTTAGATGCAATCTGATGTCTCTGAACATTCAAAAATTCCAACTTTCTCAGTGATTAAAATAAAAAAATCCTGGATGGCAGACATGCGTTTTTACCTATGATTCGTTTTATGAAGCGCGACGATCGCCCCTGTCTTGCCTAAAACCAGGAGTTTCAGGCAAGAGGCTTGCAAGACTGATGAAACAAAGGTTTGGTTTTCTTTAGATTCTGTAAAAAACGACAGGCTTCGACAGGTTGTCTTATCCGATTTTGGATTTTAGATTGGCGATTTTGGATTGGTGATTTTGGCTGTTGGGAAGATTTGCTGAGCAAGCGTTCTATCACTTGATTGATTGCGTTACCAAAATTTGTAGATTCGGTTGCAGCAGCAGCGATTTGTAGGGTGAAATGGCGCTGACTTAAGCGTAGGATGGGCAAAACGAAGCGTGCCCATCAGAGAGCCTGTGATGGGCACGGGCATAGCCTTGTGCCCATCCTACTGGCTTGTTATCGAATGCAACGACCAACCTTAACGTAAAATCTCGATTATGAATCGCTTCACTTGACGGTTGCAGTTGCACGCAATGTTTCCGAAGGCAGCTCTCCAAACATGGCTTTGTAATCCCTGGCAAAGTGACCGGCGCTCCAGAAGCCAAATTGGTTGGCCAGGGTTTCGATCTTGCACTGTTCTGGATCGCTGGCCTTCAGGCATTGCCGCACGCCATTGAGTCGCCGGACTTTGAGATAGCGCATGGGACTCATGCCAAATAAGTCTTGAAATCCATAGGAGAGGGCTGAACTGCTGGAACCCAATCGTTTTGCCAGATCTTTGAGCGTCAGAGGTTTGCCCAGGTGAGCCACCATTTCTTGCTCTGCCTGGGCAATCAACTGCGACCGCCGGGACGATTTGAGGGCTGGTACAGTACGCCCCTTGATGGGAATACTCTGAATCAATAACGGCATTAAATCGTTCGCAATCAAATTTAGCGCCTGAGGCTGTTGCACCCAGTCTGCCTTGTGTTCCACCAACCAAAATAGATCCCGCAGGTAGTGCTTGATCTCTCCCATCCGATCGGGCAGCAAGCTGATATGATTGGCCGCCAGGAAGCGATCGTCTATATCATAGCGCTGCAACCGATCTGCATGGGTTTGAAAGGTTGTTATTGGGATAAAAATTTCTGTCATCATGCCCTGAGGAGGACTGACGAGGGCGACTTCTCGTTGACGATCGAAGCCAAACAGACTGGTTTGAAGCGAGAGGGGCAGATTGTGGGCGTAAAAGTGGCTGCCCTTGGCCGACCAGACTATTGCAAACGCTACATAGTCTTGATGTTTCGAGCCGCAGACCTGAATGGACTGATTGGTACGAATGCGGTTGAAATAGATATCGCCAATTCTGGCTGACAAAAACTCGCTGTGGAACGGCCCCGGCGTCAGTTGTATCAGTTGCATCTGGCTATGGATGAAGAAGTCGGCAAATTGTTCCACATCGGTAAAGTGCTGGGCAACAATCGTTCGATCGATTGTTCCAGGCTGGCTTGGCTGCTGCTTGAGACGGATCTTCTTCACGCCCATCATCGCTCCAGATTAAGGGTGACCAATCAATTTTTTTGGGTTATAGCGGCAGGCAGAAGGCAGGGGGCAGGAGGCAGAAGGGAAAGGTTGACTGCATCTGCTTTTGAGCCTTTGCCATGTCCTGAGCTATTCCTGTAGTGTCATACGAACTTGTACAGCAATCTTTTTAGCTGAGGGTGGTGCGTTATGCCTATCGGCTAACGCACCCTACTGGTATGACATGCCTAAAATTGTGTAAACTCGTAGTTGGCACTTTAGTGCTGCCGAGGTCTATCGAGTAAGGATGATAGTCTTTTCGATAACCTAACTCTGTTACATCCAATTAGCCGTGTCAGTCCACTACTGGTCTGGACTAATAGCCGAGTTGATGGCCCTTGAAGGCTGCTGGACGACGGCCCCTCAGTTTGGGGCGGCTGCGCTGTTGCCAGAAGCGGCTCCAGAAATTGGGGGGTACGAAGTCTTCCACTTCCTTGACCATAACGTTGTACAAGATGCGGGTGCTTTCGTTCATTGTGTCTAGCGGTGCGCCTTCGTTAATGCCGTGGTAGTTGATCGGCGGCCCCATGCGAGTACTAAATAAGGGGCCTGCCGCCAGCAAGGAGAGAACGCCTTTGGCATCAGTGCCGCCACCAATGGCCAGCTGCGGACAGTCTTCGCCCGTGACTTCTTTGTAGGCCGCGTTGAGCCGCTGAAATTCCTCGTTGGTTTCAGGGATGCGAATATCGGGGCCAAAGAGGGTTCTGGTGGTGGTGAGGCTGGCCGATGGATAATCAGGATAGGCTGTGTTGAAATCTGCGATCAGGGTGGTGAAGATGTCGCTAAATTTGCTATCCCCGTCTAATGTCCCTTCGCTCTGGCCATCCCAGGCAATGCCATGATGGTCGAGGGCGTAGCGGATGTCGATTTCCAGTCTGGCGTCGCCGCTGTTGGTATCGGTCTGGAGGTTGGTGACGGCGTAGGTGGTGCCGTTGCCTTCCAGGAAGATATCGTCGTGGGCTTCTAAGGCAGCGTGGTTTTCGCCAAAGACGCGGGTGCCCCACATCCATTCAATCATCACCGCCATGGAACCGACGGCGTTGGCGGCCAGGGTGCCATTGCGAACGAGACCCGCGAGAAAGTTGGCGAGGGAAACCAGGGGATTGGCTCCATCTTCGCGATTTTCGTCGGGGGCAGAACCGTGCTGCGCGCCTGCGACCAGGGTCTTGAGCACGACGCGGTTCTCGCTGTCACGAAAGGCTTCTAGCTCAGCCTGGCGGTAGTCGGGATCGTCAAAGACATAGTCCCCATAGAGGATGGCCACATTGTCGTAGAAGGCGTTGAGAGTCTCAGCATCCCCATCAATGACAGCTTCGGCGGAGGCAGGAATCTGGTTGGTGGAGGAGTCGGCGGCGCTGTTGAGGGTTGCAATCCACAGGTCTCCGTCGGGTTCGCTGGTGTTGCTGACGCCGAAGACGGGGCGCTCGCCGCCTTTTTCAGCACGTACGGCCCATTGAGCATCGTAAACGATGCCGAAGTCGGGATTGCGTTCAGGCTTGTCTTCGTCGTCCAGGTAATGGGGGGTGGCCATGTCGGTTTCTTCGGAGGTGTCGAAGAAAATCTCCACAGCGAGATCGCTGGGCAGAGTACCGTCAAATTGTTTAGCCAGGGCGCGGGCAACGATGAAGGCGGAGATAGCAGGGCCTTTGTCGTCAATGGTGCCGCGGCCAACCAGAAAGTCCTCTTGTCCGCCGACATAGTCGACGTCGGGTTCAATTTTGGGATCGAAGGGCTGCCAGCCTGCGGCTTCGCCGGGGAGAACGGTGTCCAGGTGGCAAATCATGGCGACGGTGCGGGTGGGGGTGCTGGAGCCGATGCGCAGGCCGAAGAGCCAGTATTCTTTCGGCCCTTCGCCGCTGTCAATGGTTTTCTTCCATTCAAAGGGAGTTAGTTCTAGCTGAGCCAGCTCGCTGGTGGTGAAGTCGTCGGCCCACTGGTTCAAGAGGGATTGGACTTGTAGGAGGCCCTGATTATCGGGGGATTCGCCCAGGTAGGTGGTGATGCGAACCAGTTGTTCGGTTTCGGTCAGGAAGTTATCCTGCAGTAGTTGTTCCAGGATGGTTTCTCCGGGAGACGTTGCTTTGGGGGCAGCGATGGCGGTTTTGGGCCAGAGGCTGGCGCAGGGGAGAGTGGCTGCGATCGCACCCAGTCCCCGCAAAAAAGAACGACGAGAAACAGTAAAAGACATAGTTCTGAGATCTCTGATAAACGAACGGAATCCGCGAGAGGAAGCAAAAAAACTCAGGCAGTCGGAGCCTCTCCCCGAGCCTTCCCAAACACAGCCTGGGAGCGAGGAAACTCCAATATATGAATCGCGAGCGGGTCAGGATGGGCACGCTTTGCTTTGCCCATCCTGACCCCATGGATCAACCCCGTGATGCCGCCATCTGTGCCAGATTGACAGTCTTCAGGTCCAACCTGGATTTAAGCAGTTTTGGCTGGATCGTTTCTGGTGGGTTGACAGGGTATTTTGTCCCTTCAAATACGCAACCCCAAACCGGAATGTCTTTGAGTTTCTTCTTCGGAACCGTCAAGGGGTCATCCTCCAAGATGGTAAAATTGGCCGTCTTATGGGGTTTGATACTGCCGATCTCATTGTCTAACCCCAAACAATAGGCAGCTTCAATGGTTACGGCACTGAGGGATCGTTCTACACTGATACATTGGTGAGTCGCAACACCTTTCTTGTGTTTGGGCGTAATGCGGTTCGCTGCACACCAGGCCAGGAAGAGCATATCTGCAGGTGCCATGGGCATATCAGAATGGAGTCCGATAACCATCCCGGCTTCAGCAACAGCCCCTAAACGCACCATATTTTTCGCTCGCGCCGGGCCCAGACCTTCCTGGGAATATTTATCCGCGAGAGCCGTGACATAGTAAGGGTTGGCTGTGACAATCGCCCCCATTTCCCCCAGGGCTTTGACCTGCTCCTTGGTGGAAACCGCAAAATGAACAACCGTAAAGCGATGATCTTCTCGCGGGTAGGTCTCCATATTTTCTGCCAGGGTTTCGACCACAACCCGCAAGCCCTCATCGCCATTGACGTGGGTATTGATCTGGTAGCCCGCCTCCCAATAGAGCTTAAACGCTGCTTTATAGTCTTCGGGTTCAGCGATCCACTGTCCTTCGTGGTCATCCAGATAGGGATCCTGCAACTGCATCAGTTGGGAGAAAATGGCCCCATCGGCAAACAGTTTGATTTGCCCAGGCAACCACTGAACTTTGCCTCTGCCCTTGTCCAGCCAGCTTTCAGTATCCTGGATCAGCGTTCCCAGACTGCGATCTTTCTTATGCTGGTCGTAAAGGGCTCGACCATCTGGAATAAAGTAGGTGCGGAAGGCAGCATCTTCTGTGTTTAAGCCCTCGTTCCATACTTCTTGAATCGTCAGATTCATCTGAGTTCCCGGTTCGCAAATGGTCGTAACCCCTTTGGAGAGCAAATATTGTCTGAGAATGTTCAGTCCTTTCTGGACGCGATTTGGATTCAACAGATCGCCAGCAATATTGCCGAGGATCAATTCCATGCCCTTCTCAAAGAAATGTCCATCTTCCCAGGATGCTTGACTTTGGGTGTGCTCGTCTGCCCTGGAAATCAGGTCTTCAGTAATTTCATATTTCTCTAAAGCAACGGTATTGAAAATAAACTCGTGGCAAGAGCGATGCCAGATGACAATGGGGCGATTGCGATCTTTCTCGTTCAGACTCTGGCAAAATTCATCCAGCTCCGTTCGATAAAACTCACCGTGGAAATAGTGATGATAGCCCCAGGTGAAAAGGGTCTCGTCTCCGGCAACATTAGAGTCAGCAGACATTTGCTCAATGGCTGCTCTCAAACGGGCTTTATACGTTTCCTTGTCTTTAACCGCTTCAGCAGTACCTTTCCCTGGCACTGTCCAGTCTTCAATGGCGATAATCTCTACAGCCATCGTCATTGCACCCAACAGCGGATGAAGGTGATGTTCGACAAATCCAGGCAAGATGACTTTAGCCTCAAACGTACGATCGATCGTACTTTCATCAAGACTGTAGCCCAGGGCTTGCAATTTTTTCTGTACCTGTTCGAGGTTACCGACGGCAAGGATGGTATCGCCAGCCACTGCGACGGCTGTTGCTTCTGGCTGGGACGCTTCCATCGTGATAATTTTCTGGGCCACATAGATTGTGGGTTGTGGCGGGGAAGGGTCTGCCACTGCAGCAGCTGACTGACTCTGGTTCTGAGTACTTGCTGTTTTGGCTTGAGCAGATTGCACCCCACCACCCGTTATGGCTGCAGCAACATTTGCTTGCGCTTGTCCGAGCTGCGCGCCACCGCCTGTTATGGCTGCGGCAAAGGTTGCAGTACCCTGCATAAATTTGCGACGAAGAAGTTGAAGGAGAAAATGATTAAACAAAGGATTGCAGCAGCTGCAAGCAGGATAAGTGGTATCCACAGATGATAGACTCCTCAATTAAAAGATAGCTACCCAAGGTTTTCCTTGGGATTGTTGGGTTTTGCAACCCAACCTACAATCGATAAAGTTGGATAGGATGGGCAAAACAAAGCGTACCCATCGCTATCCCCTGTGATGGGTACGGGCATTTGCCCTTTGCCCATCCTACGACCGATTTAGTCCAGTCCAATTTTCTGGAGATCTGCTAACAGATCTTCCAGGATTCCATCAATGCCAAAGGACGCTGGTAGCTGACGCGGCGGATAGTTCCGGAAGGTATCTAGGAACTGGCCCACATAAACCTGTGCTGGTGCAATCAGGAATACATGCTTGAACCGCCAGGTATTGTAATCTTCCGCTTCTTCTGGCGCGACTTCAAAGGGATCGCGACGTAGATTCAGAATCAGCGGCACTCTCAAGGTGACAAAAGGCTCAGCCCAAACATTAAACCCTTCCTCCCGTTGCTCCGCAAAGACCAGTTTCCAATCATCAAAGCGCAACGCCGAAGGATAGGCATCGTCGGTCAGATAGAAGAGTTCGTGACGCGGGGCTGGTACGAAGATTGCCGGAGCGACGTCACTCTTGGTTGCAATATTGTCCAGGCGCGGCAAGAAGTTATAACCATCCAGGTGCAGCGGATTGAAGTCTCTGTCATTGGCATGGTAAACCACTTCTGTGGAGGGAATCTCACACGCAATCTTTGCTCCCTGTTTCTGCGATTCCAGGCAAGGACTGAGCAATTGCTCGCCCATGTTCTCCAGTTCTGGAATGCCCGTGGCTTCAGCTAGCGTGGGGAACCAATCCATCATGGCAATAATGTCGTTGGAAACCACGCCACCGCGCCAGCGAGCCGGCCAGCGAACCATAAAGGGTACTCGGAAACCGCCTTCCCAGTTGGTGTTCTTTTCCCCGTGGAAAGGCGTGATGCCACCATCGGGCCAGGAGAAAACTTCTGCACCATTGTCGGTGGTGTAGATGACGATCGTATTTTCGTCAACGCCCAGGGTTTCCAGCTCGTCGAGCAGCTCGCCCACAATCGCATCGTGTTCCACCATGCCATCGGCATAGATCCCCTGCCCCGTGACCTCCTGCGAGGCTTCCTTCAGGTGAGTGAACACATGCATGCGACTGGTGTTGTACCAGAGAAAGAAAGGCTTGTCTGCAGTGACTGCTCGATTCATGAAATCCAGCGCACCATCCCGGAATTCTTCGTCTACGGTTTCCATCCGTTCTTTGGTCAGCGCTCCAGTGTTGCATATGGTCTGGGGTACCAGCGGATCTTCACCATTGGCAACAGCATCGCTTTGCGACACCTCCTCCACAACCTTAGAGCGTTCGTTACAACCATAATCTGGAACCAGCGCCGTCTGAAGCGCGTTTGCTTCGTCGATGGTCTGGGGGGCCCCGGCAACTCTCTGGTCATAGGAATGGAGCACCCCTTTGGGGCCAAAGGCTTCAAAGAATCGCGGATCGGAAGGATAGTCCGGGTTTTCCGGTTCTTCCTCGGCGTTGAGATGATAGAGGTTGCCGTAAAACTCTTCAAAGCCGTGGTTGGTGGGCAGGTGCTTGTCCAGATCGCCCAGATGGTTTTTACCAAATTGCCCGGTGGCATAGCCCTGTTCCTTCAAGACTTCTGCCAGGGTCAGATCTTTCGTGCTGAGGCCGAGGTCAACCCCAGGCAGGCCCACCTTGGTCAAGCCTGTGCGGGCAGGACTCTGGCCAGTGATGAAGGCGGACCGTCCAGCGGTACAGCTATTCTCGGCGTAGGCATCGGTGAACAAGATGCCCTCGTCGGCAATACGGTCGATGTTGGGGGTGCGGTAGCCCATCATGCCCCGGTTATAGGCGCTGATGTTGAACCAACCGATGTCATCCCCCATGATCACCAGAATATTCGGGGGCGTCGTGGTTACCGGGAGCGTCTCGGCGCTGCCAAATAAGGCTAGAGCGGTGTTCGGTGTCCAGGGCAGCATGCCCGTGAGGGTGAGAGTGACGGCGAGCACAATCGCCGCTATCCCCCGCCAAATTCGATTCAAAATCATGGGTGAAATTTCATAAACAATAATTGTCTAAAGCCTTGTCATCAAAAGGGATCATCCCATGCCAGAGTACTCCTCTGGCATAGGCTGCAGCCCCTCGATTGGAACATCGGGAAGCTGGCAGCCATTCGCATTAGGATCCTAGAAGCTGTAGGGCGGGCAATGCCCACCGCACCTTATGCAAGTAGTGGGTAGGATGGGCAAAGCAAAGTGTGCCCATCTCAACGTCGTCGAAAATGAGCGGACTGGCGATGGGCACGGGCATAGCCCTTGGCCCATCTTATGGTTGGATGCACGAGTGAATTCAGGTGCTACGGGGATGGGTGACCAGACGGAAGCCGATGTGAGAGGTGCCGGTGTTCGGTTCCTGGCCCTGGCGGGCTGCGGGCCGATAGCGGCTGCAGTAGTTGGGCGCGCAAAGATAGGAGCCGCCTTTGACCACATGTTTGGCTACGCCAGGCTCGTGTAAATCTAAGGCGTCTGCTTTGTTGTCCACCACGGGGTTGACTTTATGGGCTTTGTTGTCATGGCCATAGCGATACCAATCCTGGACCCATTCCCAGACGTTGCCTGCCATGTCGTAAAGGCCGTAGCCGTTGGCGGCGTAGGAGCCGACGGGGGCTGTACCGGCGTAGCCGTCCTTCTGGGTGTTGACCCAGGGGAATAAGCCTTGCCAGGTATTGGCTTTTTTGGCGGCGTATTTGTTGCCCCAAACATAAATGGCGCGGGGGAGACCGCCGCGAGCGGCAAATTCCCATTCCGCCTCGGTGGGGAGGGATTTATCAGCCCATTGAGCATAGGCGACGGCGTCTTCGAAAGCGATTTGCACCACGGGGTGACTTTCGCGATCGATGAGGTCGCTGTCGGGACCCAGGGGATGACGCCAGCTGGCCCCAGGAACCCAGTGCCACCAAGCGAGTTGCTGAACCGGGTATTGTTCAGGTGGAACGGTCTGGAACACCAGAGACCCTGGTGCGCGATCGGCCTCGGCCAGATCGGGAAATTCTTCAACGGAAAGGGGACGTTCTGCAACAGTCACGTAGTCAGTTTGGTCAATGAATTGAGCAAATTGAGCATTGGTGACTTCGTATTGGTCGATGCAGAAGCCCTTGACGGTGACGTCTTCTGCGCCCTGCTCTTCGCGATAGCGATCGTCGGCCCCCATGCGGAAAGTACCGCCGGGAATCCAGGACATACCTGGAGGACAAACGACTGCGCTACTGGCCTGCGCTCCCTTTGCCTCAGAGGGATGGGCCAACAGGGGTCGCACGTTAATCGCTCCACAGAGTAGCAAAACGAGCGACACGGCAGAGACAGCAAGCGCAAGCAGTCTCTGCGCTGAACGATGCATCTTGAACCTCCTAACGGAACAATCCGGATACGAAGGATCGGATACAAATGAGAGTATAGCGGTAAAAGGGATGCATAGTTCAGCGTCACTTATTTTGTATATCTTCTTAACAAAAAGAGGGCAATTTTCAGTAATTTGGTTTCAAATTGAATCGACTGGGCCAGCGAACGTGCGACTCAAAAAGTGGCTTTAACCCTTTATTCGCAATACCTTGAGCTTTTTAAGTGGGGAAAATCTCGAGCGATATTCGAGATTGTACTTTAAATCTGAGGCTGAATTATTTTAGACTTCAGTTTTGTCAAGTGTTTCAAAATACTTGACAAATGAGAACATGGGCGACACAATTTAACAGGCATATCTGGAGCAATTTATAAAACATCTGATTGGGTCTCCTAATGCTGCGATGCTGATGCGATCACATTGTCCCGAACCCGTATTTCTGTCCCCAAAAAACGATTGGCTGTGCTGCTTAAAGCCTTGCGATCGCGCTCTACATCCAGCACAATAGCCAGCATTCTCCTCTGGGCTTAGTTTACATGCTTTGCGCCGCTTTATTTTGTTGCTACTGGTGTCTGGTAGCGGTAGACAAGTAATGATTTTTGAGCGTGCGGGTGGATCCGCATGCTCAAAAATCATTACACCTATAAGACTACCCTGGCGTCTTTCTGGTCTTTCTGTTTGGTCGTTGCCTGTCAGCCCCATCCTCAAGAGACGACGTCCCTGAATCCGGGGCGCGATCGCAATCCGGGAACTGGTTCCGTATCGACCTTGGTGTGGAGTTCATCTCCTTCTATCTCTTAATGAATAAACTGTTGCATTAACGAATAAAGCCTCAGGGGTGGTTTGAGACCCCCTAAGCGCCTCTTCCAATGCGGTGGCGTACCTGTGGAAGCACGTATCGCACTTTTCTTCGAGATGCTAACGGTGCGGGCGAGTCCCTTCCCTTCGCTTCTGGCTTTGAGAATCTCGATAATCCGACTCAGCGGCGTTTTGAGGCCAGCGATTGGGGTGAAACAGGTCTCCCCAAAATAGATATCGCATTCACGGCAAGGATCGAGGCTACGCTCACCATAATTTTGAGTCGTATAGTGGCTATGAAGATGTATATTATTGCTAGCACAGCCAGGACACGAATAGGAAAATAGGGTAGCCCTATAGAGGTCATGATTTTTGGGCGCGCAGGTTCCACCTGCGCGCCCAAAAATCATTACTTGTTTACTACTGCCGAAAATAGATCCATAACACCCTGAGATTGAGTTTAGTTTTCTCTCAACCTATTTTGTCCTAAGCTAAAGGATAAACAAGGCTTTGTCCTACCCTATTTAGCGGCACCAGTGCCGCATTTCCTTCCAAGTTCTCATTTTTCAACATGAAAACGACTGCTGGGGAATGCCCGCCAACCAGAGGCTTTGTTGGTGGGCATTGCTCATCAAGACCTGCCATCAGAACTCATAGAGCCTCAAGAGCAATGCTCACTCTAAGAAAATCGTAGGTTCAGGGGTTCTAGACTTTACGAATGGGATGCAATCTGTCACGATAGAGGCTATGAAGCAGCAGTTCCCCATGCGTCTGTTCCTCGCGTTGGGCGTGGGTATCCCAGGAATTTTTGTGGTCATTGGGATTGCGTTTGTGTTGTTCCTGGGCCAGCAGGTTGAGCTGCACTGCCAGCGGGCAGGGGGGGATAGGATCGAGTGCCAGCGGACGGAAATTCCGGGGGGGCTGGTGACTCGCCCACCGCGAACGAATCGGTTTCAGTTGAGTGGGGCGAAAGTAGGAGAACGGATATTTCGCGACGATCGCGAGACCACTACGTCACCCGCTCAGGACTCTACGCTCTACACCGTGCTGTTGATTGTGGATGGGGCAAAAGTGCCCTTGACCAACCGCTACAGCTCCGACTACTGGGAGCACAAGACCAGGGCAGATGAAATTAACCAGTTTGTCGGTAACCTGCAACAGGCAACCTTCGTGTTGAAGCAAGACCAGCGGAACTACTGGTTTGGCGGCCTCTTCATCGTTGTCGGCTCTAGTATTGCCGGTCTTTTTATTACTATTGCGATCGTTGCCGGACGAGTGCAACGGCGGATTGAGTCCCTTCAAAACAGGAGATAACCTAATTTGCAGAGGATCGCTATCCCTATGCCACCTATTTACACGACTTGGAAGGTTATTTTGAAAGCCTTGCTGAGCAAGGCTTTCAAAATAACCCATTTTTCCGTTCTGGCACGAAGAAATGGGGGTTAGCGCCCCCTGAGGGGGCGCTAACCTTCCAAGTCGTGTATTTACCTGCGATCTGTTAGAACCCGGCAGCGATTCCTGTCACCTGGCAAGAACTTTGTCCTGCGGGTCAATCAGGGCTGGAGCAGGTGTTGAATCAGTTACGGGAATTCATCGTTACCGATCTTGCTTTAAGCGATGAGGACAGAGCAGACGCGCTTCAGCAAGTCCAAGCTCTGGCTGAAGCAGGCAAAAACCCGAATGATGGCAACATGAAGAAACTCGCTAGAGGGGCGATGCGGATGCTGAGAGGGATTGCGGATGAGTTGCCCGCTGCGACTCAGTTGATTGAAGCAGTTGGCACACTGTTCCCTGCCATTGCTATCCTATTCGGGCTGTAAAATAGGGTTGTGCTGGCCAGTTGGATGTGCTGTGCTGATAAACCGCTGGTTGTGCTGGCCAGTTGGATGTGTGTGCTGATAATCGCGATCGCACCTCCAACAAGAACAAGATCCTTATTCTGAAGAGCGCGATCTACAAACGGAGAACCCTTGCACCTATTGCGATCGCAGCAATTGCAGAGTTGCTCGCTTGCTGGCATTGGGCATTAACCCTGAAGCGTTGGATCCTGAAGTGTTGAATTAGGATCCCAGGAACTTGCGATCGATTCGAGCGGACTGCCCCCCTTAACGGTATTTTATTAAAGGGGGGCAGTCCCTGAACAGGGGACAAACATTGGCAGTCAGGCATCAACAGTCAAACATCAACAGTCGGACACCAACAGTCAGCATCTGTCCCCACCCGACACTGACTCCCGATCGCTGGCACCTGACACCTAACATCTGACACCTAACACCTGGCATCTCACGGATGACTTCTGCTACTTCCCCAAAACATCAAAAATCCAGGGCGCTCAAACCCGGTAGCCGCCGCCCCGCTAAGGAACTCTGCAGCGAGTGCGGTCTCTGCGATACCTATTACATCCATTATGTCAAGGAAGCCTGCGCTTTCCTGAACCAGCAGATTGCTGCACTGGAACAGCAAACCCACGGGCGCAGCCGCAATTTAGACCAGCCGGATGACTGGTATTTTGGCGTCCGCCAGGACATGATGGCGGCCCGCAAACAGCAGCCCATCGAAGGTGCCCAATGGACGGGCATTGTCAGCACCATTGCCATCGAAATGCTCAATCGCGGCTTGGTGGAAGGGGTCGTCTGCGTCCAGAACACTCCAGAAGATCGCTTTCAGCCGATGCCGATCGTTGCCCGTACGCCAGCGGAAGTGCTAGCGGCGCGGGTGAATAAGCCTACTCTGTCCCCTAACCTCTCCGTCCTGGAACAGGTGGAACAATCGGGGATGAAGCGCTTGCTGGCCATTGGGGTCGGGTGTCAGATCCAGGCGTTGCGCACGGTAGAAAAGCAGTTGGGGCTAGAGCAACTGTACGTTCTGGGCACGCCTTGCGTCGATAATGTTACCCGCGCTGGACTGCAGAAATTTCTGGACACCACCAGCCGTTCTCCAGAAACGGTTGTCCATTACGAGTTCATGCAGGATTTTCGAGTTCATTTCAAACATAAAGATGGTTCGACGGAGACCGTGCCTTTTTTTGGCCTCAATACGAAAGAGTTGAAAGATGTGTTTGCGCCGTCTTGTATGAGCTGCTTTGACTATGTCAATTCCCTGGCCGATCTGGTGGTGGGATATATGGGAGCACCCTTCGGCTGGCAGTGGATCGTCGTCCGCAATCCTCGCGGCCAGACGATGCTCGATCTGGTCCAGGATCAGCTGGAGACGCAACCCGTGATGTCTAAGGGCGATCGTCGTAGCGCTGTCCAGCAAAGTATCCCTGCCTACGACAAAGGGGTGACACTGCCGATGTGGGCGGCTCGACTGATGGGCATTGCAATTGAACGCATTGGCCCGAAAGGACTGGAATATGCTCGCTTTTCCATTGATTCTCACTTCACTCGCAATTATCTCTATGTCAAGCGGCAGCACCCAGAGAAGCTTGCCGCCCACGTTCCAGAATTTGCTCAACACATTGTTGGCCAGTACCATCTGCCGGAGTAAGCGTATGCCCCCCAGATTAACGACTTCGACCGCGTGGCAGCAGGCTGAATTGCTGATGCAGCCTGCTTTTATTCGCACGATCGATAATATTCGCAAACAGTTGGATACGTCTAATTGGCAGGGCAGTTATGAAGATGTGCAGCTCTGGCCTGAGGAGGCGACGAAGATGACCAAAGCCAGGGTAGCCCAGTTGCAGCAACAGCTGGAGATGGCATCCCCAGAGAAGAAATTGGAGATTGAACAGGCGTTGTCGCAGTTGCCTCAGCCGTATCCGGGTTATTTGTTGTGTTTGGAATATCAGGGACAACAGGTGAAAGTGGATTTGTGGGAGTTGTGCTATCAGGTCTGTTTTGTCGACTACCTCGCTCCTGAAGCGACAGCAGATCATCTGGTGGAGAGTCCAGAAGTGAAGATTGACACTAGCTTGATTGACGAAGCGGGTGAGGTGGACTGGCATCGGTTGGATGAGAAGGCGCAGCAGCAGGTGGCTCGGGTATTTGATAATTTGCCAGGGTGAGTTTTGGGTGCCATTTTAGATTTTGGATTGGCGATTTTGGATTGGCGGTATGCTGGCTGAGCCAGTATACCGCCAATTTTTGGGTTGCATTGCTAAGCTCGCGGAGTAGCAACAAGCTTCCAACGGAGACTGGGGGTAGAGGGTGGGGAAAATATGAGTCTATTCGGAACGGTTGTTCTCTTGTGTGCTGGCCCAAAACCTGCTGTTGGGATTGCCATAGCCAGAAATGCCTTGCGATCCTCCCCTGCACCCGAATGGCGCTTATATAAGGGTGGTGGGCAGTACTCACCCTACGAATTTCCAAGGCTTTCAGCTTTCAATGCTTGCTTACGTAAGCGCCATTCTCCCCTACACCCTGCCTCAACTTGAGGTCTTTTGTCATTTCCTGAGATTGCTCAGTCAAATGGGTATGAGAGAGGACCTGACCGTTGGCAAAACGAATCTTATCCTATTCTTAATCTCACGTTTACCTGGATGGGATACTTTAGGGAGAAGTCCTCATTGCACACCCATTTTTATGAGGTCTAGAGCGTAGATGCTAACCCGGTTCCCCCTACCGGGTTTTTGCTGTTTGTAGCAGCAGGAGGCAGCAAGGCAGGCAGGAGATTAATCTTGCTTTGACACAGCTAAACTTGTGCAAGTTTGTAGCGAGCATTTTAGTGCTGCAGAGTCTGTCGAGTCAGCGTTACAACTTTCTCTACAGATAGTTCTATATTGTAATGATTTTTGAGCGTTCGGGTGGAACCCGAACGCTCAAAAATCATTACTTGTTTACCATTACCTTTCTACAACCCAGCTCCATTACATCTGATTGTGCGCTTTTTGTTCTGCGTTCCTCGATCCCCACCAAGGGTTCTTCCGGATGGAGTGTCTTGCATGCGGGAAGGTGAGACAGCAATTTTAAGTTGACGCTGCATAGAACTGGATAACGATGGCGATCGGGTTTTCTATTTCTCCTAAAGATCGGTTTACAAATACGCTGGCTCGGGGCTGGCAGGCGGTTGCTTTGATTTTGCTGACCAGTTCTTTTATGAGCGCGATCGCGCTGCGCCTGACCTATTTACAGGTTGTCCGCGGACAGGAATATCGCCAGCGAGCAGAGGAAAATCGCATTCGTCTGGTGCCAGTTGCTTCCGACCGTGGCAATATCCGCGATCGCAACGGTAAACTCCTGGCCGCCAACCGCCTGACGCGATCCCTCTATTTGTGGCCCCAGGAACAATCTCCTGAACAGTGGCAGATTACAGCAGAAAGATTGGCCGTCATTTTGCAGGTGCCCGCTAAAGACATTCTGGCTAAATTGGCAGGGATAGGCTATCAATCGCCCTTACCGGTGCGAGTCGGTCGGGATCTAACAGTTGAAGCCTTTACGGCCTTAGCTGAAAACGCTGAGCAATTACCTGGCACAGAAATTCGGGGCGAATCCAGTCGCTACTATCCTGCAGGAGATCTGGCCGCTCACTTGATGGGCTACATTGGCGAAGCGACCGCAGAAGAGATGGCAGCCCATCCAGAGTTTCCCATGGGCATGATTGTGGGCAGAACCGGGATCGAGCAGCTAGCCGACGATCGGTTGCGCGGCGTTTGGGGCAGTCGTTTGATTGAAGTCGATGCAGCAGGACAGGAACTGCGCCAATTGGGGATCGATCCGCCAGAGGCTGGCTCGACCGTTCAGGTGACGCTCGATCTGGAACTGCAGCAAATCGCGGAAAAAGCCCTGGCCAACCGCCGGGGAGCCGTTGTGGCTCTGGATGCTCAAACCGGCGGGATTCTGGCCATGGCCAGCGGGCCCAGCTTCGATCCAAACATCTTTACTCGCAAGATTACGGCCAAAGACTGGCAGCAACTCCAGGGTAAAGAGAATCCCCTATTGAATCGAGCCTTGCAGGGATATCCCCCAGCAAGTACGTTCAAAATTGTCACGGGGGTAGCGGGGATGGAGTCCGGCAAACTTTCGCCAACTTCAAAAATCGCAACAGCAGCGGCTCTGAATATTGGCGGTACGATCTTTCGAGAACATAGCGGTGGCTATGGTACGATCGGTTTCCAGGATGCTCTGGCCTATAGTAGCAATACGTTTTTTTACCAGGTCGGCATCAAAGCGGGCCCAGAGCAGATTGCCAAATGGGGCAAGCGTATGGGAATTGGAACGACGCAGATCTTGGGCCTGACGGGAGGCAATCGCGGATCGATCCCGACGCCCGTTGAGAAGCAGAAGTTGTACAATCAACCCTGGTATACAGGCGATACGGTGAGTATGTCTATTGGCCAGGGAGTTGTACTGGTGACTCCTCTGGAACTGGCGGTCATGGTGGCATCGATTGCCAATGGCGGTTGGCGGGTGAAGCCTCATTTGCTGGTGTCGCAGACCAATACCCCTGCGACCCAGCGAGAATCAACAGAGATGGCTCCTGACACTTTGAAGACGATTCGAGAGGGACTGATTGCAGTGGTGCAGAAGGGAACGGCTCGTCGCCTCAATGATGGCTCAATCCCACTAGTCGCAGGGAAGACGGGAACGGCTGAAGTGCCGGGACAACGGGACAATGCGGTGTTTGTTAGCTTTGGCCCGGTTAAGGAGGCCAAAATTGCGATCGCAGTCGTGGTCGAGAACGGCGGCTACGGGGGCGCAACCGCTGCCCCCATAGCCCACGAAATCTATAAAGCCTACTTCAAAAAACGCTAGTCCTCTATCCTGCTTCTGCTCTCTCTCCTCCGTCCTCCGTCCTCCGCCCTCCGTTTTCATAGTAAGCTAGAGGTCCGACAGCCAGTAGGAACATTATGCAAAACCGAACTTTGGGCGCGATCGCACTCCCTCTGCTCTTGCTAGCCCCGATGCTAACCAGCTGTACAGCCTCTCGTTTCCTCAACCCGCCTACCCCTAACGCCAGCGCAGCTACCAACTCATCTTCATTTCCTGCCACCCGTTCCATGACTGTTGAGGCCCTGGAATCCATCCTGAAAGAAAACGCCACCAATCTGGAAAAACGCAACAACCAGCAATGGGTTTTCGAATACGATGGCGTTCCACTCCTGTTGATGACCAACACCGAGTTTGACCGCATACGTTTGCTCTCTCCTATCATTGAAGATGCAGAGATCGCTGAGGTCGAGCGGCAGGCCATGCTGCAGGCCAACTTCCATACCGCCTTAGATGCACGCTACGCCATCAGCAATGGCGTCGTCTTTGCGGTCTATCTTCATCCCCTATCTTCGCTCCACGAAAACGACTTTCGCGCCGCTCTCATCCAGGTGTCTCAACTCGTCAAAAACTTTGGCAGCACCTATTCCAGTGGCGGCCCAACCTTCGGCGAGCAATCACAATAGGATGAACATTCAAGCTAACTCCGATAGACCCAGGGTCGGCAAAAGACCAACCCCTACGCGGGCAAAGCGATCGCGCACGCACGCAAGGTTCGTAGGGGCACCTCTTGTGGGTGCCCCGCTGCCATCGAGTCGATGCGAGAGATGCTGGTTGGTGGGCATTGCTCAGAAAAATTGACAATGAGAACCCTTTAACCTTCAAGAGCAGTTCCCAATGCTGTTTGGTTAAGGATAGCGGATTAAATGACTTCACGAAGAATAGACCTGTAGGGGCACAGCAATGCTGTGCCCCTACGCGAGAAATTAATTCTCGTTTCTAAACCGAACAGTATTGGAGCAGTTTCCACCCTACACGAAATCGTTGGCTATTTCAGTGCATTACACGACTTGGAAGGTTAGCGCCTCCGAAGGAGACGCTAACCCCATTTCTTTGTGCCTAGCACTAAAAATAAGTTATTTTGAAAGCCCTGCGGCGCAGGGCTTTCAAAATAACCTTCCAAGTCGTGGCATTGAACCATGAGCGACGAACCATGAGCAATGAACCATGAACCATAAACGATGAACGGCGCAGCATTCCTAAAGCTGGCCAATGCCATCGCAAAGAAAACGTTCTTTTCCTCGCTCTGCACTAGTTTTTAAATGATCTCGTATCCAGTTGCAAGCAAACCCCAGCTCATCCAGTTGGACAATCTCTGGCACATTCCAAAGAACAATTTTCCGATCGTCACCAGAAGACGCCAGCAGCTTGCCATCGGGGCTGAATGCTACACCTTTGACTCCAGCAGTATGGACAGTCAACGTCGTTAGCAATTTCCCCTCTTTTTCCCAGAGTCGGACAGTACGATCCAGTGACGCTGTGGCCAGGATCTGACCATCAGGACTAAACACCACTTCCCAGACGGCAGCATCATGGCTGTTTTCCTCGCCCTGCAGAGCCGCGAGCGGATCTGTCAACGTTCTCATCAGGGCACCATTGCGGCTCCAGAGTTTGACCGTTCTGTCTGCTGAGGCCGAGGCCAGGGTCTGGCCATCGGGACTGAAATCAAGTCCGCGAACTGCAGCTCCATGTCCTTTCAGGGTCTGTCGTTCCTGGTTGTCCTGATCCCAGAGTTTGACGGTGCCATCTAGCGATGCCGATGCTAACAGCGCGCCATCGGGACTGAAAGTGACCTTGCGCACGGGAGCGGTGTGCCCGCGCAGAACGGCAATGGCTTCTCCTGCCGTTGACCAGAGTCTGACAGTCTTATCCTCGACAGCAACGGCAACCCTGCGATTATCGGGACTGATGGTGACGCCCCAAACGGAATCAGGGTGATTTAAGGTTTGCAGCAAGGTCCCTTCTGGCGTCCAGAGTTTTACGGTGCCGTCAGCTGATGCGGAGGCCAGCAGGGTACCATCGGGACTGAAATCGACCTCAAAAACTGCTTCGCGATGATGCGCGCCTTGCGGATGGTTACCTGCAAAAGTCAAGTCAGTCCCATCAGTTTTCCGCAGCCCAATCGTTCGATCCCGCGAGGCGGAAGCCAGCAGGTTGCTGTCGGGGCTGAACGCCACTCGTCGTACCTCGTCATTATGACTGGCCAGGACACGCTGCAATGTATGGTTCACCTGCCAGAGTCTGACAGTGCTATCTTCCGAGGCGGAGGCAATCGTCTGGCCATCCGGACTGAAGGCAATATCCCACACATCAGACCGATGGCCTGTCAGCGTCTTGACTGGAGTTCCATCCAAATTCCAGAGCCTGATGGTCCTGTCCCGGGAGGCGGAGACAAGCCTTGTGCTATCGGGACTGAATACTACCCGGTTAATGACATCCGTGTGGGCCGTGAAGGTTCTTTCCAGGCTGCCATCGGCGCGCCAGAGCCGCACTTTACCATCCAGTAATCCAGCGGCGATCCAATCTCCGTTGGGACTAAAGGCAATACCAATGGCTGAATTCTCTTCCCCCTCCAGGGGGCCGACAAGGGTGCCGTCGGTGCGCCAGAGTCTGACAATTTTGTCGAGCGATGTCGAAACCAGCAAGCTGCCGTCAGGACTGAAGGCAATCTGCGCCACAGGGGCGGTGTGACTTGCAATCGGCTCCAATTGGGTACCATCGGCGTGCCAGAGCCGAATTTTGTTGTCTCTGGAAGCAGCAGCAATCCGCTGACCATCGGGGCTGAAAACAACCTTTAAAAACTCAGTCTGTTGCTGCGCGAGAACTTTCAGGAATGTCCCGTCTTGTTGCCAGAGTTTTAGTGTCCCGTCTTCAGAGGCTGAGACCAGGGTTTGACCGTCAGGGCTGAAGGCGATATCTCTCACTGCCGCTGTATGTTGGGTCAGAGTTTTGAGTAAGGTGCCATCTTCGCGCCAGAGTTTAATCGTGTTGTCGTCGGATGTGGAGGCAATTAAGGTGCCATCGGGGCTGAAGGCAACAGCTCGCACCCGAGAACGATGGCCAGACAGTCGATGAGATTCATGCGCACTATAGATGGCTTGTTGTAGCACAGTATTGACTTGGTGCTGAAGTACTGGATCGGTTTTGCCTGCTTTTTTCAGCTGTCGGCTTGCCTTGATGGCATGAATCAAGGCGTCTAGACGTTGATTAGACTCAAATTTGCCAGTTGAGGAGGAAATGAGGGCTTCGATTTCGCTGCGAACAGTGCGGCGGAATTGCAGGAAGGTAATGATGCCCAATGTTGAAGATACAACGAGGGCAATACTCACTGCACTTAAAAATAAGCGTTGCAAGCGGGCGTTTTTTTGTTCCTGCGCTCGTCGTTTCTGTTCTTCGATTAACTGCGCTTCGATCGCTCTGGCCCGCTCCATTTCAGCTTGGGCGCGTTTTGCTTCTAAGGCACTTTGCACGGCTTTGCGATCGCACTCCACCGACTCTGCCAGAAACTGATAGTCATCATCGCTGAGCCGTTTGCCCTGGGTCCAACTTTGGGCATCCTTTAATGCCTGTCCGCGCAATAAACGGGAATCATCTGTCTTCTGGCTCTTTAACCAGGCATCCAGAGCCTGCGAATAAGGACGCAAGAGACGCAGTTGTTTCTCAACCCAGTCTGGATTAAAAACTTCTGCATAAATCCGATTTTTAACATTGAGAACATTCCCTTGCTTAACGATCAATCCAGAGAGAAGCAGTTCAATTTGTTCTGGACTATCATCAGTTTCAATCGTTTCATGTTGCAAGATTCTTTGATAAAGACCCAATAATCTACCAATGCGTTCTTCTCGATAGGTGAGACGGTCTCGAATCGTTCTTAAATGTTCAGGTTCGTCCTGGGATTCCCACTTATACAGGATTTTGTCCTTGACGATACGCTCCACCCAAAACGCCTCACCCCCTGGAGGCACAGTGAGAGAACCGCTGACGGTGTCTCGACTGGATGCGATCGCAAGCTGACAGAGCTTCTGGGTTAAAAAAGGCTGTCCATTTGTCCAGGCGAGAATCTCCTTGAGAATGGTTTGAGCATTACCCGTCTGAACATTTAATCCGACAGTTAAAGGCCCAATTTCATCCAGGTTAAAGCCCGTTAATTCAATTGCCGTACCAATATTAAATGGGGTTCTCTTCCGATCCTGGATTAAGTCAGAAGGTGTCGCAACACCAAAAATTGCAAATGTAAGGCGATTATAGTCTGGATCCAGAGCTCGCTGATCGTAACAAAAACGGACGAGAGCAAAAAAATCGTCAATCGAAAAGGGCAAACTGAGAACGCTATCGATTTCGTCAATAAAAATAACAATGGGCTGATCGGGAAATTGCTTCAGGACAACATCAGCAATAAAACGACTCAATCGTTGTAGGGCGGAAATTTCTCCTTCCTCACGCCACCACTGTTTCAAATTGACTTTACCAATCAGTCTCAAGCCTCGCCACAGATCGCCTGCAATGCCCTTATACCACTGCTGGAGTGTGGTTTCGTCGCTACCAATACTGGTCATGTCAATGCTGGCGCATTTGTAGCCTTCCTGTTGCAGGCGATGCAGGGTTCTCACCAGCAAGGAAGACTTGCCCATTTGTCGGGAATTAAGCACGTAGCAAAATTCGCCTTGCTTCAGGGCATTATAGAGCTGGCTATCTGCCTGTCTCTCAATATAACTAGGGGCATTATTTTTAAGACTACCGCCAACTTGATACATGATGGGTCTTGGAATAGGATTGACTCATTTGCTGACATTAGGATCTTCATAGCAAGCATCAAGTAGAGCTTTCAGTGTATAGCAATTTTTCGAAAATTGAGAACAAGGACTCAAAACTTCATCAGCTCAGGACACTCGATCCACCAGTTCATATTCAGCATGTCAGGACTTGCAAGCCCGACATTGCCAACCCCTAAAGTGAATGCCTAAATGGGTGATATCTTATAAGTAGTTCATAAATACTGTACTATGATTGAGAGCAAACAAGGGAACTTATTGGAGGAAAAGACCGATGCTCTGGTCAATGCTGTCAACTGCGTGGGTGTCATGGGTAAAGGAATTGCCTTGCAATTCAAACATGCCTTCCCAGCAAACTTCGAGCTCTACAAAAGCGCCTGTGATGCCGGGGAGGTTCAACCTGGGAAAATGTTCGTCGTTGAAATCAGTACTGCACTCAGGCCCTATTACATTATCAATTTTCCTACCAAACGCCACTGGCGTCAGAAATCAAAGTTCGACGACATTAAGGTAGGGATGTCAGCCTTGGTTGGCGAAGTTCAGCGCTTAAAGCTCGAATCCATTTCAATTCCTGCATTAGGATGCGGTTACGGGGGGTTAGACTGGGCTGTGGTAAAGCCTTTGATTGCGAGCACTTTTGAAGCGCTACCTGCTGTCCGCGTCGTTTTGTTTGAACCGGGCGATATCCCCGAAAAAACTGACTAGCGATCCGAACCAGCTGAAATTGTGCCAGATTCGTCGTTGGCACTTCAGTGCTGCAGAGTCTGTTGAACAAGCGTTACAGCCAGGCCCGATTGCAAATTCAGTTATGATGGGAGTGTTCCCGATTTCGAACAATCGCGATGGCTACCGAGACCCAACAAAATTACGATGCAGCGATCCTTCAACAGCGGGTAGAAAATTCCAGACAACTGGCCGTTATCGCAGAACGGCAGGCTGTTATGGTAAAACAGCACGCTGTAATGGCGGAACAGCAAGCAGAGACAAATCTCCGACTGACTCAGATTGAAACCAGAGTTGACAGCCTTGAGAGCAGGCTGGTTCAGCTTGGGAGCAGGTCTGACAACTTTGAGACCCGGTTATCTGACTTTGAGACCAGACTGGACAACCTTGAGACCAGGCTGGATAACTTTGAAATAAAGCTTGATGAAATTGCGACCAAGCTTGACAAGATCGATCGGTTGATTGGCTGGTTGAAAGTGGCGATTGGGACTATTATTCTAGGAGTTTTGACCAATTTATTGAGTACTCCCATTGAACGCTTGCTAAATGTGTTGCCGTCTTAACCAGCCACGATATTGGACTTGAGAGAAATTATTTTGGGGCATCTTATGGGCAAACAATCTCAACGTGCAATCGCAGCATTCCAGGACTTTCTCAACACCCCCTTAGACATCCTACTGCAGCGCCACAGTCAGCGAAGTAGCGAGGCAACAGCCCTGGAGCTATTTCGCGCCGTTGCTACCACTGTACCCGCATATCAAGCTCTGCTGAACCAGTACAACATCGATCCAGCTGCCATACAAACCTGGCAAGACTTCCAAACCCTACCCCTTTTGACCAAAGACAATTACCTACGACAATATACTCTAGCCGACCTTTGTCGTCACGGACAGCTAGAAACCTGCGACATCATTGCCGTTTCCTCCGGCTCCACAGGCAACCCCACCTTCTGGCCCCGATTCCTCAGCGACGAACTACAGATTGCTCCACGCTTCGAGCAAATTTTCCACGACAGCTTCCAGGTCGATCGACGACGGACGCTAGCAGTCGTCTGCTTCACCCTGGGAACCTGGGTTGGCGGCATGTATACCGCCAGTTGTTGTCGTTACCTGGCTCAAAAAGGCTATCCCATCACCGTCGTCACCCCTGGGAATAACCAGGCCGAGATCTGGCGCGTTGTCCAGGAACTCGGCCCGGCGTTTGAACAAGTGGTACTATTGGGCTATCCCCCCTTCCTCAAACACATCATCGACAATGGCCTGGCCAGCGGCATTGAATGGCCGCGTTATCAAATCAAATTAGTCATGGCAGGTGAAGTTTTTAGCGAAGAATGGCGCAGTCTGGTGAGTAAACGTCTGGGTGCTACCCAGATCTGCTACGACTCGGCTGCCCTGTATGGCACTGCAGATGCAGGCGTCTTGGGCAACGAAACCCCCCTCAGCATCTGCATCCGTCGCTTCCTGGCCGAGCGACCCGATTGCGCCCGCACCCTGTTTGGTGAATCGCGCCTGCCAACCTTAGTGCAATACGATCCCCTCAGCCGCTTATTTGAAACCCATGACGGAACGCTCCTATTTTCCGGCGACAACGGCATTCCCCTGATCCGCTACCACATCGCTGACACAGGCGGCATTATTTCCTGCGATCGCATGCTGTCCCAGCTAGCGGACTGGGGTTTCGACCCGCTAGCCGAACTGCAACCGCACGGTCAACGCGGCCTTCATCCCCTGCCCTTCGTCTATGTATTTGGGCGCTCCCACTTCACCGTTTCCTACTTTGGAGCCAACATCTACCCCGAAAACGTCACCGTAGGTCTGGAACAACCCGACATTCAAGACTGGGTCACGGGCAAATTTGTCCTGCAAGTAAAAGAAGACGCCGATCGGAATCGTTTCCTATCCGTTGTCGTAGAATTAGCTCCGGGTGCGGACAGCAGCGACGACAAACAACAAACCCTGGCACGGGCCATCCTCACCCAACTGCTACGGCTCAACAGCGAATTTGCCAACTACGTCCCCGCTGAATATCAGCTGCCGCAGGTAACGCTCGCTCCGACAGGCGATCCAGACTACTTTCCCATTGGCGTCAAGCATCGCTATACCCGCCAAACCGGACCAGAGCCAAATGAATAACTGAGGCGCTACAATAGTTGCAGTCAACCTGTTTGGAAATTTCCTATCTTTTACCCGAATCCATGACCCTCCTCAACGCCCGCAACCTTTCACTGAGCGATGTCCAGCGCTTGCTTGGGTTTCAACGCTGCTACAGCGATTCCTTTTCTCCCCTCCTGACCCTGGAATCGCTGACGGACTTTGAACGCCAGGACGTGACGCAAATTCGCAACGACTTTGACAGCTATCTGGCGGATAGTCGGGTGCTGGAAGGAATGGTCAAAGTTTTAACCCCCTTACCGCTAATGCGGTTAGCGGGCTTCTATCATCCGCCACTCAAACTGAGCTTGGAGGAAGAAATCGATCGCATCACCCTTGAAGATAAAGACACCCATATTACGGGGCGCTTCGATATTCTCTCCGTCAATAAAGCCTGGCCAACCGTTGCTGATATCCCATTTTGGGTCTTATTGATTGAGGCCAAAAATAGCGATATCGCCCCCTCAGCGGGTCTGGTCCAATTACTTGCCTATGCCTACCAAAGCCTGGAACGTCAGGAATCAGTTTGGGGTCTAACCACCAACGGACAGCACTATCAGTTTGTCTATCTTCAAGCCGGGAGTTGCCCCACCTATTCTCTGATGCCATTCCTGACCTTGATGGAACCTGAACCCGCTTGCCAAATTCTGCAAGTCCTTAAAGCCATTGGCCAGTTGCCTCAGTTGACCTCAGCAGACCCTGCTCTTAGCGTTTCGGGCGGTGTTTCTTAAGAAAATTAGAATATGAGTTCGTTCTGACACTAACAATAGGTTCATTTTGAAAACCTTGCGAAGTAAGCTTTTCAAAATAATCTTCCAGGTTGTGGATTGCAGAAAATTAAGGAATTATGGCTATGACAACTCGCTGTGCCTGGGTCAAAGATCATCCTGCCGAAATTGACTACCACGATCGCGAATGGGGCGTCCCTGTTCATAACGATCGACGATTGTTCGAATTCCTGATTCTTGAAGGGGCGCAGGCGGGGTTGAGCTGGTCAACGATTCTCAACAAACGCGATGCCTATCGCCTTGCCTACAACCAATTCGATCCGCACATCGTCGCTCAGTTCGATCCGGCAAAACAAGCAGAACTGCTGCAAAATCCTGGCATTGTGCGCAATCGACTCAAAATCGCTGCCTCCATTACCAACGCTCGAGCATTCCTCTCGGTGCAGGAAGAATTTGGCAGTTTCGATGCTTATGTATGGCAGTTTGTGGATGGGATGCCAATTCAAAATGCCTGGCCTGCGCTCGATCGGGTACCCGCGAAAACGGCAGAGTCCGATGCTTTAAGCAAAGATTTGAAAAAACGCGGCTTCAAGTTTGTCGGATCAACGATCTGCTATGCCTTTATGCAGGCAGTGGGCATGGTGAACGACCATACAGTGGACTGTTTTCGCCACGCTGAACTGCAAGCAGTCTGAATTGCAGAGGACAACAAGATGGTGCAGCAGCACGCGGGTGAACTTTTCGAAACCTGGAACCTGGGGAAGGCATATACAGGCGCGCTGATAACTGACAAAACCGGGATAACCTGGATGTATCCCTCGCCAGAGACAAATCCGTGCCAACGGTTTCCCGTAAATGAGGTTGTCCAGAAGCGGGCTTATTTTACCTGTTGCGATACCGGCAGATGGGGCAAGTGTGTTTTCGGTGGCAATTGGTTGGGAGATATAGATGGGAAGCCCTTTAATGCCTTTCAGTGAAGCGGCTCAAAGTATCTTTATATCGATCTTAGTGAGCCTGAATCTTATCCTTGCTTTTGCCAGTAGTTGAACTTCCTCGTATCCAAATGTTCAATTCCTTGCTCATGCCAATAATCGAACTTCATGGTATCTAAATGCTCAACGACACCGCCCAATTGGCGCACCTGCTGTCGCATATCTGCTGTTCCTCCAGGGCCATCGCCGCCTTTGCCATTCCACAAAAGAATGAGCCGTACTCGCTTGATGTCATACATCAAAGTTGAATACAGCGCCCAGCGGTTATTCCGTGCATAGGCATCGCTCCCATTCGGGAGCGGGCCAAGGCGCTCGGGTTGAAGGTGTAATGTCACGTTGGGATGATTGGTAATATCGTAAAACCGCTCTACCCAGTTATCCCCGGCGAAACTCACTGAATTCTCAATGAAGATGGCAGGGGCAAAGGGGAGAAATGCTTCGACTTGCATATTACGCCGCAGACAAGCCTCAATAAAAAGGATATCGCCCCCACAGGCAATTCCTGCCACGATGCCAATGCAACGCGAACATGCGTTTAAGTTATCCAGGGTAGCCTCCAATTTTTTTTGAGCTTCTGGTTCCATGGCTGCGGGGAAACGAGGTTGGGGGCGTGTGGGGCTGTCAATCATATGGCCAGAGAAGAGAAAAACCTGGGCTGGCTTTCGATCCTCTTCTTTCTCTGCGGAGACCAGGGATTGGCTTTCGCAGCGGCGCAGTTCAGCTTGTAGAACATCTATGCCTGCCTGCACGTACTCAGGACGGAAGTCCAATAACAGCAACATTTCTAATTGTTCGAGGGTGGATTGCAAGGCAAATTTATTATTCCAGAGCAATGTCAGTGCCTTTTTGTAGGCAATGGCAACCTTTTGGGGGTTCTCTGCTGTGCAGATTGCCAGCTCTCCGCGCGAGAGCGCGGCCCAGGGATCGCTGGGTGTTTTTCTGAACTTGCTGGTCAGGCAAAATTGAACTGAACCTTGCAGGGCCGATAGTTGTCGTCGGTGGAAGGCTTCTTCTGGGTCGTTGCTGTCTGACTCCATTCGTTGGGCCAGACAGTCGAGAATTGCCGTCAAGGTCAGAGCATTGATACCGGGGTAGTAGTCATTTTGATCGACGCGGTAGGCTCGCAGGTAATTGTCGATCGATTTTTGCAATAATTGAGAAGCATCGTAGGCAGCTGCGATCCGGCTGTCCCGATCTTCAATGTTATGCCATTGTTGTTTCCACATGTCTTTAAAAATTCGGGCTAGATAAGACATTGCGTCAACATTGTTGGGTTTGTCCTCCAACAAGCGTTCCAGCTTGACGATTGCTTCGTCAGGCTGTTGCAGGCGGTTCAGATGGTACGCTTCTTCGCCGCGGAACAGGGTATTTTCAGGATCGAGGGAGAGACCTTCGCGATATTGCTTGAGTGCCAGGGCAGAATTGCCCATGTTCTTCAGCACTTTGCCCGCGAAGGTAATGACATCGATTTTAATTAGCGGATTCTTGACTTCTTCTGCTAGTAAAACGACGTCTCCGATGCGTTTCTGGCGCTGGGCGATGCTTAAACGCTCTTGCAGGTCGTCGTATTCCTGCCAGTAGCCAGTCGCCAGGGGGGTACGGAGGGTTTTCCGTTCTGGTTCGACTAATCCATCCAGCAGGTTGAAGACAGGGCTGTGAATATGGTTGCGATTGGAATTCCAGGTGGCCTGAATAGATTTAATCAGGGCCTGTTTGTCTTTTTCAAGCTGGTGCGGATCGGGTCGACCGCTATCGTCGCAGTGATAGGAAATGGTACGAACGTTAAAAATGTCGAAGGGCATATAGGCGCGGCCTGATTGGATGTGGACGACGCCTCGCTTGCGCATGACATGGCGAATGCCAAGTTCGTAGAAGACGTTGGCGTTGTCGATGCTGAGGTCTGCGATCGCAAGATCGGCCAGCAACAGTTCCTGGAACATATCCGTCAGGATGTCACCCGTTGCTGCTTCCTCATCTGCCCGAAAAGATTCAAACCCTGCCTCCTCCAGGGCCGGTTTAATCAACTCTTGATAAATGCTATTGAAATCAATCCAGTGACCATCCGGCCCTTGTTTGCGTCCAAACGGCATAATCACAAACGCATGGGGCAAGCCGCGTTGGAGTGTGTTCTCAACATCGGGCTTCGCAGGTGTCGCGCTGGTCTCAACTGTGATGGGTTGTACTGCTTGCTCGACTGGCTCAGACTGTTCTAGAGTAGTGGCTTTTGCGGGTTCCTCAACAGACTGCGTTATCCGTTCAGAGCGATATTGATGTTTCACCGCCCGATCGATTGCAGTCGGTGCAGGCTGAGCCATCACCTGCCGGAGTAAATCTCCCTCAGTCTCTTGTTGCACTGCCACCGCCTGACGCATGCGCTGAGTGGGGTGGCCATAGGCGCTTCGAAGCAGCCGTTCGGTCACCATGACCAGATGGAAAAAAGCATCGCCCGTACGCTCATCAGGACTCAACCCTTGCCAGCGATCGCGAATCAAATTCAACTCCAGAATCAGTTGATTGTGGAGGTAAATTTGTTCTTCCACACTTCGTACTTCCAGCCAGAGCAGCAACGACAGACTGATCGCCACGGTCAAAGCAACCCAAAGGCTAAACTCGTGCCCCAAGGCAGGGAGCAAAACACCCAGGGCAGAAAATCCCAGAATGCCAGCCCGGAAGATCGCTCTGGATAGCGAGAACTGTTGCAATTCCTGAGAATACAGCTGTGATTGAGCGTCAAGTCGATAGCACAGATATTCGTCCGCCAGCAAATCGGAAAACCCTGGATCGTCAGCTTGCCCTGCCATCGACGTCGGGGGAAGCGGTCCATGGTAAGGCTGAAGCAGCAAATTTCCCCCAATCGTTTCCAACACCTGGCGCTGAATCTCGTTGACGCGATCGCTGAGCCACTGATGGCGATCGGGTTCGCACTGCAACAGCGTCCGATAGCAATAAATCTCTTTACCCATTTCCCCCGCCCCAGACCGCAACACCAGCCAGAACTGACCTCGCCGCAGAGGATTGAGCTGAATATAGACCGGGATCAGGCAAATCGCTGCCACGATCGCACTCGCTCTCAGTCCCTCTCTGACCAGGGAAATCTCAGCCGCAGTTGGCACCAAGCAAGTCAAAATGGCCAGCAATCCTCCTGCAACAAAAAGCACCATCGTAGCAGCCCGCAAGCCCAGATAGCGCCTGTAGACTGCGGCGCTATTCTCCGACAGTTGAGCATAAAGCTGCCAGGCAATGTTCAGAGCCTGGGATTGGTCGCTGTTGTCTGGAGCGACAATCGGTTCAGAACTTTTTTGCGTCATGTTGCTGCCACCCAAAAACTAAGGACAGGGAACTGCAGCCCAGAGCCAAGACTCCAGTCCTGCTTATTCGGCATTTCACTTCATGCTAAGGCAGATTGCCAAAAATTCACGATCGCGCCAATCAATTGGTGATGTCTGGGAAAGATTGTACCGATACCGATCGGTTGTAGTCGTCTGACACAGCTAAAATAGTGCAAATTTGTAGCGAGCACTTTAGTGCTACCAGAGTCTTAAGGATTACATTCTTGTTTACAACCCATCCTATTGCAACAAATTAACCGTGTCAGTCCACTAGCCTGACACGGTTAATTTGTTGCAATAGAGTTAGGTTATCGCAAAGGATAAAATCTTTACTCAATAAAACTCGGAAGCACTAAAGTGCCAACTACGAATTTAAACAATTTTAGGTATGTCATACCATAAGTAGGGCGCTATTAACACTAGATCTTGAGCTGTGCTGGGATATTTCTTCTCAGAAATCACCTTGCCCTTAAAGGAAATATTTTGTGTAGGGTGAGCATGGCTCCTGAGTATTGAAAGATGACCATCGCAGTTCCTTCTGCGCAATGCCCACCCGCGAAAGTTTCAGTTGGTAGACATTTCCCATCTGTTGCCTCAGATTGATAAAACAGCAGCAGAACGGAAATGCCCACTCTACCGATCGATCTGCGGCACGAAGCGTTCAAGACAACCGATTTTTAGTGCTGGTACGAAGAAATGGGGGTTAGCACTCCCTCCAGGAGTGCTAACCTGCCCAATCCTGCTTATTCAGATACTGAAGACAAGACCAATCTAATAACGTGCAAGTTGCCAGAGCGTTAGCGTTTTCTGCTTAGAAGGGGCTCCGCCGATGAGTTTTTACACACTCTTTTAAGGATGGCTACTTCTAAGCCCACCTGTCGGGTTCTTCGCGATCCTTCCTGACTAACGCCCTCTGGATTAGACCAGCGGTACAGTTCCTCTCGTACTAAAGTATGTAGGCTCTTGCGGTCAGGGCACGCCAGATTGGTCAGGCTGTCTATCACTGTCTATAATACAAGTTACACTACAATGTACTACAAGTCAAGTTAATCATTAAAAATCCAAACTTCAGAAGTTTTCCAATCCTGATATAGCAATAGCCAGGCGGGTTAAGACAGACAAAATTGAGCGATATGGCTACTGCTATATCACACAACTTGGAAGGTTAGCGCCCCTGGAGGGAGTGCTAACCCCCATTTCTTCGTGCCAGAACGGACAAAAAAGTTATTTTGAAAGCCTTGCTGAGCAAGGCTTTCAAAATAACCTTCCAAGTCGGGTATATCAAGAAAGATTTAAAATTGCTAATACATCACTCCATCGACGAGATCGCGCAAGCCTGTCCCAACTGTGGAGTTGCTGAAGTCAAGCACGAATCAGAACGAATCGACAGAGACAAACGTGAGTTCAGGATGGAGAATTAGCGACCGTCCGTAATAGAGGATCCCGTTCTTTCTGCGATCGCCACTCTGTGGCGTTATCAGGGTATAGCACCACGAGAATAGATGAGGACGGAACAAAAAGCACAAAACCAGATGCAGCCAACCTTTCCCTTCTGCTTTCTGCCTCCTGCCTTCTGCCTTCTGCCCTCTGCCCTCCGCCTTCTGCCCTCTGCCCTCTGCCTTCTGCTATATGAATCGATCGAAAGCAATCCAGGAAGACAACATTCAATGGTTCCAGCAACAGCTGCTGGCTTGGGCAAACCACAATTTCAGAGACTTTCCCTGGCGGCACACCCAGGATCCCTATGCTATCTTCGCCGCTGAATGTCTGTTGCAGAAAACCACTGCTCTCCAAGCCGAACGCACCTATCGACAATTCCTGGCGACCTATCCCACCATCCATGCTCTGGCCCAAGCAGAGATCGCAGATCTGACTGAACTGCTGAAACCCCTGGGAATGACGTTCCGTGCGGCCCGGTTCCTGGCTGCAGCCCAAATGGTTGCGAACACCTATGGGGGGAAGTTTCCTGAGACTGAAACAGAGTTGCTGAAATTGCCGGGGGTCGGCAAATATGTGGCCCGCTCGATTTTAGCCAATGCGTTTAACCAGGCAACTGCTGTGCTAGATCGAAATGTTGCTCGCATCCTGGAGCGCTTTTTTGGGGTGGAAGGGGGGCGGGTCAAAACGCGAGATCTGATGCTGTGGGATCTCTCTCAGCAGGTTGCTCCTGCAACCGCAGTGAGCCGTTGGAATCTGACGTTGATCGATTTCGGAGCTGCGGTTTGTACTGCGCGACAACCGGCTTGCCAGACCTGCCTGCTGCAGACAAGATGTTGCTGGGTTAATTTGGGTTCGGCAAACCCAAAATAGGAATAGATCACCCCTTATTCCTCCACGTCCTGTCTTGCTGGCTCAAAAGTCCTCTGAGCAGCGAGAGAATCGACGAAACGCCAGTGCCACGGTTCGTAGCGCACCCCCTGAGGATTGTTTTCGGGAAAGGACAGTTCGAAACCAAAAGTCTTGCCATGGCGCGTTAACCAGCGGAAGGCATCGGTTTTGGCAAACTGCTCGCTGATGTCGTGGCGGGGAAAGCGTCCGTCAGTGAGGTCGATAGCGTAGCCGGTGTGATGTTCGCTGTGACCGGGGGGAGCGCTCACCTGAGCGGCAGCGGCGGGCGATCCCTGGCGCTGGATCTGGCGTTCGAAGAGGGCGTCCTGGGCGGCAAGGGTGCGGAAGCCAGAAACGGGGACGATCCATACACCATCATCCCGGGCGGCATAAATCATTTGCATCAGCGCCAGAGCCGCTTCTGGAGCCAGGCGTTCGAAACGCTGGTTTTTCCCCTGGGCATAGCTACCGATCGGGATCAGGGTGGCGGTGTTGGCTTCCCGATAGGGGAAGTGGCCAAATTGGGGTTTGCCTGCTGCAGCCAGGGAATCGGCAGCGTCTGCTTGTTGGGTGCCGACGGGGATGGTGATGGAAACGGGGCGGGGTGAGGGTTGCCTCAGCTCGATTGCGGCGTAGCCGTTTAGCACCAGACCGACAACAACCAGGAGAATCGGCAGGGCTAAACTCAACCAGGACCATAGTTTGCTGGGAGATTTCATCGACACTCAAGCAGTTGCATGGCTCCATTATTGTAGGTCTGGCGAGGGTCAAGGGGTTACAGTGATGCTGCCTTGACAGTTCAGCTGGCCTGATTCGAGGGTTAAGGTTTGCAGGTTGGTGCCGGATCCCAGATCGAGGGTGAGGCCCTCTGGATCGGTGAGGGGAATTCCGGATGGAGCGCTGGCGTGGGGGAGCAGGTGGGGCTGATTGAGTTGTAGTTCGTGGGGGCTGGCGAGTTTGAGGCCAGTGCGGAGCGCGATCGCAACCCCTGCCAATTCTGCATCCTCGGATCCCTCCTCCCCATGGGCAACCAGGGTACCGCTCAACGTCAACCGTTCTGGTTCAAATGCAGCGCTGGCATTTGCCAATCTCAAATTTGAATTGCTAGATTGGAGCAGTCTCCGTAAGGGTTCGAGTGCCGGGATCTGCTGCCGGATCTGGGGCGTTCGAGGGGGCATCTCTACAACGGTGGGTTTCCCAACGTTCTCCACTATTGCCGCAGTCTGCAGCAAGCGCACCAGAAACCCGCTGACTGCCGCATTCAACAGCGGTGCAGCGAGAGAGGCATTAAAGTCTGTTTCCTGTAAACAGAGTGTTCCTGCAATCGGGAACGAGTCTAATAATCGCAGGGGCTTCCCCTTGACGATCTGCCCCAGATTGATTCGAATCCTGGTCGCGGTCAGCTGAATTTGGCTCAAGTGCAAGCCGCGATAAACGGCCTGACGAGCCGCAACGCGAACCTGGGGAATGTATCCAGAGAGGAGCTGGCGGTCGCTGCCTTCAATTTTGAACTGGAGGTCTGTCACGGCTTCTAGCTGCGATCGCAGCCACAGCCGCACCGCTGGAGACAGAACTGCACTGACAATGCGGCTGCTACGGTCGGGCACTGGCCCGGAAAAGTGCGAGGAAGAATCTGACATGAGTTCAAAAGCTAATACATCCGTATAAGGATTGCAAAACTCGCCACTGAATTTTGGCGAAATTCATTGACTTGGTAACAAAATATTGCAGAATACTAGTAAACAGCTTATCTAAACCGATCGCCAACACAAACACTCAATCCTCGCGCTTGTTCGCTCTCTGTAGGGCAGTCAAGATTATGGCCGAAAGACTGCAACGCATCCTTTCTCAATGGGGCATTGCTTCCCGCCGCCAAGCGGAAACAATGATCCTTGAAGGCCGCGTTTGCTTAAATGGCAATCTGGCTCAACTCGGACAAAAAGCCAACCCCGCCCAGGATTGGATTGAAGTAGATGGTCGATTGGTCCAGCCTGCCACCCGGCCCCCGCTGATCTACCTTTTGCTGCATAAACCATCAGGGGTTGTCTCTACTTGCCGCAATTCAGAAGTCTATAAGAATGTCCTGGATCTATTGCCTGAAAAAATCTCACACGGCAAAGGGATCCACCCAGTTGGGCGTTTAGATGCAGACTCAACCGGCGCGCTCTTGCTAACGAATGATGGCGCTCTGACCTTTCGTCTGACTCATCCTCGCTTTTGCATTCCCAAAACCTATCGTGTTTGGGTGCAAGGCAAGCCCTCTAGATCCATACTGAAACAATGGCGGCAGGGGATTGTTCTAGCAGGTCGAAAAACTCTGCCTGCCCAGGTACAAGTTTTAAAGCACTCTTCTGGTCCAAAAACTCATCTGGAAATCGTTCTCATAGAAGGGAAAAACCGACAGATCCGAAGGGTAGCAGAACAGCTAGGACATCCTGTTGTACATCTGCATCGTACATCGATTGGTTCAATTCAACTGCAACCTCCAGGGGAACCGCTGTTGTCTTGCGGGCATTACCGTTTTCTGAAAGACCGTGAAATTTGTTTTCTGAAACAACAAACCCATTTAGCAAGTATCAGGATGCCAGCAGCTGTCGAGGACGAGAGTGTATGAGATGGAAATGGAATAGGAAGCAGAAAAAAAACGAGTTTGCGTCCCACGTCTCCGAGCAGGAACGCGCCGAGAAGCTCTCCGAGTTAGGGCTTCATCTTCGCCAATTCCGTCAGCAACGATCCATATCTTTAGAGCACGTTGCCACCAAAACCCGAATAAGCCAACGCTATCTCCATGCAATTGAAGAAGGAAGACTCGATCGGTTGCCAGAACCCGTCTATGTGCAGGGATTTCTCAGGCGGTTTGCAGATGCATTGGGACTGAACGGTAGCGAGTTCGCCAATGATTTTCCCATGGGGCCTAACATGCGCGCCATTAAGCCGTCCTGGCGGGATTTGCCTGCGGCCCAATTGCGCCCTGTTCACCTCTATCTGCTTTATATTTTTGTGATTATTGGCGCAGTCAGTGGCTTATCTTATGTCGTGAGCCAATCTGCACAGCAAACCACCTTTGCCCCTGAAGGACAAACTGAGCAACCCCAAAACTCAGCACCATCCCCTGCTCCACGGACTTCTGATTCTGCAGCCAAACCTCAGCCGACTCCGGCGGATTCTGCAGTTGCTCAGGACAAGCCCAAGCAACCAGAAGGCAATCCATCCAGCACAGGAATCCTTGAGAATTCGCCTGTTCCTTCACCCGATGCTTCAGCTACCGACCTTCCTGGTAATAAACCGGTGCGGATCGATGTTGAGTTGAGTGCTCAATCCTGGATTCGGATTGTGGCGGATGGCAAGACAGAATTTGAAGGGGTGTTACCAGAAGGAAGCCAACGGCATTGGGAAGCCAATGAGAAATTGGTGCTGCGAGCAGGGAATGCTGGTGGGGTGCTGGTGACATTTAATGATAGCCAAACCCAACAGCTCGGCGACCCCGGTACTGTTGAAGAAGTCACGTTTGAGGCCGATTCCAGCTCTTAATATCTTTTTGGGTTAAATTTGCTACGAACAATTCTCTGAGTAGGTCGGGTTGAGTCCGCGTAGGTGCAAGCCTTCTCGCAGAGTAACCCAACACCAGCGGACTTTGGGTTGGATTTTCGCTAGCGCTGTAACTCAACCTGATGGTGTAACACGCCTAAAAGTATGCAATATTTGGCAACAGATTTGAACGGATGTAGCGGATGGCTATCCCGTTAAGACTCATAAGATTGTTCATCTGTTACATCCGGTTTCATCCGCTGCCTTTTGCCTCTTGCTCTATGAGTAGTTGGCCCGGCCATAAACTTCAGTCAAGTGTCTAAGGCGGGCACCAACTTCATCCGTTAAAGCGTGCGGCTGGCAGCGCCATTCCCAATTTCCTCTGGCCAAACCGGGACGGTTCATGCGATGCTCGCCACCCAGTCCTAAAATGTCCTGGAGTGGAATGATGGCCTGGTTAGCAACGGAGCTGAGTGCGAGCCGGATGATGTCCCAATGCAGTCCATTGGGGCCAGTGGCTCCCAGATAATCCAGCACCCGTTTTTGTTCTTCTTCAGAGCGATCGTTAAACCACCCCATAGTGGTGTTGTTATCGTGGGTACCTGTGTAAACTAGACAATTCTTGGTGTAATAGTTAAACGGTAAATAGGGGTTTTGGTGGCCTGAATCAAAAGCAAAGTGAAGAATTTTCATGCCTGGGAAGCCGAAGCGATCGCGGAGAGCCTCCACTTCAGGGGTAATGATGCCCAGATCCTCAGCAATAATGGGCAAGCGACCAAATTTATCGCGCACGGCCTCAAACAGGGCTTCCCCAGGAGCATTAATCCATTGCCCCTTAATGGCCGTGGTTTCGCCTTCTTCTACAGCCCAGAAGGATTCCAAGCCACGAAAATGGTCAATTCGCATTAAGTCTAACTGGTCGAGCATGGCATGGAAACGTTGCAGCCACCAGGCAAATCCCTGATCTTTGAGGTAGTCCCAGTTATAAACAGGATTGCCCCACAACTGGCCAGTTTCGCTAAAGTAGTCGGGAGGAACGCCTGCCATCAGTGCTGCTGCACCCGTTTCTTCATTGAGGCAGAAGTTGGCTGGATGAGCCCAAACATCGGCACTGTCGTGGGCGACATAGAAGGGAATGTCGCCCATGATTTGAATGTGACGCTCGTTGGCATAGTCTTTCAATGCCAACCATTGACGATCGAATTCAAACTGCAAGTATTTTTGATAGAAGATTTCGGGTTGCAGATTTTGTTTTTGTTGTTCCAGGGCAGCAGGTTCCCGACTGGCAATGGCTGGCTCCCAGGTGTGCCAGCTGGCGTTGTCGCTGCGGGCTTTGATGGCCATGAAGAGACTATAGTCTTCTAACCAGTAGACGGTGCGATCGCAAAAAGCTTCAAATGCCTCCTTATCCTCATGTGATGCCTGGGCCTTAAAATTTTTGCACGCCTTCTGCAGCAGCGGCATTTTAGTCTGGATCGCCAGATCGAAATCCACGCGATCCACGGGGAACTCTGGCATATCAGCCAGATCCTCCGGAGAGAGCAAACCCTTTTCCTGTAATTTCTCCGGGCTAATCAACAGCGGATTGCCTGCCTCTGCGGAATAACACAGATAAGGAGAGTTGCCATAACCAGTGGGGCCCAAAGGCAACACTTGCCAGAGCTGTTGTTTGGTGGCAACCAGGAAATCAACAAAGCGGTAGGCTCCCGGTCCCAAATCGCCAACCCCAAACCGGTTGGGCAAAGAGGTCGGATGAACCAACAAACCGCTAGAGCGAGGAAAAGGCATAACACATTCCAGGTTAAGGATCGATGGACTGCTGCTGCAAAGCAACGCCCGTTAAATGTTACGCGATCGCGGCCCGCTGCAGGTCAATCTATCCCAACAAATTTCAGATTCGGTATTCATAATCCGTACTTTTCCCTATTCTCAAACCTACAGCGGCATCCATCCCTTGTACTTTTCGCCATTCTCAAACCTACAACCCGAAATGGCGACCCATTCAAGCTACCATTGCGAGTGGCAGTCCATACTCTATTTCAAATTGATTAATAATACAAGTGACCTATCGCAATCCTACACCCACTGTCGATGTCATTATTGAATTGATCGATCGCCCCCACCGACCGATCGTGTTGATCGAGCGTCTCAACCCTCCCCACGGCTGGGCGCTGCCCGGCGGCTTTGTCGATTATGGCGAGTCCGTAGAAACCGCCGCCCGTCGGGAAGCAGCAGAAGAAACCCAGTTGCAAGTTGAACTGCTCGAACAATTTCAGGTCTACTCCGATCCGCAGCGGGATCCGCGTCAGCACACCCTCAGCGTGGTGTTTCTAGCAACGGCAACCGGAGCGCCCGTGGCCCAGGATGATGCCAAAACCGTCGGTATCTTCGAAGCCTGGTCGATTCCGGCACCGCTCTGTTTCGACCATGACCGCATTCTGCAGGATTACTGGCGCTATCGTCATTACGGCATCCGGCCCCGATTATCGTCTTAGGAATTAGAATTAAACACGATGTAAGATCCTGTAGGGGCAATCCCTTGTGGTTGACCCAATATGACGACTGCTATATGAACGTTAATACCAATTTAATTGGGAAATGCAACCGATGAAATTGGCAGAATGGACTGCCCAAATGGGACGCTTGCCCAGGCAGCCTTGCTTCAAACCAAAATCGGCAATCTAAACTCTAAAATCGTATAAGGTGATTTCTGGAAAACAATTTACCATTCAGGTAATCTGAAGTTCTACATCAGAATACTTCAGGTTGCTATTCTATGAATCAACTCTCCATCGTTAGAGAAACGCTAGAAGAAACGTTGACCCATT